>Ga0315904_10004189_pt1 | contig 20715 bp, 23 predicted proteins | sample LakEriMetagenome_6_FD_203529 | JGI IMG/M metagenome (GOLD analysis project Ga0315904, IMG submission 203529) | Freshwater fungal communities from buoy surface, Lake Erie, Ohio, United States - Buoy 12 MA120 | ecosystem: Environmental > Aquatic > Freshwater > Lake | place: USA: Lake Erie, Ohio...
AAACCTATAAATTTTCTAAATTTAGGGGATTGTGATTCTTTTTCTTAAGTTTTTTTTTCAAAATCACTGACACTCATAACAAGAATGTTCACCTCTTCCACTACAGTCATCACAATCTTCTCTTCCAGATCCATCGCAATAAGAACATTCGTTTTTACCATCACCACCACAAGAATCACAATCTGTGTGATTTCCTTCCGAGTCTTCTACGTATCCATCTCCTCCACATTCATCACAGCTTAATTCTCCACTACCACTGCATCTATTACAGTCAAACCATCCATCACCATCACAGTTTCCACAAGTTTGATTTCCCGAACCACCACAGTACTCACAACGGTAAAGTTCACCACCAGTGTCCTCTAAAGTATATTCATCACCGCCGGTTCTTCTATTAGAAAGTGTTCCAGCACCTGGTTTAAAGTATTTAAGTGTATCTAAATAAGGATAAGCTTCATACATACCTTTTTTGATATTAACTGTTAAAGTTCCTAAATCAACGTGTCCTCCAGTATTTGGATCAATTGCTCTTCCAGAATCCGAAGATGAATTGTATTGTTTTACATACCAACCATTTTCTTTTGCCCAATCTCTAAATAATTGAACATCTGAATCTTTGATTGTATAGATTCTGTCCATAAACTTCTTACCGTCACTTAGAGTCCAAAGAAGAGCTCGACCAACTATAAGACTATCATCTTCTTCTGATTTTAAGATAACTAATTCACAAACATCAGGATTTGACATATAAATATCAAAGTAATCGGGATTAACATTTGACATGCAAGATGATCCTAAACTTCCACTTCTTTCTTTATAGTTTCTGTAATTATACCAGTGGCCAATTTCATGTTCTTTAACTGATTGAAAATATTGAAAACGGTCATTCATTTTATCAACCGTCGCTTTGTAAAGGTTTACAAATTCTTCTAAGTCTTTATCTAAGAATTTAATTCCAGCTGATGTAAGAAGTGCTCTAATACCACGACCAACAAATATTTCTTGTCTTCCTTTAGACCAAAGAGCTTTTTCTTTATTATCAACTATTCTTAATTTTTCAACATTATAAACACCTTGGCCATTAGGAAATTTGACCCAAGCATATTTTTTTCCAGATGTTTCAGAAATGGTTTCTGCTATTACCTCACCAACTTCAGTTGATGGTGCATCATATGGATTAGTTCCTTCTTCATATGTATAACCTAATTTATCAAATATACCTTGATTAACTTCTTTGTTTCTTAACCAACCGCCACCTGATCCAACGAAATTAACATAAACTTTAGTGTCTCCTAAAATCTCTTGAGCTTTTCTATCAGGAATAAATCCTAATTTATCATTTGCTTTTAGATTAACATCTAAATAGTTATTTCTGACTGGGTGATCTTGATTTTCAATATCTAAAATAGCTTTTGCAAGTGGATGTTCGATTTTACTCATCACCTTTTTAAAGTTATTAGAATAAACAACATTTGACTCTAATAAAAATTCTAAAGATTCATTGATGAAATCTAAATATCTTTTAATCATAAAAAATTTAAATTTTCTTATATATTATTTTTCATTCATTAAAAATTATGATTGAATCATCTGAGATATCATCAATTTCAAAACCATATTCTTTTACCATATCATCTACTATTTTATTTAGTTCAGGGTTGATATCTATTAATAATTCAAAACATTTTATATCTTTTTTCATCATTTCCCAGAAAAAGCTATCTAGTTTTTTTTTGAAATCATTCTTTGACAAATCTTTTAAATCAATACTTTTCATATTTTATATATATTGAGTGAAATATTTAAAATTTTTCATTCAATTTAAAGAAAATGCCACTGCTTCTGCTTCATCAACGGCTGGAGCGGGTGCTGTTTCCTCTGCTCAACCAGGTGCTTTGCCAGGAACTACTGGAACAGAAGGATCTGGAGATATCGGATTCACATTTAAGAAAGAGAAAAGAAAAAAAGGTGATCCAACTAAAGTAACTGATATGAGAGATTTAGCACCAGCTAAAGGTGTTGCTAAAGTTGAAGAAATCAAAGAGTCTGATGTCTATATCAAAATGAGACCTCGTGATCCGGCTTATGATCCTGTAACTAGAAATATGATTAATGATTGTCTTATTGAGTTATATGATTCGGATTTTGAATTAACCATGATGGATTATGATAAACAAAGACTATCAGTTGATTTAGATGATGAAGAAACAGGATACTTTAGTCAAGAAGAATTAAGAATTTCACTAAATAAAAATATTAATGAATATTGGACTGGAAATATGATTGTCAATTGTAAGTTTGATGAATCTGGTGTTATTTCAAAAGATATATCTACTTTAAGAGCTAGAGGTAAGGAATTAACAGAAAGTGAAAGTGAATTATATGTTTTAGTTGAAGAAGTTGCTCAAAAGTTACTTGGGAATTTAGATTACGAAAAGGGTAGTTTTAGAATTTCTTTTGAAGTTGCTGGTTCAGCGATGCCTTATAACACTACAAGAAATACTAGTGTTAATGTTCATTTTAATTTAGAGAATAACTTAAAAGAATAATATGAAGTATTTAGATGATTATAAAATATTTGAAAACAAAAAATCAAGTTTAGTAGAAAACTTAGATAAACTAATTTCACCATTTATTAAAAGAGGTGATGTTGCTGGTGTCAATGTTGGAATTTATAAAGATAATAAAGAGTTGGTGCTTAAAAGTTGGGGATATTCTAACTTAGAACTTGATATTAAATTAAAACCAGATAATGTTTTTGAGATAGCTTCAATTACTAAACATTTTACAGCAGCTGCTATTATGCAATTAGTAGAAGCAGGAAAACTAGATTTAGATGATAATATAAAAAAATGGATTAAAATAGATACTAAAGGTAAAAAAATTACCGTTAGAAATCTACTCGGACACACCGCAGGATTTGGATTTCCAATGCCTGGTGCCCCTAATCTTAAAAACACAATAACAAAAAATGGAAGAAAGATTGATGTAAGTTGGAAAGAAACTGATGTTAGCTTAGATGAACTTGTCGATAAAAAAACCAGAAAAAGAATTATAGAAATTGGAGAGCAATATGATTTTCAATTTGAACCAGGTGATGAGCAAAGTTATAGTAATTTTGGATTTATATTACTTAGTTTTATAATTGAAAAAACTTCAGGAAAAACTTATGAAGATTATATACAAAAGAATATTTTTGATAAGGTAGGTATGAAATCATCATACTGTGGCCAAGTTGATGGTATTATAAAGAATAAAGTTACCGGATATGAAAGAAAAAATATCGGTGAAGGAAAAGAATTAAGATTTGATAAAGATAATGTCTTAGTAAAATCTAGGTCATGTAATTTAAATGTGCCTTTAGGTGCTGGTTGTATTCAATCAACAGTTGGTGATTTACACAAATGGAATCAATTTTTACATGGTGAAAAATTATTTTCAGAGGAAACATATAAGGAATACATTAAACAAACTGAATTAAATTCCGGTCAAATAACAAGAACCGCTAAAGGACTTTGTGTTACTGATTGGAATAATAAAAAGTTGTTTTTTCACGCGGGTGGAATAGACGGATTTTCATCTATGAATTTTTATTTTCCAGAAGATAAGATTTCAGTCATAGTTTTTATAAATACTTCAGGATTTGGAATTCCAAGATATTCAAATAATTTTGATACAGGTTTAGCACATGGTTTAGAAAGCTTCATAATTAATCACGCTTCACATTGGGTTTATAATATGGATGTAAAATCTATTGATAATTTTAGTGGAAGAGAAGAAGTCGTGTTTAGTGGCGATTTGGATAAATATGTGGGTCTCTATAAACACAGTTCAGAAATGACTTTAGAATTTATTAAAGTAGGTAAAAAATTACATCTAAATTTTAACAAATCTAAAAAATCGGTTCCACTTTACTACATAGGACAAGATACTTTTTCAGAAGGTGACTTTTATTTAAAATTTTCAGACAAAGAAGTTCATTTAGATGCTTGTGGTGGATATATGATATTTAAAAAATAAAAAACCGATTGTGTCTGTGTGAATCAAACACTAATCGGTCCTAAATGGTTTCAGAATTCACATTTCATCCACCTGTCATACACCTTTTAATTCGACCGTATCGATATGACTGATACTGACATCTACTGCGGGACCAACAGATTTATTATCCCCCTAACCTCGGCAAAAGTTAGCCTGTTATTTACCTTAGATTGCCGTCTTGGCTTATTACAGGATATTTGTTAATTTGGGTTTCGGTATAACTTAAATACCTTGTAACAAATATAAGGATTTTCACTGAAAGGACCAAATTTTTTTACTATATAATTCTTAATTTAAAAAATAAAGATTATGAACGATGGAAGACACATTTGGACCTCACATCACCCTTGACTTAAAAGGGTGTCCTAAAGATATATTATCTAATTATCAATTACATTTTGATTATTTAAAAAATATACCTGAGTTAATCCAAATGACTCCAATCACACAACCATATGTTTTTCCTTATGAAGGTTTAGTTCCTGAAGATAGGGGAATTACCGGAATTGTAATTATCGCAGAATCACATATTTCTGTTCATTCTTTTGAAGAAAAAGGATATTGTTTTATAGACATTTTTTCTTGCAAGCCATTTGATTATGATAAGGCGATTAGACTTACTAAAGAGATATTTCAACCTAAAGATTGGGAAGTTAATGTTGTTTCTCGAGGTAAGGATTTTCCAAGATAATTAATTCTGAGCTTCTTTTCTTTTATCTATCATTCCTTTATACCAAGATAAGAATTCACTTTTATCTAATTGAGAAGAACCTCTTGTCCATAAATCATTACTGATATCGAATATTTCAGATGGTTTTAATTTTTCTATTTTTATTATACACTCTGCATCAACTATACAAGTTTCTTGTGTTTCTCCACCACTAACTTTATTCCAACCAGAGTGAATACCTTGAAGGCCAATACTTTTGTAGTGATAGAATTCATCACTATCCATTGTTGTATCTGATTTGAATTCAAATTTACTACCTGGTTTGATAGTAAATTTATAAACACAAGGAAAATAATTAGATTTTGGCACAAAAAAAGCATTTCTTATCGATTCTGGTAAAGTCCTTCCAACAACCGATCCTCTACCACCTCTTAGCATTGTATATTGACAAGCAGCTGATGGATAAGTTGTGCAATAAACTCCAAGGCCTGAATATCCCATTTCATAAGGGTGTCTTTTTAAAATCAATTTTTCTATTTCACCTGGCTCGTCTAAATTATAATGTATAGAACCGTGATAAAGAATATTTCCACATTTTTGCTTTCCTTCTTTGTACCAAGTATCTGGACTATCGGATTCTTCAACTTTTAAAATTGGAATTTCACCAAATTTTTCTCCTTTTTCTGAAAGTATGTCCTTTACTTTTTTTGAGGAGTAATCTTTAGAAAACTTCTCAAGTGCTTCTATTTTATTTTTTGGCTCAAAAGTTATGACTCCATCTTTTAAATATATCCAAAATAATTCTTTATGACCAATATAAGTTCCTTTTAGATCTAATATGTTTGCTTCGGGATAAGAGGGGCCATGAGAATAATTCGGATTATACAGATTGTATTCTTTTATTTTTTGTTTAAGTTGGTTTCTTAAATCAGTTAGTTTTTTGAAATATTCTGAGTCTGTACGTTTAATAATCGATCCGTCTCCCCAATCAATATCTATATTACTTATATAGTCTGGTAGATTTTTTATTAAATCAATACTACTAATTCTAGCTTCTAAAAATTCTACTTTTTTATAAAACTCATCTAAAATAGGTTTCAATTCATTAATCTCAGACATCAATTTTTTATAATTATCCAATTCTGAGACTTTTTTTTCTAAAATATCTGTACCTATCTTTTCCATATAATCGATTCCATATTCATCATCATATGAATATGTATGAATACTCCCTATGTTGTAACTATTATATTGAGTCATCCTAGAGTCACAAATTTTCGTAGGATTTCCTTCTTTATCTTTATTTAGTTTTAGTACTAATGATTTTACGAAAAGAGCTACATTATCTCCTATAGTTACACTGCAGTAATAATAAAATAACTCTTTAGATTCGATTATATCTTTGATATTTTTTACTTCATCAGCTAGTTTTATTTTTTGCTCAATAATATTCTCGTAATTTTTTAAAAAAGCTGTTGATATTACAATATTTTTATCAGAATTAAGATTATTATAAATTTCCTTTAAAGTATCTCTGAAATAGTCATAATCAACTTTATCTAAAGATTTTACAAAACTCATTTTATCAGATACTTTAGTTCCTGCCGTCATACTTATTTCTTTACCATCCTTACCTTGTTTTAATATACTTAATAAATTTTCTATAAAATTTAGACACTCTTCATATCCTTCTGATTTAATACTTGTATATCTTTTTAATACTTTTTCAACTGTCTGATTGTATAGTTTTGAAAACTCAGGATCTTTTAAGTCAAAATCGATTTCTTTTACAGATGAATACTGACTATGCACATCATTAACCACTATACTATAATATAAACTAGATATATCATTACAAATAGATGATATATCATCAATTCTTTCTTTATTTTCGCCAGTAACTGATCTCCAAACTCTTCCAATAAATTCTTCTTTTAAGATTCTATTATTTGAGAATTCTTCATACCTATCTAATTTCATTTCTTATATATTAAAAATTAATATATAAGAAAAATTAAAGATAAAACATGAAATATCTAAAAATTTATGAGGAGTTTGTTCCTGAATTAAAAAAAGATGAATGGGAAAACTCTAAATTCTTATAAAGGACTTATAACTCAATATCCTTCTTTCTGATGTGTATGTAATCATATCAATAATCCTTTGGCATTTGATTTTTACAGGATCTGGTACATATTTTTTCATTATGTTGATAGCATCTACCATGTTTTTTGTAGTGATAAATTCCGACAAAGCAGGAACATCACTTTTTATGCCTTCTATAAATTTTTCATTACCCCATTTTTTAAAATCATCCTCTTCCGGTGAAAAATCTTCTAAAAAATAATTGAAGGCATTTTTATCAATTTTCCTTAAAATTTCATCTTTTTTGTCTGTCGATAATAATATAAGTAATATTTCAAAAAAATAGTCTTCATCTGAATCTGAACAGGTTTCGTTAAAATCTTTGATTAGCTTTTCTAAATTTACTCTTTTTGGTCCAAATTCTTTAAAAGTGTTAAAATTGATCGAAAAATTATTTGAAATTTCTAATCTTTTTATCATAATTTCTTCTTTTAATTTTGGATCTTCTACACAATTTAATAGTCTTTCAAATCCTTCTTTATTGATAAATTTCATTAATTTTCTTACAAGCTCTTCATTTTTTCCGATATCTTCTGATATCTGCCGAAATTCTATTTGTTCGTTTTCTATCATTTTTTCAATTACTTCTATTGGTAGTAATTTAATATCTATTTTTTCAAACGGAAATGGTCCATAAGAACTCAATTCTTTGCTATTCTTAAAAAGTACTGAAATCTTATTTTGTTTTAAAAAGTCTAAAAATGATTTTATTTTTTCTAAATTATTTTCTTCGATGATTTTCCTCAATTTATAATTTGCAAATTTTTCGACTGTACTAGAGGCATCTAAATTATTTTTTAAACAATCTGATAAACTAATTATATTTTTTTGTAGGAAAATTTTTAACAATTCGTCATATCCATCTTTTTGTTTTTGTTTATTAAGTATAGTAAAAAATTCCTCGGATTTGGTATCAATTAAGTTAATTAATTTATCAAAATTTTCACCATCTTTTAGAACTTGAGTAAGTGAAAAAATTATACGATAATACAATTCCTTTTCAATCTTATCTTTAATTTTATCTAAATATTGAAAATTTTTATTAATAGTATTCTGATCATCTTTGTTAATACGAAATGTGAATGTGTTTAAAATTGTTTTTATATTGTAATCAATTTCACCTCCGTATGTTACCATCTTTAACTCCTCACTTTCGAAAAACTTTTTAGAGAAAATATTTAAATTTAGATTTATAAGTTGATTCAAAACTTCATCTAAAGAATATTTTTCTCTTAATTCGTCGGAATTAAATCGAATATAGATAGAACTTGTGCTACCAAATGACATAACATAACTTAATAAGTAGATTTTTATCCAATTTGTCCAATTTGAAACATCTTTACCCTCTAATTTCAATTTCTTAAAACATCTAAAATTTTTCTCATTAGGTAAAATAGCCTTAAAAAGAGGAGCAAATTCCGGATTATTAAACTCTAATTGATATTCTTTATTAGACTGTGATTTCTGGTAATCAGTTAATTCTGAGAAAGTTTCTTTTTTTGTATCGTAATTAGTTTTTGAAACTGGTTGAAGAAATAACATTTTCAGAATTTTAGATGTTTTTTCTGTTAAAAATCCTTCTTTTGTAAGTCGGTCTAAAATACTTCTATCTTCAATTGCTGAGATAAAGAAAATAAAATTTGGAAAATTACAATAGTATTCGTCGGCATTACTAATGCCATTCCAAATATCACTATAAGTTTTTGTTAAATTACCCTCATATAATTCTTGATAATTTTTACATTTATTTATCATTCCTTCGACATTACTATTTAATTTGTCAAATTTTGTTTTTTGAGAAGATGAAATTTGTTGCAATGATAATTTCAACTCTTCGATATACTCATCGATTTTAAAATCTTTAGCTAAATTTTCTCTAACGGTTATAATTCCAGATTTGATTTGTTCTAAAATTCTATCAAAATCATAATTTGCAATACTCACTGCTTGATAGATATACAAGTATTTGTAATCTTTAGAAAACTTCTGAAAGTCTAAGTCCTTATAAACTTCATCATTAGGTTTTTGAATAGCTATTTCTTTTACTTCGTATCTATTTTCGTGATTGTTGAGAAAGTAGGCAACTTTTTTTTCTAAATTATCAGTAAAATTCGTAGTTATCTCACCAATCTCATCTGTTTTAATAACTTCTTTTATTTGATTAACTACACTATCAAAAAAATTATTCATACTTAAATAAGTATTATCAAAAATTCGGTCATTAAGTGTCGATGGAACATATTTATATTTTTTTGAAAACTCAATAAATTTAACAAAGAAAGCCTCTTCTTTTAATATATTTAAAAGATTTTTTTTGTATTCTTTTAAATAAATTTCTGTTATTTTTTTCTTTGTTTCATCTAATTTTTTTATTACAGATGAATCATTGTTGAAGTCTTTATATAAAGTTGCAAAATTTAAATTATTGTTAATAGATATAAATATTTCAATTATATCATCTGACCAATTTATATTTTCAATGAAATTAAAAATAATTTTTTTCCTGATTTCATTCAACTTTTCTATTACAGACGAGTCATTTTCAAAATCTTTATACAAATTCGCAAAATCTAGATTATTATTGACAGACTTAATTATTTCAGATATATCATCTGACCAATTAATACTGTCAATAAAATTTAAAACTTCTTTTTTTACCACGTCAAAAGCTGGAAGAAAAACATCATCAATTTCTTTTCTAATAATATCTAGTGTCTTTTTATAATCTTCATATTTTTTACTTTGTTCAGGATATACCACTCTGTTATTCGCAGAATCTTGATAGATGTAAGAAAAATCAGATCTAATAGATTTTAATTCATTAAAATTTAAGTTTTTAAGATTTTTAGTAGGTCCAAATCTTGTTGTAATTGTATTATTAATTCTATCTTTTATTTTTGCTTTTATTTTCTCAATGTCTGATTCATCTGAAATAAGTTTCAAAAAGTTTTCTTTAGCTGCTTTATATGCTCCTTTTTCTGTTATTTTTTTCCAGTTTTTACCATTATCTTTTGAGTATCTTACGGGAATTAAATTTTCTCTGTCATAACTTAGTAAAACTTTACCATCCCATGCTCCTGTAAAAACAATACCTCTAACGTGATCCATTATAGGAGCTATATAATATATTATTCCAACAGCTGATGTAGTGTATTTGCTTTCTCCTAAAGGTTTATCTCTATGTGATAAACAAATATTGTGAGCACTTTCTATCGATTCTTTATTTGATTCAAATACTTCTTTTGGGACCAAATTTTTAATTTGTGTGATAAGATCATAGTCTTTTCCGTAATATTGTTTTGCAGCATCATAGTCAAATATCAAATAGTCTTTTAAGGAAACAACTTCACTTTCTATGATTACTGGACCATATGTATTTACTCTGTCTTGGCCTTCGTTGTAAGGATTTTTTTTAGTTGTTGAAATTAAATCATAACATGCGTAAATACCGTCACCCCAAGCGTTTCCACCACCAGATCTAAATCCATCTCGACCTACTTTTGATACTATTTCATCTTCAGTCCTGTGATAAACAGTTAGTTTTTCTTTTTTGTTAAATTTTCTTATATCATTTGGATTTCTACTTTCAAAAAGCATCCAACTGCTTAAATATTTCATATTGATATATATTAAAAAAAGAATTTTTTATTTTAATATATTAAAAAAAGAATTTTTTATTTTAATATATAATAAAAATTAAAGATAAGACATGAAATATCTAAAAATTTATGAGGAGTTTGTTCCTGAATTAAAAAAAGATGAATGGGAAAACTCACCTTGGATGGATAAAGAAACACCAAAAGAGTATAGAATCACACCCGATAATATCACTGAGTTAGGTCCAAATCCTAACGAAGTTCAAAAAGAAATTTTTGTATTCGGAAGTAACTTACAAGGAATTCACACAAAGGGAGCTGCTAGATTTGCAATCGACAAAGGATGGTCAGACAATGGTCAAATTGAAGGATTAAGTAGAAGTGAAAAATCATACGCTATTCCAACTCAAAGTAATAGACAACCTTTACCTATTGAAGAAATTAAGACATATGTAGATAAATTTATAGATTATGCAAAACAAAATAAAGACATCAAATTTTTTGTCACAAAAATAGGAACAGGTTATTCTAGATATGGTGATAAAGAGATAGCTCAATTATTCAAAGAAGCATCCGAACTTTCAAATGTTTATTTACCAAAGGAATTTTGGGACAATATATAATAAAAAAACCAGTCATTGAGACTGGTTTTTTTATTTTCTAAATCTTTCAAACTTATTCTTTAAATCATCGATATTAAATCCAAAAATTAGTAGTAGGATTATTATAAATACCGCTACTATAAAAATTGAACCTAAAAGAGCTATTGGTATCCAAAGAGGTGAAGTAACCCACCACCAAGACCAATCAATGTTTCCTGTTAATTTGAGAACTAAAAATACCACGAATAACACTCCTGTTAATCCAATACCTGATGAAGATGATTTTTTTGATGCCATAATTATTAATTTATACCTAATTTATCTAAATTGTTGTTTCTTTTTTGAGTTTTTGTAGAAAATTTTGGAAGTCTATATACATCAGACATATTAAAAATTCTCATTTCTCTTGCTAAATTTGAAGAGTATCTCATTTGGTCTTTTCTCATTTCAATTAATCTACCCATAATCATATAATAATAAGTATCTCCTTCTAACTCACAATAAATTAAAGTTGAAATTGATAGTGTATAACAATCTTCTATATCCCAACCAATATCATCGTTGTCATTTGCTAATCCTATAATTGTGAAGATTGTAATTAATAGACTTAGAATGCCAAAAACGGCCCAAATAAGAATATTACCATCATGATAATCCCAGAATTTTAGTTGATTATTTTCAATTTTTTCTGGTTTATTAGACGAATAAACATCATAAGGGTTCTCACTATTTTGTTCATGCGAACGTATAACATAAATATTGGTATTTCCATCTTTTGATTGAGAAACTATATCATAGTATTCATAACCTCCCGGTATTGTTCCAGCGTAATTGAAAGCTACAATTGCAGCTATCACCATTAATAATTTTATTGGATTTTCGATAATCAAATATTTAATAAAATTAAATACGAGTTTTAAATATGACATAAATATAAATTTTAGGTAAAGATAAATAAAAAATATAATTAATATATACTTTATGATAAATATTTTAGACTGGGAAAGTTTCAATGAAGGATATAACAAACCTCGTGCTGGTGGAAAACGACGTTGGTCAGTTAAATATAAAAAGAAGATCAATTGTAGTAACCCCAAAGGCTTTTCTCAAAAGCAATATTGTAAAAGAAAACGAAGAGGTGGTAACTATAAAACAGAATAAATAAGAAATTTACAAAATGAAACATATAAAAGGATTTAAAATATTTGAAGATGTAGAAGATGATGAGAACGCTGAAGTTCCTGAAGGATTTGAGTATTCTTGGAATGATATTTATGAGTCACTTCTTTATTTAACTGATATTGGATTTGAGATAGATGAAAAATCTCAAAAAAGATATTTAGCAGATGAAAAAGGTATAGAAGTAAAAGGTGAAAGTGGTCACCGATATAACAACTGGGAATATAAATCTAATATAGAATTAGCTAAGAATGCTATCTATGAAATTAAACTATTTAAGAAAAAAGAATCTAATAAAATACATAAAGAAGTTTCAACTGGTGGATATTCGAGTAGAACTAATCATTATTATTTAGATAGTGATGTTGAAGAATTACTTAGAATATACGAAGAAATAGCTTCTTTTTGTGCTCATTTTGATAAAGCTTATCATAATTTAACAATTGAAGAAGGTGGATATTCGGTTTGGCTTGTTGCTTCTTCTGATGTTACTGGTGATTTCATTAATAAAAAATTAGATGATGAATTAAATAGCAAGGTTAATTCTAAGATAAATGGTCAAGTTTGGGACACTTTTAGAAGACTCTCTTCAAGTAATAAGTTTTTTACCAAAAAATTCAGAGAATCATTTTTTAATGGAACTTTAGGTTCTATAAAAGGTGGAGTGGCAATTTATGTATTTGATTGGAATTCCGTAACCAAAGGTGTTTATAATACAAACTCTGGCCAACTTGATAATATTATTGATTCGATTTTAGGCACATTTAATAACACAGGATATTGGAATTATGGAAAATTCGGATACAAAGCCGAATTTAGAGAGTTAAAAGAATCAGATTTTGAAAATATAAAAGAAGATTGGCAAATTACCAAGTTAAAAAAGTATGTAGGAACAAAATCTATCATAGTCAAATTTAACTACGATGAAGTATTCAAAAAGGTAAAAGAAGATTTATTAAAAGGAGAAGATTAATCAACCTTTTCTTTTAAGACAATATTTGAAAAAAGACTCCAAACAGAAGCATAATGTTCATCGTTTAAAAGAACATCACATTCTGTGTGTTTCAACTCAGCACAATAACAATCTAAGTACCAAAAAAACTTATCTACTACTGGTTTTGATTTTTCACAAGGTTCATTTCCTTTGAGTCTTTTAATAGCGTTTTCTCTAATCAAAGTAGGACAAGTTTTCATAAGTGGTAGATTAATTTTTGTAAAGTATTTATTAAATTAATATTATAAAATTATTAAAAAAAGGGACATCTTGATCCACTTCCACTTTCTCTTATCTCACGAAGTCCTTTATTTACCTGATTAATATCAGAGTGCAAAGTTATAAAAATAAATTTTATTTTTGATAAAAATTTCTTAAACATTTTTGATTTTTATTTTTGCGATTCTATCAGCATGTCTTCCACCTTCAAATTCGGTATTTAAGAAAGCATCAATACATTTAATTGCTTCTTCTTTTGAAATGTATCTTCCAGGAAGTGAAAGAATATTTGCATCATTGTGTAGTCTTGCCATTTCTGTAATCTCCGAGTTCCAACAAAGAGCACATCTTATATCTTTCCATTTATTAGCAGCCATTGAGATTCCATTACCTGATCCACAAACTAAAATTCCTAAATCAGCTTTTCCTTCAGATATTTGACTAGCAACTTTATGTGCAAAATCCGGATAGTCAGCTCTTTCTTCCGAGTAACAACCCCAATCATTAATCTCTAATTTATGCTCAGTAATTGATTCGAGATATTCTTTGATATATTGTTTTAGTTCGAATCCAGCGTGGTCTGAACCTAAGGCGATTCTACTATACATTGTGTGATAATAACCAGTTTTCTACTTCTTCTTTAGTCCTAACGGTTAAAAGACCGAATGTGTCGATGTAGCTTTGACCGAGTGCGTTTGGAATCAACATTTTTTCAATTTTGTTTTCGTTGTTGATAACCATAAAATTCATATGAGTTTTTGGTTTTCTTTTAGCAGTTTCAGCTGTCTTAACTACTTTTTTTGATTTAGATTTTTTAGGCTTGTCCATAATTTAGAGATTTATGGATTTTATAAAAAAATTAAAAAAAGTTTATTTGAAACCGATCGTGAATGATAAAATTTCACCACAATCAAAAGTTTGATCTAATAAAGAGTTTGATGGAATTTGTGTTCTAGTTGTTCTAGCTGCCACCATTCCTACCTTTTCTACAACATAAGCATAATCAATAGACTTTCCTTCTAACTCACTAGCATATCTATCAATTTCTCCTGCAATTTCAGACCATTGAAATGGATTACAATTTGAATAGGAATAGACTGTTCCATTTATTGGTTTAAATATTCTAAAATAATCATCACTTACTTGAATTATAAAGTTATCATCTTCTAAGTGTCTTAAATAATAATCAACATCTTCTTGAAGGCTTTCTTTAACTATTCTAAATTTAAGAAGTGGTTTATCATTTATTGTGATGTCTCCTTTTTTATTCTTTCCAATTTTCTTCACTACTATTTTCTTATTTTTAAATCTTCCACCTAAAACGGTATCTCCTATTTCAATTGGAACTTTAATAGTTTCTTTTAACTCTATAGTTTGACATCTACCGTCTTTTCCAAATGCTTGTTCATAGGTTATAACTTCGATGTTTTTATATCCCCATTTGCCATATTTTTCTCTAAACTGACCAATTTCAGTTACTTCAGGATTAGTCTGTCTCTTAAGTGATTCTGATTTATTATTCTCTCTAACTATATGTGATACTCCTTTATCTGTATAAACAAAATCGATTAAGTATCTACCAATCATTGGTATTATATGGTCTTCCGGCTCACACTGGGAATTTATTGGGGCTGATTGCTCACAATAAGCCAATTTGCAGTCTATTCCTTTTTTCTGACACCACTGATAGAAATCTTTAGCAAAAAAAGCACAATTTGCAAGTGAATTTTGTATATTCCATTTACACTCTTTTATGTAGTCATTTACAAATTCTATATCTTTATAAATTATCTCACATATCTTTAATTGTGTTATATTTTTTAATTTATCTTTAATTTCATCAAAATTAGAACTATGAAAAGAATTAGTCACCATACCATTTTCATCAAAATATAGAAAGTGTGAGAATTCAAGTGAGTAACCTTCACCTGTCAAATAATTATTAATTGATTCTAAAGTTTCAATATATTTTGATATATCAAAGAAAATTTCTGAAAGTTCATCTTCATCGTCTCCTATAAGTATAGAGATTTTTTTAACAGGTGAATTTGGACTATACTCCTTTAAATCACTAACTTTAATAGATATATCATCGTCTGACATATCTAATAAAATGTTCCTCACAAAGGTTATATCATTATCATTGGGCGAAATCATCGATTTAGATTCAAATAATTTATATGATTTTAGATGTTTCATGCTTGATTATTTATTTGATATTCAATCCCTGCTAATCTATTCATCCAACCATCACCGTGTATATTCCAAGTTGGAGCTTGTTTATATCTTGATTCTCTGAACTTTTTAATTGAGTTAAATAGTTCTTGTTGGTCTAATGAGTTTAACCTTCTTAAATTAGATTTAGAATAAACATTTCCAGTTAAATTTATACCTTGGTCCTTAGCCGCATCTCTTATCACTTGAGACATACCATCAATACCTTGATTAACACATCCATCATAAACAATGTTAGCCACTGATTGATCACAAAGAAGACCTAAGTTTTGTGCATCCCAATAATCTTTTTTATAGATTTGTAAAGCTGTTTTATAAGTGAGATTTTCCATATCTTCTCTTTTAGGAATTTTACCTAAATGTTTTTGAAGTACTGGGGCAGATATACCGTGATTTGTTCCAATAAATCTCATTCCATATCCAGGAACTTCAACCCAGTTACCGGTATCATTTCTATCATCAGAGTAACCAGCTTCAACTTCTTTAACAGCTGATTGAGCTTGTTCGAAAGAAGAGCCCTTATGTAATTCTATAATTTCTTCTTTAATTTTAGGATCAATTTGCTCAGTTTTTGTTTGTTGTGGCTCATTTTGTTTAGGTGTTGATTCCTCACCACCAACTAAATAAGAGAGTGATGCAATTGTTAAAAAAACACTTGTGTAATGAGTTAGTAAAAACTTTCTCATTCTCTCTGGAAGAGACTTTAGTCTATTAACTAACTTAACATAGTATTTTTTTAATTGTGTCTTATCTAATTTAGATATAAAGTTTTTAAGTCTTTCTAGTCCGCTACTTAATTTATCTAAACCCTTATCAATTAAGTCCGGTTTTTCTTCCATATCATCCGAAGTGGTAGGTTCTTCCTCTTTCTTAGTCAAATCCCATTCAATGGTGTTGGGTCCGGTCCAAACACCTTCTGATTCGACTATTCGGTAAATATCGTCTAATATAGAATCAAACTCTTTTTCTAAAAGAAATTCATTGTATTTTTTTACCATAAACTATATATAATTTTTTACATAGAACATTTATGTCTTTGAATTTTGAAAAACTAAAACAAGATTGTGATCTTTACTATTCAAAAAATAGAGAACTAGAAATAAATTTTTCTCTAGAAAATTTAGCTTATACTTGGGGTTATACCTATTTTGATACTTTTTCAGAAGTAATTAAAAGAGTCAAAAGACCAAAGAGATTTATTATATTCGGATGTTCTATTGGATACCAATGTTTTTTTTGGAATTTTTTATTTCCGGATATACCGGTTATCGGAATCGATATATTACAACATAGAATAAATTGGGGTAATTCAAAAATAGATGAATATAGTTTAAAGAACGTTGAACTTTTTTGTGGTGATATAAATAATTTTATAATACAAGATGGAGACCTAATTTGGCAAAATGACCTTCTTATTCCGGATGATATAATCTACGAATTAACACTCTCAAATATATCAAATAATGATATAGAAATAATATCATATAATAAAATGAGCTGTTTTGTAAATTTTGAGATAGTGAATTTGACCGATGAAGTGATTCTAAAATCTGATAAAAGTTACAAAATAGTTGCTGATAATCTTATAGGTAAGACCTCTTGGTCAGATATTACTGACTTTTTCATTTATTCAAAAGAATTAGTTGAAAATTCTGATTTAAATAATTTTGTATTTGGTGTTGAACACATCTGTAAAGAATTTATGGTTCCTGAAATTAATTTGAAATCATACGATGATATGAATTTTTCTAAAAGAAATGTAAAATCTGAAGATTTACGTCTATTATATAACAAATATTTTAGCAAAAAGGAGTTTGTTGAAATAGGATTCAATGTTCCTGAGCTTTATTTTTATGATTATAAAAAATGTGATTTGTCAAAAATATTAACAAAATATGATAGTTTTGTGGCTAAACCTGCACATTTTTCAGAATCAGTCGATGTTTTTATAAAAAAAGGCGCAAACTATAATTTAGATATTGATTTAGTTAATAAAAAATTAAATGATAGAATTGATATAAGTGACAAGAGAAATTGGAGAAGAAGACCAATTGATGTAGATATCTATTGGAAGAATACAGAAAGAGGAGTTATTATAGAAGAGTATATTAATGTCTTATATGAGTTGAAAGTTTTTGTGGTTTTTGGTGAACCTTTGATCGCGGATCTAAGAACAGGTAACACTGAATTGTATACAATTGATTTTATTAGAAAAGATAACAAATATCTAAATTGGAACAATGAATATGAAATTATAAAAGAGTTTGCTAGAAAATTAAAAATAGATTTTTTTAGAATAGATTTTCTTTACGATGGATATAAACTATACGCAAGTGAGTTGGCATTTATGCCTGGAACTTTTTTACCAGATAATATACAATCATTTATTTTAAAAAAATGGAGACAACCCTATTTTGAGTATTATTATCCACATCTTTGCTAAACTTATTATTAAATATTAAATAGAATCAACCTATGTGTAAAATATGGCAAGTTATAGCAAACTTCGAAGACTGGGATTCTGACTGGTTTGTAACTATTGGATATTTCACTGATAAGTCAGTGGCTGAAAATACCAGAGATAAATGGGATAGTATATTTAGTGAGGTTCTAGAACTATTAGAAGAGCCAAAAGATTGGGATCCACGACAAGATGAATACTACCAACATCCTTATTATGTAAAAGGAGACACTGAATGGGGTCTTCCTGGAACATCAACCCTTTACTGGACTGGTTCTAAACAACTTGAAGAGTTATTAGAAAAATACGAATATGTGAGACATCTTAAAGGATTCCAAATCGATGAATATGAATTAAATCAAGATATATTTTTAAACACTCCTGATTTCACAGGTGATGTGAAAAAACCTCTTAAAGATCTCTTTAATTCTTTAGAAAGGGATTGGAAATTAAAACAATTAACAGAATGAAAGTAGATGTATTATTAGGTCTCCAATGGGGAGACGAAGGAAAAGGAAAACTAGTAGATTTTATCACACCAAATTATGATATCATTGCTCGTTTTCAAGGTGGTGCAAACGCCGGTCACACACTTATATTTGATGGAAAAAAACATGTCCTTCATCTTATTCCATCCGGAATATTTAGAGATAACTGCATCAATATTATCGGAAGTGGTGTTGTAATTGATCCAATTGCTTTAGTAGAGGAAATTAAGACACTGGAAAGTATTGGAGTTGATGTCCGTTTAAAACTAAAGATATCAAAGAAAGCTCATCTTATTTTACCAACTCATAGACTATTGGATAAGGCATCTGAGTTAGCTAAAGGTGATAAAAAGATTGGATCTACTCTGAAAGGAATTGGACCAACTTATATGGATAAAACTGGAAGAAACGGTCTTAGAATTGGAGATATTGAAAATGGACTTCGTCATAAATATGAAACACTTTTAATTAAACATAAACAAATTTTAGATAGTAATAGAGCTTCAGAGCTTTACGAATCTGATGAATTCATAGAAGACCAATTAAAATGGTTTGAAAGCATTACCTATTTGAAAGGTTTTGAATTTATTGACTCTGAATATTTAATTAATAAGGCACTTAAAGAAAGAAAAACCGTTTTAGCTGAAGGAGCTCAAGGATCACTTTTAGATGTTGATTATGGGACTTATCCATTTGTTACCTCATCAAACACCACAATTTCTGGAGTTATCTCTGGATTAGGAGTTTCACCTCATTCAATTGGAAGCGTTACAGGTATTTTTAAGGCTTATACAACTCGTGTTGGAAGTGGTCCTTTCCCAACAGAATTAGACAACGAAGTAGGTGAAAAAATGAGACAGATTGGATCAGAGTTTGGAGCAACTACCGGTCGTTCCAGAAGATGTGGTTGGTTAGACTTACCAGCACTTAAATACTCTTGTATGATAAATGGCGTGACTGAATTAAACATTATGAAATTAGACGTTTTAAGTCATTTTGAGGTGATTAAAGTTTGTGTTGGGTATAATTATAGAGGGGAAGTTTATAAAGACACCATACCGTTTGATTTATCTGACTTAGATATTGAACCAATTTATAAAGAGTTAAAGGGTTGGAATGTAGATATTACTGAGTGTAAAACTTATGATGAACTCCCTGAGGAGGCAAAAGATTATATTTCTTTTATTCTAACAGAAGTAAATATTCCAATTACAAGAATTTCAGTTGGACCTGATAGACTACAAACAATAATGAAATGATATGGAAATAGAAAAAATATTAAAGGTTAAATTTCTAAAATCGGGTGATTATATATCAACCACAGGGGAAGAGATTATAGAAATTAATGTTGATTTTGATCAACTTTTAGGTATAATATCGGAAATCGAACTTAAAAGAGATGGATTTGGAAAAAGTCTTCACAAAGAAGCATTTACCGGAGTAGATTATCTCGGAAATAAGGTATCTTTTACTTCTTATGTTGTTTGGCAAGACGGTGGAAAAATTTATAAGTATAATTTTGATGAAAATTTGATACCTTTCAATAATGAATTGATTTCAAGAAATAGAGAGGAAAAAATACAAAATATAATCAAGTGATAACTTTAGAAAAGCTTACCGAATTCACTCAAGAAGATTTAAGATATAAGTCATCAATAAAAGTTATATCTTATAAAATTGTTGGTAACTGGATAGATTTACAATTTGATAATTTTAAAGGAGAGGTTGTAAATGTTGATAGATTTTATAATTGGATGTCTGAAAAAAGAGAAGAAAAAATAAATCAGATTTTATGATTTGTAGATGTTTGAAAGAATATAAAATGAGTTGGGCTGGTCATTCTATAATTTGTCAGGTAGGTAAAGATTATAGATGTAAGTTAATTGGTTCTGATTACATCTTTATAGATTTTTCCTTTTTATATAATTATGATGGTTATCCGGTTCCGGATTTAGCTTTTAATGAACATTTTTTAGATATTTCTGAAATTAGAGAAGAAAAAATATCTCAACTTTTAGATTAATTCCGTATATTTATACTATGAAAAGAATTTATGTAGATATGGATGATACCATTTGTGATTTC
>Ga0315904_10004190_pt1 | contig 20708 bp, 23 predicted proteins | sample LakEriMetagenome_6_FD_203529 | JGI IMG/M metagenome (GOLD analysis project Ga0315904, IMG submission 203529) | Freshwater fungal communities from buoy surface, Lake Erie, Ohio, United States - Buoy 12 MA120 | ecosystem: Environmental > Aquatic > Freshwater > Lake | place: USA: Lake Erie, Ohio...
GGCGCGGGAGGGCGAGATGCTCCGCGCCGTCAGCAGCGACGGCGCCCGCCTCGCCCTGAGCGAGGCCCCCTTCAGCGGCGACCTGAAGGCGCTGCCCATCGGCCGCGACAACGCCGGCCTCCTCCTAAAGCTGGTGAAGACCAGCGCCCCCGGCCCGTGGACCTTCAACGGCGACGAGACCCGTGTCCGCGCCATCGGAGGGGACGGTACGGCGATCACATTCCGCCGCCCCGAAGACAAGGCCCTCGTATACAAGCCCGTGATCCCCGCGCGGCATCGCTTCCGCGTCCGCCTGGACGCGAAGGCCCTCGCCGCCGCCCTGAAGGCGGTCGGCGGCGGGAAGAAGAAGGCGTACACGCGCCTCGTCGTCGCCAGCGCAGACATGCGGCTGAAGGCGGAAGACGGATCCGCCAGCGCCGCCGTGCCCATGATCGTCGAGTACGGTGACACGCACCCCGACGTGGGCGTGGACGCCCACCTCCTGGCCGAGATCGTCAAGGCGCAGGCAGCCCGGAGCGTGGTCCTGGAGTTCGGAGGGAACGCCCTCGATCCGGTGACCCTCCGCTTCGACAACCGCCCCGGCGCGATGGCCCTGCTCATGCCGATCCGCCTGTAGGTTTGTGCTCAATATCTGGTCCGGGTACTTGCGGGTTTCGCCCGGACCAGATACAACTATGGAAACCCCGCCGCCGCCTGGAGTTCTCACCATGCAGACCGCCACCCCGACCGTCCCCGCCGATGTCCTCGACCGCGCCCGCGCCCTCGCGCGTGGCAGCTACCAGCGCAGCCTCCTCGACGGCTACGCCCGGTGGTCGGGCGCCGACCTGCGCGGCGCCGCGAAGCGGTGGAGCGGGCGGTACGCCGCCTCCCGCTCCGGCCTGTTCCACCGCCTGCGCAAGGCGGGCCTCGACGTGGCCGTGCGCTACGTCATCACGTCCAACAACCGGCAGGCCGTCGCGCTCTGCCTGGCGGGCGTGCCCGTCAGCGCGGTGCCGTAGCATGGTCCCGCACTGGTACACCTCCTCCAACCTGGCGGGGGGCGCGCTGGTCGCGCTGGTCGCCGCCATCGCCAACGTCGCCGCGGGCCTCGTGCTCGGACACGGCGACGAGCACTACCCCGCCGCCGTGGTCTGCGCGGTGGTCGGGTTCTTCCTCAACCTGCTCGCCAAGGCGGCGAGCAACGACGGCCTGTAGCGGGCTGCCGCGCCCCGCTGTGCTGTTCCCTTCACCTCTGGAGCCTCCAATGACCGCCGCCCCCGCCGCCTTCGACCCCTCCGCCGACAACACCCTTCCGCCTCCCCCGGAGTACGTCATGCTCGACTTCTACGTCATGGACAACATCCGCCGCCTCCCCCTCGCCGTCGGCCCCAACGGTACCCCGTGCCCGACCGTCGGCTTCACTGACGATCCGCCCCAGGTCTTCCAGTCCCCCGACATCGACGGCGACCTGACGCTGCGCATCGTGCGCCGCCACGTCGGCGCGACGGGCGACGTGGAGCGGGTCAACGTGGGCGACCCCGCCTACACGCTGCGCGAGTTCCGCGCCATCACCGCCGGGCTGGTGTGTGACGGTCACCTCACCGGGCCCGAGGCCGCCGAGCTGGTCAACGAGGCGGCGGCGATCATCGCCCGCCCCCAGGTGAGCGAGTGAGGCGCGCCCGCCGGCGGCTGACGCTGCGTGGGCTGGTCGCCCTGCGGCCCACCGGGTTCGTCCGGCTGCCGATGGTGGCCGGCACCGTGCCGCGGCTGGTCCATCGGAGCAACGGGATGTTGTTCCTCGTGGTCCGCGAGGACCGCGTGTTCCCCGACATCGGCCGCTTCGGCCTGTCCATCGTCGACTACGTGCCCCGCCTCGACGGGCGGGCCAGCATCCGGCTGACCCGCCGCTGGCGCGGCTGCGCGGCCGATGGTACTGGTGTCGAGCTGCCCTTCTGATTGTGTGATGACACTCACCCCTGGAGCACTGACACCATGCCCCTCGCCCCCTACAACACGTCCCTCGACCTGCCCACCCTGTCCGGCATCCTGCCCGCCGACTTCGACCCGACCCTCTGGTCGACGCCGGAGCTGCGCGAGTACCCCGCCGACCCGACCTCGCCGGCCATCTGCGACGTGATGCTCTACTCGATCCACCTGGACACGCGCCGCTACGTCAACGTCGCCTTCGGGCGTGACCTCGCGGACATCATCGACCGGAACCCAGCGCACGCCGCCTGGATCAAGTCGGCGGTGAAGAAGTGAGCGAGTTCCTGGTGCTCACCGGCATGGCGTGCTACGTCGTGGCCGGCGTCTGGTGGTCCGAGTTCGCTCGGATCACGCTCGACCAGCGGGTCGCGCGCCGGTTGGTGTGGGCAGTCATCGTCCCCGTCATCCTCTGCAATCTTCCCTGACAGGATCCCCGCTTATGTTGACCATCGAACTCGACTACCTCGGCGTCCTCGGCAACCTCGTCGAACTGGCAGGGTCCGGTCACGTCCGCCGCGGGCGAACCTCGACCCCGTGGGTGTCATTGTCGGCGCCCATCTTCATCGACTTCTACGTCGGCGCCGGCTGCCGGCTGCCGCTCCTGACCACCAAGAAGATGCACACGCGCAGCATCCTCGCCGAGCTGGTCTGGTTCCTGCGCGGCGACACCAACGTGCGCTGGCTCCAGGCGCACGGCGTCACCATCTGGGACGAGTGGGCCGACGCCGCCGGCAACCTCGGCCCCGTCTACGGCCACCAGTGGCGGCGCTGGCGCGACGAGCGCAGCGGCACCAGCATCGACCAGGTGCAGCGCGTCATCGACGGCTGGCTTCGCGACCCCTACGACCGCGGCCTGGTCGTGTCCGCCTGGAACGTGGCCGACCTCGGCTCGATGGCGCTCCGTCCGTGCCACTACGCATGGCAGATCACCTGCCCGGAGCCGGGCGTGATGGACATCCACGTTCAGCAGCGCAGCGCCGACTGGTTCCTCGGCGTGCCGTACAACCTGGCCTCGTACTCGGCGCTCCTGATCCTGCTCGCCAAGGCGGTCGGCGTCACGCCAGGCACCGTCTGGTGGAGCGGGGCCGACTGCCACCTGTACCTGAACCACGTCGAGGCCGCGCAGCGGCAGTTGGCGGTGCGGGCTGCGGCGCTGGAGAGCGCGTTCACGGGCACGGACAGGTACACCGCCCCGTGCCTCGTCGTCTCGGACGAGGCCGACATCTACTACGCCGTCACCGACGAGGGCGCGTTGACGCTGGACATGTTCGAGGTGACCGGCTACAACCCCGTGGGCCCGGTGATCCGTGCGCCCGTCGCCGTGTAGGAGACTTGACCATGAAGCCGTCTGACCTGCTGCTGTCGCTCATGCCGAGCGTGATGTCCCTCGACGAACTCGCCGGCACGGTTGCGCACAACGTCCGCATCCGTTACTGATTGATCGTCAGCGGCTTCACCTACACCACCACGAGACACCACGTCATCGAATACTGCGGCGTCGGTGGCTTCTACATCAAGACGCCCGACTTCGCAATCAACCTCGACTTCACCCCGCGCTGGATGCGCACAACCACGACCGGAGGATACTGATGGACAGCATCAAGAACGAACTCATCCGTCTGCGGAACGAGGGCCGGATCGTGGCCGGCACCTGGAACGACACCCAGGTCATCCTCGTGATGGCGCCCGACCGCGTGGCCGACATCGACGCCGAGATGCGGCGGCTGCACCTCAACCCCGTCGGCGAGCCCGAGCCTGAGTACGGCAACGTCACGCGCAGCTACGTCGCCGCTGACGCGGACGCGGCCTTGCCGGTTCCGGGGCTCGCCAACGCCTCCATGCGGCTGCTGAAGGCGGGCCTCGTCCGCAGCGTCTACCTCGACGTGCAGAACGGGCGCCTGCACGTCCTCTGCTACGTCAAGGAGGGCGACATCGCGGAGGTGAGCAGCACCCTCCTTGAAGTCGGACTGCGCGTCGCTCCGGCCTACAGCGGCTGGGGTAGCACCGGGACCGAGTACGGCTGGGTCGGCTACCACCCCGCCTAATCGGCGGACACGTCGATGATGCCGTAGTCCTGGCCGACCTTCCCGGCCGGGACGCCCGCACCGTCACCGGCACCGACGCCACCGCCTCGCCCGGACACGATCGCCTCGGTGACGAGGCGGCCGATCTCGGCGAGGCGCTCGGCGTCCGTCGCCTCGACCTTCTCGCCCGCGTACTTGCGCTCGGCGTCTGCGGCCTCCTTGCCGAACATGCCAGCGACAGCGAGCACCTCCTTCGCGGCCGCGACGCGCGCGTTCGCTGGAGCGTCCTCGTTCCCGGCGATGTCCATCAGCGTGTTCAGCGCATTCTCGGCCAGGTCTACGGCGGTCGAGCGCAAGGCGAACCGCTGGCGGTTGACACCGTGCGCGTGCGCGGCGGCCAGCTCGCGGGTCACGCTGGTGCCGATGGCGATGTCCGCCTCCGTCAACCCCGTCTCGCTGGCGATGACGGCCATCGGGACCGACGCCACCAGCATGTCGCGGACGCGCTGCACGAGCGCGAGGTCGGCAGTCCACGAGGCGGCGGCGGTGGCGTCAGCGGCTCGGGTGAGATAGGCGGTCCGCGGCGGCATCTTTGTGGGGACTCCAGTCCACCACCTAACACGGCGGAGGCGCTGATGCACCGTGACATCACGATCGTCCTGGCGGTCACGCTCGACGGCTGCATCGCCCGCCCGGATGGGGCGCTGCCCGTGCGCGACCCGGAGGACCTGCGCCACTTCCGCGCGCTGACGATGGGCACCGACTGCGTTGTCGGGCGTGTCACGGCTGACACGCTTCCGGTCCTGAAGGGGCGCCGCCTGCTGGTGATGAGCGGCGGATGGGAGACGGTCTACCGTGGCGAGCACGTCATCGTAGGCAGCGTCGAGGAGGCCATTAGCGAGCGACACATCGGCGCGCCGCTCCACATCATCGGCGGCGCCCAGGTCTACGAACTGTGGGCCGACATCGCCGACGGCGTGTCCGTCACCTGGATCCCGATCGTGGGCGGCCCTGGCTGGGTCCGCCTCGGACCGCGGATGCTGGAGCGACTGGCCGTCGAGTGATTATTCTTGTTGTTCGGCGTTGACGGGGGAAGGTGATCCTGATACTTGTGTGGTGTCGCCGGCGACCGCTGGCGGTAGAAGCACACCACCCGGAGGAACAGCCACCCATGAGCAAGAGCCTCACCGCCAGCCTGTCCCGCGCCGTCAACGAGAAGGACGTCGAGAACGCCTACCGCGCGGCCGTCACCGATGTCGTCGGCGCGCCCATCGCCTGGACCTCGCCCCACCAGACCGACGGTGTGGCCGCCTGGACGACCCCGCCGGCGACCGTGCGGCTGCTGCTGGAGGCCAAGTTCCAGCAGGACCTGAAGGCGCGCGCGTCCGCGTGCAACGTGCTCGGCCAGATGATCCTCTACCTCAAGCGGTTCGAGGCGGCCGGCGACGTGATGCCGAACGTGCTGCTGGTCGGCGACAAGGACGAGTGCTTCGTCCTGGCGACCGACGCGGTGCGCGGCTTCCTGTCGCTCGACATCGACTGGTCCGTGGCCCCGTCCAAGGGCAACCCCGATCTGACGCGCGCCCTCGTCCAGGGCGTGAACCTCATGCCCTACGTCTACGACACGGCCGGGGCGTTCCACTTCCGCGACGTGATCGCCAAGGTCGAGGCGCTCGCCCAGGGCGTCGCGCACCAGGTCCGGGCGACGCCCGCCAACATCGGCGCCATCTTCGCCTACTGGCGGGACCGCGTGTTCCGCAAGGGCGACGGCAAGCACGCCCTCACCGCGACCGAGCAGGTCGACGTGTTCCTGCGCTGCCTGTTCCTGCCGACCGACGTGGCGCTGCACCCCTCCAAGAAGGGCGTGCTGATCGTCCCCGGCTACCCGGACGGTGTGCTCGTGAACGCCGACCAGTACGCCTCCTTCTTCGGCCACTTCGTCCAGGGGTACAAGCCCGCCGAGGTCGAGTACTTCTACGCCAACAAGGACCGCCTCGTCGACGAGGACGACCGCCGGCGCCAGGGCGCGTTCTTCACGCCCGCGCTGTGGGTCGCCGAGGCGCACCGCGAGATGGACCGCGTGCTCGGCGAGGGCTGGCGGCGCGACTGCGTGGTGTGGGACCCGGCCGCGGGGACCGCCAACCTCACCCGGGACTACGCGGACTGGGGCTGCCTGATCTCCTCGACCGCCGAGAAGGCGGACGTCAAGGTGATGAAGGACAACCGCTGGGGCGGCCAGGTGTTCCACTACGACTTCCTCAACGACAACGCGCCGTCGCCGTTCTTCGGCCCCGACGACGGTGACAACCGCATCCCGTCCGCCGTGGACCGGACGCTCCGTGAGGCGGCCAAGGCGGGCAAGCGGCTGGTGTTCCTGGCGAACCCGCCGTACGCGACGGCGAATGATGCAGGCGCCGTGGGCACGAGCAAGGAGGGTGTCGCGATGACCGCGACGAACAAGGACATGAAGGAGGCGAAGTTGGGCCCGCCCAGCCAGCAGCTCTACGCGCAGTTCATGTTCCGGTTCATGCAGATCGCGCAGCAGTACGGGTTCACGCGCACGACGGTCGGGATGTTCAGCAAGCCGACGTTCGCGTCGAGCGGTTCCTACGCCAAGTTCCGCCAGTGGTGGTACTCGCGGAACACCTACCAGGGCGGGTTCATGTTCCAGGCGTCACACTTCGCGGACGTGTCCAGCGCGTGGGGCATCTCCTTCACCGTCTGGTCGGAGGGGTCGACGCCCCTCAACAGCGACATCGAGATCGACCTGCGCGACGTCGCCGCCTTCCAGGTGAAGTGTGTTGGGAAGAAGCGATTGAGGGGCGTGATTGACTTCGAGGGCGCAGGCGCTTGGGCGCGTGAGACGTGTCCGAAAGAAGCGGGGCAGGACGCGCCGTTGATGTCGAGCGGGTTGAAGATCGTCGCGAAGGGAACGGGCACACCCCGCATGAACGCACTCGCATATATGAACAACAACGGAAACAGCCTGATGGACTCGGGCACGGGGGCTTACTTCCTGAGCGCGCCGTCCTCCAGAGGAGGTTTCGCTTGTGGAAAGAACAACTGGCGTCGCGCCGTCGCGCTGTTCGGCGCGCGGAAGCTGGTGACGGGCAACTGGATCAACGACAAGGACGAGTACATGGCGCCCGACGAGACCGCCGCCGGCTACGACCAGTGGGTCAACGACTGCCACGTCTACGCCCTGCTCCACCCGTCCAACAACTGCACGGCCATGCGCGAGGTGCCGTACAAGGGCAAGTCCTGGCGCATCAAGAACAACTGGTTCTGGCGCACCCGGGCGACCACGCTCGACAGCCTCAACAACGTCAACACAGGCGGGTTGTACCGCGACGCCCGCGCCGAGAACGAGGACGCCTACTTCGCCCAGGTGCTCGACAGCATCACGCTCAGCGACGACGCCCGGCGCATCCTCGGCATGGTGGACGCGCTCTGGATCAAGAGCCTCGACGTCCGCGAGGACTACGCTGCGGGTCACCCCGACCTCCACCTGATGGCGCACGACGCCGGCGTCTACCAGCTCAAGCAGCTCTGGAAGGCGCTCTACCCGGCCGAGTGGGAGGAGATCCGCGCGGCGCACAAGGCGCTGGCCGACCGGCTCCGTGAGGGCGTCTACGACTACGGCTTCCTGCGTCGGTAAATATTGACGTAGGGCAACAGATCGGATACACCAACCAGGGCGTCTGGAGTGATCACCTCCAGGCGCCCGACCACCACAAACGGAGAACCACATGTTCCTGAACCCGAACGCGCTCAACAACTTCATGTCCGCCCTGGCCGACGCCCGCCGCACCATCGAGGCGCGCGCCTACGCCCTCGGCCTGAAGCTCTCCGACGAGGACGTCAAGGCCCTCGCCACCGGCGGCGGCACCAACCTCGGCTGGCTCAACAGCATCCCCGTCCACATCCCCGACGGCAAGGGCGGCGCCTACAAGACCGAGTGGACGCTGTTCGACCACCCGCAGCTCGGCACCATCAAGCTGAACTTCTGGCACGCGCCCGACCCGCGGCGCATCCCGCACAACCACCCGTGGTCCGACGGTGTGTGGGCGTTCAAGTCGTTCATCATCGCCGGCGGCTTCAAGGAGACGGGCTTCCGCAAGAGCGGGCCCGGGCGCTACTGCTCGTTCGAGAAGTTCGTCGACACGGATAGCATCCACAACGTGAACTACACCAACGACGGCACCTACCACACCGTCGACGAGGTGAAGCCGGGCACCATCACGTTGATGGTCTGCGGCCCGCGCACGCCGGAGTGGGGCTACCTCCTGATCGGCGACTGCGACGAACTCGGCGTCTACGCCGGCGAGGAGGTCCGCTTCGACGACCCGCGCGTCGCCGACCCCGGCTTCCGCGAGGCGTTCCTCGCGCTCAACCCGATGAAGCGTCCGGCGTAGACACAAGCTCACACACGCGCCAGCGCGTTCAGACGCCTCCAGGCCAGGCCGGGTTCACAGCCCGCCCTGGCCTTCGCCTTTGGGGCGAGCGCGCCTTCCCGGCCCCGTTCTGTGCAACGGCGGCCCCGTCCTGCCCCGCCCTCGCCCGCCCCTCGCCCGCCCCTCCTGTAGTATTCCAGGAGCACGGAGGACGACTGCCCCTCGCGAGGTACGGCTGTCGCCCGGACCCTCGGCGGACAGGCGCCACGGAACTCTAAAGGATCTTAGGAGGATAGTGGATCAGGCTGTTTGCGTGATCGCCGCTCGTTACGGCGTTCTCATGCGGTCGAGGGCAGTCCTGTACGGTATCAACCCGATACGTTTCGGCCTCCCTTTGGCGCGTCGCGCATAGTGGATCGGACGCCGCGCCACCATCGTAGCCGACCGGCAGCCGGCGAGAGCACCGTAACCGCAGGCGAAAGTGGAAACCGTGCGGGCCAACATCGCACCGGAAGCGGCTTGCTCCCGCGCGCCAACACGCAATCCGCGAGGAACATCCTTGCACGGTTACGTCTGGCGTGTTACTGGAGGGGCGGCCGCATCGTGCGGCATGTTCGTCCACGCTGCCGGCGCCTCCGCCGCCAGCCACCTCACACTGGAGACCCGCCATGTCCGACACCGAAACCTCCGCCGTCGACACCGAGACCGCCGCCACCTCCACGCGGAAGACGCTCGCCCTGAGCCTCCGCATCCTCGCCCGCGAGCTGGGCGACAACGTGTTCGACATCAACACCGCCGCCGCCACGCTCAGCATCGGCCGCAACGGCATCAACGCGAAGCTCAACGCGCTGATGCGCTCCGGCGCCGTCGAGCGCGTCGAGCGCGGCCGCTACCGCATCAGCACCTGCCTCAGCATCGACGAGATCGCCGACGCCCTCGACGCCTCCGACGGCCGCCGGAAGTCCTGGACCGACGAGCGCCGGCAGAAGGCGAGCGAGACCCGCAAGGCCCGCAGCGCCGCGTGATGCGAGGTGGCGGGCGTGGAGGTCGCAAGCCCTCCCCTACCCGCTGCCGAACAGCGCCCCGCGGAAGCTGTAGCCGAGGATCGCCGTCTGCCGGCCCCCGATGATGAACTCACGGGCGGTCTGGCAGGCGGCGATCCAGTCGTTTCCGGCGGCGGCGCGCTTGCCCGTGGCGGACACGTCCACCAGGACGAGCCCCTCCTCCGCCCACTGGCGGAGCAGGACGTTGGCGTTGTTGCCCGTCTCGCGCGCCCACTGGAGCATCTTCGGCGCGGTGACGAACCCGTCCTCGCCAGGCGACACGGGCCACGCCCCAACGAGCGTCTCCTGCCCGCTGTAGCCGAGGCCAAGCACCCGGCTCGGCTGGCTCGCCATCCAGGACAGCAGGCCCGCGAGGGCGTGCGCGCCCCGGTCTGTGGCGCCCGCGGTCACCGCGACGCAGGACCGCAGCTCCTCGATGAGCGCGAGAGTGTCGACGGGAGCAGCGATCGTGGCGTCGGCGTTCACCATCTCGGCTGCCAGCGCGATGAGCGCGGCGTACCGCGCGACCCGCCGGACGGTCGCATCCGTCTCGGCTGTACCACCGGCAAACACCGTATGCCACTTGGCGAACTGCCCGACCAGGCGGTTGAGCCCGCCGTCCTTCGACCGGACGATGCGAACTGCGGCGACGGCGAAACGCTGCCCGATGTGCCCGCTGCCGGCGGCGATCTGCACCTTCAGCGCGGCGACGTCCCGCCCGGCCTCGGCGGATACGCCCCCGAACGGCGACCGCGGCAGCGGCAGCAGGCGCGCCTTGGCCCCCGTCCGCGTGCGGGTGAGGTTGAGCAGCAGCTCCTCGTTGGTCGAGGCCGCGATGGAGTGCCACTCGCGGACACCCCCCGTCGCGTCGTGCGTGAACCTCCCCTCCTGGAAGGCGTACACGAAGTCAAGGAACGTGGCCGCGCTGCCCTTGTCGGTGCGAGCCTGCCCCTCGTTGACCAGGAGCGGCAGGTTGCGGAGGACGGCAGCGTGCCGGAGGAGCGCCGCGTCCTTGGTGCGCCAGCTCTCGCGGAGGCAGCCGGGCGTGCCCCACATGCTCTCCATCGCGGAGAGCGCCACGGTCTTGCCCGTACCGGACGGCCCGCCGATGTCGAGCACGAAGGGCTCGATGTCCGCCCCGGCCTCGCGGAGCGGCTCGATGAGGATGGACGCGAGGCTGGCGAGGCAGGCGACCTGGAGGCCAGGGTAGCGGCGGACGATCTCCCACGCGGCGGTCGAGGCGGATGGGTCGCCCGTCGGGCGGATCTTGTGGTACGGGAACGTCGACCGCGCCGGCGGGATGAACTTCGGCGCGTGCGGCATCGCCGGTCCGAGGCGAAGCGCGGGCAGCATGAAGTGGCCGGTCGGCTGGAACCCGTAGTGGTGCGTCTTGCTTTGATCTGCCATACCCGGAGCATAACCTGTTCGATTGCCCCTTGCACGGTTGGTGGCTTAGTGGTATGTGATTGGCGGCGGTCCGCTGGCCGCAAGGAGAACAGAGCATGAGCCCTCACCGATCCGATGATCCGCACTACAACTCCGTGGTCTTCGTCAGCACGTCACCTTCGAGGATGTGGGGTCTGGACAACTACGCACAAGCGGTCGCGCGTAGACTGCGTGACGCCGGATACGTAGTAGTGCTTGACGAAACGGCGCCTCAGCCGCGTGGTGTCTGCTACCGCCGCCACAAGAGTCTGCCCCCGCGCCATCGGATCTTGGAGATCCTCCTCGACGAGTTCGAGACGGGCGTCCATGTGGTGAACGAGGTCTTCAATGATGGTCACCATCACATCACCATAGGGCACGAGGGCGACTGCCCCAGCGGCGAGCACCATTACGTCACCCCTTCCAAGCGGCGCTAAGGAGAACCCCCATGCCCTACAATCGCACCCTCCACCAGGAACTCACCGACGTCCTCAACAACGGCCTCGCCCGCGTGGCTGGGCCGCAGCTCGTGGACGACTTCACGGACTCCTCCGACGTCGCCTTCGCCTCCCTGCTGGATGGCGTGCTCGACATCATCAAGGACCGCCTCAACAACGGGCGCAACTCGGCCGTGGTCGACCTCCTGTTCACGCCCGCGAACATCCTCATGGCCGGCCGCCTCGTCGAGGCGTTGGAGGAGCGGGGCTTCTACTGCTCCGACATGCGGCACAAGAGCGAGGAACTCCGGGCGGACTACCTGACCTTCGAGGCAGTCCTGCTGCCGCTGAAGGAGGAGGCTGTCGATGGGCCGGGCGTGATGGAGGCCCAGATGCACGAGGCGGACGTCACCTCCGCAGTGGGCACCACCAACGACATCACGCCCGGGACCGTGGTGAAGGTCTCCTCGCCCAAGGGGTCGCGTCGGGCGGAGCAGGCGCGAAACGCTCTGCGTACCGCCGGCTACGACGTCATCGCTGATGTGTTTCACCTGACGAACTGCGCGATCCCCGTGCTGGGCTATCGTGAGGGCGCTCCCGAGGCGGAACGTATCAAGAGGCTTCTCATCGATCTGTTTGGAAGCGCGCGCTCCAATCTCCACAACCCCCGCACGGATCTGACGCCGGACACCTACTACGTCCACATCAACGACTGACGCACCAGGACGAACCGCACCATGATCCCCCTCTACGGCAACCCGCACGCGACCTTCACCGTCCGGGCGTCACCGACTTCGCTGATCGACCTGCGCTCCCTGGTCCCTGGCGTCCTCGTCCACGGCAAGGGCGCCCGGCGGTGGGTCAACGTGACGGCCCTTCGGCCGTGGGATCACCGTGCGGACGGCCCCGAGCCGTTGACGTCGCGCCTCACGGTCGCGGCGCCTGGCGTCACGCTGATCGAGGGGCACCTCCGCGCCCGCGGCCTCGCCTTCGACGTCAAGGTGAGCGGCGACCTGGAGCCGCTATCCCGCGGCGGCAAGGACGTCAGCGACGCCATCGTCGGCCCGCTGATCGAGCGCGGCCGCACCGGCATCCGGCGTCTCGCGGACGAGGGCTGGGTCCGCACTGGCCTCGCCGAGCGGGTCTACCCGATGCAGGCCGAGTTGGTCGGCCGCATCGAGGGCGGCGCGCGGGCGCTTCTACTCGTCTGGCCCGGCGGCTCGGGCAAGACCTGGGCTGCGCTGCTGGCGGCGTTCACGGCGATGTCGCTCACCCGGGCGCCCATCGTCTGCGTCGTCCCCTCAAACGTCCGCCCCGGCTGGGCGCGGGACGCGGCGCGGATCACCGACACGGAGATCCACGTCTGCCTCCCGTCGTCGAAGGGCGGCGGCGCGATCGGGCTACACGCCTACCTGGAGCGGATGGCGGAGGCCGGCCGGCCGCCCATCCTGGTCGTCGGCCAGGAGCACCTCGCGTACTGGATGAACTTCATCCCCGACGTGCAGCCCGGCGTCGTCATCTTCGACGAGATCGACACCATCGCCAACCGCTCGCTGTACGACGTCAAGTACCGCGCGGACGGCGAGGTCGACATCAGCTTCAAGACCACGGCCGGCGGCGTGGCCGCGCGCGGCGCGGCAGCGGCGGCGCTCACCATGCTCCCGTCGGTGAAGGTCCGCGTGGGTCTGACGGCGACGCCCCTGTGGAACGGCATCCCCGAGAAGCTGTGGGGCGTCGCGCACCTCGTCTGGCCCGGCGTGTTCGGCTTCGGCTTCTACGACTACGGGCTGCGGTACTGTGGTGGCGCGGTGCCCGAGGGCGGCTTCGGCGTCACCTACGACAAGCCCACCAACCTCGCCGAACTGAAGCGGCGGTGTACGTGGTTCGTCCACTACGTCTCCTACGCGGAGAGCCACGGACACCTCCAGCCCCTGGTCTACAAGGTGTCCACCGTGCCGGTCGAGGAGCAGGACAAGTCGGTCCGCTTCTCGGAGGACCTGACCTGGGGGCAGGCCATCAAGGCGGCGGCCAAGGGCGCGGTCACGGATGACACCGGCGCGGTCTACGGCGTCGATGGTGGAGACACCAACCCTGGGGCGTCCACCTACGAGCTGACCCTCGCGCACGCCTGCGCGCTGAAGCGGTCGGCGGTCGTCGAGCGTGCGGTGTCGACCGCGATGGGCGGCGGCAAGGTGATCGTGGCGGTCGGCCGCATCGCCGAGGCGCGGGCGTGGACGCTGGCGATCGAGACGGCGCTGACGCGGCGGACGCCGAAGGGCGCGGCGCACCCGCCTCGGACCTGGATGATGATCGGCGACGGCTCCACCGTCGAGGACCGGATGGCTGCGCTCGACGCCTGGATCGCCTACGAGGGCGGTGCTGTCGGCATCATCACCTACCAGGCGATGGGCGCTGGCGTGAACGGGATGCAGGTGGCGGACCACTTCATCATCGCGCAGCTCCCGCCCACCGGGCGCGACCTGGAGCAGCTCATCAAGCGCGCCGACCGCGCCGACCGGAAGAAGTCGATCTTGTTGGAGATCGTGATCGCCGAGAACACCCGCGAGGTCGACCACCTGAAGCGGCAGGCGGAGAACTACAAGGCGTTCGCCGCGTTCCTGGGCGACGCCAACTTCGAGGCGGTCGCCGACATCCTGGCGCCGAAGCGGTCGTACGAGGAAACATTGAGCAGCTTCCTTGACGGCCTGTTCTAACCGAGGTACTTGTGTGGAGCCGGCGCTGATGGTGCCGGCGGCGAGAGACACCAACCAGGAGGTACCCAGTGACCAGTGACGAGATCCGCGAGAGGGCGCGTATGCACCGCATCATCGCCGACCTGATGGACGAGGTGGTCGACCTGCGCGCCAAGTACTCGGCGATGTGCAGCGACGCGGGCGACGCCATCGCGAAGCAGCGCGCCGCCGAGCAGGCGCTGGAGCGCGAGCGCGCCGCAGTCGTGCGCATGGACAAGGAGATCGCCGACTGGACGTGGATCTGCGACCAGCGCGATGCGGCACGCAACCGCGCCGACGCCGCCGAGGATCGCGTCGCCGAGTTGGAGGCCGCCGCCGAGAGCGCCGTCCTCGCCGCCATCCCCGGCATCATGGCGAAGGTCGCCAAGCGCATCGACCTGGCGTGCATCGCGGAGACGTGCGAGGGGCACCTGCCCTACGCCGAGAGGACCGGCTTCGCCATCGCCAACCGAGCGGCCATCGCCGCCGTCGAGTACCTGAGCGAGCACCCGAAGGACGCGCTGCCCGAGGGCACCCCATGACCAACTTCTTCGACAAGATGCGCGCGCGGATCGTCGAGCCCGACATCGCGCAGCACGCCGGCGCTGTCGGAGCCGGCACCACCGTGCTCAACGCCTCCACCAGCCTCCGCGGCTGGTCCTACTACGGCCCGTTCATGGCCTGCCCGTACCTGTGGGCGATGACGCGGCTCGGCGGCGCGCGGGAGGAGGAGACGTCGCCTCTTGCCCGCGGCAGCATGGGCCACCTGCTCCTCGCCCACCTCGCCATCCACGAGGAGGCGGTGAAGGGTATCGGCCCTGTTCGTGCGAACAACGTGCTCGTCGGCGCGGCGGAGGCGGCGGACTACGCCTCGCCCGTGGCCGCGCTGCGGACGGCGAGCAAGGGCAACCCCGCGTGGAGCCGCGAACTGGTCCACATGCTCCGCGTGTTCGACGGCTACCTCCGCACGCGCGAGCTGCCCGAACACAACACCATCGAGGTCGAGAGCGAGCTGGTCGGCGTCGTCGGCACCCGCGGCAAGCGCCCCGGGCTCTACCTGGTCGCGCCGTCCGAGTGGGACGCGCTGAAGGCGGGCGCGCCGCTCGACCGCTACCGCGCCTTCGACGGCGGCACCATCGAGGTCGCCCCCGAGCAGCGGGCCGGCGGCAAGACCGTCTACATCTCGCGGCGGCTGGACGCGGTGTGGCTCACGCCCGATGGCGTCGAGGTCGTCGACCACAAGCACAAGTCGAAGATCCACGGCGCGACCGCGGTGTCCGGCTACCTCACCGACGGCGGCTTCACCGCGATGGCGGTCCTGGCGGCGCAGGCGTGGCCCGACCGCTTCCGGTCGATCACGCTCAACCTGGTTAGCACCAACGACGACAACCTCGGCCACAACCGGATCGTGCGCCTGCCGCGCGACCCGCAGCAGGAGGCCCGGTTCTGGCGCGACCTGCTGATGACGGCCGTCCAGATGGAGGCCGTGGCGGCCGTGGCGGCGCGCCCCGACGACTACCCGCGGAAGCGGTTGGAGGAGGTTGGCGGCGCGTGCAACTCGCGTTATGGGCGCTGCGGTCTGTACGACCGCTGCCACCCAATCAAGACGCCATAGGAGGGCAACGCCGATGAGCACCGCCCCTGAGTACGGATACGTCAGCAACCGCACGCGCAACGGCAACGTCGACGCGCTGATCATCTACGGCCCGCCCGGCGTGGGCGGGACCACCGCCGCCGTCCTGGCCGACCCGAGCGCGCTCGTGTTCGGCGCGCCCCAGCACGTCCTGCCGGCCTTCAGGCTGGCGGGCAACGACCGCCCGCGGCTCGCCTCCTACTCCAAGCTGGAGGCGTGGAAGGACCGGGCGAACTGGAACCTGGTCGATCTGAAGGGCGCGCTGGAGATGCTGGCGCGCACGCGCCACAAGGAGCCCGGCTTCGTCACCATCTACTGCGACGACTTCAGCGAGATGGGCGCGAACACGATGGACTTCCTGGAGGTGCTCGCGCTCAGCAACTCCGAGGCAGGCAAGCCCTTCCGCACCAACGCCGGCAAGGTCCACACGGACTCCATCTTCCGTGAGGTCGGTGCGCTCGCCCGCGGCATCATCAAGCAGGCGGCCGACGTCGGCGTGAACCTCATCCTGCGCTGCCACGAGCGGCAGCCGGGCGAGGGCAAGAACAGCCAGACCAACAAGGCGACCTGGTACCCGGGCGGACCGAAGCTGCCGAGCCGGAACATGGGCACCTCGCTCCAGCCCTACGTCTCCACGCAGCTCCGCGTCACCCGCAACCGGGACTTCACCGACCCGCTCAGCCTGCCCGGCCGGCCGTACAGCAGCCTGATGTCCTGCTACCCGCCCGACGCGGCCTACGCGACGCGGGACCGCTGGGACATCCTGCCCGGCTCGGCGCCGCTCAGCCTCGTCGCGTACATGTACGAGGCTGGCACGCTCCCGGTGATCGCCGGCCGCGAGTGGATGATCGAGGAGATGCTCAAGGTGAGCGACACCTTGACGGCCCGGCTCGGCAGCGGTTACACCCAGGACGTGATCGCCGCCACCGCCAACGAGCACCTCGCCACCGCGACCGCCTCCGGGCTGACGCGGACGCAGGCGCGCCTGACGTGGCAGGCCGGCTGGTCGCTCGCGGTCATGCGGGCGCAGCGCGACGCGATCATCCCGCCTTTCGACTTGCCGATCCCCGGCGAGGCGGATAGCGGGGCAAGCGACTACTGACACCTGGATGCCGGCGGCAAGCGGGCCGCCACCGCCGGCGAACCAGAACACCAACAGCAAGGCGGCCCACAACAACCGAGAGGACACAGCAGATGAGCAACTTCTTCAACAAGGCCAAGGGCAACGCGGTCAAGGGCATCGGCAGCCAGTCGGCGATCGGCGTCGGCGGCGGCAACGTGCCGCAGTCCGGCTACTACGAGGGCGTGGTGGTCGGCGGGAGCAAGGCCAAGAACGGCAGCATGTGGCTCGACGTGCTGCACAACGGCATGGACCGGCCGTCCCGCACGCCGTTCTTCAACGACCCCCGCAACACCGCGAACGGCGCCAAGCCGCAGTACGCCGAGCGCGACGCCGACAAGCTCGGCGCCCTGGTCGTCATGCTCGGCGTCGCCGACGAGGTGGAGGCGATCCTCGTCAAGCGCAAGGTCAACTTCGATGACCCCATCGCCGTCGGCGGGGCCATCATCGACCTGCTCTGCGAGGACAAGTTCTTCAAGACCGGGCCGGGCGCCGGCGCCAAGGTGACGATCCAGTGGCGGTACGCGCCCAACGGCGCGGTGCAGGCCAAGAAGCCGACCGAGCGCCAGTGGTCCGAGATCGTGGCCGTCCTGCCGATCGACCAGCTCGACGACCTGCGCACCAACGGCCCCGTCGTCGAGGACTTCCCCCTGCCCACCATCGGCCACCGCGCCGTCAGCGACGGCGACGACGCGCCCCGCGGCGACTACAGCGGCTACACCGGCCGCGCGCCCACCAACGGCGCCACCGGCGGCGGCTCGCAGGCCGAGGACGAGGACATCCCCTTCTAAGGGGCTGCCCCTGCACGCCAGGCCCTCGCGGTTCCACGACCGCGGGGGCTTCGTCTTTGTGGCGATCTGTCTACTTGCCCTCGCGCGGCGGACGGGATACCAGCGGGAGGCCATCGGCGACAACGCCACGGGCAACCGCATCAAAGGAGTACAACGTACATGGCATCCGCCTCCACTCACAACGGCGTCCCGCTACTGTTCCGCTACCCTGGGGCCAAGGGCCGCGCCATCATGGCGTACGGCGCCGCCTACAAGGCGCAGGCCGCCGGCGTCAACCACCTCATCATCCCGTTCGCCGGGTCGCTGGCGGAGCCACTCTGGCTGCTCGCCGAGGGCGCGCTCCAGGACGACGTGACGCTCGACGTCAACGACGCGAACCCGCACGTCGCCAACCTCTGGCGAGCGGTCACGACCGACGGCGCCCTGCTCGCCGAGCTGACGCGCGACCTCGTGTGCGAGTGGAACGAGATGCCGATCGACCGTGACACGCGCGTGGCCGCCTTCAAGGCGCTCCGCGGGCAGGTCAACCAGACGACGTTCAGCGCGGCCCCGACGGCGGGCCTCTACGGCAGCACGCTCCAGGCGGCGAGGTTCCTGCTGTTCCAGGCCACCGGCTACAACGGTCTGTTCCGCGTGAACAGCGCCGGGAAGATCAACACGCCCTACGGCACCGAGAAGGACAAGACCCCGCGGCAGCTCAACGTCGAGGCCCACGTCCAGAGCATCCAGGCGGCGGTGCGGCTGCTCGACAGGTGCAGCGTGCGGGTCACCTGCAAGGACTGGCGCGACACGCTGGTGTTCGACCCCGGCAGAGCCGCCGAGGACACCCTCGTCATCGCGGACCCTCCGTATCATGGTACGTTCAGCACCTACACGGCCGACGGCTTCGCCGACACGGACCACATCGAGCTGGTCCAGACGCTCGCCGACGCGCCCTGCCGGGCCATCGTGACCAACAGCCCGTCGGCGCGCTCGCTGTTCGACGACCGCTGGGACGTCAGCGACCACGAGGTCCGGCGGTCCATCGCGCCGACGGCGAAGGGCCGCGGCGACGCGGGCGAGATCCTGGCCGTCAAGCGGGTGGGGTAGCCCGATGACGTGCTCCTTCAACGGCGCGAAGTGCGACGTCTGCCCGCTCGGCCCGAAGGGCCCGCTCCGGGACGCCGACCGCCCCTGGCAGCCCGTCGCCCACGAGGATCACCGCATGAGCGGCGCGGAGATCATCGCGGTGCATCAGGCGCCGGAGATCGAGGACGAGAAGCGAGGCAGCCTGCTGTCCGGCCGGAACGGCGGCACCTGGGCGCGCGGCCTCAACAACGCGGGCCTCCGCCGCGTGGACGTCAGCTCGACCACGGTGATCGCGTGTGCACCGCCCGGCGCGCCAGGCGGCGCCTACCGCCGGATGGAGGACATGCTCCGGCGGCTCAACAAGCGGGCCGCCAAGGAGGGGCTACCGTCCTGGCCGCACCCGCGGGACTGTTGCCGGCCGCGCCTGGAGATCGACCTGCTCGGCTACAAGAACGTCCTGCTCATGGGCAAGACCGCGGCGGTCGCGCTCGCGGGCCTCAACCGCGACATCAAGAAGACCCGCGGCGCGCCCATCGGCATCGACGAGGGTTGGCAGGCGGTCCCGCACGACAGCGACCGGGCGGTCCACCTCGCGCTGCCAACGCTCGACGTCTCCTTCATCGCCAAGAACGGACACTTCATGTCCGTGTGGGTGCGCGACATCGCCAAGGCGCGGCGGCTGTTCGAGGGCACGCTGCGCTGGCGCGACCCCGAGATGCTCTGGCGACCGACGCCGGACGAGCTGCGCTTCTGGCTCCGCGGCTTCAACGGCTGTCCCGACAAGACCGCCGTGTTCGACGTGGAGACGTCCCGCCACCACCAGGGGATGCGCCCGCGCGCGCTGAAGCTCTACACGCTGTCCATCGCGCGTTGGAGCAAGCACGGCGAGGGCTCCACGATGGAGGCCGTCGGCATCGAGTTCATGGACCCGTCGACCGGCGTGAGGTGGTACACGCCGGAGGCGGAGGCGGAGATCAAGGACCTGCTCCGGCGGTTCTTCACCGAGCAGCGCATCCCGAAGATGGGCCACAACGCCGGGATGTTCGACCGCGCCGTGATCGAGGAGCACTTTGGCGTCACGCCCGTGCCGCTGATCGACAGCATCTTCGCCACGCGGGCGGCGAACCCGGGGCTGCCGAAGGGCCTCAAGCCGACGGGGCGGACGTTCACGGACGTCGGCGAGTGGGACAGCGACGACAAGGACGAGGACGGCGGCGGCGCGGACAGCAAGAACGCGACCACGCTGCTGCGGTACAACATGATGGACTGCGCGGTCAACCTCGCGCTGTGGCCCACCGTCCGCGACATCGCCGCCCGCGCCGGCTACTACACGCCCATCCGGCAGGACCTGGCGGACATGATGCTCCCGCCCGAGCGGCGGGGGCAGCCGCTCACGCTCAACGAGATCGACCACGCGGCGCAGGACCGCGGCCTCCGCATGACCGACGCCGGGCTCTGGATCGACCAGCGCCTCCGGGCGGCGATGCAGGAGGACGCCGAGAAGCAGGCGGCCACCATCCTCCGGCTCCTCCAGGCGCGGCTGAAGGCGGCGGGCGCGGCCGTCCTGGCCGATGCCGACCTCGACATCGAGGAGGACGACGATGGCGTCGAGATGAACCCGAACTCGACCGCGAGGTTGCGCGCGCTCTACTTCGGTCCGCCGGACGAGGGCGGGTGGGACCTCCCGTTCCTGCCCAGCGAGGGCGGCGTGGACAGCGCGGGCAAGCCCCTCTACAGCCGCAAGGACTTCCTGACGGGCACAGGGGACATGTCCACGTCGGACGCGGTGCACCGCGCGTACCTCGCCAGCGGCGTGCTCCGGCCGGACCAGTTCGAGATCATGTACCTGGTCCGCGTGTACCGGCGGATCAAGACCAAGATCGTCGGCACCACGCTCCGGCCACTGGCGCCCGAGCAGCCCATCTACAAGGCAGGTGTCCTCCGCGGCTTCACGAAGTCGTGGGTCCACGGCGACAACCGCGTCCACAGCATCTTCTCGGCGCACGTCACCAATGTGGGACGTTACGCGAGTAGTGGAATGAACGTACAGAACGTCGGGAACAAGAAGGGGCAGGG
>Ga0315904_10004192_pt1 | contig 20704 bp, 8 predicted proteins | sample LakEriMetagenome_6_FD_203529 | JGI IMG/M metagenome (GOLD analysis project Ga0315904, IMG submission 203529) | Freshwater fungal communities from buoy surface, Lake Erie, Ohio, United States - Buoy 12 MA120 | ecosystem: Environmental > Aquatic > Freshwater > Lake | place: USA: Lake Erie, Ohio...
GGACGGATGGATACTTTGATAGCTTTGAATACAATGTAGATGGGCTATTGCAATTCAATCCGCCAAGAAAGATTGATATCAACAAGGCTATTAGGTACATGGATTCTGACGGAGCTAATCCTGAAGGATATCCTGTAAATGCCTTCTCTACTATTGATGAGGCATTTCATACAATGGATGCTCTAAAATGCCCTCCTGTATTTAAGCCTATCTGCCAATATCAAACAAATACAACAAAGCAGTTTAATAAGCTTTATGGGATGCAGCCTCAGTTCTCTTATCAATATGTTTATGATAATAACGAGGAGTCGAAATGGTCAATGTACAGTATTTTAAGCATTCCTGAAAATATTGATTTTGTTTCGGGGAGAGATTTTGAAGATCCTTTAAAAGATAATGAAATTGAACTTACGATTGAAACAGGCTCATGCATTGTTAAGGGGTTTAAAATAGCTTATAGAGATGGCGATAATGGAGTTTGGGTAGTATTTAAGGAAATAAACAAACTACAGGAAGGTATTTCGGACAACGTAACATACAATGTTATTTTTGATGGAAATGAAGCCCCAAATCCAGCTACGTATACTGAATACAATTATGATTTAATACCTCAAGTTGCTTACTGTCAAGATGTTTTATCCAATAATAGTCTTGTGTACGGTAATTACTATGTTGATTACAATCTTACTGAAAACATAGACATGTCTGTTGAAAGAGTTGTAAATAATGTTTCTTTTAATGAAAATGAATACAAGGAGGTTCCTTTTTCAAACATATTGTCTTTTGACACATCTGATCCAACCGTAGCTACAGGGAAAACACATCTTTACTTAGCTCCGTTTTACAGTTATATATTTGGAGAGATAAATTATACATTTGAGTATATGGAAGGTGATGTAATAGTTATGAGTTTGTTTGACACATCTTTAGGTCAATCAACGCTACGTAATTATTATTATGAAGTAACAAACTCAGATGTTTCTTTTGTTGGAGATAATATCGATAAGCTTAATAATCTAGCTAACAGTATAGTATCTTGGTTTGTGTCATTAGGAATAACAGCATACACATTACCTTCATCTCCAGTTTTAAATATAGAAATAATAGGGTATTGCCCGGTATACCCTCCAGGAAGTGCAAATGTCCCAACATCATATTGTAAAATTTTAAGAAGAAATTACGCTGTGAGATCCTTAAAAAAAGGGTCTAAAAAAGTGTTTGGTATTCAGTATTACGATAGAGGAAACAGATCAGGAAGTGTTCAGAATAGAAGCGATATATTTCCTATTGAATTAGATGTTCCATTGCCTTCAGGAGAAGATTTGTCAGGGCTTTCATATCCCAACAATCCGTATTATGTTACAGCTAAATTAACTATAAATCACACTCCTCCTGAATGGGCTACCCATTATCAGATTATGGTTAAAAAAGATGAGCTTATATCTAATTTTCAACAAACAACAATAAAAGATATATCAGCTGATCCTGAATCGCCATTTGCTTTGATAATATCGATAGATGATGAGTACACAAAACTTTACAAAGGGGCTACTGTAAACCACACACCTAAAAAGGGAGATATTGTTAGATTTATTAAGAAATCAGTTCAGCCGTATCCAAATACAACAGCTAACGGTTATGAATATCCTTCTCCAGAGTATTGTTCAGAATACTACGAAACAGAAGTAATTGAATATAATCCAAGCGGAGGTGTCGATTCAGGACCTTCCGTATCTGTATCTATATTTGATTATGACGCTATAATTGGAGGTTTTAATGGAGGTATAGGTTCTGTTATTGAAATATATTCACCGAAGGAACAATCTGACGAAGATTTGTGGTTTGAAATACAAGACCCTTCAAATCCTGGTGAGGGTTATGTTATAATAAATCCACATCAATCAAATAGATATCATGCTGGTAATACTCAAGATCAAAACTCTATATTACCTGCAATTGTAGATTTGAGTTATGGAGATGTTTGGCTTAGAGTTAGGCAATATGCAACAGGTGTTAAAAGAGTTTATGTTGACGGTGTTTCAAATTTGCCTGTATATCCAGATATATCTGTTCTTTATTATGTTCAGGTTTCGGTTACTGCTTATGAATATTGGAGGTGGAACGGATCTTCTTATATTCAGATATATAATTTTCAACAGAATATATTTCCGGAACATATATATTCTTGGATAGAAGATTATAATTATAGCGATTATTACACGTCAAATAGTTTAGGATTGGGTAGATTTGGATTTAATGATGTAAACGCAAAACGCCGCCATCTTAAATCAAGTGTTATTCACTCCCTACCTCTTGTTCAGAACAGTAATATAAATGGACTATCTGCGTTTCAGGGACTGAACGCTAGTTTATATCTTGACGATACGTTTGGGTCTATAAACAGATTAAAGCAGGTTGGATATACATTAAAAGCTATTCAAGACAGAAAAGAAACGGCTATTTACATTCAAAAGTCATACGCTACAGGCGGGGATGGAGCCGGTCAACTTGCCTACACAGACAAGGTGTTTGGTGGTGTTAACCCATACGATACATTGTTTGGAACGGTTCATCCAGGTAGCGTGCAGTTGATTGAGGGTGACTTGTATTATTTTGACTACCATACAGGAGCTTTCATTAGAACTTCTAACAACGGTCAGAACGATATATCAAGTGGTAAGTATAAGTTTAACTACTACACATCTACAAAGGCAAATGACATTTCTCTTGATTTCAATAACTATGAAATCACATCAATGATTGATGAGCAGAATATGGAATATACATGCTTCTTTGGGTTTAAAGATGGAACTATACGTCCAAGAGAAACTGAAGGTGTTGTATTCTCATATTTAAGAGATAGATGGATTACAATGGTTGACTATAATCCAATGTGGGCCGAAACTCTTGGTATTATCAATGTGTCTTGGAATGCAAATGGCCAAATATATTCTCATAATGATGGTGCTGAACTTAACTTTTACGGTTTGACAAAGACGCAACAAATCACATTTGTTATGAATGAGTCGGCTATCGCGATTAAGAGGCTTCTAACTATGGGAATCAGGTCTAACTCAGTATTCAATGTAGACTCTGTTACAACACCTGTATCGGGTTCATATCCAGCGATGAACTCTGAAATACCAGCCGCCCTATTCAAATTGAAGGAGGGGTACTATTGGTCAGCGTATTTAAGAGATAAGACAAATGTGAATACATCAGACCCATATCTTAAAACAACTGAACTTGCATTACAGAATGGGCGTCAGTTGAGAGGATATGTTTTTGAACATACTATCAGCCAAAGCAGCACTTCAAAAGTTGTTCTTTTTTCAGTAAAGACAACGTATGTACCAAGTGAGGCGTTGATATAAATATGAAAACTTTTTTAATAAAACAAGGATAACACCTAAATAAATACTTAATTTGCAGAATATATGGACCCGATAACACTTTCTTTATTAATGGCTGGTGGTCAGGCTCTTTTGCCGGCTATCAAATCTATTAAACAGGGACAGACATTAAAAAATCTACCCGATGTTTCGCGTCCTGATTTTCAAATCCCTGAGGCGGCTACCGAACAATTGGGTATCGCACGTTCTATCGCAGGAAACAGAAATATGCCTGGTTATAACGAGGCTTTAGATAAGATTGAGAATCAGACTAATAGAGCTATTGGTGATGTTAAAGCTGCTGGTGGAAACATGCAGGATATTATGGCTGCAATGGCATCGGCAAATGTCGGAGCCGCAATGGCGAAGAGAGATTTAGACATCACTAACGATAGAAGTTATTTAGGTTCATTGCAAAATCTTCAAGGTCAATTGGGTCAATATGCTAACTGGCAAAACGCTCAACAGCAGGATGAGATGAAGAAGTATAATGACGAAATGGCTAGAAGAGCTGCTCTTGACACTGCACGTCAACAGAACATGCAAAACGCAATTGGTTCAGTAGCTCAAGGTGGAGCAACTGCTCTTGGGTATCAGATGAATATGAATTTGATGAACAAGATGTATCCAGGATCTACTACACCTCCTGTTGTTCCTCCTGCTCAAGAGCCGCCTATGGAGAAAATGGCCTCGATAAATCCAGTAACACTTTCTTTACCTACCGTTACTCCTCAGCCGCAGCTTAATCAACCAATGAATCCAATGCAGGCAAAGTCATTGGAAATGCCTAATGCAGGTGTATCTATAGATCCTCAACTTCAAAACATGGGTTCTGTTACAGGAGATGCTCAGCAAATAGCCAGCATATTACAAAATACAGGTTTATTTTCAGGAGGAAGTACATATAATGAGCAGGATGTAATGAATAGAATAATAAATATGCCTGAAATGAGTCGCAATCAAAATGTAACTCCAAATTTTCAGCCTACTGCGCCAACAGTAAATAATGTAGCGTCAGGTCAGCAACAACAATTTCAAACTCCATTTAATATGTTGACTCCAGATCAACAGCAAAAAAGAATATTAGAGTTAATGCTTTCAGGCGTAATTAAATAAACAATGGAACTTAATCAAAGCATAGAAAATCCACTAGGAGCCGGTACTCAAGTAGGTCAAGCAGAAGCGTTTGTATACACTCCTAATCAGAATGTATTCTCTACTATTCAAAATGCTCTTAATCAAAATTTGGCTCTTAAACAGGCGGATTTAAAAGAGAAGCAAGAGGAGAAAAAGAAACAGGATGCCGAATTAATGAAAATAATGGCTAACATTCAAGTTGACTCAAAATGGGATAAGTCATTAGAGGAAATGAGTCAACATATTGATAATGTTGGTGATTTAGTATATAATTGGAGGGCTTCAGGCAAGCCTGTTAATGTTGAGTTTTACACTCAGTTGAACAAGGAAATTGCTCGTCAAAACCAACTTAAAGGCATGAATGAGCAAACCTTTAATGAATATACAAAATTGATGGCTGATTTATCAAGTAATAAAGATGTTAATCAAGATGAAGTTAAATTGTGGGATGAAGGATTTAATAAACAAAAAAATATTGAAAGCAGGTTTGATTACATGTACAATGTACCCAAACCTAATGAAGATTTTAACACTTTAAAGTTATTTAAAGATAACATGTCTGAGGATATTCAGAAGAATAATAAGACATTTACTGATGAAACAAAACAAAAAAAGGCGGAAAAAGCCATTTTTGATAACATGAGTCAGTATGAAAAAACAAGAACTATAAATAAGTATTCTAAAATAGCAGGAAAAGATTTAACCGAAGCTGAGGTTTTAGAAGCAGTACACAATGATTTACAAGGTTGGTATACAGATAAAGTAACTCCTGTATCTAGTTATGGCTCTGGTGCTAATAGAACTCAATTATATGGAGCTCCTTCCACTATGTACGGAACTAGCGGTGGATATAATGATGCTATTGGAATAGCCCCTAAAAAGATTCAAGTTGTAGACAACTATGGTGTTAGCATAGAAATGATACCAAGTACAATACAATATCAAGGACAACCTGGAGAAGCAAATGAGTTTGGAGGTATGCAGGTTGTTGGAAAGAAAGTAGGTTCCACACAAACAAAAACATTTAAGAATAAAGAAGAGGCGGACGCTTGGGCATCTGCTAATGAGGGTGGTTCAATAGCAGAGCCTGAATTTGACGAGGAGACAAATACTCTTACATACAAAACTCTTGAAGATGTCGCTGTACCTTACGATTGGAATGTACCTGTAATGAATCAGACATATAAGAATTTGAATCCATATACTTATATGAATCCAGGTAAAAATATAGATTATTACAAAAGACCGTTACGAGGAGCAGATGACCCTAGAAACTTTCAATAATAGATTATGAACGAAGAATTAGCTAAATCAATTTACGATTCAAATGGAGGAAATGCAATGTTTGGTGATTACCAGGCATACTTAACTGCTTTAAATTCTAATCCAAAATACGTAAATCACATTTACAACAAGTATGGCTCTAAACAATTTGGAAGCCAATCTGAATTTGAAAGTAACTTAAAAAAAAAAGAACCTACGCAACCAAGCTCTGGGAATGGGTCAAATCAAACCCAACCATCAAGTGGTTCGCAGCCTTCCCAAGGTAAAAGTGTTTTAGAACAGGCTGCTGAAATTGTTTCAGGGCCTAAGATGTCAGGTACGCCTCAGACTCCAGAGCAGGTAGCTCAATCAGTTGCGTATGCAAAATCTCAAGAGAAGAAGGAGCCTGTAAAACCAAAGCCAGCAGGTCCATTAAATGCTCCTAAGGCATCTGAACCTGGGGAAAAGGTATTCTCTTCAGAAAGACAATTACTAGATTATATGGAGGAGTTGAAGGCTAATCCTTCTACAGAATCTCAAAATGAATTATTGAAAATTGCAAATGACTATGATGGTATTGTATCTGATATAAATACAAACGGTTCATGGTCATACGAGTCAAAAGCAGCTAAACCTGGGGTAACTCCAGCAGGAAAAGTTGCTCAGCCTATTAAACCTACATTTCAAACGGCTAAATATCAGTTAGACCAAATAAATGCAGGTAAACTAGACCCAAAAACAGTTGATCCTAATGGTAGATGGGAGGAAAGAAATGAGTATGATGCTGGGTCTACGTATTTTGATGCATCTAAAGGTGGTACAGTAACCACTCAACCTGGAATGAAAACCAAGAAGGTTTGGGTTCCATCAGGTGAGTTTGCTAAAGAAGTTGCTAAAGAGGGTGGTGAGTTTCTACAAAACAAAGCCGCCGAAATGAAGGCGCAAACTAATATAGTAGACCGTTCATTTAATCAAAAGAATTGGGATACATATAGAGCAGTAAGTCAAGTAGATGTAACTACTCCAGAGAGAGAACTAGCTGACCTAGAGGAGCAGAAGAAGAATGGTCAGATAGACGAACAATACTACGCAACTAAGAAGCAGGAACTTGAGAATAGAAAGAAGTATTCATACAAGAATCTTGAAGCCACCTACTTATCAGTATTAGAAAAGACGGATCCTGATAAGCATAGAGAATATTCCGAACGCTATTCAGAGGTGATGAACGCCCTTAATGGTAAGGGATTTGAAACATGGGAGGACGCAAATAATTTCCTTGTTTCAAGTGGAAAACAAAATGTCATTTTTGAAGGCGATGAAAATTTAGAAGATTTGATTGGGATAGATCAAGCCGATACTGAATTTCTAAGAAAATTAAGAGCAGAGGCTGTTGGATCTTCATACGCTCCAATAGATAGAACAATAGAAAACGCTTCCGACAGACAGGTTCGTCAGTATATGACTGATATACAACCTGTAATTAACGATGTTAAACAGTTTTCATCAGACGTGGATGCTTTGCGTCTAGCGTTTAATTCAGGAAGTATTACACAAGAGGAATATAAGTCAAGAGCAGAGCAGTTGAAATTAAAGGAGCAGGAATTAACAACTCGCGCTCAACAGGTTCAAAAGGAAACGGGAGTAACTGATTTTGACTTGAACCGCTACTCAAAAGAATCGGAAGTTCAGCAGAATCTAGCTATAAATAATAGCAATTTTGCTCCTATATCCGCCTTTGAAAAGGAGAAGGAAAAGAATATGCAAAATCGTCAAAGATGGGTTGAAGAAAATCCTGTATTAGGCGGTCTTGTATATGGAACTGGAGATGTTTGGAGAACATTTACCGATATGGTTATCCTTGAAACAGCTAAAACGATTAAGCCGGTATCTGAAGTTTTAGAAGTTGGAGATGGCTACGGTTGGGCGGATAGGGTGTATTACGGAGCAGAAACAGCGCAGAATAACCGTGACTATCTATATGGGTATTCGGGAACGGATATTGACGGAGATGGCAAGGCGGATGATCTTCCTGAGTTTGCTAAACTAACTCAAACATTAGGTCAAGGTATTGGTAGTGTTGGAGCATTTGCTCTTCCAGGGGCGGCTGCCGGAAAGATGTTTTCAGGAGCAGGTAAATTATCTACACTAGGTCGCTTTGGAGTGAACACTACAGGAGCGTTTTTGATGATGGAAGGACAGGCATATCAGGAGGCTTTGCGTGCAGGGCTATCTCAAGATGATGCCGCCGAATCAGCTACATTAATTGCATCATTGCAGGCTGTAGCTGAACAGATAATACCTGATATTAAATACTTTGATAACGTAGCTACAAGAGCAGGTTTGATAGCTTCATATAAGGCAGGAATTAGAGGTAACGCACTTTTAAGACAGGGCCTAGGTAAAATAGAGGAGCTTTCTAAGAATATTGTAAAGGGTGGAGTTCCAGAATATGGTGAAGAATACTTCGGAGCATTATCTACTGACCTAGGAAAGGATATCAGTAATGAATTGTATAACCGAGTAACCACATTTAACATGGATGGTACTCGACCTGCAACATATAAGACTAATCCATACCAAGATTTATATCAAGCAAAGAACTTGACGGACAATGGAGTTGCTGGATTCATCACAGGTGGTGGAATGAGATTCTTCGGAGGTCTTAGACCGATGTCACAAACACAGATGCAGAACCTATCCTACATGGGTAAAAATGCTAATGACATCTTAAAAATTATTGAGCAGACGCAAAGCAATGGAGTTAATCCAGGTGATGCTACCTTTAAGGAAATTGAAAAGCAGTTGACGGGTATTTCTGAAACATGGAATGCTCTACAATCTATGCCTGGTTTTACAGAGTTAACAACAGCAAATCAAGATGCTGTAATGGCGTTAACCTACCGTAAAAATCAGATTCAAGAGAATGCTAGAAAGGTAGGTGTAACTACTGATGCTGTTAAAACTGCATTAGCGCAATACGATCAGGATATAAACGACTATTTAACAGGTAAGAAGGATTACGGTGCTACTAAGCCGGTAATGTACAACGATGACAATCTAATGGCTATGGGCGTTAGAAATGTCGCTGTTAATCCTGATGGAACCTATGTAATTCAGCCGCGTGAAGATTTAGATTTGGACGCCGCCGAAGTTGCTAAAAAAGCAGATGAATATATAAAAACAAGTTTAAAGGATAATGCCTTTGCAGATTCCTTTTATCACCCTAAAACAGATAGAGATGCCATACAAGAGAAAGAATCATTATCTTTGTTAGAAATATCTGAAAATGGCAAATTACAAGGCAACCAAAACTTCGTTTCAAAAAGGTCACAAGTGGAGCGAGGAATCGAAAATGAAAAGAAAACAAACTATTCAGACGAAGAAACTTCTAGGAGAATGGACACCACCAGCTCTTGGTTGCAAGCAATCGAAAGAAACGATAGAGAAGAGAGCAAGAACAAGGCGAATGAGATGCTTGGGGAATATTTACGAATCCAAGAGGGGGGAAGTAACGTATCTTCAAATAATGACCTTAGAGGGAAAGAAGTATCTGCACAGGGTAATAATGGAACAACATCTGGGCAGGAAGTTGGAAAGAAAGGAACACGTCCATCACAAGAACCACAATACAATGGACAACAGAATAGAGAATCTGGAGCTGCTGTCAGCGTCGAGCCACTCGACACTTCATTGCAAGGAAAGGAGTCAGGAAATGAAAATGAGATTTACAGAATCGAGGAAGTTAAAAGGGAAGTGGTCGCTAAAACACGAGAAATGTTTGACATGCCATTCTCAGAGCAAGCCTCACGCAGCGCAAGGGATTTGCAAGAATTGTTACGCAAAGCAGAGTCGAATAAAGAAAGAAATGAAATAATAAACGAAATAAAAAATCAATTATATGAGTCCTTATCGCAGCCAAGCTCAGCAAAAATTCTTCCACGCCAACAAGGAGAAACTACAGAAACAGGGGGTCAACCTCAAGGAGTGGGACCAAGCGTCAAAGGGGAAGAAGTTACCCAAGAAGGTAGCAAAAAAGAAGAAGTAGAAACTCCTGTAGTAGAAGCTCCAACAACCGAAGCTAAACCTGCGGCAGGTGTGCGTGCAGTTAAACCTAAAGTTTTTGACGCCGCAAGAAAAAACACACTGCTAGCTAAATTTAAGAATGATAGTGGAAAGCGTGCGCTAGTATCAAGCATTGATCGTGCGGCTAATGCAATTCGTCAGGCCTACGGAAATGTACCAATTTATGTACATGAAACGACTGCTGATATGCAGGCGGCTACCGCAATTACGGGTGGCGCAACAATGTCTAGAACAGGCGCAGGAACCTTCCAATATGATGCTGACGGTAATGTTATTGCCGTTCACGTTAACCTTGCTAAGGCAGGTACTGACACAGCTCCACACGAGTTCACCCACCTAATCCTTATGGATGCGTTTGGAGATAATCCGAAGTTGTTCAAGGAGTTCAAGGACAGAATCATTAAGGCCCTTTCAGCAAGTCGCGTTGCAGAGCTTGAGGCTTTTGCTAATCAGTATACTGATGAAAATGTTAAGCCTGAGGAGTTCATCGCTCAGCTAGCAGGTGTTATGACAGCCAACCGAGAAAAGTTGACGCCGACAATGGCTCAAAAGATAATGAACCTTATCAATGAGTTCATCTCTCGTATAACTAAAGGAAAGCTTATTCCATTTAAGGGTAATGCACGGACAAAAGACCTTATGGACTTCTTTAATACTGTTTCATCAGCAATGGCTACAGGACAGGGTGGTGAGAATATTATAGCGGCTGCGCAAAAGGCAGGTAGCAAATTCGAAACCGCCAAGAAGCCAACCGAAGAGGCAGGTGCAAGAGATAGAAGTAAAGAGGCGATAGTAGGTCAAGTAGGCGTTGAAACGGCTGCGGATGATATTGCTATGCAGGACTTGGACGTAGCAAAACAAATGGAAGCCGCCAATAGAGCAGCCCAAGATATCAAATCAGCAACAGGATGGGAAGTAGGAGCAGATGGACAATGGAGATATGAGTATCCGGATGTTGAGTTAAACGATGATATCGCTGATGATTTCGATGTACTGTTCTACCTTCAAGAAAATGCTAAAAGAGAGGGTGTTAGAGTTCGTCCTAACGAGATGTATCCGCCAGCTCCTCTAAACAGAATACTTGACTTTGGTAAACTTGAACAGGCGTATCCATATATTGATGAGATTACCTTTGCTGTGAATCCAAATTTAGGTGGTGCTGCTGCTATATTCAGACCCGATAGAAACCTAATTGAGTTTGGTCCTGACGCCATTAAGAATGAAGGTGTAGAAGGGTTTAGAAGAACTTTGATTCACGAGATACAGCACTATGTTCAAGAGCGGGAGGGATTTGAAGGGGGGAGCAGCATAACCTATGAGGCGGATAAGCTATCTAAATCTCAGGATGTATATAAGATTCCAGGGCTACAACTTAACGGATCCGCTAACGTAGGCGAAGCTGTTAAGAATGGTACTAAGGAAATCCTTGACATGATGGATAACGGAATTACTGTTACTGATATCATGGAAGGCAACTACGACAAGAATAAATACTCTGGCAATCCTGAAGCTATTCTTAAACATACAGCTAATGAAGGTGACGCGGAAGGTTTAGACGAGATGGCGGCTTCGGATCTGGAAGGTGCTAAGAAGATTGTAGAAAACGCTATTAATAGAAACGCAATAGCTGACGTTGCCTACCAGGAATACAGAGCTACAGCAGGAGAAGTTGAAGCTAGAAATGCCGAGGAGCGTTCAAGAATACCGTATGCCGAGAGATTGTATGGAAAGACGCTTGAATCTACCGAAGATGTGGCTAGAAGAAATCAGGTTCTTGAAAGTGCTAGAAAGGCGGTGTCTGCTATGGACGTAATCTCCAAGAAACGTGGAGTTTCGAAAGCCGCCGAAATAAAAGCACAGCGTGAAATATTAGGTGAAAATTATGACAAAGCGAAGGAAATAAGTGATAACTTTGAGGACATCGCTGAAAAGCTAGGAATAACTAAAATCTGCTGATTATAATGAAAACAGAATTAATATCAAAGGAGTGCATCACAGGATTTGAGGATGCACTATACCGTGAGATGTACGTTTCACACCTATACCGTCACATCGGTAATCAGATGCAAATGATTGGGTATTTGGGGGCGTTCAAATTCTTCCAGGCGGAGAGTGCTGACGAGCTAACCCACTTCCAAACTATCGTTAACTTTTTGAACGATGTTGGTATCCTAGGCGGAATGCCTGCGATGCCTGCTTGCGAGGATAAGGTTGAGTCTATTGGCGATGCTTTGGCTATTGCTCTTGAGAGTGAGATAGACCTCATGAACTTCTATTCAGATTTCTACAAGAAGGCAGATCCTGTTTGTCAGGAGATTCTTCTAGACTTCATCAAGATTCAGCGTAAGGCCGTTGGCGAATACGGTGACTTGATGGCTCGCTATGAAATTTTGAAGGACGATACATGTGGGTTTATTATCTTTGATCAAGAGTTAGCTAATGGCTTGTAAATATTACTATAACGGAAAAGAGTTCACGGAATCGGAACTAAAGGCAGCTATGCTTGCCGGAGAGTTTGACCGTGATGCTAAGAATATGGGCATTGACATTCCTTCTATGAAGGTGGTGTCTAGCCCCTCTATTAGGTCTAAGGAGCAGATGTTTTCAGCAGCTTCTGGAAACACTGTTGTAGATGAGAATGGTAATCCATTGACTCTATATCACGGTACATTTACACCTAAGGGAGCAACTCCTTTCACGGAATTTAATTTAGCCAATTCACCAAATTATGACGTTGGATATCATTTTGGAACGCGTGGTGCTGCTCAAAATAGAATAGACGATTTAGTTAACTTTGAAACAAATCCAGAGTTTGAATCTAGAAAAAAATCTATAGACGTTTCAAACCCAAGAACAATTGCGGTTAATATAGATATTAAAAATCCAATTAGACTAACAGAGTTTGATAGGATGCCTTCTTGGAAGGGTTATGAGGTTTTGAAAAAAATATTTGAAGGAGTTGATAATGGAAACCTTTCTCCAGATGTTGCGTCAGTATTTGAAACAGATATAGATGATTTTTATGATGACAACTTAAAAACTGTTTATGATGAAAATGGTGACGGAAATTTAAGTGACGAGCCGCAAGAATACCCTTCAGCCGCAAGAGTTGATGTACAAAATAGATGGATAGAAGCCTACTTGAAAAGTAAAGGTTTTGATGGCATTATCTATTCAAATACTGTTGAAGATAAAGGTAACGATAGTTATATTGTTTTCAATAACAATCAGATACAAATAACAGACCCGTCAGTTCAATCAAAAGAGCAGACAACAGGTGTAGTAACACCTAACCTATCAAACATTCAAGGCGCTGTAAATGTAACGCTAGCCTCTCTTCCGAATGTTAATATTCAAATAGACGGAAACAGATTTAATGCGCTTCTTTCGGATCCTGAATCGGTACGTATTACTGACGCATCAGGTAACGTAGTAGCTATTGTAAATAACGGAGAGGTTGTCGTGGACCCAATTGCGACAACCAACGATGACGCTTCTATCACAAGTCTAGGTTATGTATGGATGGAGCTTGCAAAGGGCAAGGATTCAGCCGTATACAAGCAGATGATTGAAGCCGTTAAAGGTACTCAATACGAAACAGACGCAAGACAGGCTGATGCAGATATGCAGGCGCAAGGCTTCCCGGCAATGTCGGAGGAGCAAATCCTTCAACGTGCAGCAGCAGAGGCAATTAAAGATAGAGCAAACGCCTACAATGATAGAACCTTCGGCAAAAAGATTAAGGATGCTATCAAGAAGTTTGTAGAGTTCCTAAACAAGGTGTTTGGAATGTCTAAGAACTATGACTTCCTTGAGATGACTATTGGAGATTACGCTGATATCGCGGCTCGCTCTTTAATGGGTTCAAAGCCTATCTCTAGCGTTTCAAATCTCGACCTTGAGGATATTATAAAAAATGGTCCATACATAAGTGTTCCAGGAGGACTTCTTGGTGCTAAGCCGGGATGGATGGATAAGGCGGTTTCTAAAATGGGCAAGACCCGTGTCTTTAAGACAATGGTTCCTAGAAACTTTAGCAATGCTAAGTCGATGCTTAAATTTTGGTTCTCTAACGCCTACCAAAAAAAGATAGCCGACATGAATATCGAACGAGCCAACCTTATCGAAAGAGATATGAGGCAGATTCGAGATAACGTATTTAAGTTCAGAAATGACTTCAAGAAATTCACGAAGGACATGACTGATGCTGAGAAGGATGCGTTAATCAAAAACATCAGCGAGTTCTTGGGTGGGAAAGCTGCGCCTAAGGGGCCATCTCTTTCTACTGGTGCTAATATAATGAGCATGACTATTGCGGATTTAAAGGCACTGTATCCTACGGCTACGGAACTTATGAATACCGTTGAAACGATGAGAGCTTCTATTGACGCTCTGTCAAAACAAATTCAAGCCACTATAGACCCAACATCTGAGATGTACGGCATTATAGATGGGAATATGGGCATCTACTTAAATCGTGGTTACGCCGCGTTTAAAGATTCACGTTGGAACGAATCCATGTTCCCTAAAGGAAAGAATACTCCACTTAATTTTGAAGAGTCAGGAAGAAGCCCAGAGATGGACGCTATCTACCGTCAGGCTATAGATTATATTATAGGTGAATACGGTTTAAGTCCTGAAGAGGCTGATGCTAAACTGAAGGAGTATGCTCGTTTAAGTAACGATCAGAAGGACCCTCTTCAAGAGATGAAGGGTAAGATGGGTACGGCGGTGGACGATCTTTTGAAACGCCGCCAAGATATGCCACCTGAGCTTCGTGCCTTCTTCGGAGAGTACACGGACCCTGTTCAGAAGTTCTACCATACAATGGAGAACATGATTAAGTATGCCGAGAATAAGAAGTTTTTGATGAAGCTCAAGGATATGGGTATGAACAAAATCTTCTTTGATAAGCCTACACTTGATTTTAACGAACAGATTGCAGGTACTGACACCTACAGTCCAATGGCTGGTCTTTATACTACGCCTGAGATTGCAGACCTATTAAGAGGTACAGACAACTCTATGAAAGTTGAGTTGCTTAGAAATGTAGCTTCATACTGGAAGGCCTTCAAAACTGTTGGGTCTATCAAGACAACCATACGTAACTTCACATCTAACTTCTTCTTCCAAACAGCTAACGGTCGCCTTTTAGGCAACATGATTAGTATTGGAAAAGGAAAAGAGGGTGGAGGTATATCTCTTGCTGTAAAGGAGCTGTTTAGAAGCCCTAGCGAAATGAACAATGAACTTGTTGCTCTAGGTGTTATAAACAGCGGTATATCTAAGGAATTAAGCGAAACAGTTACTGGATATGTCAAGTCGATATATGATGATGGAATTGAAACAATAAAGGATGCTGATTCCATAATTGACAAGGCAAAATTCGCAGTTAAAAAGACGGGTGCTACAGCTTCAAAGGTATATGAGTTCATGGATAATGTGTGGCGTGTTACGGCATATATGTCTGAGCTTGATGACTGCAAGAAGATGTTCCCTAATATGCCTGATGCTGAACTTAAAAAGTTGGCAGCCGAAAGATTTAGAGAAACACACGTTACCTATGATAAGGCTCCAAATATAGTTAGAAGATTAGCGGCTTCGCCATTTGTGGGTACATTCCCAACCTTTGCTTCTGAATCAGTTAGAACAGCTATTACTATACCTAGAATGGCTATTGAAGATATTATGGATGGTGTTGCTAATAAAAATGTAGCTCAAACCTTAATAGGAGTTAGAAGATTAGTTGGCTTTACATCTACTGGTGTTTTAGCTTCTGGATTGGGAGGGTTGGTTGGAGCAGGTCTTATCAAAGCTTTAACCGGAGTTGAGCCACCAGATGAAGATGAAGAAAGAGTATTGTATGAAGGAGCTCCTGATTACGCTAAGAATAATTCAAGATTAATTACAAGTAGCAAGCCGGGTGAAATAACTGCCTTTGAGCTTGACTTCTTAAACCCTTGGAACCTATTCTACAAGGCTCACAATGCCTTTGTTAGAACTGATAAATACGATCCTGAAAAGTATCCTACTATGCAAGCTGCATGGACTCTATTAGAACCCTTTTTAGGACAGGAAGGTGTCTACACAATAGCTAAGCAATGGGATAGCAATGATGACGGTAGAGGTGGAAAGTTATATGATGAAATGGATCCGTGGTATAAGCAGCTATCTGATGCTACACCTTGGGCTATGAGAAACCTTGTTCCGGGTATTGCTACATTCGGATATGATGTGTACAATTCTGTTGGTGTAGATCCTCAATACGATAGAGGTCAGAAAACAACAGGAGAGCTTTTAAGAAGTGAGTTTTTAGGATTTAAGGAGCAGAAGATAAACACGTTAAATTCATTCTCAAGCAAGCTTCAGAATAACTATACTCCTAAGATTACAGATCAACTTAATGAGATAAATGACATTGTATACAAGTATGAGCAGGTTGTTATTAAAGCTCAAGGAAAGGGTGATGATAATATCAGAAAGGAATATCTAAAGGAGTTTGTCCCCGATATTAATCAAGCCAACATACACCTGTGGAGAATGCAGGATGATATTAGAAAATACGCTACATCGCTTTATGCAACAGGAGTTCCTGGAACTGAGATTTCTAAGAAGATTGACAACTCGATGAAGTATAAATCATTAGGAGGTGTTGCAGCGTTTGATATTTCATCTGAAAATTTGATTCTAGGTAAATATCATATTAGAACATTAACTCCTGAGATGCTAGAGGTACTTGGATATAAAAGCGAGAAGGAATACGTAGACTTTTTGAACTCTACATTAAAATAGAAATATATGTTAAACTTGGAGGTAGGCAATCCATTCACACCTGAACAGGAGGCGTTGAATAGGGTAAAGTATTTTATCTATCGGGAGGCGGCTTCCGAAAACATCTGTTACGAAATTGAACAGACGGCACGCAAGATAGCTTCAGACCATTGCGCTGTATCCGTTAGAGTCACACAGCTAGACCTAGTGAATGGCGAGTGGATTGATGGTCAAGAATGGTTTGAAACAGGCTATGCTGCACGCGTTGGAAGAGATATGGACGCCTACATTAAGGCGGAGCTTTGCGCATTGACGCAGTGCCTAAATTTGATGGGGTTTAAAACTACATTTAATGATAGTGGAAAAGCCGATTACACCTACGCTGAATCATCGTGGTCCAAGAGGGACGTTCTATCGGCTCCGAATGTCGAGTTTGCAATCCGTGAAATGGAACGCAGAGGGATAGACACATCCGATGTAAAAGAATATCGGGATAAGTTGATTACTGATGGAGAGCGTTTGACCAAGAATAAGTTGGCCGACTTCCTCTTCCCTAATGATGTAGCACTTGTTAAGCAGTCGGAAAAAAGACCAGCGAAAAGGGTGGAGTACAAGAGTGTGAAACAACCGGTAGCCGCCCGACCAAACTCGGAGGCGCAAGAACTATTTACCCTACTTACAATCAACGGTATAGGTGAAAAAGAATTTGAAAGTAGCCCCTATAAAGAGGTGTATTCCTCATTACTTTTGTTTTGCTTCGCGGCTTCCGATGAAGAGATACAAACTTTAAGAGATGAATATAACTCCCGTTAGGATATATATAAATGGTAATGGCTCAATCTCATTTTATGGGCCTAACAATACTTTAATTACCAACCTTCAGAACTTAAACGGAGCCAAGCAGTCTAACGGTCAAATCATCTTTGATGGTGATGATAAGACGATTTCATTCTACGTATATCAGCTGACCTCTATTGAGTCGGCTACCTTCACTCTACCCTATTCAGCACTAGACTCACGCTTCTTTAATCCTTCCGTCTATTCAGCTAAGTTGAATCAGGTGTATCAGGATGTTGCTGAGTATGTGCTTGTAAATAAGAACGGCGGCGCTAGCTTCGTTGGTGGCGTTGTAGCTGTATATCCTAACTTCGCATCCTTCCCGGCAACAGGACAGGAGGCAGTTATATACATTGACGAGGGAACAAACCAGGCGTATTTTTGGGACGGGACTAGCTACCAACTTCTTGTATCTACAGGAGTTCAGCAATATGCAACATTTGCATTATTCCCAGTAACAGGATCGGCTAATGTCATCTATATCGACATGAGTACGTTTGAGTCTTATGTTTGGGATGGCACAGCTTACGAACCGCTGACAGTAGACACTACAGGCTTCGTTCCGTATACAGGAGCAACGACTAATGTAGATCTAGGAGAGTTTGAGTTAAAGGCAGGTCAACTATCTCTAGACACCTCTCCAACAGGCACAGCAGTGGTGGGTACTACACAATGGAACAACTCAATAGGTAGCTCTCAAACTACTCTAAAGGGAGGCTCTGTTGTATTAAAGAATGGAGTTGACCTTGTTGCTCGCGTAGTAAATAAGGTTACGCCAAATACCACGCTAACGAAGGCGGCATATCAGGCAGTGAGAGTTAGCGGAGCCGCAGGACAAAGATTGGCGGTAGAGTTTGCTCAGGCTAACAACGATGCTAATTCAGCAGATACGATAGGTCTTGTAACTGAAACGATTGCTACCAATCAGGAGGGTTTCATCATGACCGTTGGTAATCTTGAGGAGATTAATACCACAGGATCACTACAGGGTGAAACATGGGCAGATGGAGATGTTCTCTATCTCTCTCCAACTACAGAAGGAGCCTTGACTAATATAAAGCCTAATGGCTCTACAGGTCATATCGTTGTAATGGGATACGTTGAATATGCTCACGCTATTCATGGAAAAATTTATGTGAAGATAATGAACGGATGGGAGCTTGATGAGCTTCATAACGTCTTTATAGATACACCTACAACATGGCAAGTATTAAGATACGATGCTACGGCAGGTTATTGGACTAATAGTTCTTTGACGGCTTCCATAATTCCTAGCGGAATCGACGCCTCCAAAATCGGAGCAGGGACAGTTGACAACACGGAGTTTGGGTATTTGAATGGAGTAACCTCCTCGATACAAACTCAATTAGATGGCAAAGTACCCGAAACTCGCACGCTGACCATTAACGGCACAACGCAAGACCTTTCAGCAGATAGAACATTCACTATCGCAACAGGATTAACGGTAGGCACTACACCAATAACAAGCGGAACTGTTGGTCGTGTGTTATTCGAAGGAACAGGCAATGTATTGCAGGAAGATTCGGGTTTATCTTGGAACAATTCGGCTAAAGCATTAAACATCATAAGCGCATCTACTTCATCAACTCCATTTGTTCGTTTGACTTCAAATGCTACAACTGATTTGGGTGGTGTACTTATTGAAGCGCCAAGTGTTATTGGTGCGTGGCCTCTTTTGAGAGTAACAGCAGGTGGTGTTACAGCCTTCCAAGTAGACGGAGCAAGAACAACAACCATACAATCTGCCGCAACAGCCTCAACGGCAACGGCTTTATCAGTTCCATTTGGTAGAGTGGCTTTTGAATCAGATGTTGCATCGGGTTCAGTTCCTTTGTTGTCTCTAAAAAATAACGGAGCATTTGGAACGGTTGCTAAAATAGACACAGGTGCTTCATTTGCTACGGGTTGGATTTTGTTAGATGTGTTAAGAAATGGCACTTCACAATTTACAATTTTAGCAGGTGGTAATACTTTAGTTAAAACAGGCAACGTCCTCATCGGCACAACAACAGACGCAGGGTACAAGCTCGATGTGAATGGAAGTACAAGAGTAAAAGGTGCAGGAGCAACAGGTGCAACAACTGCTTTTATCGTTCAGAATAGTTCATCTTCAGATTTACTTAAAATTAGTAATGACGGATATATTACAGTTAATTATTTAGACTCTATTGTTTATATAGCAAGTTCTAATATTTTAATGCGTACGGCATCGGGATTAACTTTATCAAGTAACACAAATTCTGCTTTAGCAAAACTATTCGCTAACGGAAATTTCGCAATTGGAACAACAACAGACGCAGGTTATAAGCTCGATGTGAATGGGACGGCGAGAATAGTAGGACAATTGAATACAAGTTCAAATATTGTAATTGCGCAAGGTGCTGGAGCAAGTTCACAATTCTATCAAAATTTAAATAATGTTTTTCAATTTGGAATAGAAACTGTGTTTATTGCTTCAAATACTGCACATGCTGCAAGTTCAACAAGTGGCAATAAAAGGGTATTTCTTGATACAATTACTTTTTCTCCAACAAGTGGAACAGCTTTATATACTTCTTTTGCTGTTAATCCTACTATAAACCAAACAGGTGGCGCTAATGGAATCACACGCGGTCTTTACATCAATCCAACGCTAACAGCAGCAGCTGACTTTAGAGCGATTGAAGTAGCGAGTGGTATAACAATTTTAGGAGCAGCCACAACGGCTAAAGCCTCATTGAGAATACCAAGCGGAACAGCACCTACCTCACCTGTGAACGGAGATATTTGGTTTGATGGAACAAACATAAAAATGCAAATAGGCGGAGTAACAAAAACATTCACTTTAACATAATAAACAATGGCTAAAATACAACCAATCACATTCCCGCTTAATGCGGGAACGGCAACAGAGATGAGCGTACTCATTCTCAACTTTGAAACAACTGCAACAACTTGCACAACGTACTACGAATTGAAATCAGAAGGAACTGAGGAAGTACCTTCGAAGGTTTTGAGCAATGGTAACTACACGCTAACCGAAGAAGAATTCGCAGCGTGGGGTGAATCAAACGAGTGGGTAGAGCAATGCGTAGCTAACGCAATAGGAGTTGTAATCACAACCTTTTAATCGTATATTTGCTCAAACACAAATAACATGAAGGACATTGTAATTACCCCAGAACAAATGAAGCAGCTCGATGCTTTTATCCAGGAGATGC
>Ga0315904_10004198_pt1 | contig 20688 bp, 2 predicted proteins | sample LakEriMetagenome_6_FD_203529 | JGI IMG/M metagenome (GOLD analysis project Ga0315904, IMG submission 203529) | Freshwater fungal communities from buoy surface, Lake Erie, Ohio, United States - Buoy 12 MA120 | ecosystem: Environmental > Aquatic > Freshwater > Lake | place: USA: Lake Erie, Ohio...
TTCATGACACCTAGGACGACGACACACCTTGCAAATGAGAGTGTGTGGAGGCGGATGCCTCGCCGTCTGTACAGGCGCCGCCTGTATGATTTCGTGCATGCGCGCATGAAGCGGTCTGCCCGGAAGCATCTGACTATCACGCGTTTTCCCGCAGTGAATTGGGATGCGAGTTCGGGCGATGATCCTCCGTCCTGGGATTGCGCTGGAGCACTCAACAAAGAGGAGGAAGCGACGGAGTGGCGCTCTCTGCAGCCCACAGAAGTGGCTAGACCACGCAAGCGTGCGCGCCTCAATGACTCAGCATTGATCACGGTTAGCAAATGCAATTCCAGCGAAGGAGCGCAGAAGGAGCGTACAGAGCCGGGGGAGCTTCATCGTCGTGTGCACAGGGTGATGGTACGGAGCTACTGGTTCGCGCCCCACATCTTCTCGTCTTACATGTCGCTGAGCAGTGTCATTACGCGGCACTTGCAATTCGATGCCGAGAAACAGGAGTACACCAACATGCCAGCTAGCGAAGCCATCGAGTTTCTCGCTAGTTATAACGTGCGGATTTCGGAGGTGGTGCCCGGGCTCGTTCTGATTTTGTATGACACGGGTTGCACGGTTTTCTTGTCACCACTTTCGGACCACTTCTGCGTCGAAATTCAATGTGATGCAGCAATTAACGGTATCGGAAAGCGATCAGTCAAGATTTGTGGGCCGATCGCAATATCTTTTCTCGATGCGAAAGCGCAGAACTATGTCACTTACGAGAGTCCGCGTGGCTTCTTCATGGGCGATTTGAATTTTGGTATTTTCCCGTCTGGACAAGCAGAGAGGATCGGATGGGAATTCCACGTTCGTGAATTGAATCCTTATTTCATCGCTGACGGACTTCATGTGCCGTTGATCAAGGATTATCAGACCGGTCTCACATGGATGGCGGAGCGGAAGCTTGCTAAGCCTACAGTCGTAGCCAAGCGTCGGTTCGTCGAGAAGTTCGCCAAGGATCCTTCAGCGCGTGTTTTTCACGATCGAATTGGCTCGCCTGAGATATGTCCCAATGCTCCTGACACCAAAGAAAATATCGACAAGTACATTACTGCATCGGGATCGAGCTGTTTCGGGCAGTATCACTGTACCCCTCGCCCTACCGTTGTTCGTGGGGGGAGCCAACGAGTCGCAAAGGCAAAAGACGTGATGGTGGGAACTAGAAGTCAAAGCGCGAAGAAGAATGGCGCCCAGAGTCACGGGAAACAAGACCGTGATGCCGAAAGCGACATCGTATTGCACGATCAATCGAAGAGCGACGTAGGAAAAAATGAGAAGCCAGAGTCGTTGGAGCAGAATGCGAAAGGCGATGAGGATCAAGAAGCTGGGAATAAGGATCTTCAGTTGGTAACGGAAAATGGTTTCCAAGATTTGGATATGCAGGTCGCGAAACCGTACACAAAATCAGACGAAGAAATGTTGACAAAGGCCAAAATTATAGCAGCGTCGAAGATGAAGCCACGCTACGTAAAGGTGCCGGGAACTCGGTTCTTTAACTTAGGAGAAGCTGAAGAAACCGCGGCATGGAATCGATATTTTCATCAGCTGGCAGTGCACCTCGAACCTGGTACAGCTTGGGAAGGCGTGAAGCTTGCTGATGGCGCTGAGGTGATGAAGGGACTGGAGTTGCTGAGAAGAGTAGAGGGCAAGCATGTGACGACCTGTGCATGCGATGAATGTCTCCGATACAAGTCGAAGCTGAGCCCTATTCCGGATAGAAGAACAGACAGGCCGCGAAGGGTGGACAGAGTGAAGAAGCTCTACTTGGATCCTAGCGGCAAGTTGAGCACGCCGAGCATCTACCACAACTACCAGTACTACATGATGGGCGTAACGGACGAAGGATACATGATCGTCCACGGGATGACATTCCGCGATCAGGCGTTATTCGTGATTGGAAGAATGTTTGATTCTTTGGGGGGAGCGCCGCTCGCGGTACAAGTGGACCCGGCAGGCGAGTTGAACTCAAAGATTGCTGAAAGCTACTTCACGCACCGAGAAACGCGGGTGGACGTGACGCAGTCGAGCGAGCATTGGCGCAACGGACGACCGGAGCGTAGGCATAGTTTGGTCAAAGGGTGTACTAGATGCACACTTGCACATGCAAATGCTCCGCTGGAATTTTGGTTTTTGTGCTTGTCCCATGTGGTATTTACCCTGAATCTGCTGCTCAGGTCGCGTGATAACGATACTAAGGAGATAAAGGAAATGACAGTCTGGGAAGCGCATTTCGGAAGGAAACCTAATCTCAATCATTATCTGATCGGCCCATGGGGCTGCCTGGCTTATATCGTGCTCACGAAAGAGCAGCGGGACAAGAAGGGAATAGACAAGAGCTGGGGTCCGAGGGCACTGGCGGGAATTTATGTCGGCTGCGTGATGAATCATAAGGAGGGGGCTTACGAGTTCCTTGTTCACGATGGAATGAGAATCAGGTCGACGACGGCTAATCTGAGAATAGTCGGAGATTGCTTCCCTTTCAAGTACCAGCAGAGACGGGATCTTGACCTCGTCATAAATCCGCAAGTGGAAGAGCTCGAAGACGACGATGTAGACCTGATAGCTAACGTAGGGTCTGTAGATGAGGAGCAGGAGCACCACAGTGCGCTATCTTGCAGAGGAGTGGAGGATCTTTTTGAAGAGGCCTCACAAGAGCACGTTCGAGAGCTGAAGCGATTGTTTGTGTTCGTGGGGAGCGAGAACGCGGAGGCGAAGGCGAATCTGGAGAGGAGAGTTCAGCGAAGCAAAGGGAAAGGAAGGGCTCTTTTGAAATCTAAGCAGAAAGTGCACAACGCTCTCGCCAGAAACTCAGTAGCGGCAAGTAGAAATCCAGATGAGTACCTCGTTGAAGTCACGGAGTCGGGGGAGCAAGTTGTGATGCTGGATCCCCGGGATTTTCATCTGCCTGCTGCACCTGCTGACTTCAAATTTGAATTGCCCTACGAGGGGGCGAAATACAAGATCGCTGAACCAGTAGATTTCTCGACGAAAAGAGAGATGAGCGTCACGGCGAAGAACCCTCACGATAGGTACATAGGACGAAAGGTGCGTAAGGCATTCAGGATACGCCGCAAAGTGAGAGGCAAGGCCCTAACGGTGTGGCAACCCTTCGGAGGCGTGGTACGAGCTTACGATGCGAAGCGGGCCGTCTTCGACATCCTCTATGAAGACAACGACGAAGAGGAGGTCGATTTCCTGGAGCTAGGCGACATCCTGATCATGGGCAAGGAGTTCGGCGATAAGGATGAGCACCAGGGTCGCACGCGCGCTGAGGTGATTGCAGAGATGGGCGAGGAGGCGCTTATCGCCGCGATGGCGGAGGAAGTACTAGATGCTCATGGAAAGACTTTCTACGGGGAAGACAGGCCCAATAAGCGCGTAACCTTTGAGGACAGTATGCATCCTTGCGCACACGTAGGTACAAACAAATCCTTTTCTCCCTTGACTTGTGATTGCAAGAAATGTTTGAGTGAGAGCACGACGTGTAGTGCAACGTCGGGGGAGCGCTCATGGGAAGCAAGAGTCAAGGAGGAGCAAGCTTTCAAGAAGTGGGAGTACGGCGAATCTGGCGAAAGGAAGTGTGGCTGGATAGCGGACGAGGCTGGAGAGAAGGAGCTTGGCTTTGTGCACTGTACTGCAAGATGCCAGTGCAGGAGTTGTCAGTATTGTTACGTATGCCAGGGGGATGAAGTGAAGTGGAGTGAAGACAAACTTCGCAAATGCATGGAAGGAGAGAAGCTTGGGCAAGGCGAGCTCCAACATACCAAGACTCAGCTGGAAAGGATGCTGAGGCACGGGAAGTTAGAGAAGGCAAACGCACGGTTCCTTGCGGCGACAGCGGCAGTTGCGCCTGGAGAGGAAGCTCAAGGGTTGGAGGATTCAGTCTCGCCTCCAGCGTATAAGGAAATGGAAACGAAAATCGATGATGCGCCCAGAAATGCAAAAGAGCTTCATGCACACGATGAATACGAGGCGATTGTCAAGAGCGGGAAGCTGGAGATCAAGCAACTCTTGGACATGGGAGTATTTGTCTTACCATCGGATCAGGAAATGAAAGAGATCAGGGACCACAACAAACGCGTATTGCGATGCAAAATGGTATATGCTCGCAAGTATGAGAGTGTCGTGGGTGATGACGGTCAGATCAGGGACAGATTCCTCAAGTGGAAGGGGAGATTGGCCGCTGTGGGCACGAGTGAGGTCAAATCACTTGACACGTGTTGGTCGACCTTTAGCCCGACAATCGGGATGACGGCGATGAGAACGTTGATTGCGTTGATGTGTCGCAAAGGATTCGATGTGCGGAGCTACGATTTGTCTGGTGCATTTTTGGGTACGGACCTGGCTAGAGAAGTGTATGTCAAGTTGCCCGAGGAAGCAGGCATATACGCTGGCAAAATAGTGCGGTGTGTGAAAGCGTTATACGGATTGATTACTTCCTCCAGAGATTTCGTGAAGTCGCTGTCGGAGAGGATACTCAGTTTCGAGGATAACGGTGGAAAGTTCAAGAAGATGGACACCGATCATTGCATTTACGTCTTCACAGACAGAGATGGGAACGAAATGATTCTGAGTCATTACGTGGACGATATCATATGCGGATCGAACAATCAGGAACTAAGAGCTCGGCTTTTCCAGCACTTGAATAAGCAGTGGAAGATCACAGACGAGGGAGTACTGACTCGTTTCGTGGGTCTAAACTTCGAGAGATCCGATGATGGGTTGACCTGGGAGGCATCTTGCGGGCCTTACATCGACAAAATAGCCAAGCGGTTCAAGATCGATCCCAAGATACAAGAGACGCCGATGGACGCAGGTTTCGCGGTGATGCCTGAAGACTTGAGAGAAGAGCACTCAGCAGAAGAGATGGCGGCTATGGAAACGGAATTCCGTTCCATGATCGGGTCGTTGGCGTTTGCGAGCGTGACGATACGTTGGGACATTGCTTACAGCGTGAGCGTGCTCTCGAGATATTTGATGAAACCCAATCGAAAAGTCATCGCTGCGGCTCGTCGCGTGATTCAGTATCTGATGACGATGCGCGACATGAAGATACGTTGGACAGCGGAAGAAGACAAGGTACCTGCTGACAAGAGGAATAAACTTTGGGGTGCGGCAGATGCAAGTTATGCGTCAGATGCGATTACGCGTAGAAGTCATGGAGGGTATTTGCTTTTCTTGAACGGAGGATGCATTAGCTGGAAAAGTGGTCTTCAGAAAATGGTGACGCTCAGCAGTTGCGAAAGTGAGTTCGTAGCGTTGTGTTCGGCGATTCTGGAAGTCCGGTACCTACGGCAATTCCTCAATGAGCTAGGACATAAGCAGGAGGAGCCTACGCTGTTGTGGGAAGACAACAAGGCAGCTATTATCATCGCGGAAGGAGAGACGTCAAGCGCGGGTCGTTCTAAGCACATTGACGTACGGTTTAAGCACGTGGCTCAAAGCATACGCGAAGGTGTAGCGCGAGTCAGATACGTGTCGACGAAATGGAACTACGCTGATATCATGACGAAGCCATTGACGAAGTTGGAGTTCAAGCGTTTGAGGGATCTTTGTCTACGTCCAGAATCTGGAATAACAGGGTATCCGTCTATGGAGCAGGAGAACATCTCGTTGGATGAAGAGGTGGCCAATTTCTTTTTTGAGGAGAGCTGGCTTGGGTGATGAGGACTAGAATGTGATGCTCAATGATACAAGTCGGGGGAGTGTCAGAATTCCGGAGTTGAGACCGGGAATTATGTGGACTTGTACCGTGAGAGCGGCGACGATTAGGTCAATTGTCAGTGAGCGAGAGATCACGAAGCTTACGGGCGGTGGTTTGGAACGCGACCAAAACTTCTGTAAAAAGTGAGTCGAGGAAAAGAAAAAAAAGGTTTAGAACATGTTTTTATTGGAGTTTTGTGTAGTAATAAAAAGAAGGCGAAAGAACATGCTCGAAGGCGGCGCAACGTTGACCGTGAGTCACATGAAGCGCCGACACGCCATGAAGGCGGCGTGAGCTGTGCCATTTGCAGTGTACCTGCGTTGAGCTTGTTTTTGATTCCCACGTTCTGGAACTGCGTGTACGAGCGCTGACCGCCCTCAAGTTGCCATGATAGCAGACTGTTGAGGCGCAAGGCAATTGAGAAGGATAGTCGAGGTGCGGAATATAGTTCAGAAGGTTTTGGGCCCTGAAGTGGATCAAGCGGGCAAACAGCGCAAAGGTCGTGCAGCAATCAGGCTGCATGAACCAAGACCCAACGCATTTTGTGGTCTGAGAAACGAGCGGAATCCGGCAAGGTCGACTGCGCGCGAGAGGGCTACTCGCTGAGGCAGCGGCGGTCGGAGAGACTGTCATCATCTCTTTCAATAGCCAGAAAGAGGGGCAGTTCAGAAAATGCTCGGAGCTATTGTCTCGGCAGTGTCTGGGGCAAGCGACGGCGACGGGAGAGTGTCTCCTGCGCAATCCGGGACAGGAAGTGGATCGAGCGCCTTTTCTAGGGGGGCCTTGACTGCAGCAATGGACGGCGACGGGAGAGTGTCTCCTGCGCAGTCCACCTTCTCTGCCAGAACGGGGGATTCGACGTCGTACGCGATGGAGACTCTCACACAGGAGAAGCGAGACGCGTTAATTGACCTCATTGTCTACAACGAGATGAAGAGCAATATGCGTGACTATCGGGCTTTAGTACGCTCGTTGAACAATTGCCAGAGAGCAGAGGCGGTTCTGTTGCTGGTGGAACTAGCGTCTATGACGCTGGATGAGATCGCCGAGGGTCGCACTCCAAAGGGCAGTGCAGACGGCAGGAGACAGATGGAGTGTCTTCAGGAAATCCAGGAGCTTCAGCTGAGGCTGCAGGAAATGAGCACCCAGTGCGCAGAGAAAGAAGCTCTCAGGCTGGAGGCCCACAATGTAGCTGTGGAAGCTCGTATGTATTCCGAAGAAGCGGAGGTGCTGAGGCAGGAAGCCGACTTTGCCGCCCTCGAAATGAGGGCGCAATGTGAGAAAGAAGGGGCGTTGAGGCAGGAAGCCGAGAATGCTATCCTAGAGATGCGCATGCGCTGTGAGGCAGCAGAGAATGCAGCAGAGCAAATGAGATCTGATTGTGAGCGCATGCTAGCAATGGGAACGGAACAAGAAACCCGAATTGGTCTCTTGCAGGAGGAAGTCGCCAGAATGCAAGAGGAGCGCAAAGGGAGTGCGGCAGGTGAGGCCAAGAGCCTCGCAGGGAATCTCAGCAAGGAGATTTCGTGCTTGCAGGAAGAGTACGAGCGAGCGTGCCTGAGCATCCGCGAAACTAACTCTCAAATGGAATCTCTTCAAAAAGACGTCATTGTGCTCAGATCAGAGCTAGCGCGCAAGGAGAATGTCATTGGGGAATTGAACGAGCGTTTGGCAGGGAGCTTCAAGAACTCGCCGACAGCTCGCGAGCAGATAGGGAAACAGGGAGTCGGAGCCCAGGGCTTTGGAGATGGCGACGAAAAGGCGTCAGGTGCTGCCAGAGCTCTGGAGAAAACAAGGAGAAGCCTTGCCGGACTCGCCGACCAGATCAGTGCAGGTGTTGACACGGCCGTGTTGAACAAGGCAGATCTACTGCGCACAGAGAGAAACTACCAAGCGTTGCGCGAATTGGAGAAGACAATCGCGGGAAATGAAGACGACGCGCTGGGCGGGAGGAGACTTGCTTTGATCGAGATGGATGACGCGGCAATGGAAGCAATGCTAGGCAAGGTGCGCACGACAGCAGAGCAGAAGACCGGGAAGCATTATGAGTTCACCACGGAAGAGACTTTGTTGAGGCACGTGCTTAACATTCTGGAGGTAACCGTGCCTTCCAGAGAGGTTCTGCTGGGCGCTCTGGTGGAGAACACGATAGAGGAAGCGATGTTCACGTTGGAAAGCAGATACGGCTACGTGAAGGACGAAATCACGAATACTGCGGCAGCTTCAAAGCTGTCCTTCGAGGCGCGGTTGAACCGAATGAAAATCCAAGATCAGAAGATACTCATGACGGTGGCCGAAGTGGCTTTCAGCAAAGTGAGCGCTACCTATACGGCTCGGTGTGCATTGAGGCCTAAAGACGCCACACAGGGTCAGCGCGTTTTGCAGGAGGCACGATCAACGCCTCAGGCAGGATGGATATACATGATTGCGGCTTCAGAGTGTGTCGTCAAGACGACCTGGAAGAACTTGGCAAGTGCTTTCGAAGACCTCCTTCAATACATGAAGTATATGGAGGAAGCCTGTCATGGATCAATCAAGAAGATTGGCGAGCAGTGGGAGGAGTGTATTGCCAAGTTTGAGAGGAGTTATGGACCGATCACCACGCAGACGATAAAGACTTTGGGAAAGTTATTTGTGCTCGCTAATCCAACGACCTCGTACATTAAGGCGGACAAGAGTCACCTGCAAATGATGCGTGAATACGATGAAGGAATGACCGATTTTGAGTCAGCTGCGAAGCAGATTGAAGAGATTTGGCGCAAAATGGAGATCAGGGAATTATCAGGTGCAGAAGGCCAGAAAAGTCTGCACACGAAGACGATATTGAACTGGAAGACTTTACGCAAGGAAGCGTTGCGCAAAGAGGCACCCGCCAAGGATCGGGACAACTTGAAGCATGGAGTCAAAGTGGATTACACGGTAGCCTTGGCGCTCGGAGAGCGCGATGGGTACACAGTTCTCTTCGGGGGTGATATTCCTAAATCTGACGCTAGTGCGTGCCGTTGGTGTGGCAAGTATCACAAGCCCGACGTGAATTGCGGGCCTACTTTGGAGACTAAACTGAAGTCAAAGGATGAGATTGACAAGCTGGTGGCGAACGTTTCCACAATGGTGAAGATCTTTGAGAAGGAGAAGGCATCGCGTTCTAACGAGGAGGACAAAAAGCTGACGGAATTCATCCAGAGAGCAAAGGAAATAGGTGCTCGTCTTCAAGCTCCGTCGGACAGAACTCACGATGGCAAGAGAGGCCTGCCTAAGCAATCCAAGGATTGCTTCCGTTGGACAAAGACGGGGCACTGCGCGGACAAGGACAAGGGATGCCGGTTCGTGCATGATCCTTCGAAGAAAGGGGTAACGTCATCGAAAGGGGCGGCAAAGCAGAGTAAGGGTCCTGACGAAGGGGGGAGTGCACCCATGTGTGCCCTGAAGAAATGCAATCTACCGTGTCAGTGGGATGCGAAAGGTAGCAAGTGGTGGACGTATTGCTCTCCCGATCACGCTTCGAAGGCGAGAGAAGGGGATGTAGCCTGTCCGGCCATGATTATCTCGGTTGTCGACGAGTGCATGTCGGAAGACGAGATCCTAGCGGGCACCAACACGTATGTTACACCGCTTGTTCCGCGTGTGTCATCACCCAAGGAGGACCTGGAAGCTAAGGCCGCTTCGCTCGCGCGCAAGCTTGTCAGCGACGATGAGCTGCGGGACATCAACATGAATGACCCGGACGACGTGGAGGAGCTTGGCAAAGTGATGTTGATTGCTGTATTTGAGCAGGTGTGCGGACAGGTGGTGAGCCGCCAGGATAGGATCAACATCGAAGATTTATGGCACCCGGGCTTGATGTCTGTCTCAGCCGTGACACAAATCTACACCGGCGACTGCGCGCAGGAGATCGCAAACCTGTACAACGCGTTGGCGGAGGAGCTGTGCGTGCGTCGCACGCGCATGCAACAGGAGATCGCCTCGCAGAACGAGATCGATCACATCATGAAGCATGAGACCACGAGGTTGGGAGAAGATATGGCCACGAAGGTGGAGATCGCGCGCATCACTGCGCAGGAAGAGATCGAGAGCCTGGCGTGTGGCGTGGTGTACGAAATTCTCGACATCATCTTCTCACAGGTTGAGCAATCTGTCGAAAAGTCACATGACGTAATGGTGCGTGTGAAAACCCCAAACGAGCAGGCTTGGGATGCTCTGAAAGCCAAGCGTGAGAACGCCAAAAGGGCAGCAAGCGCACATGCCGCTATGTTGCAGGCGCATTCGAAAGCAAAAGCGGACAAGCTTCGAGCAAAGCACGAGCGCGCAGTATGCAAGGAGATTGCCTCGAGTATCATTGAAGAGATTGTGACGTCAGTGCCTTCAACAAGCTTCGAAGTCGATGGTTACGTGGAAGACCTGGTACTATGCGTCATGGCCGAGGCCTGCGACGTGGCATGCGCTGTCGGGGACATCGATGAATATGGCTTACAGGGCGAGGCACAGAACGATACCCCACCCAGGGTCAAGCGAAGGCGCGCTCCAGGACGGAAGAAGCCAGACTCAGCATGGAGGCAGCGTAAACTGCAGGACCTCTTTGTCTTCATGACACCTAGGACGACGACACACCTTGCAAATGAGAGTGTGTGGAGGCGGATGCCTCGCCGTCTGTACAGGCGCCGCCTGTATGATTTCGTGCATGCGCGCATGAAGCGGTCTGCCCGGGAGCATCTGACTATCACGCGTTTTCCCGCAGTGAATTGGGATGCGAGTTCGGGCGATGATCCTCCGTCCTGGGATTGCGCTGGAGCACTCAACAAAGAGGAGGAAGCGACGGAGTGGCGCTCTCTGCAGCCCACAGAAGTGGCTAGACCACGCAAGCGTGCGCGCCTCAATGACTCAGCATTGATCACGGTTAGCAAATGCAATTCCAGCGAAGGAGCGCAGAAGGAGCGTACAGAGCCGGGGGAGCTTCATCGTCGTGTGCACAGGGTGATGGTACGGAGCTACTGGTTCGCGCCCCACATCTTCTCGTCTTACATGTCGCTGAGCAGTGTCATTACGCGGCACTTGCAATTCGATGCCGAGAAACAGGAGTACACCAACATGCCAGCTAGCGAAGCCATCGAGTTTCTCGCTAGTTATAACGTGCGGATTTCGGAGGTGGTGCCCGGGCTCGTTCTGATTTTGTATGACACGGGTTGCACGGTTTTCTTGTCACCACTTTCGGACCACTTCTGCGTCGAAATTCAATGTGATGCAGCAATTAACGGTATCGGAAAGCGATCAGTCAAGATTTGTGGGCCGATCGCAATATCTTTTCTCGATGCGAAAGCGCAGAACTATGTCACTTACGAGAGTCCGCGTGGCTTCTTCATGGGCGATTTGAATTTTGGTATTTTCCCGTCTGGACAAGCAGAGAGGATCGGATGGGAATTCCACGTTCGTGAATTGAATCCTTATTTCATCGCTGACGGACTTCATGTGCCGTTGATCAAGGATTATCAGACCGGTCTCACATGGATGGCGGAGCGGAAGCTTGCTAAGCCTACAGTCGTAGCCAAGCGTCGGTTCGTCGAGAAGTTCGCCAAGGATCCTTCAGCGCGTGTTTTTCACGATCGAATTGGCTCGCCTGAGATATGTCCCAATGCTCCTGACACCAAAGAAAATATCGACAAGTACATTACTGCATCGGGATCGAGCTGTTTCGGGCAGTATCACTGTACCCCTCGCCCTACCGTTGTTCGTGGGGGGAGCCAACGAGTCGCAAAGGCAAAAGACGTGATGGTGGGAACTAGAAGTCAAAGCGCGAAGAAGAATGGCGCCCAGAGTCACGGGAAACAAGACCGTGATGCCGAAAGCGACATCGTATTGCACGATCAATCGAAGAGCGACGTAGGAAAAAATGAGAAGCCAGAGTCGTTGGAGCAGAATGCGAAAGGCGATGAGGATCAAGAAGCTGGGAATAAGGATCTTCAGTTGGTAACGGAAAATGGTTTCCAAGATTTGGATATGCAGGTCGCGAAACCGTACACAAAATCAGACGAAGAAATGTTGACAAAGGCCAAAATTATAGCAGCGTCGAAGATGAAGCCACGCTACGTAAAGGTGCCGGGAACTCGGTTCTTTAACTTAGGAGAAGCTGAAGAAACCGCGGCATGGAATCGATATTTTCATCAGCTGGCAGTGCACCTCGAACCTGGTACAGCTTGGGAAGGCGTGAAGCTTGCTGATGGCGCTGAGGTGATGAAGGGACTGGAGTTGCTGAGAAGAGTAGAGGGCAAGCATGTGACGACCTGTGCATGCGATGAATGTCTCCGATACAAGTCGAAGCTGAGCCCTATTCCGGATAGAAGAACAGACAGGCCGCGAAGGGTGGACAGAGTGAAGAAGCTCTACTTGGATCCTAGCGGCAAGTTGAGCACGCCGAGCATCTACCACAACTACCAGTACTACATGATGGGCGTAACGGACGAAGGATACATGATCGTCCACGGGATGACATTCCGCGATCAGGCGTTATTCGTGATTGGAAGAATGTTTGATTCTTTGGGGGGAGCGCCGCTCGCGGTACAAGTGGACCCGGCAGGCGAGTTGAACTCAAAGATTGCTGAAAGCTACTTCACGCACCGAGAAACGCGGGTGGACGTGACGCAGTCGAGCGAGCATTGGCGCAACGGACGACCGGAGCGTAGGCATAGTTTGGTCAAAGGGTGTACTAGATGCACACTTGCACATGCAAATGCTCCGCTGGAATTTTGGTTTTTGTGCTTGTCCCATGTGGTATTTACCCTGAATCTGCTGCTCAGGTCGCGTGATAACGATACTAAGGAGATAAAGGAAATGACAGTCTGGGAAGCGCATTTCGGAAGGAAACCTAATCTCAATCATTATCTGATCGGCCCATGGGGCTGCCTGGCTTATATCGTGCTCACGAAAGAGCAGCGGGACAAGAAGGGAATAGACAAGAGCTGGGGTCCGAGGGCACTGGCGGGAATTTATGTCGGCTGCGTGATGAATCATAAGGAGGGGGCTTACGAGTTCCTTGTTCACGATGGAATGAGAATCAGGTCGACGACGGCTAATCTGAGAATAGTCGGAGATTGCTTCCCTTTCAAGTACCAGCAGAGACGGGATCTTGACCTCGTCATAAATCCGCAAGTGGAAGAGCTCGAAGACGACGATGTAGACCTGATAGCTAACGTAGGGTCTGTAGATGAGGAGCAGGAGCACCACAGTGCGCTATCTTGCAGAGGAGTGGAGGATCTTTTTGAAGAGGCCTCACAAGAGCACGTTCGAGAGCTGAAGCGATTGTTTGTGTTCGTGGGGAGCGAGAACGCGGAGGCGAAGGCGAATCTGGAGAGGAGAGTTCAGCGAAGCAAAGGGAAAGGAAGGGCTCTTTTGAAATCTAAGCAGAAAGTGCACAACGCTCTCGCCAGAAACTCAGTAGCGGCAAGTAGAAATCCAGATGAGTACCTCGTTGAAGTCACGGAGTCGGGGGAGCAAGTTGTGATGCTGGATCCCCGGGATTTTCATCTGCCTGCTGCACCTGCTGACTTCAAATTTGAATTGCCCTACGAGGGGGCGAAATACAAGATCGCTGAACCAGTAGATTTCTCGACGAAAAGAGAGATGAGCGTCACGGCGAAGAACCCTCACGATAGGTACATAGGACGAAAGGTGCGTAAGGCATTCAGGATACGCCGCAAAGTGAGAGGCAAGGCCCTAACGGTGTGGCAACCCTTCGGAGGCGTGGTACGAGCTTACGATGCGAAGCGGGCCGTCTTCGACATCCTCTATGAAGACAACGACGAAGAGGAGGTCGATTTCCTGGAGCTAGGCGACATCCTGATCATGGGCAAGGAGTTCGGCGATAAGGATGAGCACCAGGGTCGCACGCGCGCTGAGGTGATTGCAGAGATGGGCGAGGAGGCGCTTATCGCCGCGATGGCGGAGGAAGTACTAGATGCTCATGGAAAGACTTTCTACGGGGAAGACAGGCCCAATAAGCGCGTAACCTTTGAGGACAGTATGCATCCTTGCGCACACGTAGGTACAAACAAATCCTTTTCTCCCTTGACTTGTGATTGCAAGAAATGTTTGAGTGAGAGCACGACGTGTAGTGCAACGTCGGGGGAGCGCTCATGGGAAGCAAGAGTCAAGGAGGAGCAAGCTTTCAAGAAGTGGGAGTACGGCGAATCTGGCGAAAGGAAGTGTGGCTGGATAGCGGACGAGGCTGGAGAGAAGGAGCTTGGCTTTGTGCACTGTACTGCAAGATGCCAGTGCAGGAGTTGTCAGTATTGTTACGTATGCCAGGGGGATGAAGTGAAGTGGAGTGAAGACAAACTTCGCAAATGCATGGAAGGAGAGAAGCTTGGGCAAGGCGAGCTCCAACATACCAAGACTCAGCTGGAAAGGATGCTGAGGCACGGGAAGTTAGAGAAGGCAAACGCACGGTTCCTTGCGGCGACAGCGGCAGTTGCGCCTGGAGAGGAAGCTCAAGGGTTGGAGGATTCAGTCTCGCCTCCAGCGTATAAGGAAATGGAAACGAAAATCGATGATGCGCCCAGAAATGCAAAAGAGCTTCATGCACACGATGAATACGAGGCGATTGTCAAGAGCGGGAAGCTGGAGATCAAGCAACTCTTGGACATGGGAGTATTTGTCTTACCATCGGATCAGGAAATGAAAGAGATCAGGGACCACAACAAACGCGTATTGCGATGCAAAATGGTATATGCTCGCAAGTATGAGAGTGTCGTGGGTGATGACGGTCAGATCAGGGACAGATTCCTCAAGTGGAAGGGGAGATTGGCCGCTGTGGGCACGAGTGAGGTCAAATCACTTGACACGTGTTGGTCGACCTTTAGCCCGACAATCGGGATGACGGCGATGAGAACGTTGATTGCGTTGATGTGTCGCAAAGGATTCGATGTGCGGAGCTACGATTTGTCTGGTGCATTTTTGGGTACGGACCTGGCTAGAGAAGTGTATGTCAAGTTGCCCGAGGAAGCAGGCATATACGCTGGCAAAATAGTGCGGTGTGTGAAAGCGTTATACGGATTGATTACTTCCTCCAGAGATTTCGTGAAGTCGCTGTCGGAGAGGATACTCAGTTTCGAGGATAACGGTGGAAAGTTCAAGAAGATGGACACCGATCATTGCATTTACGTCTTCACAGACAGAGATGGGAACGAAATGATTCTGAGTCATTACGTGGACGATATCATATGCGGATCGAACAATCAGGAACTAAGAGCTCGGCTTTTCCAGCACTTGAATAAGCAGTGGAAGATCACAGACGAGGGAGTACTGACTCGTTTCGTGGGTCTAAACTTCGAGAGATCCGATGATGGGTTGACCTGGGAGGCATCTTGCGGGCCTTACATCGACAAAATAGCCAAGCGGTTCAAGATCGATCCCAAGATACAAGAGACGCCGATGGACGCAGGTTTCGCGGTGATGCCTGAAGACTTGAGAGAAGAGCACTCAGCAGAAGAGATGGCGGCTATGGAAACGGAATTCCGTTCCATGATCGGGTCGTTGGCGTTTGCGAGCGTGACGATACGTTGGGACATTGCTTACAGCGTGAGCGTGCTCTCGAGATATTTGATGAAACCCAATCGAAAAGTCATCGCTGCGGCTCGTCGCGTGATTCAGTATCTGATGACGATGCGCGACATGAAGATACGTTGGACAGCGGAAGAAGACAAGGTACCTGCTGACAAGAGGAATAAACTTTGGGGTGCGGCAGATGCAAGTTATGCGTCAGATGCGATTACGCGTAGAAGTCATGGAGGGTATTTGCTTTTCTTGAACGGAGGATGCATTAGCTGGAAAAGTGGTCTTCAGAAAATGGTGACGCTCAGCAGTTGCGAAAGTGAGTTCGTAGCGTTGTGTTCGGCGATTCTGGAAGTCCGGTACCTACGGCAATTCCTCAATGAGCTAGGACATAAGCAGGAGGAGCCTACGCTGTTGTGGGAAGACAACAAGGCAGCTATTATCATCGCGGAAGGAGAGACGTCAAGCGCGGGTCGTTCTAAGCACATTGACGTACGGTTTAAGCACGTGGCTCAAAGCATACGCGAAGGTGTAGCGCGAGTCAGATACGTGTCGACGAAATGGAACTACGCTGATATCATGACGAAGCCATTGACGAAGTTGGAGTTCAAGCGTTTGAGGGATCTTTGTCTACGTCCAGAATCTGGAATAACAGGGTATCCGTCTATGGAGCAGGAGAACATCTCGTTGGATGAAGAGGTGGCCAATTTCTTTTTTGAGGAGAGCTGGCTTGGGTGATGAGGACTAGAATGTGATGCTCAATGATACAAGTCGGGGGAGTGTCAGAATTCCGGAGTTGAGACCGGGAATTATGTGGACTTGTACCGTGAGAGCGGCGACGATTAGGTCAATTGTCAGTGAGCGAGAGATCACGAAGCTTACGGGCGGTGGTTTGGAACGCGACCAAAACTTCTGTAAAAAGTGAGTCGAGGAAAAGAAAAAAAAGGTTTAGAACATGTTTTTATTGGAGTTTTGTGTAGTAATAAAAAGAAGGCGAAAGAACATGCTCGAAGGCGGCGCAACGTTGACCGTGAGTCACATGAAGCGCCGACACGCCATGAAGGCGGCGTGAGCTGTGCCATTTGCAGTGTACCTGCGTTGAGCTTGTTTTTGATTCCCACGTTCTGGAACTGCGTGTACGAGCGCTGACCGCCCTCAAGTTGCCATGATAGCAGACTGTTGAGGCGCAAGGCAATTGAGAAGGATAGTCGAGGTGCGGAATATAGTTCAGAAGGTTTTGGGCCCTGAAGTGGATCAAGCGGGCAAACAGCGCAAAGGTCGTGCAGCAATCAGGCTGCATGAACCAAGACCCAACGCATTTTGTGGTCTGAGAAACGAGCGGAATCCGGCAAGGTCGACTGCGCGCGAGAGGGCTACTCGCTGAGGCAGCGGCGGTCGGAGAGACTGTCATCATCTCTTTCAATAGCCAGAAAGAGGGGCAGTTCAGAAAATGCTCGGAGCTATTGTCTCGGCAGTGTCTGGGGCAAGCGACGGCGACGGGAGAGTGTCTCCTGCGCAATCCGGGACAGGAAGTGGATCGAGCGCCTTTTCTAGGGGGGCCTTGACTGCAGCAATGGACGGCGACGGGAGAGTGTCTCCTGCGCAGTCCACCTTCTCTGCCAGAACGGGGGATTCGACGTCGTACGCGATGGAGACTCTCACACAGGAGAAGCGAGACGCGTTAATTGACCTCATTGTCTACAACGAGATGAAGAGCAATATGCGTGACTATCGGGCTTTAGTACGCTCGTTGAACAATTGCCAGAGAGCAGAGGCGGTTCTGTTGCTGGTGGAACTAGCGTCTATGACGCTGGATGAGATCGCCGAGGGTCGCACTCCAAAGGGCAGTGCAGACGGCAGGAGACAGATGGAGTGTCTTCAGGAAATCCAGGAGCTTCAGCTGAGGCTGCAGGAAATGAGCACCCAGTGCGCAGAGAAAGAAGCTCTCAGGCTGGAGGCCCACAATGTAGCTGTGGAAGCTCGTATGTATTCCGAAGAAGCGGAGGTGCTGAGGCAGGAAGCCGACTTTGCCGCCCTCGAAATGAGGGCGCAATGTGAGAAAGAAGGGGCGTTGAGGCAGGAAGCCGAGAATGCTATCCTAGAGATGCGCATGCGCTGTGAGGCAGCAGAGAATGCAGCAGAGCAAATGAGATCTGATTGTGAGCGCATGCTAGCAATGGGAACGGAACAAGAAACCCGAATTGGTCTCTTGCAGGAGGAAGTCGCCAGAATGCAAGAGGAGCGCAAAGGGAGTGCGGCAGGTGAGGCCAAGAGCCTCGCAGGGAATCTCAGCAAGGAGATTTCGTGCTTGCAGGAAGAGTACGAGCGAGCGTGCCTGAGCATCCGCGAAACTAACTCTCAAATGGAATCTCTTCAAAAAGACGTCATTGTGCTCAGATCAGAGCTAGCGCGCAAGGAGAATGTCATTGGGGAATTGAACGAGCGTTTGGCAGGGAGCTTCAAGAACTCGCCGACAGCTCGCGAGCAGATAGGGAAACAGGGAGTCGGAGCCCAGGGCTTTGGAGATGGCGACGAAAAGGCGTCAGGTGCTGCCAGAGCTCTGGAGAAAACAAGGAGAAGCCTTGCCGGACTCGCCGACCAGATCAGTGCAGGTGTTGACACGGCCGTGTTGAACAAGGCAGATCTACTGCGCACAGAGAGAAACTACCAAGCGTTGCGCGAATTGGAGAAGACAATCGCGGGAAATGAAGACGACGCGCTGGGCGGGAGGAGACTTGCTTTGATCGAGATGGATGACGCGGCAATGGAAGCAATGCTAGGCAAGGTGCGCACGACAGCAGAGCAGAAGACCGGGAAGCATTATGAGTTCACCACGGAAGAGACTTTGTTGAGGCACGTGCTTAACATTCTGGAGGTAACCGTGCCTTCCAGAGAGGTTCTGCTGGGCGCTCTGGTGGAGAACACGATAGAGGAAGCGATGTTCACGTTGGAAAGCAGATACGGCTACGTGAAGGACGAAATCACGAATACTGCGGCAGCTTCAAAGCTGTCCTTCGAGGCGCGGTTGAACCGAATGAAAATCCAAGATCAGAAGATACTCATGACGGTGGCCGAAGTGGCTTTCAGCAAAGTGAGCGCTACCTATACGGCTCGGTGTGCATTGAGGCCTAAAGACGCCACACAGGGTCAGCGCGTTTTGCAGGAGGCACGATCAACGCCTCAGGCAGGATGGATATACATGATTGCGGCTTCAGAGTGTGTCGTCAAGACGACCTGGAAGAACTTGGCAAGTGCTTTCGAAGACCTCCTTCAATACATGAAGTATATGGAGGAAGCCTGTCATGGATCAATCAAGAAGATTGGCGAGCAGTGGGAGGAGTGTATTGCCAAGTTTGAGAGGAGTTATGGACCGATCACCACGCAGACGATAAAGACTTTGGGAAAGTTATTTGTGCTCGCTAATCCAACGACCTCGTACATTAAGGCGGACAAGAGTCACCTGCAAATGATGCGTGAATACGATGAAGGAATGACCGATTTTGAGTCAGCTGCGAAGCAGATTGAAGAGATTTGGCGCAAAATGGAGATCAGGGAATTATCAGGTGCAGAAGGCCAGAAAAGTCTGCACACGAAGACGATATTGAACTGGAAGACTTTACGCAAGGAAGCGTTGCGCAAAGAGGCACCCGCCAAGGATCGGGACAACTTGAAGCATGGAGTCAAAGTGGATTACACGGTAGCCTTGGCGCTCGGAGAGCGCGATGGGTACACAGTTCTCTTCGGGGGTGATATTCCTAAATCTGACGCTAGTGCGTGCCGTTGGTGTGGCAAGTATCACAAGCCCGACGTGAATTGCGGGCCTACTTTGGAGACTAAACTGAAGTCAAAGGATGAGATTGACAAGCTGGTGGCGAACGTTTCCACAATGGTGAAGATCTTTGAGAAGGAGAAGGCATCGCGTTCTAACGAGGAGGACAAAAAGCTGACGGAATTCATCCAGAGAGCAAAGGAAATAGGTGCTCGTCTTCAAGCTCCGTCGGACAGAACTCACGATGGCAAGAGAGGCCTGCCTAAGCAATCCAAGGATTGCTTCCGTTGGACAAAGACGGGGCACTGCGCGGACAAGGACAAGGGATGCCGGTTCGTGCATGATCCTTCGAAGAAAGGGGTAACGTCATCGAAAGGGGCGGCAAAGCAGAGTAAGGGTCCTGACGAAGGGGGGAGTGCACCCATGTGTGCCCTGAAGAAATGCAATCTACCGTGTCAGTGGGATGCGAAAGGTAGCAAGTGGTGGACGTATTGCTCTCCCGATCACGCTTCGAAGGCGAGAGAAGGGGATGTAGCCTGTCCGGCCATGATTATCTCGGTTGTCGACGAGTGCATGTCGGAAGACGAGATCCTAGCGGGCACCAACACGTATGTTACACCGCTTGTTCCGCGTGTGTCATCACCCAAGGAGGACCTGGAAGCTAAGGCCGCTTCGCTCGCGCGCAAGCTTGTCAGCGACGATGAGCTGCGGGACATCAACATGAATGACCCGGACGACGTGGAGGAGCTTGGCAAAGTGATGTTGATTGCTGTATTTGAGCAGGTGTGCGGACAGGTGGTGAGCCGCCAGGATAGGATCAACATCGAAGATTTATGGCACCCGGGCTTGATGTCTGTCTCAGCCGTGACACAAATCTACACCGGCGACTGCGCGCAGGAGATCGCAAACCTGTACAACGCGTTGGCGGAGGAGCTGTGCGTGCGTCGCACGCGCATGCAACAGGAGATCGCCTCGCAGAACGAGATCGATCACATCATGAAGCATGAGACCACGAGGTTGGGAGAAGATATGGCCACGAAGGTGGAGATCGCGCGCATCACTGCGCAGGAAGAGATCGAGAGCCTGGCGTGTGGCGTGGTGTACGAAATTCTCGACATCATCTTCTCACAGGTTGAGCAATCTGTCGAAAAGTCACATGACGTAATGGTGCGTGTGAAAACCCCAAACGAGCAGGCTTGGGATGCTCTGAAAGCCAAGCGTGAGAACGCCAAAAGGGCAGCAAGCGCACATGCCGCTATGTTGCAGGCGCATTCGAAAGCAAAAGCGGACAAGCTTCGAGCAAAGCACGAGCGCGCAGTATGCAAGGAGATTGCCTCGAGTATCATTGAAGAGATTGTGACGTCAGTGCCTTCAACAAGCTTCGAAGTCGATGGTTACGTGGAAGACCTGGTACTATGCGTCATGGCCGAGGCCTGCGACGTGGCATGCGCTGTCGGGGACATCGATGAATATGGCTTACAGGGCGAGGCACAGAACGATACCCCACCCAGGGTCAAGCGAAGGCGCGCTCCAGGACGGAAGAAGCCAGACTCAGCATGGAGGCAGCGTAAACTGCAGGACTTCTTTGTCTTCATGACACCTAGGACGACGACACACCTTGCAAATGAGAGTGCGTGGAGGC
>Ga0315904_10004199_pt1 | contig 20685 bp, 13 predicted proteins | sample LakEriMetagenome_6_FD_203529 | JGI IMG/M metagenome (GOLD analysis project Ga0315904, IMG submission 203529) | Freshwater fungal communities from buoy surface, Lake Erie, Ohio, United States - Buoy 12 MA120 | ecosystem: Environmental > Aquatic > Freshwater > Lake | place: USA: Lake Erie, Ohio...
TCCAGGAAATAGTCTCGATCATCTTCGGCGACGTCGCCCGGTTTCATCTGCTTGTTGCGAATCTTTTCGGCGACTTCGCGGGACTTCGGCGCCCAGATACGGCCGTCGTTGCGGAGCGACTCGGACATCAGCGTGAGCTTGGATTGATAGTCGCCGCTGACCGGAATGCAGGTCGGGTGGATCTGCGTGTAGCAGGGGTTTGCGAAGAGGGCTCCGCGCTTGGCGGCGCGCCATGCGGCGGTGACGTTGCAGCCCATCGCGTTGGTGGAAAGGAAGAAGACGTTGCCGTAACCGCCGGTGGCGAGGATCACGGCATCCGCGGAGTGGGAGGAAATTTTACCGGTGACGAGATCGCGCACAACGATGCCCTTGGCGTGGCCTCCCACGAGCACCAGATCGAGCATCTCGGTGCGCGGGAACATTTTCACGCCGCCCTTCTTGATTTCCTTCTCCAGCGCCTGATAGCAGCCGATGAGCAACTGCTGGCCGGTCTGGCCGCGCGCATAAAAGGTGCGGGATACCTGCGAGCCGCCGAAGGAACGGTTGTCGAGCAGGCCGCCGTATTCGCGGGCGAATGGCACGCCCTGGGCCACGCATTGGTCGATGATGGCGTTGGAAACCTCGGCGAGGCGATAGACGTTGGCCTCTCGCGCGCGGAAGTCACCGCCCTTGATGGTGTCATAGAACAAGCGGCGCACCGAGTCGCCGTCGTTTTGATAGTTCTTGGCGGCATTGATGCCGCCCTGCGCGGCGATCGAGTGGGCGCGGCGCGGGCTGTCCTGATAGCAGAAGCACTTCACCTGATAGCCGAGTTCGGAGAGCGAAGCGGCGGCGGCTCCGCCCGCAAGCCCTGAGCCGACGACGATGATGGAGAATTTCCGCTTGTTGGCCGGGTTGATCAGCTTGGAGTCCATTTTGTGCTTGGACCACTTCTGATCAAGCGGGCCGGACGGGATCTTGCTGTCGAGAGTCATGGAATTGTATATTGGAGATTGAATATTGATTATTGGGAATTTTCCCGGGCCGTTTTGATGGAAGCGAGAAAGATAGAGGTGAGTTCCGTGGCTTCCTGCCAGAGAGGCGTGACTTTCTCCGAGGGCAGGATTCCGTCCTCGATGATCAGTTCCATCCAAAGTGCCGATTCGTCGGCTTCCTCGGCGGCGGTGCCGACTTTGGATGCAAAATCGGCGCGTGATTTTGCGAGACAAGAGGCACGGTAATTTGCTGCTACGGACGTTCCGGAGCGGATTAGTTGATTGGCGATCGGGCGACCCACCTTGTCGTCAGGCAGTGCACGGACGAGACGGATGACCCGCAGCGAGAACTGCTTGCAGCATGCTTTGAGTTCGTCGGGGTTCATGATCGCAATAATCAATATGCAATATTCAATAATCAATACCCTCAGCGGCCGAAGCCGAAGACTAAAATGGCAACGGGTATCGAGACGAAGCCGATCCAGATGAAGGCCGCGTAGGCGATGGAAAACTGCTGCAGGGTGGCGGCGGATTTTTTCGAACGCAGGCCGAGGGTTTGGAAAACTGATTGGAAGCCGTGCATCAAATGCGAAGACAGGAAGGACATCGCGATGATGTAGAACGCGCTGACATACCAGACCGAGAATCCGTCGATCACCATTTTCCAGGCGTTGTGAACCTCCTTGCCATCCAGCAGGTAGGTATAGAGTTCCGGGTTGTCGTATTCGTTGCCGGCGCGGACGGTGAAGTGAAGGATGTGGTAAACGAAGAAGGCGAGGATGGTCAGGCCGGTGAGGATCATGTAGCGCGACGAAGTGGATGCCTGGATGGTCGCCGGATGTTCATATGCCCTGCGGGCGGCCTTGTTCTGCCGCGTGAGTTGGATGGTGGCGATGATGTGCGCCGCAAGCATCACCAGCATGACGATCCGGAAGGCCCAGATGCCCGCGCCGTGGGCCATGTGATGAAGGAAGTAGGCGTAGGAATTGAACGCCTCCGGCCCCATGAAGAGCGCCAGATTTCCGATCAGGTGCCCCGCCAGGAAGAGCAGGAGAAACAGGCCGGTGAGGGCGACGACGAGTTTTTTCCCGATGGATGAGGACCAGTAGGTGGCGAGACAGCGGGTGAGGGCGTTCATGATGAAGGAAAAAGGGAGTGCCGCGCGGGCGCGCGGAGAATGAGGCACGCGATGCCTGCTTTTCAAGAGGAGACTCCCGACGGGGCAGGATCGGTCATGGGAATGGCAGGATTTGCGCAGAAATGGGAGCCGGCTTCACCTGCAAAACACGGATGCGGCCGCACCGCGGGTTGGCAAGGCTTCGGCTAGGCCATTTGGAGGTATTGCGATGCGAGATCGACGGGCTGGTATGGCACGGCGAAGCGGTCGCAGACGAGGTTGGCGCTGATGCGGCCGGATTCGTAGATGGTGGGCAGTCCGCTGCCGGGGTGGGTGCCGCCACCGACGAGGTAGCAATTGTCGAAACCGTTGTAGCGGTTGTGCGGGCGGAAATAGAGCATCTGGGTGAGCGTGTGGGCGAGATTGAAGGTGGCGCCCATGAAGATCGAGGCGCTCTCCCAATCCGCCGGGCTGATGATGCGCTGGGTGATGATGTGCGAGCGCAGGTCCTTCATGCCGGTGCGCTGTTCGATGCGTCGTAGGATCTTGTCCGCGTATTCTTCCTTGTGGTTTTCCCAATCGAAGCCGTGGCGGGTGTTGATGGTGGGCACCAGGATGTAGAGACCGGATTGGCCGGGCGGAGCGACATCCGGATCGGTGACGCAGGAGTTGCGCACATAGATCGACATGTCCTCGGAAACCTGGCGTTCGCTCTGGATGTCGGCGACGTTCGCCTTGTAGTCGTCGGCAAAGAGGATGTGGTGGTGCGGCTCGTCCGGATAGATTGTGTCGAGTCCGATGTAGAGCATGAAGGTGGAGCAGGAAAACTTGCGGCGGCGCATTTTATCCTCCGGCACGTTGTGCCCGCCGAACAAACGGGTGGCGGCGTGGCCGTAGTCGGCGTTGACGATTACGGCGTCCGCGCTGATGCGCTCGCCGTTTTGCAATTCCGCGCCGCTGAGGACGCGGCCCTTGTGGAGAAGTTGTTTGACCGGAGACTGGAGCCGCAGTTCGCCGCCGAGTTCGTTGAAAACATCGGCCATCGAGTGCGAAATACGGTTCAACCCGCCTTGGACATGAAAGACGCCGTATTTGTATTCGGTGAACGAGAGGATGCTGAAGAGCGCCGGACAGTGCCATGGCGACATGCCGAGATACTTGGCCTGGAAGGTGAAGGCGAGTTTCAGCCGCTCGTCGTCGAAATAGTCTCCCAGCACATCATGAACGCTGCGGCTGGTAAGCACGTGCGGCAACGCCTTCAAGAGGCTGGGCCTGAGGAAGGCGGTGAGTTTGTGATAGGGGTGCTGGAGGCAGGGATAGATGGTGCGGAACTTGTCGCCTTGTTCGACCATGTAGCGTCGGAAGCCGCCGCTGCTGCCGGGGAAAACGCGCTCCAGTTCGGCGGACATCCTGCCCGTGTCGCTGAAGGTGTGCAGCGAGGTATCGCCCCAGCTCAGGCGGGTCATCGGATTGAGATCGACGAAATCCAGGTGGTCGCCGCTGTTGCGGCCGGTTTCGGCGTAAATCTCATCGAGGCAGAATTTCTGGTGGAGGAAGGTGGGGCCGAGATCGAAGGAAAAGCCGTCGAGTTTCACCTCCGAGTTGCGGCCGCCGACGCGGTCGTTTTTCTCGACAATGGTCACGCGGAAGCCGCGGTGGGCGAGCAGCATTCCAGCGGTGAGTCCGCCGGGACCGGCGCCGACGATGAGGATGTGTTTGCGGTTTCCGTTAGGCATGCGGTGTCAAAAGCTGGCCGAAACTATCCACAAGAACGCGGAATGCAAATCCCGCGCTGCATTTTTCAGCGGGAGTAGCGCTACCATGAAACCGCGACCCTGCCGAAGCGGCGGCTTTGGGACAAAAGCGGCTCGCTGTCCCATGCCACGCAGCGCTCCCATCCGGGACTCGTGGCGATGATCTCAAGCCGGGATTCATCGACAGACAGCCAATTTCCCTCAGCGATGTGGCTGGAGAATTGCGCCTTGTAGGTGAGCAGGCTGCCGGTCTGTCTGATGAATTCAATGCGCAGCCGGAATTGTCCTTCGCCATCCGCAGCCACCGTGATCGAGGGCATGCCCGCCATCTGGTTGGGTGGCAGAATGAGCGGAGGCCCCGCGATTTTCGGATTGAGGTTGAAAGCATGTTCGATCATTCCCGGCACGCCATCACCATCGGTGTCGGACGTCCTGAAGTCGGTGAAAACATCATCGCTCGTTCCGAACACCGACTCCTCCATGCTCCTGCTGACGCCATCGCCATCGATATCCACCCAAGTGATGGAGCTTACCGCCACCCTGGCAAAACGCCGGGAACTTTGTGAAACAGGCACATCGTCCTCAACCACGCAGCGTTCCCATGTGTCGTCGATCGGTGTGACAAGCACCCGTGTGGACGCATCCACCCAGCCCGCGGGTGCAAGGCCGCTGGAAAACTGCGGCGTGTATGACAGACTGCCATTCACACGGCGGATGTATTCGAGCCGCAAACGGGAATCCGCAGGACACGCTCCCATCAGATTGACGGCGGGAAGCCCTTGAATGGAATTTCCCCCGGGCACGACGTATACAGGAGACCCGGCAAGCAGCGGGTCCATGTTGAAGGCATACTCGATGATGGCGGTCAGGCCATCCTTGTCCGTATCGGACGTGGCGAAATCACCGGAAACCAGATCGGTGGTTCCCAAAACATCCTCCTCAAGCGCCTGGTTGAAACCGTCTTCGTCCGCGTCCTCGTTGCGGTCGTCGAGAAGATCGAGAACCATGTCCTGGCTGTATGTGTTGCCTCCGGTATCCGTCGCCGTGACGCGGATGAACAAGCGGGGATCTCCCGCTTCGTAATCGGCTCCCATGCGGTATCGCGTGAGAAGTTGGTTTCCTTCGATGACAAACCTGAAGCTGTCGGGGCCTTCATTGGTGAATTCGAGATGATACACATGGCTGTCGCCGGGGTCCGGATCGATCGTTTCCAGTGATCCCACCGCGGTTCCCATGGGCGCGTTTTCGATGACGGAAGAATGGCTCAACGACAGTAGCAGCGGAGGCGAGCCGTCCGCCGTGTTGATCCAGAACACGCGGCTGATGACGCCTTCGTCGGTGGCGGCCATCACCCTTGTCGCGCGCCGCCGGCCGTTGACCACGAGGCCGCCGATGCGACCTGTCAGCGGATCCAGCACAAGGTCCTCCGGCAGCCCCATGGCGGAGTAGCCCAGCGCATTCGAGTTCGCGATGGCGCATGTATTATCAACGGATCCACCCGGCCGTCCGCGTATCGGGAGGGTGTCCGGAAAACCGGGAAATCCCGCTTCCTGACAAATCGCCAGATTGTGCCTTACGCCTGCCGCGATTCCGCGCACATGTGCGGCCTCCGGCGGAACCTCCAACCGGCCGTTCAGCAGATTTCCCCAAGCCCTGACGGAACCATCGGCACGCATGGCGAGGTTGTGAAGCCATCCAGCGGCTATTGAAGTCACGCCCGTTAGATCGCCGGGCACGGTTGTCTGCCCTTCCTCCCAGTCCCCCCATGCCACCACAGTTCCGTCGTGCTTCAGCGCGAGGCTGTGATAGCCTCCGGCGGAAATTCCGGTCACCCCGGTCAATCCGTCCGGAACCTTGTTGATATCCCTCCAGGCGGTTCCCCATGCCACCACCGATCCATCATGCCTCAATGCCAGACTGTGAAAACCACCGGCTGAGATTTCCACGACGTTTTCCAGAAAAGCGGGAACGCCTGACTGACCCTGTTCATTGCATCCCCAGGCGGTCACACGTCCGTCCTGCCCGAGAGCGAGACTGTGAAAACCACCGGCGGCGATCGCCACCACTCCTGCCAATCCCGGCGGCACATCACACTGGCTCTCGGCATTGTTTCCCCACGCGACCACCGTGCCATCACGTTTCAAGGCCAAACTGTGAAGCCAGCCTGCGGCCACCGCGATGACATCCTGCAAGCCGGCAGGCGGAGTGGCCTGGCCCTCGCCGTCATCACCCCGGCAGAAGATGGTGCCGTTGCTTTGCAACATGATCGAATGTGCGCCACCCGCCGCAATTGCGATCACGTCGTCGCCCTCCAGCGGAGTCGCGCCGGGCGCAAGCGGAGCATCGCCCCATTCCATCAACATGCGGCCCACAGGCCCATCCGTTCCGTTTACTGGCGATGAGCCCCGCAGAATTTCAAAGCGGTCGTCGTAACCGTCGCCATCGGTGTCCTTTTTCAAATCGGATGTGAGGCGGAAGCCTTCTTCCTCTTCGGTCAGTCCGTCTCCATCCGCGTCCTCGCTCCGGTCGTTGGTGAAATCCAGTGTGATGACCGCTTCATGATCGTTGAGTGACGGATCAAGCGCCCGGATGCGGATGCTGAAATCCGTCGGATCCTGCTCGAAGTCCCTGGCAAGATCGTCAATCAGGATCAAGCGGTTGCCCTCAATGCGAAACATGTCGTTGTCATGCGATCCCGCGCCATCGACCCATTCGAAGGAGTGCGCGTCGCCCGCGTCCGGATCAGCGACTGTCAGGATGCCGACCTCGGTGCCTGCCGGGTTGTTTTCCTCCAACAGCGCGGGAGCCAGGGTGATGGATGTCGGCGGCGAGCCTTCCGAGACCCGGATCCACGCGGCCTGGGACAGCAAGCCATAAGGAGTCATCACATGAATGCGCACGGACCGCCTGATGGCCGTGGAAACAAAACCGCTGATCAGGCCGCTTGTGGGATGGATGGACAAACCGGGAGGAAGACCGATCGCGGAAAACTCCAATGCGGCGCCACCCGCATCGGCGACCTGCACCTGATGCTCTAACAGCGTATCGGGAGCGCCGGTGATCCGCGGACTGCTCACGATGGCCGGATAACCGGCATTCCGGCGTGCGGCCATGCTGTGCTGGATGCCGGCGGCAATCAGATGCACCCCCTGTTGCGCGGAGACCGGCACATTGCACTGGCCGTCGCTGTTCGAGCCCCATGCCACCACTCCGCCATCGTCCTTGAGAGCCAGACTGTGAAAGCCACCGGCTGCGACATGTATCACTCCCTGCAGACCGGCGGGGACGGTCGTTTGGCCATTCGCTCCATAACCCCATGCAACCACCGTTCCGTCACTCCTCGCCGCAAGGCTGTGAAAACGCCCTGCGGAGATCGAGACGATGTCACGCAGTCCCGCCGGAGCCGCCGCATCATGCCATTTTTCCCCGTCGAAATTGCTTCCCCACTCCACCAGCGTGCCATCGCCTTTCAGCGCCAGGCAGCGGAAACCACCGGCCGACACAGCCACCACGTCGCTCAAGCCCGCGGGCGGCTGGATCTCCGCCATCGGATTCCTTCCCCAAGTCACAACCGTTCCGTCATCGCGCAGCGCGATGCTGATTCCGCGCCCCGCGGCAATGGACACCACCCGGCCAATTCCATCGGGAACAACAAGCAAACCATCGTGATCATATCCCCACCCGACCACCGTTCCATCCCGCCGAAGGGCCAGACTGTGCGCGGAATCATCCGGCCAGAATTCGCCGCCCGCAGCCAGAGCGATCACGTCATCAAGCCCCTCCGGCGGCTTCAGCTGGCCATACTCATTCCGTCCCCCCCAGCCGGTGACATTCAATTGATAATCCATGGCCAGGCTGTGGTATTGCCCGGCCGCGAGCACGCCGTAGCCTCCGGTCCGCGGCACGGCAAGTTCGCCATCCCTTTGCCGCCCCCATGCGAGAAGCGACGTCTGCGGCCAGTCATCGGGATTCGCCGGGGATGTGCCGATGGCGACCTCGGCGCCATCCCCCACCCCGTCGCCATCGGTATCATATAACATGTCGCTGGTGCCGTGGACATCCTCCTCCGCGGATTCTGTTAGACCATCCTGATCGAAATCCTCGCTCCGGTCGTCCGCGACACGGATTTGGATGACAGCGGTGAACTGCAAACCGGTGACATCCGTCACCCTGATGCGCAGCGACCAGAATGCGGCCGGATCCGCCTCATAGTCGGCCGCCGCTTCGTATTGCAGCCTCAACTCGTTGCCCTCTATCAGGAAACCGCCATTGTCACCATCGCCATCACCTTTCGCAAAATCGAAAACATGGCCCGCGGGCGAGTCCGGATCCACCGCGCTCAGATATCCCACAAGGGTTCCAGGAGGCCTGTATTCCATGAGCGTGGATTCGCTCAAAACGATGGCGCTGGGAGCTGATGCGGCATTACCCCGTCCTGGTGCGAACAAACACACCAGACATGCACCCGCCGCCACGAAAAGACGGCGGAAGTGATGGGGAGGGGATAGCATCTGGGGGGGGGCGAGCAGAAGCCGGACGACCGATGACTCGTCCATAATGATTACGATCAATCACACATGGAACAGTACATGGAAAACAAGCTCAAAGTCGGAATATTATGTTACGATTCCGTTGATTTTCAGCGGAACTCCATATCATCCATTGTGAAATTGACCGCAACCGGGCTTCAAGCCTGTCCGGGGCGGATTTCGAAACCTGCCGCGGTGATTTCAGCGGGCCGCGCCTCGCGGAAGCTGCGCCAGCATGTTGCCGGCAGGCGCGTGAGCATCACAAACAAGACTTGCGCGATCACGAAGCCGATGAGCCAGGGAAAGGCCTTGTCCATGAAGCCGTATGAGTGGAGGCCGACGCCGAGCATGTTCACTCCGAACCATGAGAATGCGGTGATGGCGTTGCCGAATATGGCCATGGCCATGATGCCGCGCTGGCGGATGAAGCCGCCCCAGCGGGCGTGGAGGATCAGCGCGCACCACAGCACGATGAGCAGCGCTCCGTTTTCCTTGGGATCCCAGCCCCAGAAACGGCCCCATGACTGGTCGGCCCAGATGCCGCCGAGCACCGTGCCGACGAAGCTGAACAAGGTGGCGAAACAGATGACGCCGTAAACCATGCCGGTGAGTTTTTTCGCCGTCTCACGCGTCAGCAGCCGCGTGAACATGCCTAACAAGACATAGGCGATGCCGAGGAAACCCGCGAGGAACATCGCCGAGTATCCGGCGGTGATCACCACCACGTGGGTGGCGAGCCAGAAGTTGCTGTCCAGCACCGCCTGCATCATTTCCAGCGTGTCGCCGCTGGTGCCGAGGTGGTGGGCGACGATCAGCGAGATGAAGCCAACCATGCCGGCGCAGGCCGCGCCGATGCCATCGCGGTAGATGCGCTCGATGACAAGACCTAACAACACGGCGCCCCATCCGACAAAGATGGCGGACGAGTAGAGATTGGTGACCGGAGGGCGGCCCTGAAGATACATGCGGGAGAACATGCCGAAGGTGTGCACCGCAAACGCCAGCAACAGTAGCAGGAATGCGGTCTTGCGCAGCCCCTGCGGCAGGAACAACCAGGACATGCAAGCCAGCAGAAAGGCCAGAACGTAAAGCTGCATGCTGTGATAGAACGGCTCCATCTGGTTGAAGCGCAACTCGTAGGAAGTGCGGCCCGCCCACTCCGGGTGTTCGATGTTGAGCCAGCCGGCATATTCGCGCGTCACCTTGAGGAAACCAGCCGGATCATTGGCGCGGAAGGCGTCGCCCATGTCCGCCAGCGCGGAAACGGATGCGGGAATGGTTTCCGGGGACTTCACCCGGATCAGCGCGGCACCGGTGGTGAGCCAATCATCCGGCTTGCCGCCGGCGGGCGGCGCGACGACGAGCAGATAGGAGAAATCCGCCTGGCGTTCGTAGCGCGAAACCGCGGAGCGCAGCAGTGCCATGCGTTCCTTGTCGAGCGGGGCGGAGTTGTCGCCGAGTTTGGCGGCACCGGCGGCGACGGCTTTGGCATAGCTTTCGATCTCCTTGCCAAACCCGACGGTGCCCTCGTCGTGGATGCTGCTCTTGAGCCGCTGATAGAGATAGATCGAGTTGCGCAGGTTGAAGATGGCGGATTGGAACGGCGTGCGCTTCGCCGCCTCCACATCGCCCGCGGTCTTGCCCTCTTCATCGATCTTCGCGATGTGCGGCTTGAGCTCGGCGTAAGTGCAGTATTTCTTGTCAGCCTGCGGCCAGCCGAACATGCCGAGCACCTCCTGGTTGGCGACGGCGAATACCGGATACGTGTCGGCTTTTTCGGGATTGAAGAGCACGTCGGCCAGCCAGCGCGAGGCGCTGATCTTGCCGCCTTCCGGCAGGCGCACCGTCTGCTTGCCGCGCAGGATGAGCAGCGAGCTGCGGGCGACCGAGTCCATCGGCTTGATGCGGCCGCCGGCCAGCACCGGAATGCGGTTGAAGGCCGAAAGGTCGAACTCGCCGGGATCGGTCTTGGGATACATCCAGGACGCGCCGATCCATAGCGCGGCAACCAGCAGAACAAGGTAGGGAACAAGACGGTTCATGGCGCGGTGGCGGTTTTTTGACGGCGGGAAAATCGGGCGAGATGGTAAATGAACTGATAGATGAGGCCGATGGAAACGATCACGCAGGCGACGTAAGGAGCCTGGTAGCTTGGATTCCGCACCACTTGCAGGACGGTGCCGCTGTTGTCCGGCTCGAAGCCGGATTGATAGTAGGTGTCTCCCTGATAGCGCAGCGGATGGTTCATGTAGATGAGTATCTGGCGGCTGTCCTTCACTTCGGGATCCACGAGGTTCACCTTGCTGGAGAAGTTTTTCGGGATCTGGGTGCCGGGATAGGTTTCATGGGTGAAGTCCAGCAGCGTGAGGCTGTAGGGCTTGTAGTAGCGTGCGGGACGGAGCTGGATGCTCCACTTGCGGCCGTCGCACTCGAATTCCTGCGCGGCGGCCAGCGAGTCGGATACCAGCCAGCTGCCTAACGGCTCTCCGCCCTTGGCGGGAATGATTTCCAGCACGGCACTCATCGAGTCGCGCTCGTCCATGCGGGTGGCGCGGGGTTTCGCGGTCACGGCGACGCGCGCGCCGGTCCCCATGGTGGATGCCGCGACCGAAGGGCCGCCCTCGCCGATCATCTGGAGTTTTGAATTCTGATAGAAACCGCGCACCTCCATGCGGAAAGGCAGCGACTCGTGGGTGATCGCCCCTCCGTCGGCCAGCCGTTCGCCCGGCACGGCGGTCACCTGTTCCATCTCCGGATCGCTCTTGTCGATCACGGCCAGCTCCATGCGCATGCTGTCCTCCGAGTAGTTGCTGGTGGCCCCTTCCTTGAGGCGCATGAAACTGTGCACCGAGAAAAGATCCGTGGCCAGGCCGCCGGCCAGCATGATGATCAGCCCGAGATGGGTGAGCTGGATGCCGAGCTTGCTCCACTTCCAGCTGAAGCGCCGGATGTGAGCGGCGATGAGATTGGTGAGCAACACCGCGCCGATCAGATGGCCGCCGGGAAACACGGGCAGGCGGAGGTTTCCGGAAGGGGCGCTCCACCAGACGAACCAGCTTTGGAAATACTCCTCCTGAACCATAAACAGCCCGAAGCGCACCTGCGCCAGTGTCCCGGCGAAGACCAGCACGAGGGCCGCGGCGAGGCAGAAAATGGTGAGACGCAGCGAGCAAAAGAAGTCCAGAAATCGGCGGATGGCATTCATCATTCAGGCTTGTTGAAGCGGATGGATTCGAGAAACGCGGTGAACTTCGCCTTCTCCGCGCCGACCAGCGCGTCCGGGCCGGTGAACTTGAAGAACCATGTCTCGCCGCCATGAGCCACCCAGCCGGAGGCGCAGCGGTTTTGCGGGCCTGTGGCGTCGATCACTTTGAGGGTTTTGGGTCCGGCGGTGATCTGCGTCATGCATCCGGCGAGATCGGCATCGGCGATAGGTTCAAGGCCGATTTGTCCGCGCCAGCGGTTGACGTTTGCAAGATCTCCGCCGACATCGCCGGGGAAATGAGTCACGGCGAGTTCACCCTTGGAACCGTCCGCACCGGTGACGGCGATCGTCGCATAGCGGGCCGAGCTGCCTTTCACCACAACCCAGCCATGCGGCAGCTGCCATGTCACCGAACCATCGCCCGCGGGAGCGACCGCGGCATCCTTGGGCGGCGTGATCCCCTCGCCCGGCGCGGTACCGTGCATCGGCACTTTGGCCGTCTTCGCGGCTTTCACGGACTCGATCCAGCGGATGAAATTCTCCCGCTCCGCCGCGGCGAGCGCCGCGTTGCCGCGTAGTTTGAAGAACCATGCGTTCGCACCTTGTTCGGCAATGGCACCGATGAGGCGCCCGTCCTTCTTCGGATCCGCATCGCCCGCGAGCCCTTCAATTTCCACAAACACCGCGTCACCGAAACCGGAGACCACCGTGCGCGAGTTTTGTTCCAACGCGGCGTCGTCTAACGGCTCCTGCCCGAGTTGGCCGCGCCAGCGGTTGATGTTGGCAAGCAGGCTGCCCGGCGCACTGCGCAGGGTGGAAAAGGTCACCTCCACCATGGCTCCGTCGTCACCCTGGATCTGGTATTTCGTCAGCAGCATGGCCGATGGAGGCAGCTTCTTCCAATGCTCCGGCGGCCTGTCGGAAAACTCCTGGGCCGGAGCCGTCGCCAAACCCGCGGCGGCAAGTTGTTCGGCGCTCAGTCCGGCGTGGGGATCGGCGCCTTCCGCAGGGGCTTGCACGCCGCCGGGCATCATGCCGGGCATGCCGGCATGCGGATCCGCCGCGGCAGCCGGTGCTTCCCTCGCCACGCGGTAAACCTTGATTTCCTTATCCTGTTTGCAGGAGCTTGAGGTGAGAACGATGAGCCCGGTTGTAAGAACAAGGATGGGTTTCATATGTGATTTCTGGCAGCGCGCGCAGTTTCAAAGCCCCGCCGATAAGCGTCAATGGGCAAGTGGGATACGCACAGCAAAAAAGAATCCAATACCGGGCGTTTCCTGCTTCTCTCATCCCTCAAGGACCGGGGGACGTCGGAGGCTTGATGTTCGCTTCCGAACCGCCGCCGGAACCACGCTGGGAGCGGTTGCGGACAAGCGAGAAGATCACCGACACCACCAGCAGCACCGTGCCGAGCAGCAGGAATGACATGATCCGCTGCGCTCCCTCCAGTTTGGCGACGCCCACGACCAAAATATACACCACCGTGAGCAACAGGGTGTTGTGCCCCAGCCAGCGGTATTTGCGGGATTCGGTGAGCAGGTTCATCAGATAGTAGAACAGGGCGAGTCCCACCCAGGACACCGCCACCCATATCCGCGGCACGAGGTGATAGAGCGCGTAGGGGAAAACGACGAATGCGGTCGCCAGATAAGCGTTGCGCATCAACTCGGTCTTGAGTTCCAGCCGGTCCTTCTTCCAGTGGAGGATGCGGGCGCTGGTCAACGCCACCACGCCGAACACCAGGCTGATCCCGGTTTCCTGTTTCGCCACGGCCATGTAACAGGCGACCACCACCAGATAGATCAGGAAATTGGCGATGATGATGAAACGCGAGCGGAACCAGATCGCCGTGGTCACCACCAGCAGGCTCTGGGCGGACAGCCATGCGAACAAATCCGGCACCGGAAAAGCCATGATCAACGCCATATTGAGCGCGGCGTAGCCGGTCATCGCATAGATGAAGGTGGCTCCCCGGCTTTGCTCGCGGACCCAGAAGATCACCGCGATGACTAACAACAATATCGAAGCGGCGACATTGGCCGCGATGAACACATCACGGTAGCGGATGAAGACATGCGCCAGAAACAAGACGTAGCCGCCGCAGTTCAACAAGGACCCCAACAACAGCACCGGATCCTCCGGGGTGCGGTTGCGCCGCCAGATCATGGCCGCAGCATGGATGGACATCCACACCAGCAACAGAACCGCTCCGGCAAACGGACCAGTCACCACTTCCGGCTTGTTGCCGACCACCGGATTGCCGACCGCCCAGATCAGATAGGTGAGGAACGCCAGAGGAGTTGCGACCACCACCAGCCAGGGATTGTCGAACCTGCGCGCGGCCAGCAGGGCATACAGGCTGAGCGCGGTCACCATGCCGAAGACATACCATGGTGTGCCCACCGCCAGCGCCGCGGCGTAACCGGTGAAAAGCGCCAGCACGAGTTGGAACACGGTCCTGCGCCACCAGGCGATGGCGAGATTGACAGACACTGCAACGGCCAGCAGGGCGCCCATGACCGGCGAAGCGGCGGCGAACACCGGCCGCGCGCCGAAATAAGCCAGCCGCAAGGTGGCGAAAAACAGCAGGATCATCCCTGCGCCACGGAAATATCTGGCCAACAGCGGAATGGAGTTTTGCAGCCATTGCGCCAGCGCCAGCAGACAACCGGCCAGCACCCAGCCGACGACCGAGGGCAGCACCGGTGGCAGATCGGGCCATGGAAGCGACATGGTCAGTGCGACCCCGATCGCCAGGACAAGGATGCCTACCTTGGCGAACAGATTCTGTCCCACCACCATTTCCAGTTCGCCGCCCGCACGCGCCGGATCGGCCGTGACCGCATGGGCTGGTGCCGGCATTTCGCTCATCCCGAGTGCCCGCTCGATCCGCGCCAAGCGTTTCTCCAATCGCACCAGGGTTTCCTCGACACTCGGAGATGAAACAGGATCACCGGACTCGTCCATGACTGTGGTTGGATTGGGTTGGCACGATCATGACAGCTGCGGGCTCAGGTTTCATCAACCGGATGGCTGGAGGCGCTGGTCGGCAAATCTTCTGACAGGAAGAACCTGATCATGACGGCAAGGATGATGAAGGGCAGGGACAACAGGATCATGCCCATGAACCATCCCTCGACCCCGGCGAATTCGAGTTTGTAACTCATCACTCCCCGCAGGCTCTTGGAGAAGAACTGGCCGCCCATCACCACGTTCCAACGCATCGCAAACACTCCCAGCAGAATGAAGACCGCGCAGATGAAATAGACCGACCTGCGAACCGCTTCCGGAATGAACCTGCCGGCGAACTGGAAGATGCCCAGCGCCAGCAATGGAATGAGCGTCCCGACCAGAACCTGGCCGATGTTCAAGGTCAGGAACAGCCGTTCGCTGGCCATGGTTTCCATCACGTCGATGCCCTCGTGGGCGGAATAAGTGCGGTGGACCCAGTCCAGCGCCTCAATGGTGGCGTCGATGACCAGCGCGTAAAACAGGAACATGCCCATCACGTCGAGGCATCGCATGTCGGGCCTGCGGCGCCGCAGTTTACACAGCACGATGTAATTGAAGACACACAGCGCGATGCCTGAGACCATGGCGGAAAGGATGAAGATGATCGGCATGATCGAATTCCCCCACCACGGATTGGCCTTGATCGAGCCGAAGATGAAGCCGACATAGCCGTGCAGCAGGAATGCGGAGGGAATGCCGATGATTGAAATGATCCAACTGAGCTTGTGATCCAGCGCGACCGCCTTGGGCGAAATGTCGGTGACGCCGACGGTCAGCATGCGGTAAACGAACCTCCGGAAGCCGGTGGTGGTCATCGACCATCTCACGAAATCCTCGCGGTAATCGAACCACAATTCCAACAACAACACCGCCATCAGATACCAGGCATAGACGAAGCCGAAGATGGCCATCGGCGAGGTCAGGTGCGGTGTGATCATGATCTGGAACGAGCGTTGGGGGTGCCCCAGATGGAACAGCAACGGCAAAGTGGCGCAGAGCAGGAACGCAAGAGCGGTGAGCAGCGAGAGACGGTAAACCGGCTCCAGCGCCTTCACGCGGAACACGCGGACCAGCGATGCCATGATGAACGCGCCGGCCACCAGTCCGGTGATGTATGGATAGAGCACGATGAGAAAGCCCCACAGCGGATGCGGGCCGGACTCATTCGGATAAGCATAACCCTCGAAGTGCGGCGCGACTTCGGCGAGGATGGCTGTGATTGGGATGGACATGTTATCTGACCTCCTTGTCTAGATGCGCGTAAAGGACCCTGGGGTTGGTGCCGAGATGTGGCTTGAGGGTGTTCACCTTGTTCTTCGCCACGAACGCCTGCAAAGGATCGTCCGGCACGGGATTCTTCAAGTCGCCGAAAATGCGCGCCTGGGTCGGGCAGACTTCCACGCAGGCGGGCAACAGGCCGCGGGTGATGCGGTGGTAACACAAGCTGCATTTGTCAGCAGTTCTGGTCTTTGGATTTAAAAAGCGGCATCCGTAGGGGCAGGCTTGAATGCAGAAACCGCAGCCGATGCAATACTCAGGATCCACCAGCACCGCGCCATCCGGCGCGTCGAAGGTGGCGCCAACCGGACATACCTGGGTGCAAGGCGAGTCCTCGCAAAGATTGCAGAGCTTGGGCACGAAGAAGGATTTGAGAATGTCCTCCTTGGGAACCATCGCAGGCGTGAAACCACCGCGTCCGCCGTTGGGGGAATCCACCAGCACCTCGCCGCGCGCCACGGGTTCTCCGGCAGCCGGTTTTTTGATGATATATCTTTCGATCCATGTCCGGAAATAGTGATTGGCTTCCGGCACGTGGTTTTCCGTTTTGCAGGCGTCCACACACAGACCGCAACCGATGCACTTGTCCACATCGATGCACATCAGCCACTTGTGCCGGGTGGGGTCATAGTCGGATGGAGCGGTCTTCTTGATGAACATCCGCTTGACCCGCCTTGCCAGCGGCAGCGCCATGAGTCCTGCCACGACACCGCCCAAGGTGCCCAGGATTTTGCGACGGTTTACGGTTGGGTTCATTTGGCGGGTTCCTCCTCGGGTGCTTCGGCGGGCAGATGGGGCAAATGGCACTCAAGACACTCGCCCTCGTAATGATCCTTGACGTCGATTTGCTTGAAGGCCGCCGGGCGGGTCGGATTGACTTCGTGACAACGCATGCAGAAATCCACTGCCAGCTTGGCGGGATGGTATTCGGGGTCGGCAAGTTGTTGCCCGCTTATCGGACCGTGGCAGGCTTCACATGAGAGCGTCTTGTGGCCGCCGTTTTCCAGGGTTGCGAGAATCTCAGGGTGGCGTTTGCCATAGGCGATCCTGCCCGCAAAGACGGGTGCCGCCGCCGCGCGCTCCCGCAGTGAGTCGCCCCGGTAAAAGCCATACTCGCGGAACGATGCCGGAGTGAGCAGCGTGCGGGCCGCCAGATAGCTGACCACGATCACGAAGACCAGCAGCACCACGCGGTTGATTTGGGGTGGCAGACGATACCATCTCATGATCTTGGCTGCGTTGATGCTGCTTGAATCAGGAAACAGGGACGGCGGACGCACTCGCAATCAGCAGGGTTTTCATTTACTGAACGGATTGCTTGATCGATCCGGATCCGGCCACGTACCTGGTTATAACACTAGGATATGAGATTGGGGAATTTCCGGTCTTCATGAAATCCCATAGCCAATCATGCGCAATAATGCAGAGAATACGCGCAGCGCGTGTTCTTCGACAGCTTGCGCAATAATGCCTTACAAACACGGGATCGTCTCGGAACCGCGGACAATCCCGGATCCCGGCGACGCGCGGAACGCGGGTCATACCCTTTACTCTTCCTGCATCTGGCCGTTGTGGCACTCGGCGCAGTTGGGCTCGGAATATTCAGAGTCCACGTGGAAGAATTCGTGTCCCTCGCGGTTGACCTTTTCCAGTTCCTCGCCGGCACCTTGGGCCAGGATGAGGTGGCAGGCCTTGCAATCGCTGCCCTTGATCGAGGTCTTGCCGTCAGCCGCGAAATGCAGACCGTCATGACAGCGGAAACAGCCGTTGGTATCCTTGTGGCCGATGTGGTCCGGATGGGCGCGCCAGTCGGCCTTCATCTCGGGGAAGAAATTCTGCTCGTAAATTCTGAGCGCCTCGGGAATGAGCGCGTTCACCCGCTTGTCATCCGGGTAGGCGGCACGAAGGGAACCGGCGATCTTCTGTTGCGCTTCCTCCCGGGTGGCATATGGCGCCGCTAGGGCAGTGACCACGTTTTTCTTGGCCCACGGGATCGAGGGATCGATGCGTCCCATCGCCAGCGCGCGGTCCACCGCGTCGTTGGGGGACAGGAACTTGTGAGCGGGCCGGTTGTGGCAGTCCATGCAGTCCATCGTGCGGATGGTGTGTTTTGAAACATCATCCGTGAATCCTTCCTTGCGGTATTCGGTGACCTTGCCGTTGGCGTCGGTCACGCGCACCCATGGGATTTCCAGACGTTGTTCGTCGAGATGGATGAACTCGATCTTGTTGGAAACGTTCATGTGGGAGTGAATCCCCTCCACCGGGCCGTGCACCGGATCACTGCCGCCCACCTTGAGAATCATGTGCACGGTGAACGGAGTGTTCGTCTCATCGGCCATGAAGCGCTTGTAGGTCTTGGGCACGTCGCCGAAATGCTTTTGAGACCAGTGGCAGGTCTGGCAGGTTTCCTGGGCCAGCCGCAGGTTGGGATTGAGGATCTGGATCGGCCGGTCGTAATCGCCAACGATCTGGTGATAAAGCTGCTTCACGCCGTTAAGCTTGGTGCGGATGTAGGCCTTGGTGCCCGGCCCGATGTGGCAGGCCACGCAATCGACCTGCGCGTGCGCGGAATGCTGGTAGGCCTTGTATTCCGGCTCCATCGGCGTATGGCAGGCCTCGCCGCAGAATGAATTCGTCTCCATCAGGTGATAGGTCTCGTAGCTGCCAAGGGCGGTCAGGAAGAGGAAGCCGGTGCTTCCGAGAAGGAAGGCCACCAAGATCCGCCTGTCACGCTTCCGCGTGAGATCGACGTGCCAGATGAACTCGGCGCGCCGCTCAACGCCGCCTTTCCGGAGACGCCGGGTTTCGAGAACATAGCCGATCAGGATCGCCGCCAGTCCCATGAGCAGGAACATCGGTGCCACCACATAGGCCAGAATACCGGTGTAGGGGTTCGCGTGCTCCGCGAAAAGGTCCATGAAAAACAGCAGGAAGAACGCCCCGAGCGCGGCGACCGCCAGAACCATTCCGGAAAAACTCAGCCAGTTGCGGAAACGGATGAGACGGCCCGGAGGATTGGATGCGAGGGAAGAGTCGGTTTCTTCGGTCATGGTCTTGAAGTGTTGGTGTAGTCTCGAAACTTGATCGGCTGGGGAAAATCAAATCGCTGATTTGATTACGGGCTTGATGAAGCTTTCCATTCGATCCGGAAGATTTCTGAACGGTTTCGGAATCTGTGACAAGCACGAGGGGAATTTGCGTGAAATCCGTCAAAATTCGCGTGATGAGGGGCGAAGCCGTCGCTTGAGGCGGTTTCCCCTGCCGGCATCCGCGTCACGTTAGGAGGATCGTCAGGTATTCTCCCATCAAGGAGGGGCGATACTCCGATTCGCCCACACCCATGAGAGGACCATGAAACGCGCTTCGCATTCAGTCACGGGCCTTGATGGGCATGGGTGGAGCGGAGTCCGCCGCTCCTCGAATGGCCCGCTTGTCGTTTTCTGATGAATTCCCCCATCAACTTGATGGCACATGCCCTGCCGGAGTGCTTGCAAAAAGCGGAGCCCCGTGACCGAGACTCCGCTAACGCACCGTTCCGGCAGAGGATCACCGGTATCGGGCCGATTGTCTTATCATTTCTTGAACTTGCGGATAAGTGCGACAAGTTCTTTGGCCTCCGCTTCGGTGACCTTGCCGGCAAAACCCTTCATCTTGGTTTTATCGCCGTCCTTGACGCCTTCGAGGATGGCCTTGACGCCCTCGGCGTCGGTCCATTTCTGGCCTTCCGCGGTGGTGTAGTCGCGGGCACCGGCTTTCTTGCCCATTTTGGTATCGCCCTTGCCATCCTTGCCGTGGCAGGAGGCGCAACTCTTCGCGTAGAGGGCGGCGGCGTCGCCAAAAGCGGCCGGGCTTGCCAGCAACAAGGCTGCCGACAGTAGGATCATCTGTGTTTTCATGGTTTGGTTTGGTTGGGATTAGTCGAGCTTCGTTGCCATGTTGCAGGTCAGAAGCGGATTTGCAAGCCGGTTGACACCATGTGGGCGTCAAAATCGTTCCAGCCGCCGGTCTGATCCGGCATCGAATCGGTGTTGCTGGTGATGAAGGCGTAGCGGAGGTTCCAGACCATGTTCGCGTTGAGGATCCGGGTAAGCGTCAGACCGATCGCATGTTCCTCGGTATTGTAGCCGTAACCCATGGTGCCTACACCCGTGAAACCCTGGCTGGCGACATAATTGCTCGTGTCATAGAATGAGTAGTTGGCCGTGATTTCCGTCCTGGCGTCAATGGAGTATCCAGCCGTCAGGCTGGCGAACAGGTAGTCATTGTCCGCATCGCCCGTGAATCTCTCCGGAGTGTCGGTTTCCGAAGTGATCCAGCTCACGGTGCCCTGCAGATAAAGGCGCTCCATGGGATTCCATGTGATGTTCTGGCTGAGGATGTGGGACTGGATTTCGCCGCTCTGAATGAGCGGGAAGATGACGGGTCCGGCCGGAGGACTCCAGTTGATGCCCTCGTTCTCGTATTCCGTCTGGCAGTAATCGTAACGGGTCACCAGCGTGACATTGGAGGCCGGACGCCATGTCATCCGGATGTTGACATCTTCGGTTTCGGTATTGTGCTCGGTCATGATCGGCCGGAAGTTGTTGGCACCGCCGGGAGCCGCCGTCGCTTCGGGTTGGTCGCCCACATTGTGGTCGAGCGACTGATCGCGTTCGCGGTGCAGGCCCTGCACACTGAAGCTGAGGTTGCGCAGGGGATACCAGTTGGCCCCGAGCACGTATTCCTGTTCATCAATATCGACATCCGTATCCAGGAATTCGCCGGGAAGGTATCCGTCCAGGCGCAGTATGTCCTCGTTTTCATTGCCCCACAG
>Ga0315904_10004200_pt1 | contig 20676 bp, 14 predicted proteins | sample LakEriMetagenome_6_FD_203529 | JGI IMG/M metagenome (GOLD analysis project Ga0315904, IMG submission 203529) | Freshwater fungal communities from buoy surface, Lake Erie, Ohio, United States - Buoy 12 MA120 | ecosystem: Environmental > Aquatic > Freshwater > Lake | place: USA: Lake Erie, Ohio...
CCGGTTCGGTATTGCTGATGGTAAGGGCAAAGTGGTGGTCGTTGTTGATGGACTTATACACGGGGAAGTTGACGCAGACTTGAGGGATGCCTGCCATCATATAGTCGAAAAAGCGGTTAGCGAGCGAATATTCCTGGTTTAATCCGGTCTTCTCAAACAAGGTTATTCCTAAACCTGATTGTGAAGTAATCTTTTTAAGTTTTTCTGGATCAACAGATTGAAATATTTTTATTTTATCTGCCAATTGGTAGTCGTTAACCAATTGTTTCAGCTGTGCTTCAAAATTGCCCTTGCCATAAATGTGCAGTTCGGCCTGTATGCCGCGCATGGCGGGAACCAGTTGCTCGAAGCAGCGGCCTTCGTTGATGGCGCCTTGGTAGAGGATGTATTTCGGTTCAGCCGGCTTGGGTAGTTCGGTTCTTTTGAGGGGCAGATTTCGGATAATGGCATAATCCACCCCGTAAGCTGTCTGGAAATAATCCCGAATAAAGCCATTAACGGTATAGCCATGGTGGAAGCGAGGCACGAAACAACGTTCGATCATTTTCCAGAAACGATGAATGCGCGGGCGGGTAACCACTTCTTTCTGCTCGGTGAAGAGCTCATGCGCATCGTAGATGCGGATGTTTTTTTGCAGTTTGGATACCAGCCATACGGGCAGTATGGTATCCAGATCAATGGCGCAGATGGCGTCTGCGTCTAATTTGCTCAGCTGTTGAAAGAGTTTCCAGTTATAGCCGGCATACATCCTCCAGCCTTTTTGGGCTTTTACCGGAATGCGGATTTCTTGCCAGGATCGTGGTTTGAGTGGGGGCGAATCAGCGCTTTCCCGGCCAATGAGGGTAACGGTATAACCTGCTTCCGACAGTGTACCGCAAATACGCTGCATACGCTGGTCGAAGTTCAGGTCATTGCTAACGCAGAACACCAATCGCTTACTCATGGGCATGCTGCAAAATAAAGCAGCAAAATGATATTCGGTGTTATGTTTTTTGATTGATTCTGTTGTTTAGGTAAAGTGTATAATAAAATTAAAATCAATTATTTGTGAATATTTAAATCAATTTTTTAATTCATTGAAATCAACATATTGCTAGATAGGCGATTTTTTCGCACTACTTGTCCACAAGCGCCTGTGGGCGCTGGCTTTTTTGGTGCAATTCTGTTATGTTCGCAGTTGACAAAAAAGTTTGCTGAAGTGAGATTAAAACAATTAGAAATCAAGGGGTTCAAGAGCTTTGCCGACAAAACAATTGTCAACTTCGACGAGGGTATCACCGGCATCATTGGTCCCAACGGATGTGGTAAGAGCAATATCGTGGATTCCATCCGCTGGGTTATTGGTGAGCAGAAGATCTCCGCCCTGCGAAGCGAAAACCTCGAAGCCCTGGTCTTCAACGGTAGTAAAACCAGAAGCGCCAGCGGTCTGGCTGAAGTAAGCCTCACCTTCGAGAATACCAAGAACCTCCTGCCTACAGAATTCAGTACGGTTACCATCACCCGCCGTTTTTACAAGAATGGGGAAAGTGAATACCGTTTGAACGATGTGCAATGCCGCCTGAAAGATATCCATAACCTCTTCCTCGATACGGGTGTGTCTACCGACAGCTACGCCATCATCGAACTGGGTATGGTGGATGATATCATCAAGGATAAGGACAATAGCCGCCGCCGCATGTTGGAACAGGCTGCCGGTATTTCTATCTACAAAACCAGAAAGAAAGAAGCGAAGAATAAACTCGATGCAACTGAGCAGGACTTGAATCGTATCGAGGACTTATTGTTCGAAATCAATAACCAGCTCAAGGCTTTGGAGAACCAGGCCAAGAAAGCGGAGAAATACTACGAGATCAAGAAAGACTACAAGGAGATTTCCGTAGAACTCGCCAAAGCAGCTTTGGAAGGTTTCAACATCACCTACAAAGAACTGAACGAGCAACAGGAACTGGAAGTAAACAAGCGCGTGCAGCTGGAAGCAGAGATCGCCACTGAGGAGGCGGGCATCGAGCAGGAGAAAGTAGGCTTTATCGAAAAAGAGCGTGCCCTCCAATCTATGCAGCACGAGTTCAACGACTTGGTGCAGGAACTCCGTACCAAGGAAAACGAAAAGAACCTGGCCAACCAGAAACTGCATTACCTGAAGGAGAAGGAAACCAACCTGAAGGATTTCTTGTACAAGGCTGAAGGTCAGCTCAAGGGTATTGAAGATTCGATTGTGTTCAGTCAGCAGCAAATCACTGATGAAGAATCCAAGTTGCAAGAACTACAATCGCAGTTGGATACGGTGAAGATGGACGTAGAAGACAAGCGCCGTGTGTTTGATGAAAAGCGTGGAGCGGTGGATCAATTGCGTGGTAGTTATCAGCAGATCCAGCGCAATCAGTTTGATGCAGAAAAGAAAGTGGCCGTTGCCGATACCTCTATCCAAAACCTGCAGCGTGCCCATGCACAGCAAACAGAAGAACAGCATAATCGCGAAGCACAGTTACAGCAGCTGAGCAACGAACTGGAAGAGAAAGAAGCATTGTTGGAAACGCGCCGCATTGATCTGCAGCAATTGCAGGATCAGCATGAGCGTACCAAGGAACAAATACTGGAAGCGCAATCGCAACTGGAAGGTTTGCGCAACCAATTGGCAGAAGAAAACCGTAAGCTGGATGCCAAGCGCAACGAACACGATCTGCTCAAGAGCCTGATCGATTCGATGGAAGGCTATCCTGAAAGCGTGAAGTTCTTGCATAAGAATCCGGAGTGGAACCACACTGCGCCAATTTTGTCGGATATCATCTATGTAAAAGAAGCGTATCGCGCAGCCGTAGAAAACGTGCTGGAGCCATACCTGAACTATTATGTAGTGAATAACCTGCAGGAAGGATTGCAGGCCATCCACCTCTTGGATGCACACAAAAAAGGTAAGGCCAATTTCTTCCTGCTGGATAAACTGAATGAGAACACCCATCAAACCCACCAGCCGGAAGGTACGGTGGCAGCGATGGAAGTAATAGAAGTAGATGCGCAATACCGTAAGCTGGCCGAATACCTGCTGGGCAATGTGTACATCGCTGAAACAGAAGCGGCCATTGAGAACAGCAATGGTGCTGTGGTGCTGGAGAAGAGCGGCAAGTTTGTTAAAGGTAAATACACGCTCACCGGTGGTAGTGTTGGTTTGTTTGAAGGAAAGAAAATCGGTCGCGCCAAGAACTTAGAAAAACTCATCGAAGAAATCACTGCACAGGAAGCCGTGGTGAATGCGCTGAAAGCGGATATTCAACTGCGCCATAACGAAGTGATTGCCTACAATGAGCAATTGAAAGAGCATGCGATTCGTCAGACACAAGACGAGATCAACCAGCTCACCAACCAGGTGTTTGCTACCAGAAACAAAATGGAAAACCTGCAGGCTGCACAGCAAAACGGTGTACAGCGTTTGCAGGATTTGGAGCATCGTTTACAGGATGAGCAGGATGCCATTGCTGAAACCCGCGATCTGCTGGCGCAACTGAATGAGCAGTTGGGTAATACCGCTGAAGAAATGCGTTTGGTAGAGCAGGATTATCAACTCGCTGAACAGGATTACAATGCCGCTACTGCTCAGTTCAATGAAGGCAATCTGCAGTTAACCCGTCAACAAAGTAAGATCACAGCTACACGCCAGGAACTGGAGTTCAAGCAAAACCAGTTGAATGATTTGCGCAACCAGGTTGAAAGTAATTCTGCGCAGTTAACAGAAGCGGTGAGCAGCATCGAAGAAAGTCAGCAGGCACTCGCCAACAGCGAAGACAGTTTGCTGGAGCTGATGCGCAAGAAGCAGGCAGAAGAACTGAAGTTGAACGAAGCTGATCAGGCTTACTATAATCTCCGTAATGCTTTGCAGGAAAAAGAAAGCAGTCTGCGTTTGAAAGTGAAGAGTAAGGAAATGGTGGAGCATCTGCTGGGAGAGATCAAAGACAAACTCAATGACCTGAAGCTGCAGCTGGCAGGTATGAAGGAAAGACTGAATGTGGAATTCCGCATTGAGTTGGATGATATCCTCGATCAGCCAAGAACTACTGAAACACCGCTGGAAGATTTGCAAGCGTCTGCAGATAGAATGAAGAAGCGTCTGGAAAACATCGGTGAAGTGAACCCTACGGCCATTGAAGCATTCCAGGAAATGAAGAAGCGTTACGAGTTTATTCTTGAGCAGAAGAATGACCTGGTGGATGCCAAGGAAAGCCTGATGCAGACTATTATGGAAGTGGAGGCAACTGCCAACCAGCAATTCCTCGAAACCTTTAACCAGGTACGCGAGAATTTCCAGAAAGTATTTAAAGCATTGTTTACAGAAGAAGATACGGCTGATTTGATTCTGGAGAATCCAGAGAATCTGGCCGAAACAGGTATTGATATTGTGGCCAAGCCCAAGGGTAAGCGTCCATCATCGATTACACAGTTGAGTGGTGGTGAGAAGACCCTGACCGCAACTGCATTGTTGTTCTCTATCTACCTCATCAAGCCCGCGCCATTCTGTATTCTGGATGAAGTGGATGCCCCGCTGGATGATGCCAACGTGGGTAAGTTTACCAACATGATCAAGCAGTTTAGCGAGAACTCACAGTTCATCATTGTTACCCACAACAAGATGACCATGAGTACCGTGGACGTGATCTATGGCGTAACCATGCAGGAGCCAGGTGTAAGTAAACTGGTGCCGGTTGACTTCCGTGCTTTAAGTTAAAAGGTAGTAAGTACTTGATAACGAACGGGTTGCTTTGAAAACAAGCAGCCCGTTTTTTGTTGCCTCGGCTTCTGTGAAACTGCCGCTTTCACAGTACCTTTGCGGCCTTGTTATGAAGTACGAAAAAGAGATCAACAGACGGAAGACCTTCGCCATCATTTCTCACCCGGATGCCGGTAAAACCACTTTGACGGAAAAATTCCTCTTGTTTGGTGGTGCCATCCAAACGGCCGGCGCGGTTAAGAGCAACAAAATCAAGAAACACGCTACCAGCGATTTCATGGAAATTGAACGCCAGCGTGGTATCTCGGTAGCTACCTCGGTGATGAGTTTTGAATACAACAATATCCTCATCAACCTGCTGGATACACCCGGTCACAAAGACTTCGCAGAAGATACCTATCGTACGCTGACGGCTGTGGACAGCGTTATCCTGGTGGTGGATAGTGTGAATGGTGTGGAAGAGCAGACCAGAAGACTGATGGAAGTCTGCCGCATGCGCGATACACCGGTGATTGTGTTCATCAACAAGATGGATCGTGATGGTAAAAACCGTTTTGATCTGCTGGAAGAAATTGAAAAAGAACTGAAGATATCCCTGCACCCCATGACCTGGCCGATTAACAGCGGTAAGGATTTTAAAGGTGTGTATGATATTCATAACAAGAGTCTCGTACTCTTTACTGCCAATACTAAAGCGAATGATGAAGATGTGGTGGCCATTGGAGATATCAATGACCAACTGTTGGATCAAAAGATTGGTGACACCGATGCACGCATTTTAAGAGAAGATGTAGAGTTGGTAGAAGCTGTGCATGGTGAATTGGATGAAGAAGATTATCTGAATGGTCAGGTAGCACCCGTATTCTTTGGTAGTGCCATCAACAATTTTGGTGTAAAGGAAATGCTGGATACATTTATCCGCATTGCACCTGTACCACGCAGCAGACCAACCACTGCTCGTATGTTGGGTGTAGGTGAGGACAAGTTCAGTGGATTTATTTTCAAGATTCACGCTAACCTCGATCCCAAGCACCGCGATCGTATCGCGTTTATGCGTGTGTGTAGCGGTAAGTTTGAACGCAATAAATATTATCACCACGTTCGTTTGGATAAAGACATTCGTTTCAGCAACCCTTATTCTTTCATGGCCAGAAGCAAGGATGTGATTGAAGATGCATTCCCTGGCGATGTAGTGGGTTTGTTTGATACAGGTAATTTCAAAATTGGTGATACACTCACAGAAGGAGAGGATTTTTATTTTACAGGTATTCCATCTTTCTCACCAGAGATCTTTAAAGAGTTGGTGAACAGAGATCCGATGAAGACCAAACAATTGGAGAAGGGTATTAGCCAGCTCACGGATGAAGGTGTGGCGCAGCTCTTCACGCAGTTTGGAGGTAATAAGAAAATCATTGGTTGTGTGGGTGAACTGCAGTTTGAAGTGATCCAGTATCGTTTGTTACAAGAATATGGTGCCGCCTGCGAATTCAGAACACTGCCTTTTTACAAAGCGTGTTGGTTAACCAGCAAGAATGAACAAAAGCTAGAAGAGTTTCTGCGTTTCAAGCAACAGAATTCAGGAGAGGACAAAGACGGTCACCCGGTATATCTGGCGCAGAGCGAATGGTTCCTCAATACAGAGATCAGCAACAATCCCGATATCGAGTTTCACTTTACCAGTGAAATACATAAATAAGCAGCATGAAAGCGAGAACACTGAAGAAAGATAAGGTCAATATCATTACACTGGGTTGCAGTAAAAACCTGGTGGATAGTGAAGTGCTGAGTGGTCAGCTTGCGGCCAATGATATTGCCGTAGTGCATGAGAACAAAAAACTCGATCACAATATTGTGGTGGTGAATACCTGCGGCTTTATCGATAAAGCCAAGGAAGAAAGCGTGAATACCATTTTGGATCAGGTAGAGTTGAAGCGCAGAGGCAAGTTGGATAAAGTGTATGTGACCGGTTGTTTGAGTGAGCGCTATCGAGGCGATCTTGAAAAAGAAATTCCCGAAGTGGATGCTTGGTTTGGTACGATGGAACTGCCTCTGATGCTGAAGCAGTTTGAAGCAGATTATAAAAGTGAATTGCTGGGTGAACGTTTATTAAGTACACCACAGCATTATGCCTATCTGAAAATCAGTGAGGGCTGTAACAGAACTTGTGCGTTTTGTGCCATTCCATTGATGCGTGGCCAGCACGTGAGTAAGCCTATTGAGCAATTAGTGGCTGAAGCAGAAGCATTGGTGAAGCGTGGTGTGAAGGAAGTGATGCTGATTGCACAAGAGTTGACCTATTACGGTCTGGATATTTATAAGAAGCGTGAATTGCCCAGATTGTTAGATGCATTGGCTAAGGTAGAAGGGCTGGAATGGATTCGTTTGCATTATGCATACCCTAGTAAGTTTCCAATAGAGATTATTGATGCGATCAACGCGCATCCGAATATTTGTAATTACCTCGATATGCCTTTGCAGCATGCCAGCAACAATATGCTGAAGGCGATGAAGCGCCAAATTACGAGGGAAGAAATGACTGAGCTGATTAACCAGATTCGCGAGAAAATTCCGGGCATTTGTTTGCGTACAACTTTGATTGCAGGTTTCCCCGGCGAAACACAAGAAGATGTAGAAGAGTTGAAAGAGTTTTTGCGCTTGCACCGCTTTGATCGTGTGGGTATTTTCACTTACTCGCATGAGGAGAATACTTCGGCATACGATTTGGTAGATGATATACCGGCAGACGAGAAGCAGCGCCGTGCGCAGGAGATCATGGAAGTGCAGCAGGAGATCAGCTACGAGAAGAATCAGGAGAAGATTGGTCAGACTTTTAAAGTATTGATTGATAAAAAAGAAGCAGGCCGCTATTTGGGCAGAACGGAGTTTGATAGTGTGGAAGTAGACAATGAGGTGGTGATTCACTCCAGTAAGAAATTGCAGATAGGTGAATTCTACAACGTGAAGATCACCAAAGCCTATGATTACGATCTGGAAGGTGAAGTAGTATGGTAAGCGGTTTGTGCAGCCAAACAAAAAGCTGTTAATTCGTTGCTGATAAAGCTTGTTACATGGAAGTGAACTGTACCTATATTCCTTATGCCGACACAGGATATTTTTCTGCCCTGGTACAGGACTATCTGAGCAATGCTGAAGGTTTACAGCCTTTCTATCGTTTTCGTCCCGATGCAGCGGGTATTCGTGCTTCCATCGCACAACGCAATCAGTTTTCTACCAATCGCGCATTGCTGGTTAATGCATTGAAAGCCCAATACGCCGGCAAGACTTTATCCGCAAAGCAAGTTGCTCATATAGATGCTTTGTTAAAGGACAATACCTATACCGTTACGACTGCACACCAGCCGAATATTTTTACTGGTCCCTTATACTTTATTTACAAGATCATTCATGCCATTAAGTTGGCAGATGAACTTTCGACCGAAATGCCTGATCAGCATTTTGTACCAGTCTATTATATGGGTAGTGAAGATGCTGATCTGGATGAACTGGGCTATATCAAATTACAAGGCCATACACATCGCTGGGAGACCAAGCAGACAGGCGCTGTAGGCAGGATGTTGGTAGACAATGCATTTCTGCAATTGATAGAAGCCGTGTACGGACAAATTGGTGTGTTATCAAATGGTCCGGGATTGGCTGAGCTGTTTCGTCATTGTTATGCAAAAGGCAGAAGCATACAAGAAGCAACATTCGATTTGGTACATCAGCTCTTCGCTGAATTTGGTCTGCTGGTAGTGATGCCCGACAGTCCTGCATTGAAAGCTGCTTTCATCCCGGTAATTGAAAAAGAACTGACCACCAGATTCTCTCATACTGCTGTAGAAAAAACAGCTGCTGCATTAGCCAAGCAGTACAAAGTGCAGGCAAGTGGTAGAGACATCAATTTGTTTTACCTAATTGATAACCACCGCGAACGCATTGAAGCAGATGGAGATGATTTTGTGGTACAGGCTTTGAATCTGCGTTTCACCAAAGCGGCCATGCTGGAAGAAGTGCGCACTTATCCCGAGCGGTTTAGTCCGAACGTGATTTTGCGTGGTGTTTTTCAGGAAACCATTTTACCCAATATTGCTTTTATTGGTGGAGGGGGTGAACTAGCTTATTGGTTAGAATTAGAACAGGTGTTTGCCAAAGCGGAAGTGCCTTATCCGGTATTGATTTTGCGCAACTCCTTCTTGCTGATGGAAAAAGCACAGCACGAAAAACTGCAGTTGCTTGATTTGTCGATTAAAGATATATTCCAGCATACAGATGCCATCATGCAGCAAATGGTGCGTAAGCAATCAGCCAATCAGTTAAGTCTGGATAGAGAGAAGCAATCATTAGAAGCTTTCTATGCACAGTTGGCTGAGATAAGTGGCAAGATTGATGCCACCCTGGTGCCACACACAGCTGCATTGAAAGAGAAAGCCATGCACAAGCTGGAAGGTTTGGAGAAGAAACTGTTTAGAGCAGAGAAGCGGAAGTATGCAGATCAGCAGCGACAAATTGCTCAGTTGCGTGCGCATGTATTCCCTAGCGATAGTTTACAAGAGCGTGCCGAAAATTTTTCTATCTATTATTCAACCTTTGGTGTTGAATTTCTACAAAAGTTGTATCATGCATCACGAGGTACAGCACAGCAGTTCTGTATCGTGCAATTATGAGACTACTGCTTTTACTGATTATACAGTTACTAGTGGTGATTGTATCTGCACAGAAGACCTCCCCCCAGTCAGATTGTGTGTTCAAACAAACCATGCCGCCTGAGAGGTTGCTCACTGCATACCCGTTTCAGGGTGCTGCTGCTGTGCGCTTGGTGAGTTATGAAAAATTAGAAAATACCGGCACGGAGAAGTTTAAGATTTTCCGCATTGCAAGTCTCATTAAAGAGTTCCATACGGTTCGCAATGGCGAATTTCATTTGGATAGCCTGCGTATTGATACGGTTGACTGGCGCAGGTCTTATTGGTTGAATCCAACAGCGCAATTGAGTCTTGCCAAGCTCTTATTTTACATGACGCCCGCAAGGAAGAAAGTTGCAGAACTACCTTGCTTTGAACCTAAGCACGCCATTTTGTTTTATGATGCCAAGGGTAAGATTGTCTCTATCCTAGAATTGAGCTTTGCTTGTAAAGCTATCAAGCTGCATCCGGCGGGTTGGATGAATGAGCAATTTTGTAAAGGCAAGTGGACAGAGCTGGAAAAATTTTTCCGACAGTTTGGTTTCTCGGAATGGTTTGAGGCGGAGGAGTAAACAATTGATGAAATCAATCATCAAACCCATTCGGCCATTGGCCTTTTAGCTTATTAGCTTTGGCAATTACTTCATCCTGCATTTGTTGTTTGTAGGCTGCCATGGCTTCTGCCACTTTTGCATCGGCTGTGCCGATAATCTGCGCCGCTAATAAACCCGCATTCTTTGCAGCATTGAGTGCTACCGTAGCTACAGGTACGCCATTGGGCATCTGTAAAATGGAGAGTACAGAATCCCAACCATCAATGGAGTTGGAGGATTTTACCGGTACGCCAATCACCGGCAGTGTTGTCATACTGGCCACCATTCCGGGTAAATGTGCAGCACCACCAGCACCGGCAATGATCACTTTCAATCCGCGGGAAGCAGCACTGCCTGCATAATCGGCCATGCGTTGTGGTGTTCTGTGTGCAGATACTACGGTTAATTCAAATGGAATGGAAAACTGTTGCAGGATATCTGCTGCTGCCTGCATCACCGGCAAATCACTATCGCTGCCCATGATGATACCAACCAATACTGTTGCCATACTTGTGGGTTATGCTGCAAGATAAACTTTTTCAACGGCTAAAAAGGAACCCGGTACCCACTGATGCCGCGCACCAGGGGGGCTGCTTTCAAATCGGTAAAACGGATGCGGATTTGTTTGGCCTCTGTTAAAGGAAAACGCAGGGTTTTTTTTCTGCCCATGGTGGTTGCAGTTGCCAGCGTTTCATACTGCTTACCATTCCAGTTTTCTACCACAAAGCCGCCAATGCGTTGACCGTAATTCAGGTATTCTTCCAGCACCAGACAATTGAGATCCGTGGTTTCTGCAAATTGAATCACCAAGGAAGGATTCATGCCATTGCCAGTCCAATAAGTTTGGTTGTTGCCATCTAAGACAGTTGTTACCGGCTTATTCAGATGGTCTTTGGTGGTGGCCTTGCTCAGTAGGTTATTGGCAAATGCTTTATCGCGCATAAGCCTGAACTGCATCAGGGCAGCAGAATCAATAGGGTGGATGAGTCCGTTTCTATCAGGCGGTACATTCAACAACAAATTGCCACCGTTGCCCACAGATTTGGTGTAGAGCTCAAATAGCTGTGGAGCTGTTTTCACTTTGTTATCTTCTTCCGGACGGTAAAACCAACCCGGACGAATAGATACATCTGCTTCTGCCGGTATCCAATGCTGTCCGTTTCTGTTACCGCTGTTCAAGGTATCCGTAGAAGGTGCACCTTCACCGCGTTTGAAACCTGCTGTGTCTAATAAATTCCAGTTGGTATTGCCAATGATGCCGTTTTCGTTGCCACACCAGCGCACAGAGGGGCCGATATCGCTGAAGATGATGAGGTTGGGTTGGAGTTGAAACGCCACTTTCTCAAAGCGGTTGAAATCATAGACCTGCTTCTTGCCATTGGGGCCTTCGCCATTGGCACCATCCCACCAAAGCTCAAAGAAAGGGCCATAGTTCTGAAACAATTCTTTCATCATATTGATGAACACATCGTTGTATGCAGGTGTGCCGTAGGAAGGATGGTTTCTATCCCATGGAGAAATATAGACACCCATTTCAATGCCGATTTCCTTGCAGGCATCTGCCAATTCGCGCAATACATCTCCCTTGCCGTTTTTCCATTTGCTTTCGCGAACGGTGTGCTTACTGTATTTGCTAGGCCACAAACAAAATCCATCGTGGTGTTTGGCAGTGATGATGATGCCCTTGGCACCAGCCTGCTTGGCAACGCGCGCCCATTGTTTACAATCCAGATTGGCAGGATTGAATTCATCCGGATTTTCTTTGCCCTCGCCCCATTCTTTGCCGGTGAAGGTATTCGGACCAAAATGCATGAAGAGATAGAATTCTTTTTCATGCCAGGCCAATTGTGTGGCATTGGGAACAGGGCCAATAGCTTTTGGTGCTTGCGCCAAACTCAATAGCGGTAAGCACAGCGATACCAGTATTTGTTTCATCACTGCAATTGTCTTTTGTAGAGTTGAATGGTGTTCTCAAAACCTAAATAGAGTGCATCACAGATCAGTGCATGACCGATACTCACTTCATCCAGCCAGGGAATGTGCTGACGGAAAAAGCGAAGATTTTGCAAATCCAGGTCATGTCCTGCATTAAGACCAAGGCCTAGATCACGCGCAGCTTCAGCGGCAGCCACATAGGGCGCAATGGCTTTTTCCTTTTCGCCTGCGGCGAATTGCTTTGCATAGCTTTCTGTATATAATTCAATACGGTCGGTACCCGTTTCTGCAGCACCCTTTACCATCTCCACAGCCGGGTCAACAAAAATGCTTACGCGAATACCGGCTTGTTTAAAAATGGCAATGGTTTCGCGGAGGTAATCGCGGTGGGTAATGGTATCCCAGCCATGATCGCTGGTGAGCTGGTTGAGGGCATCAGGCACTAGCGTAACCTGATGGGGTTTGGTCTCTAATACCAGGTCAATAAACTTTTGTTCCCGGCAATTACCTTCTATATTAAATTCAGTAGTGATAATGGGTTTGATGCCGCGCACATCTGCATAGCGAATATGCCGCTCATCAGGGCGGGGGTGTACAGTGATACCATCTGCGCCGAATTGTTGCGCATCAATAGCAGATTTCACTACATCCGGATTATTGCCCCCACGGCTGTTGCGGAGTGTCGCAATTTTATTGATGTTAACACTTAGCTTTGTCATGCGTCAAAAGTACCGATTGTTGTGCAGCAACAATCAGCCACCAATCCTGTTATAGTTACATGCATTACGCCTCACTGGAAGAATGTGTTATTGACCTGGAAAAAAACGGTCACCTCGTTCGTATCAAAGAGCAGGTAGATCCCCATTTGGAAATGGCTGCCATACACCTGCGCGTGTATGAAGCAGGCGGTCCGGCACTGTTGTTTGAGAACGTGAAAGGCAGCCGATTCCGCGCTGCGTCTAATTTATTCGGCACCCTGGATCGAAGTAGGTTTATGTTCCGCAAAACATTCGATCTGGTGCAGCAGCTCATCCGCCTGAAAGGCGATCCTATGCAGGCACTCAAACACCCTTTCAGCAATCTGCGTGTGGGTTTGGCGGCTACCAAAGCTTTGCCCTTAAAGAATCCGATGCGCAAGCCCGTGATGCATGAAGCCATCCGCATCAGCGATCTGCCACTCATTCAGCACTGGCCCATGGATGGCGGTGCTTTTGTTACTTTACCGCAAGTATATACAGAAGATATCGATGCACCCGGCATCATGAAAGCCAACCTGGGTATGTACCGTATCCAGTTAACGGGTAATGAGTATGTAACCGATCAGGAAATTGGCTTGCATTATCAATTACATAGAGGGATTGGTATTCACCAGACCAAGGCCAATAAGCGCGGTCTCCCTTTGAAAGTAAGTTGTTTTGTGGGCGGACCGCCATCGCATACTTTATCGGCTGTTATGCCTTTGCCTGAAGGTATCAGCGAAATGACTTTTGCAGGTGTGCTGGGTGGAAGAAGATTCCGCTATACGTATGACAATGGTTTTTGTATCAGTACTGATGCAGATTTTGTGATTACTGGTGAAGTCTATCCCGGTGAGAATAAACCTGAAGGTCCGTTTGGTGATCACCTCGGTTATTATAGTTTAACGCATCCATTCCCATTAATGCGTGTACATAAAGTGTATGCACGTAAAAATGCCATCTGGCCATTCACGGTAGTAGGCAGACCGCCACAAGAGGACACTAGTTTCGGCGCCTTGATTCATGAATTAACCGGCGATGCCATTCCGCAGGAAATACCCGGTGTAAAAGAAGTACACGCAGTGGATGCAGCCGGTGTGCATCCTTTGTTGCTGGCTATCGGCAGCGAACGTTACACGCCATACATGCCCACCAAGCAACCGGCAGAATTGCTCACGATTGCCAACCATATTTTGGGTACGGGGCAGTTGAGTCTGGCGAAGTTTTTATTCATCACGGCAGATGATAAAAAGCAGCTGCATACGCATGATGTGCAGGCGTACATGCAATTTGTGTTTGAGCGTATCAATTGGCAGCGCGATGTGCATTTTTATACCAATACCACGATTGATACTTTAGACTATTCCGGTACTGGGTTGAACAGCGGTAGTAAAGTAGTCTTTGCTGCTTATGGTGAACCGCAACGGAAACTGTGTACTGAAGTGCCGGGCGTATTGCAGGAACTGAAAGGTTTTGGTAAGGCTACATTGGCAATGCCGGGAGTAGTAGCACTGGGTACGCCGCCCTTTACCCTGCAGGCAAAAGCAGCGGCTGAAGCTGCCATGTTGGATCAGCAATTGGCCAATCAGTCAGATGCATTGAATGGTGTTGCAATGATTGTGTTGTGTGATGATCCGGATTTTGTAGCGGCTAAATTGAACAACTATTTGTGGGTGACTTACACCCGATGCAATCCATCACATGATATCTATGGTATCAATCCGTTTACAGCGCATAAACATTGGGGCTGCGAGGGGCCATTGGTGATTGATGCACGCATCAAGCCACATCATGCACCACCGGTAGAGAAAGATCCAGCCGTAGAAAAACGGATTGATGCATTATTTGCAAAAGGTGGAAGTCTGCACGGTGTGCTGAAATAATCAGACTGCAACTTTCATCACCACTTTTCTGACTGTTGTTGATGCCTGATCGATGAGGTTGGGCATGTGCAAATCAGTAGGAAAAAAGATGGTGAACATGCCTGGGGTAACACGGATAAAATAATCCGGCGCATCTGCTACCAGTAGATAATCTTTTTCGGCATTGTATGCTTTGCTGATGGTTTGATGTTGAAAAGCAGCAATACCCATTTGCTCAGTACCTGATACGATGTATTGCACATCAATATATTTTCTGTGTGCTTCCATTTGTTCTGTAGCAGCATCAACTGTGGCGTATTCATTCACAATGGCCACAAGATTTTCTCCATCAATTTCATATCTACCTAATTCCATTTGTGTGAAATCTGTATTCCGCAAATAATCCAATGCTTTGGTAATGCCGGGATGTAATGCTTTGTATTTGTCTGCTTGCGCTATATGATCTACTACCATGCGGAATATTTCTACAAATAAACAAAACCCCCGCAGTATTGCGGGGGTTTTTACTAGGGCCATAGTACGATAATCATACTCGCGACGATACAGCCTACAATGTGGTAGCCGCAATCAATTAAATACAAGACCAGCGGTTTGCGCTGATAGATGTAAGAAATACCAATGCCCATGGCGCTAAAACAGCATCCGAAGAAGAGCCCCACTTTTAAAGCACCACTGACACCAACAGCCGGTATTTTCTGTTGGATGATGCCAAGTGCGACAACCGTAACAAACATCATCAGGAAACTGCCAATCATGGCAATAGGGAAAGTTTTTTTCAGTTCCGGGTCGTCCATTTTCAGGCCCACGGCGTTTGCCCATGCGTTAGAAAACAAGACCGGACTGTACCAAAGCGCGCCTACAGCAAAATAGGCAATGGCTGCAACCAGCAGGTGTAACCAGTTGAGGTTACCGAGTAATTCTTCCAGCATAGTATTGAGTTTTGGGGTGAAGGTTTGCTTTAAGTTCGGCAATTCCCCAAGAATCTCCTACAGGCGGGTAAAATTTTAAGGTCAGTTCAGGATTTCCTTCCAGGTATGATCGGCCAGTAATTGCACCGTTGCGATAAACTGCTTAAAAGGTCCGGCGCCGCCCCATTCATTCGGTGCTACCAGTGAGAGCATGTGTGTGCCATCGTGCTTTTCGTACAAATGATAGGTATGGCCTATTTGTGGTTTGAAACGGAGCGTAGCTTCGTAAATCATCAGGCTCAGTTCCTTGCGTTTGCGGATTTCCTGCGCCTGCTTAGCGAGTAATTCTATCTGCTGACGAATCTGGTCGAGCTGCATATTGGTTTGCTCTTCCATCGCCGTAAGAGCCTTGTGTTTGATCATCCCTTCCTTGGTAGGACGGATGGCCACACTGCCCACCGATGAAGCATAGGGCAGTACACTCAGCTGCTTATGATAGATCTCTGTATTAAGAAAAGCACTACCATCATCTTTGGTGCCTTGATGGCTGACTTTCAAATAACCATTGGGCATGATTTCATGCCTTACTTCCAGGATGTTTTTTTCTTCCTTGATAAAGCGCATCAGCATGGTAGAGGCATTCAGGATTTCAGCTTGAATGGTATCCGCCATATCCTGATTCTCGAAAGGATGTAAAGCGCCATCGGGTTTCACGGTATACTGTGTGTAAAAAGCTTCATTTTCGATGCTTACCCAGTTCATGCTTACACTCAACGCATGCCCGTTCTCCACACTTTCAATGCGGTAATTGCCGCTTTTCGGTGCGAGTCCCTGTTCAAAATTGCATTTCTCGGGAAACAATTGCCAGCTGGCTAAGAAATTATATGCCTGTACCATAGTTGGATTGCATAATTACAATAAATGAGCTTTTTTGTTGCAATAAAAAAGGGCCCGAAGGCCCTTTTTACAGACTATTTAAGTAGTGAGATTATTTCACGTTCAGGTCAAACTGTAAATCGGCCCAGTTCAGGGTCATGGTACCGTTGTTATTGGCTTTGAATGTGAGTTTTTCGCTGAAAGCACCTTTCTTTACGGGCACATCTACGCGCAGAACGTCGTCGGCGGGTTTATACTCATAAGCGCCCCACTGATTCCATTTTTTGTTCAGGATAATGGTCCAGTTATTACCGTTCCAGATACTGAACAAACCATATTTACCGGCTTTTATCGCCTTGCCTTCAACGGTTACGTCTTTGCTGAATTCTATCCAGGTGGCTTCATTGGCACCGGTACGCCACACTTCGCCCTGCTTGGGTTCCAGATCCTTGCCAACAGTACGGCCTTTCACAGAAGGCTGGCTATAGTCGATGGTGACTGTAGCACCACTAGCCAGGGTGGCTGTTGCCTGTGCGGGCGGACTGGGGCGCTTAGATTTATCGGTTTGTGCACACATGGTGAGGCTACTGAAAGCCAATACACCAGTTAGTAATACGGTCATGAACTTTTGCATGGTCATCTTTTTTAGGACAAACAAGTTACGTCAATCAAGGTTCAGGGCAAGGTAAAATTTGGATGAATGGAAACTGACAGAAATCTCATCCAAATATGATATTCCTCATTTTCCTGCGTAATTAAGGCTGGTAACTTAACAGTATAATCTGAAGGCTTATGCCTGTCTTAACATCATTCACCCTTAAAACCTTTCCATATGGCAGAGTTTGATTCACTGCACGTGAAAAATATCGCGCTGCTCGGACACTCCGGCAGCGGTAAAACGACCCTTGCAGAAAGCATGTTATTTGAAGCCGGCCTGATTACCAGACGCGGCACAGTGGCAGAAAAAAATACAGTAGGCGATTATACGCCATTAGAACAGGAGCGTGGTAACACCATTTTCTCCAAACTCATGCACACCAAATGGCGTGGGTATAAAATCAATATTCTGGATACACCGGGCTTTGATGATTTTGCCGGTGAAGTATTAACCGCATTGCGCGTAGCAGATACGGGTGTGATGGTGTTGAACGCAGCTGTAGGTGTGGAAGTGGGTACAGATATTATCTGGGAGTATACAGAGCAATTTAAAACGCCGATGATTTTTGCGGTGAACCAACTGGATCATCCTACAGCAGATTTTGATAAAACGATCCGCGAAGCGAAAGCGCATTTTGGTGCTAATGTTACAGTGGTGCAATATCCTGTGCAAACGGGTGAGCAATTCAATGCCATCATTGATGTGTTGAATATGGTGATGTATGTATACAAGCCTGCAGGTGGTAAGCCAGAGAAGCAAGCTATTCCTGAAGCCGAAGCTGTGCGTGCAGCCAACCTGCACAAAGAATTGATTGAAGCCATCGCCAGCAATGATGAAGGTTTGATGGAGAAATATTTTGATCAGGGTGAACTGAGTGAAGACGACATGAAAGCCGGATTGCATCAGTCCATGACCAAGCACGATTTATTCCCCGTGTTCTGCATCTCTGCAGAAAAGAATATGGGTGTAGGTCGTTTGATGGGTTATATCGATAATGTTTGTCCGCCTGCAACAGAAATGCCACCGCAGCAAACAGCAGAAGGTGCAAGTCTGCCTTGTGATCCTGCCGGACCGGTTTGTCTCTTCGTGTATAAAACAGTATCAGAACCACACGTAGGTGAGTTGAGTTTCTTCAAAGTGTATTCCGGCACAGTGAAAGCCGGTATGGAATTGGTGAATGAAAACACTGGTGTAGCAGAGAAACTAACACAGCTATTTGTTGTGGAAGGCAATAAGCGCATAGCAGTTGAAGAATTGGTGGCGGGCGATATTGGTGCCACTTTGAAACTGCGCAATACGCATACCAACAACACACTTCACGAAAAAGGTAAGAATCTCGATTTACTGCCCATCGTATTTCCTGAGCCAAGACTGAGCGTTGCCATTGAATGCGCGAAGAAAGGTGAGGAAGAAAAACTGGCCACGGCTTTACACCAATTCCGCGAAGAAGATCCTACCATTCTGGTAGAAGTATCTGCTGAGTTGAAGCAAACCATTCTGCATTGTCAGGGCGATATGCACCTCAATGTGATCAAGTGGAAGCTCGAACACTTGTATAATCTGGCAGTGAATTTCAGTAAGACCAAGATTCCTTACAGAGAAACCATTCACAGAAAAGCAGAAGCTACCTATCGCCACAAAAAACAATCCGGTGGTGCCGGACAGTTTGGTGAAGTGAGCTTACGCATTGAACCCTGGTATGAAGGCATGCCTGAACCTGAAGGATTGAACGTGCGTGGCCGGGAATCTTATGAACTTACCTGGGGTGGTAAATTGGTGTATTACAATTGCATCGTAGGTGGTGCAATTGATCAGCGATTCCTGCCTTCTATTTTGAAAGGCATAATGGAAAAGATGAATGAAGGTCCGCTCACTGGTGCCTATGTACGTGATATTCGTGTATCTGTATTTGATGGAAAAATGCACGCAGTAGATAGCAATGATATGGCATTCAAGACTGCGGGTACGATGGCTTTTAAAGAAGCATTCCAGGCAGCTGATCCACAGTTGCTGGAACCTATCTATCATGTGGAAGTGCTTTGTCCCGAAGATCAGACCGGTAATGTGATGGGCGATTTGCAGACACGTGGTGCCATTGTAGAAGGCATGGATACCGAAGGTCATTTCACGGTGGTGAAAGCACAAGTGCCATTGGCACAGTTAGGCAACTATGCTTCTTCTTTACGTTCCTTTACACAGGGTAGAGCAAGATTCCGCATGCAGTTTGATCACTATGCACCGGTTTCGTTCGAACAACAACAGAAGCTGGCCGCTGCATATAAGAAAACAGCAGAAGCGGTGGAAGCATAATTGTGGTGATGTGTTTGAAAATAAAAAGCCTCTCCAATTGGAGAGGCTTTTGTATAGAATCAGTGAGATTAATATCTGTAATGCTCGGGCTTGAACGGACCTTCCTTAGTAATACCAAGGTAGCCGGCCTGCTCATCAGTCAGTTCATCCAGTTCAACACCAATTTTGCTCAGGTGTAAACGGGCAACTTTCTCATCCAGGTGCTTAGGCAGTACATATACTTTGTTGTCGTACTTGGTGTGGTTAGTCCACAACTCAATCTGCGCCAGTGTCTGGTTAGTGAATGAGTTACTCATCACAAAGCTTGGGTGACCGGTAGCGCAACCGAGGTTAACCAGACGACCTTCAGCCAGGATGATGATATCGTTACCTTCTACATTGTAGATATCTACCTGAGGCTTGATGGTATCTTTTGTATGACCGTAGTTGTTGTTCAACCATGCGATATCGATTTCAATATCGAAGTGACCGATATTACATACGATCGCTTTATCCTTCATTGCACGGAAATGCTTGTCAGTGATCAGGTCGCGGCAACCAGAAGCAGTAACGATGATATCCGCTTCTTTCACAGCGTCAATCATTTTCTTCACTTCAAAACCGTCCATCGCAGCCTGCAGGGCACAGATAGGATCGATTTCAGTAACGATTACGCGGCAACCAGCACCAGCCAATGAAGCGGCAGAACCTTTACCCACATCACCATAACCACCTACTACTGCAACTTTACCAGCAAGCATCACGTCAGTAGCACGACGGATCGCATCTACCAGTGATTCTTTACAACCGTACTTGTTATCGAACTTAGACTTGGTTACAGAATCGTTTACGTTGATCGCAGGCATTGGCAAAGTGCCTTTGGCCACGCGCTCATACAAACGGTGTACACCAGTTGTTGTTTCTTCAGAGATACCCTTCACGTGCTGAACCAGCTCAGGATATTTGTCCAATACTATATTTGTCAGGTCACCACCATCATCCAGGATCATGTTCAAAGGACGGTCAGCGCCGCCGAAGAACAATGTTTGCTCAATACACCAATCAGCTTCTTCAATTGTTTGACCTTTCCAGGCAAACACACCGATACCTGCAGCAGCAATCGCAGCAGCAGCGTGATCCTGTGTAGAGAAGATATTACAAGAGCTCCACTTCACTTCAGCACCCAGGGCAACCAGTGTTTCGATCAGTACAGCAGTTTGGATGGTCATGTGCAGACAACCTGCAATGCGCGCACCTTTCAGTGGCTGGGCAGCGCCATATTCTTTGCGGATAGCCATCAGACCGGGCATTTCTGCTTCAGCCAGACGAATTTCCTTGCGGCCCCATTCGGCCAGACTCATGTCGGCCACTTTGTAAGGCAGACTGAAATCAATA
>Ga0315904_10004203_pt1 | contig 20670 bp, 23 predicted proteins | sample LakEriMetagenome_6_FD_203529 | JGI IMG/M metagenome (GOLD analysis project Ga0315904, IMG submission 203529) | Freshwater fungal communities from buoy surface, Lake Erie, Ohio, United States - Buoy 12 MA120 | ecosystem: Environmental > Aquatic > Freshwater > Lake | place: USA: Lake Erie, Ohio...
CACGAGATCGAGCTGCACTGCGGCCTGCTCGACGAGGCCCGCTGCGCCCGCCTGCTGGCCACGCTGGTGCCGGCGGCCGGCATCGACCTCGCCTTCGTGTGCGGGCCGCAGCCGATGATGGACTCGGTGGAGGCCGCGCTGCACGCCGCCGGGGTGCCCAAGGGGCGCATCCTGATCGAGCGCTTCGCGGCGGCCGGCGCACCGCCACCCGCCGCCGCGCCGCGCGCGCCGGTGGCCGACGACGCGCCTGCCGCCGAGGTCGTGCTGCAGGTCGACGGCAAGTCGCGCCGGCTGCGGGTGCCTTTCGACGGGCCGTCGCTGCTCGATGCCGCGCTGGCGGCTGGCGCCAACCTGCCATGGTCGTGCAAGGCCGGGGTGTGCAGCACCTGCCGGGCCCGGGTGCTCGAAGGCGAGGTGCGGATGATGCGCAACCACGCGCTCGACGAGGGCGAGGTGGCGCGCGGCTTCGTGCTCAGCTGCCAGGCGCATCCGGTCGGCGACCGGGTAGTCATCAGCTTCGACGAGCGCTAGTCGCGACGGCGCCATGGCCCGCGCCCGCTCGCCCGGTCATGACGCCCAGCGCGAGCGGATACTCGCGCTGGCCGTCGAAGCCTTCTCGCGCATCGGCTATCCGAGCGCGACGATGTCCGGGCTGGCCCAGGCCTGCGGGGTGTCGAAGGCCACGCTCTACCACTACTTCGAGGGCAAGGAGGCGCTGCTGCACGAGGCGCTCGATCGCCACACCGACGAGCTGCTCACGCTGGTGGAGTCGGCTCGTGCGAGCGCTGGCGAAGGCCAGGCGCGCTGGGCGGCGGTGGTGCGCGCGCTGATGCCGGTGTATGGCCGCTCGCGCGCCGTGCATGCGGCGCTGATCAACGACGTGAAGTTCCTGCCCCCGCAACAGCGCGAGCGCATCGTCGCGCAGCAGCGCGCGATCGTGGCGGCGATCGCGCGCACCCTCGACGAGGCCTTCCCGGGCCGGATACCGACCGGGCGCCTCAAGGCCACGACGATGGCCCTGCTGGGCATGCTCAACTTCAGTTTCGCCTGGCTGCAGCCCGGCGGCCCGATGAGCCACGAGGACTTCGGCGAGCTGGTGCTCGCGATCAGCACGCACGGCCTGGCCGGGCCCGAGGCGCCGGCAGGCCAGCCATAGGCGAGCGTTGCGCCGGGTTCAGGCCGCGCTGGCGCGGGCGAGCGACTGGTCGAGGTCCCAGAGGATGTCGTCGATCGACTCCAGGCCCACCGACAACCGGATCAGGTCGGGGGTGACGCCGGCGCGCAGCTGCTCGTCGTGAGACAGCTGGCGGTGGGTGGTCGACCCGGGATGGATGACCAGCGTGCGCGCATCGCCGACGTTGGCCAGGTGACTCATGAAAGTGGCCGCGTCGATGAAGCGCTCGCCGGCGCGTCGCGCGGCCTCGGCATCGGCCGGACCGGCCGGCACGCCCCGGGGCTGGTCGGGCCGCGCGCGGATCCCGAAGCACAGGATGCCGCCGGCGCCGCGCGGCATGTAGCGCTTCGCAAGCGCGTGGTAAGGGCTGGAAGGCAGCCCGGGGTAGTTGACCCAGGCGACCGCCGGATGGGCTTCGAGGAACTCGGCTACCCGCAGCGCGTTGGCGCAGTGCCGGTCCATGCGCACCGGCAGCGTCTCGATGCCCTGCAGCAGCATCCACGCCGACATCGGCGCCAGCGTGGGGCCGAGCGTGCGCACGGTTTCCATCCGCGCCTTCATCGTGAAGCCGAAGTCGCCGAAGGTCTCGAAGAAACGCACGCCGTGATAGCCGCGCGAGGGCTCGACCATCTCGGGGAAGCGGCCGTTGTCCCAGGGAAAGCGCCCGGACTCGACGACGACGCCACCCAGCGTGGTGCCGTGGCCGCCAAGGTACTTGGTGGCCGAGTGCACGACGATGTCGGCACCGTGGTCGATCGGACGGCACAGGTAGGGTGAGGCCAGGGTGTTGTCGACGACCAGCGGCACGCCGTGGCCGCGCGCGATCGCCGCGACCGCGGCGATGTCGAGCACGTTCAGGCGCGGATTGGCGATGGTCTCGGCGAACAGGGCGCGGGTGTTGGGCTGCAGCGCGCGGCGGAAGTTCTCGGGATCGTCGGGCTCGACGAAGCTGCACGAGATGCCGAAGCGCTCGAAGGTGACCGCGAACTGCGAGTAGGTGCCGCCGTAGAGGGTGCTCGCGGCGACGATGTGATCGCCCTGCCGACACAGCGTGAGCATCGCGACCATCTCGGCAGCCATGCCGCTGGCGGCGGCGATCGCCGCGCGCCCTCCCTCGAGGGCGGCAACCCGCTCCTCGAAGACAGCCACCGTGGGGTTGGACAGGCGCGAGTAGACGTTGCCGAAGGTCTGGAGGTTGAAGAGGCTGGCGGCGTGCTCGGCGGAATCGAACACGTACGAGGTGGTCTGGTGGACGGGGACGGCGCGGGCGCCGGTGGCCGGGTCGGGGATCTGCCCGGCATGCAGGCAAAGGGTCTCGATGCCGAATTCGCGGTCTGCCATCGCTGCGCTTTCGTGGACGATCAGTAGGGGAGTTGCCGGGGCCGACGCGCCGAGACGACACGCGTGTTCACGCCCACCCAGTTCAGGCCGCCGAAAAGCCGCGCGTGCTCGATCTTCACGCAGCGGTCGGCGACGCTGTCGAGCCCGGCGTCGCGCGCGATCGCCTGCGCTTCGGGGTTGGCCACGCCGAGCTGCTGCCACAGGCAGCGCGCGCCGATCGCGACCGCTTCGCGGGCGATGGGCGGGACGTCGGCGCTGCGCCGGAAGACATCGACCATGTCGACCGGGAACGGGATGGCCGACAGCGTGGGCCAGCAGCGCTCGCCAAGGATCTCTTCGTAGCGCGGATTGACCGGCACGATGCGGTAGCCGTGCTCCTGCATGTACTTGGCCGCGAAGAAGCTCGGGCGGTACCAGTCGGCCGAGAGGCCGACGACGGCGATCGTGCGGCAGTCGGCCAGGATGCGCCTCAGGGTGGGAATGTCGGACACGGCCTTGGACTCCGGGCGGCGTGATGGCTGGGTGAGCGAAGGTGGCCGACGCTCGGATGGTCATCAAGGATGCCACGAAGCGAGGGCGGCTGGCAGCGCCCGCGGCGCTCTGCTATCGTCGGTCGACAGGGCGGCGGGCAAGGCCGGCCCGCGACGGGGCGCGACGCGAGGGAGCGAACATGACGAACCAGTTCGGGATGGGGCCGATGGGCATGGGCTCGCTGAGCGGCATGCTCGAGTCGGTCGAACTGCTCAAGAAGGCCTGGTCGGGCTTCAGCCTGCCGGCGAGCTTCGCGCCGACGATGGACCTCGACGAACTCGACAAGCGCATCGCCGACCTCAAGACGGTCGAGCAGTGGCTCACCATGAACCTCACCCTGCTGCGAGGCACCGTGCAGGGCATGGAGATTCAGCGCGGCACGGTCGCCGCGCTCAAGGCCTTCGGAAGCTCGATGGGTTCCGAGGACCTCGCGCGCGGCGCCTTCGCGGCCGCCGCGCAGGCCGCCGCCAGCGCGGCGGCCAGCGCCACCGGCGCTTCGTCGACTTCGGCGTGCGCTCCCGACCCGGGCTCGACGGCCGGCGACGGCAAAGGCCAACCGACAGGTCAGGCGGGCGCCGACGCATCCGACCCGTCGGCCGCCGCCGCCGAACTGACCCGCGCGGCAGCCGCCGCGGTCAATCCGGCAACGTGGTGGAATCTGCTCCAGACGCAGTTCGCCCAGGTGGCGCAGGGCGCGACGGCCACAGCCTCCGGTGAAACCGCCGCACCGACCGCCAGCGCGACCACGCCCGCAGCGCCGGCAGCAGCCAGCGCGAAGAAGGCGGCGCCCCGCAAGGCGCGCGCTGGTGGTGCCGCCAAGACCGCCGCCGCGCCTCGCTCGCCGAAGATGCCGACACAGCCCGCCGCCGAGGCTCCGCCGCCCACCGGCGCCCGCGCACGGCCGCGGCGATGACCGCCTTCCGGGTGGGGCACGCCACCCACCCCCGCTGGTCGATGGCACTGGAGATGGCGCTGGCGCAGATCGGCGCCGCCGAGCCGCCACCAACCGAACGGCCGAGCTCGCTGGGCGTGGTCTATGTCACGGAGGCGTTCGGCCCGCATCTTGCGGAGGTGCTCGCTGCCCTGCGCGGGCGATGCGGCGTGCGGCACTGGACGGCGGCCTGCGCGCCGGCGATCTGCGCCACGGGCGTCGAATACGGCGAGGAGCCGGCGCTGGCCCTGATGGTTGCCGCGCTGCCGGATGGCAGCTTCGAGCCCTTTCCCATTCCGGCGCGGCGCGCCGGCGATTCGGCAAGGGCATCGGTCGCACAGCCTGCGGCCGCCCTGATCCACGCCGACGTCAATCTGCGCGACGTGGGCGAGCGCATTCCGGAGCTCGCCGGGCGCACCCGCAGCGGCGCGCTCTTCGGCGCGCTCGCGTCCGCGGTCGGCAGGCCGACAGGGCCGGCCGGCGCAATGGTGGGGCTGGACGCAGTGGGCTTCTCCGAGGAGGTGGGTCTGGTCACCGGCGTCACGCAGGGATGTTCGGCGATCGGCGCCGAGCACCGCATCACGGCCTGCGCTGGCCAGATGATCGAAACCCTCGACGGCAGGCCCGCGCTCGACGTGCTGCTCGCCGACCTCGACGTGCGACTGCCCGCGGCGAGCGCGCGCGACGGCGAGGCCATTCGCCGGGCGCTGCCCGCGCAGCGCCTGCGCGAGGGGCTGTTCGTGGGGCTGACCCGCGACGAGCCCGCCCGCAAGCCGGGGTTCGGCGACTACCTGGTACGCAGCGTGGTGGGCATCGATCCTTCGCGGCGCCTGGTCGCCATCGGCGAACTGCCGCAGGAAGGCGATCGGCTCGTGTTCTGCACGCGCGACCGGGAGGCGGCGCAGCGTGATCTGGTTCGCGTGGTCGCCGAACTGCGCGACGAGATCGAACAGGCCGGAAACCGCGTTGCGGGGGCCCTTTATCACTCCTGCGTGGCGCGCGGCTCGCATCTTTTCGGCAGCCAGGGCGCCGAGCTCGCGACGATTCGTCATCACCTCGGCGAGGTGCCCCTGGTGGGCATGTACGGCCACGGCGAGATCGCGCGCGACCGCATCTACGGGCACACGGGCGTGCTGACGCTGTTTTTCGCCTGACCGCCTGCGCTGGCTGCCGCCTCGCACAGGCTCGGAGCCCGCATTGCGCGAGGCTCAGCCTTCGTCGCGCTGCGCCCGCCAGGCTCGCAAGCCGGCGCCAATGTCGACCAGCGCGCTCATCACGGTCACGCCCTGCGGCGGCCGCCGCTGCAGCACGGCGCTCTGGCCGCCGGCCCAGATCGTTACCGGCCCGGGCAGTGCCGCGCGCAGCTCGCTCAGGCCCTCGAGCACCTGCGTGGGGTTCTGGCTGGCCGAAAACGACAGGGCAACGATGTCGAAACGGTTGGAGGCGGCGGCCCGGACGATCTCGAGGATGGGTGTCTGGGTACCCAGCGAGGTGCACTGGCAGCCATCGAGGGCGAGCAGCGCCTCCACCATCAGCAGACCGAGCCCGTGCGCCTCGCCCGGGAAGGTGGTCAGCAGCACGCGCGGCGACGAGCCGGAGCTGGGTATGGTGCTGATTGCGTTGCGCAGCACGACCTGCAGCGCCTCGGTGTAGAGGTGTTCCTCGAAGATCTCGATCTGACCGCGCGCCCAGGCCTCGCCGATGAGCGAGGTGAGCGGCGCGCAGATGGTGAGCACGAAGCGCTCGAGGCCGATGCGCAGCGCGGCCTGGGACAGGCTCGCGCGCAACTCCTCGACGCGATGCGCACGCACCAGGTCGATGAAGCGGGAGAGGTCGTCCTGGCCGGAAAGAACCTGCGGCAGCGAGATCGGCGGACCGTTCGACTCCCCGGCCAGCGCATGCAGATGCTCCACGCCAAGGCCGATGATCTTGCCGGGGCGGTGCCCGGCATCCATGAGCCGGCGCAGCAGCCGCAGCCGCTCGACCTGTTCGAGGGGGTAGGCCCGCTCGCCGAAGGCATCGCGTCCGGGGTTGGGGAACCCGTAGCGCCGCTCCCACACCCGCAGCGTGTCCTTGGACAAACCGGTGTCGCGCTCGACAGCAGATATGCTGAGCGTGATTGCCGACTGGGCCGAACGGTCGTTCATGTCATCTAGGGCGCCGAAAGACGCGCAGCACGGGCCGTCGCGAGAAGCTGGAGAACCTGATTTGTCCTGGACAAACGCTTGACTGAATCTATCTGCGGCCGGATTATAGGCTCATATGCGTCGATTGACCAAGACACTTTCGTTCGTCGCGCTGGTATTCGCTCTGCAGTCTGGCGCGGGTGCCGGCCCGGGGCCGCGCAGCCCCGGGCCAACTGGCGCGCCCGGGGGTTGCCCCTCGCTGCTCGATCTGACCATGCCGCGGCTGCAGGACGAGTCGCCGCAGCAGCTTTGCCGCTACGCCGGTCAGGTCATCCTGGTGGTGAACACCGCCAGCCGCTGCGGCTATACCCGGCAGTACGACGGGCTCGAGAAGCTGCACCAGCGCTACCAGGAACGCGGCTTCACGGTGCTCGGCTTCCCGTCGAACGATTTCGGCGCCCAGGAGCCCGAGGACAACGCCCGCATCGCGCAATTCTGCTTCAACACCTACGGCGTGCGCTTCCCGATGTTCGGCAAGTCTTCGGTGAGCGGAGCGTCGGCCAACCCGCTGTTCGCCGCGCTCGCGAGGCAGGCAGGCGCCCCGCGGTGGAACTTCCACACGTATCTGATCGGACGCGATGGCAGGGTGGTGGCCGCATTCGGCAGTTCGGTCGATCCGCTCGATGCCGCGCTCAGGCGGGCAATCGAGGCCCAGCTCTGACTCCGGGCAGGCGGGCCGGCAGGAAGTCGCGACGAAATTCCGCGACATTCCTGCAAGGCTCGCGCATCCGAGTTATACTAATAAGTCACAAACTGACCGGCGAGTTCAGGCGCCGACGGGAAAGCGCATCATGAAAACGGCGGTCATCGGATCGGGAATCTCGGGCCTCGCGGCGGCGCTGCGCCTGTCGGCGAGCCATCGGGTCACGCTCTTCGAGGCGCAACCGCGCCTGGGTGGGCACGCCCACTCCGTCGAGATCACCCTCGACGGCATCACCGCGGCGGTCGACACCGGGTTTCTGGTCTACAACGAGCGCACCTATCCGCATCTGGTGCGCCTGTTCGAGCAGCTCGGCGTACCCACGGCGCCGTCCGACATGTCGTTCGCGGTCTCGGTCGGTCCGCATGCGTTCGAGTGGTGCGGCACCTCGTTGTCGGCGCTGTTCGCGCAACCCGCCAACGCCCTGCGGCCCGGCTTCTGGCGCATGCTCGCCGACATCGTGCGCTTCAACCGGCAGGCCACCGCCCTGGCCGAGCGCGCGCAGGCCGGGCAGGCGGCCGAGCTGCTGTCGATGCCGCTGGGCGAGTTCCTCGATCGCCACCGCTACAGCCGGGTCTTCCGCGACGGGTACCTGCTCCCGATGGCCGCGGCCATCTGGTCGTGCCCGATGCGCACGATGGCGGCCTTCCCGATGGGCAGCTTCGCCAGGTTCTTCCACAACCACGGCCTGCTCTCGCTCACCGACCGGCCGCAGTGGCACACGGTGCGCGGCGGTTCGCGCGAGTACGTGCAGCGCATCGCCGCTCGCCTGGATGACGTCCGCGCAGGCACGCCGGTGCTTGCCATCCGGCGGCTGGGTCTGGACGGCGCCGCCGGCGCCGCGGTGACCACCGCGCAGGGCACCGAGGCCTTCGACCACGTCGTGCTCGCCTGCCACAGCGACCAGGCGATGGCGCTGCTGGTCGATCTGCATCCCGAGGAGCGGTCGGTCCTGCAAGCGATACCCTATCAGCCCAACCGCGCATGGCTGCACACCGACGAGTCGCTGATGCCCAGGCGCCGCACGGCATGGGCCGCCTGGAACTACCTCAGCGACGGCAACCCGGAATCGCCTTCGGTGAGCGTCACCTACTGGCTGAACCGGCTGCAACCCCTGCCTTTCACGCGGCCCGTGCTGGTCAGCCTGAACCCCCTGAAGGCGCCGGCCGAGGAGCGCACGATCGCCGTGTACGACTACGAGCATCCGATCTTCGACCAGAGCGCCGTCGCGGCGCAGCGTCGGCTGGCCGACCTGCAGGGTCGGCGCAGCACCTGGTTCGCAGGCGCCTGGACAGGCTACGGCTTCCACGAAGACGGTCTGCGCTCGGGACTGAATGTTGCCGAGGGCCTGCTGCGGCTGGCGGCGCGGGACCGAACCGCCGCATGACCGCAGCACCCGCGATGCCCATGAAGCCCAGCGAGCTCGGCGTCCGCGGCTGGCGGCTGGCCTTCGGCGAGGTGATCCACAGCCGTCTGCGCCCGACCGTGCACGCCTTCCGCTACCCTGCCTTCTTCCTGCGCGCGCCGGCGCGCGCCCTCGACGAGGGCGCCGCGGGCAACTGGCTGTTCGGCGTCAATCGCCCGGCCCTGCTCTCGCTGCATGCCGCCGACCATGGCCGAGCCGGCAGCGGCGTGAACGCATGGCTGCGCGGTCTGCTCGACGAGGCGGGCGTGCAGGCCGACGGCGAAATCTGGCTGCACACGTTCCCGCGCGTGCTCGGCTACGCCTTCAAGCCGGTGAGCTTCTGGTTCTGCCACCGGGCCGACGGCGCGCTCGCCGCGGTGGTCGCGGAGGTCAACAACACGTTCGGCGAGCGGCATTGCTATCTGCTCGCGGCAGCGCCATGCGAGCGCCTGCGGGACGGTCAGACGCTGCGCGCCGACAAGGTCTTCCACGTCTCGCCGTTCTGCGACGTGACCGGCTCGTACCGGTTCCGCTTCTTCAACGGCCCGACGCGGTGCGTGGCGCGGGTCGAGCACCATGACGCGGCGGGCCCGCTGCTGCTCACCAGCATGTCGGGCGGTCTGCAGCAACTCTCGACACCGACATGCGCGAGGGCGCTGCTCGGCTATCCGCTGTTCACGCTCGGCGTGATCGCACGCATCCACTGGCAGGCTCTGCGCCTGTTCATGAGGCGGGTGCCGTTTCGCGCCAAGCCCGCGCCGCCCGCGCACTTCACGACCCGGGGATCGACATGACGGCCGCCCACTCATCCGCAGCGCCCTCGACCGGAGGCCGCATCGCAACCTCCGCCGCCGGCCTGGCGGGTCGCGCCGAGGCTTCGGCCGCCCGGCCCGGAAACATGCCGCGCAGCGCCCGCGCGGTCATCCGGCTGCTCGAGCGCCTGGCCCATGGCAGGCTGCAACTCACGCTGCCCGACGGCCGCCAGCTTGCCTTCGGCCCCGGCGAGCGCACGGTGCCGCTGCGCCTGCTCGGCTGGGAACCTTTCGCCGCCACGCTGGCGCGCGGCGACGTCGGCTTCGCCGAGGGATGGATAGCCGGGCAATGGGACTGCGACAGCCTGATCGACGTGCTCGATCTCATGCTCGCCAACCGCCGCGCGCTCGAGCAGGCGATCTACGGCAACGGCGTCGTCCGGATCCTCGATCGCCTGCGCCATCTGCTTCGGCGCAACACACGGGCCGGCTCGCGCCGCAACATCCACGCGCACTACGACCTCGGCAACCCCTTCTACCGGCTATGGCTCGACGACTCGATGACCTACTCGAGCGCGCTGTTCGGCGCCGAGGCGGGCCTCGCGCTGCCGCAGGCGCAGCATGCGAAGTACGCGCGCATCCTCGACCAGCTGGCGCTGCCGGGCGGCGCGCGGGTGCTCGAGATCGGCTGCGGCTGGGGCGGCTTCGCCGAGCAGGCGGCGCGCGCGGGCCTGCGGGTCAAGGGCCTCACGCTTTCGACCGAGCAGCTTGCCTACGCCAACGAACGGCTGGCGACCGCCGGTCTCGACGGCCAGGCCCAGTGCATGCTGCAGGATTACCGCGACGAGCGCGACCGTCATGACGGGATCGTTTCCATCGAGATGTTCGAGGCGGTCGGCGAGGCCTACTGGCCGCGGTACTTCGACACCGTGGCCCGCGCACTGCTGCCCGGCGGACGCGCGGTCGTCCAGACGATCGTGATCGAGGACGCGCTGTTCGAGCGCTATCGGCGGGGCACCGATTTCATCCAGCAGTATGTCTTTCCCGGAGGCATGCTGCCGTCGCCGAGCGCCTTCGCCAAGGCCGCGCGACGCGCCGGGCTGAAGGTGATCGACCAGTTCGCATTCGGCCACGACTACGCCCGCACCCTGGCCTGCTGGCGCGAGGCCTTCATGGCCCGGCTCGACGAGGTTCGGGCGCAGGGATTCGACGAGCGCTTCATCCGCACCTGGGAGTTCTACCTGGCCTACTGCGAAGCGGCGTTTCGTCACGGCAGCACCGATGTGGTCCAGTTCACGCTGGTCCGTGAAGGCCGCTGAGGAGCCATCGGATGACCGCCACTCCTCGACGTCGCCTGCTGCTTGCAGCCGCCGGACTGGCTGCCGCCAGCGTGCACGGCACCGGCGGGGCCAACACGACCGGTAGCGCGGCCGGCGATCCTGGCGCTCCCGCAGCCCTCGCCTACCTGCCCGGCCCGGCGAAGCTGCTTGGCGAGGGGCGGCTGCGCTGGTTCGGCCTGGCGGTCTACGACGCACGACTCTTCGCGGCCGGCGACAGCATGGATCCCGAGCGCGTCGGCACCTCGTCGTTCGCGCTCGAGCTGCGCTACGCCCGCCGGCTGCAGGGCGAGGAGATCGCGCAGGCCAGCCACCGCGAGATCGTGCGACTGGGCTACGGCACCGAGAACCAGCGCGCGGGCTGGCTGAAGACCATGCGCGGCCTGTTTCCGGACGTGCAGCCCGGCGATCGCATCACCGGCGTGCATCTGCCCGCCGGCAAGGTGATCTTCTACCGCAACGACACTCGCCTGGGCGCGGTCGAGGACCGGCAGTTCGGCGAAGCCTTCTTCGCGATCTGGCTCGACCCGCGCACCGTCGCCCCCGAACTGCGACGCGCGCTGCTGCGCGGCCTGCTGCGCGAACCTGCCATCGGGCAGGCTCGCTGACCACCGGGCGCCATCTTGACCGCCCTCCTGCACACCGACTGGCGGCGGCTGTCCGCCTACGCCAGCCTGCGCGCGCCGCTGGCGCTGGTCGAGCTGCCGGTCTTCGTGCTGGTGCCGGCGTTCTACGCCGGCGTGCCTGGGGTCGACATCGCCTGGGTCGGCGTGGCCCTGTTCGTCACGCGCCTGATCGACGCGATGGCCGACCCGCTGATCGGCGCTCGGCTCGACCACGACCGCCAGCAGGGCCGTGGCGACGAGCGGCGCTGGATCCGGCTCGCGCTGGTGCCGCTCGCGCTGGGGTTTGCCGCCATGTTCCTGCCGCCGGTCGAGGGCAATGCGGCCGTGGCCTGGCTGGCCCTCAGCTCGCTGGTCACCTACCTCGCCTACTCGGCCGTCTCCATCGCTTATCAGGCGTGGGGCGCGGGCCTGGCCGACTCCGCCGGCGAGCGCACGCGGGTCACCGCGTTTCGCGAAGGATTCGGCCTGGCCGGCGTGCTGGCGGCATCGAGCCTGCTCGCGCCGCGGCTGGCCCCATGGCTGATCGTCACCTTCGTGACGCTGGCCCTGATCGCGGCGTGGCTGCTGCGACACGCCCCGACGCCACGCCCCGCGGCGCAACCGTCGAGCCCGGTGCCGCACGCCACTGGCGCATGGCGCGAAGTGTTCGGCAACCGGCCCTTCCGGTGGCTGCTCGCGGCCTTCGTGCTCAACGGGGTGGCCACGGCGATCCCGGCCACCCTGGTGCTCTTTTTCACGCGCGACGTCCTGGGTGCCACCGAGACCCAGACCGCGATCCTGCTGGTCGTCTACTTCATGGCAGGCGCGCTGGGCATGCCGATGTGGATCCGGCTGGCCCGCCGCTTCGGTCTGCGCCTCGCATGGCTGCTGGGCATTCTTTTCGCGGTCCTCGCCTTTCTCTGGACCATGACCCTGGGCCGCGGCGATCTGCTCGCCTTCGGCGTCGTGTGCGTGCTCACCGGCCTGGCCCTGGGCAGCGATCTCGCGCTGCCGGCGGCCCTGCTCGCGGCGATCGTCGACGTCGCCGGTCATGGCGGACGGCGCGAAGGCGCCTACTTCGGCATCTGGAGCCTGGCGACCAAGTTCAACCTGGCGCTGGCCGCCGGCGTGGCGCTGCCGGCGCTGTCGCTGCTCGGCTACCAGCCCGGCGCGGGCGATGGCGCACTGGCGCTCTCGCTCGCCTACGCCGCGCTGCCCTGCGCGCTCAAGCTGGCCGCCGGTCTGCTCGTGCTGCTTGCGCCGCTGCCCGATGCGGCCATCCGCGATCCTTCCAATCCTGTAGCGACGCAACCATGAATCTGCCACGCCAACCCAGCCGCCGGCGCGCCCTGCTGGCAGCCGTCGCCCTGCCCGCCGCCGCAGCGCTGCCCGGCTGCGCGAGCATCGATCCGGGCGACTACGCCGCCGAGAAGCCGACGCTCGACCTGAAGCGCTACTTCGACGGCCGGATCGACGGCTGGGGAATGTTCCAGGACCGCGGCGGCAAGGTCCTGCGCCGTTTCACGGTGGTGATCGACGCCTCGTGGCGTGGCAACACCGGCACGCTCGACGAGGCGTTCGTCTGGTCGGACGGCGAACGCCAGCGCCGCGTCTGGACGCTCACGCAGGAGGGTGAGGGCCGCTACAGCGGCACGGCCGCCGACGTGGTCGGGAAAGCGCAGGGCACGGCCCGCGGCAATGCGCTGCACTGGACCTACACGATGGCCCTGCCTGTCGACGGACGCACCTGGCACGTCGACTTCGACGACTGGATGTTCCTCGTCGATGAGCGCGTGCTGCTGAACCGGGCAACGATGAGCAAGTTCGGCGTGCGGCTCGGCGAAGTCACGCTGTCGATGCTGCGTCGCTGATCGGGCCGGCGAGAACAGCGCGTGCTGCGTCCCCTGAACCCCCCGATCGCCACCTGGCGAGACTGCCGCGTCTGGCTGGTCGGCGCCTCGAGCGGCATCGGCGAAGCGCTGGCCCGCGAGCTGCTCGCGCGCGGCGCACGGGTCGCGCTGTCGGCACGCCGCGAGGCGCCACTGCAGGCGATCGCCGCAACCGCCGACCCCGAGCGCTGCCTGGTGCTGCCGATGGACGTGCTCGACCCGCAGGCCGCCGACGAGGCGCTGCGGGCCGTGCTCGAGGCCTGGAACGGCGTCGATCTCGTCATGTGGGTCGCGGGAATCTACGAGCCGCTGCGCGCCTTCGACCTGCGCCTCGATGCCGCGCGGCGCATGCTGCGGGTCAATGTCGAGGGCGTCTTCAATGGCCTGGCGTGCGTGGTCCCGGCCCTGCTCGCGCAGGGCGCGGGCACGATCTCGATCGTCTCGAGTGTGGCCGGCTACGGCGGACTGCCCAAGGCTCTGGCCTACGGCCCGAGCAAGGCGGCGCTGAACAACCTCGCCGAAGCTCTTTATCTCGACCTGCATCCGCGCGGGATCGGCGTGCACCTGATCTGCCCCGGCTTCGTCGAGACGCCGGCCACGGCCGGCAACGACTTCGACATGCCGGCCCTGATTCCCGCCCCCGATGCCGCCCGGCGCATCCTTGCCGGACTCGAGCGCGGCGACTTCGAGACGCATTTCCCGCGCCGCTTCACCACGGCGCTGCGACTGCTGCGACTGCTGCCGCGGCGCATCTACTTCGCGCTGCTGCGGCGCGTCGCGGGGACGCCGTGAGCGCGCGGCCGCCGGCGCTCGAGGCCGTCGTGCGCTACTTCGAGACCATCTCGCCGCAGGCCGTTGCCCGGATCGGCGAGGTGTACGCCGACGATGCCTGGTTCAAGGACCCCTTCAACGAGGTCACGGGCTCGGCGGCGATCGGCCGGATCTTCGCGCACATGTTCGAGCAGGTCGACGGGCCGCGATTCGTGGTGCACGACTGCATCGGCGACGCGACCGAGGCCTTCCTCACCTGGGACTTCGTGTTTCGCCGCGCCAACGGCGAGACGATGCTGATCCGCGGCGCGAGCCACCTGCGGCTGGCGCCCGACGGGCGCATCCGCTGGCATCGCGACTACTGGGACACCGGCGAGGAGCTCTACGCGCGGCTGCCCATCGTCGGCGGCCTGTTTCGCTGGCTGCGACGGCGCGGCTCCGCGCCGGGCGGGAGCCACTGACTGTCGCGCGGCCGATACGCGACGTTTCGTCGTCGGCTGCGAAAGCCTGCGAGTCGCGCTCCGACGATAGAATGACTGGTTAACCCTCCGGAACGCCGTGATGCTCTACCCTGAACTGTTCAAGTCCCTCGAGCGAGTCCGCTGGAGCCTCGACGCCGACATTCCCTGGGACAGCTTCGACCCCAGCCGCCTGAGCGACGAGCAGGCGCGCACGATCAAGATGAACGCGATCACCGAGTGGGCGGCGCTGCCGGCCACCGAGATGTTCCTGCGCGACAACCGCGACGACAGCGACTTCTCGGCCTTCATGTCGGTGTGGTTCTTCGAGGAGCAGAAGCACTCGCTGGTGCTCATCGAGTACCTGCGCCGCTTCCGGCCCGATCTGGTGCCCACCGAGGAGGAGCTGCACGCGGTGCGCTTCGAGTTCGATCCGGCGCCGCCCCTCGAGACCCTGATGCTGCACTTCTGCGGCGAGATCCGCCTCAACCACTGGTATCGCTGCGCGGCCGAGTGGCACACCGAACCCGTGATCCGGCACATCTACGACCTGATCTCGCGCGACGAGGCGCGCCACGGCGGCGCTTATCTGCAGTACATGCGGCGCGCGATCGGGCGCTGCGGCGACCAGGCTCGGGCAGCTTTCGCGCGCATCGGCGTCCTGATGGCGAGCGCTCGCCGCACCGCCAAGGCGCTGCACCCCACCAACCTGCACGTGAACAAGGCGCTGTTCCCCAACGACACCGTCCAGAGCCGGCTGCCCGAACCCGCATGGCTCGAGCGCTGGCTCGATGAGCAGATCCGGTTCGACCAGACCTGGGAGGGCAAGGTGCTCGACCGCATCCTTCACAACCTGTCGCTGCTGCTCGAGCGCAGCTTCGAGTCGGTACAGGATCTCAACCGCTACCGCCGGGAAATCAACGCGCAGGCCGGCGCGGCCGCCTGAGCGCGCGGCCGCGCGGCCCCATGACCGCCCCCGCCGACGCCCCACCCGAGTTCGAGCGCCGGATCGTCGACGCACGGCATCTGGCCGAGGCGGCGGCCGCGCTGCCCCGGCCGCGGGTGTTCACCAACGGCGTCTTCGACCTGCTGCACCGCGGCCACGTCACCTACCTCGCACGCGCCCGCGCGCTGGGCGCCAGCCTGGTGGTGGCCGTGAACGACGACGCGTCGGTGCGCCGCCTGGGCAAGGGATCCGACCGTCCGATCAACACGGTTGCCGACCGGATGGCGGTGCTCGCGGCGCTGGGCTGCGTCGATCTCGTGACCAGCTTCGCCCACGACACGCCTCTGGCGCTCATCCTCGCGATGCGACCCGAGGTGCTGGTCAAGGGCGGCGACTGGCCCGTCGAGCGGATCGTGGGCGGCGACGCGGTTCGGGGCTGGGGAGGCAGCGTGCACTCGATTGCCTTCGAGCACGAGCGCTCGACCACGGCCACGCTCGCCCGGATCCGGATCGCGGCCCACACCTGACCCATCCTCAGGACGCCGCCACGCCCGACCCGACGGTGCTCGGCATGCCCGGCGTGACCACGTTCAGCGCGGCGGCACCCCGGGCGGGTCGGCACCGATCAGGCGCAGGAAGTCGGCCAGATGGTCGCGCTCGAACCCGGCCGCATCCCAGTCCAGATCGAGACGCCGGGCGTCGTCGAGCCATACCCAGACATGAGCCTGCCGGGGCGGCGTACCGTCGGCCGGACGGGCCAGGACGGTCTGGAGCCGATACTCGGCTCCCTCGAAGGCATCGAGTCGCGCCAGTTCGGCCGTCGTGACGTCGAGCCACAGGCGACCTTCGACCGACGAGCCGGGCGCGGCACCGATTCCGGGGTAGGAGGCCCCGCGGATGGCATGACGCCGCCAGCCCTCGATGCGGGCCGGCACCGACCGGCGGGGCGCAGGCACGAGCGAGCGCCACACCGCGTCGTGCATCAGCGAACCGTACGTGAAGACGGCCACGCCGCCGGCATCGGGGCTCATGGCCTGACGCCCGGGTGGGCGGGCTGCGGGCCGGGGGGCACCTGCAGCACGACGCCGGGCGCGACCTGGATCAGGGTTCCGGGCGGAAGCGACGGGATACCGCCCGGCACGACCTGCTGCGCCACGCCCGGCGCGGCAGGATGGACCACGACGCCAGGACCGACAACCTGGCCGGCGCCCGGACCCGCGGGATGGACCACCCAGGGCGCGACCTGCTGGACGCCCCCGGACTGCATGTGCACGACACCCGGCGCAGGCGCCTGGGAAACGCCGTGCCCATGCCCGTGCCCGTGCGGCCTGGGCCAGGGCACCACGACCACGGGATTGACCGGCACGGCGACGCCCCCGCCGCCGGCGGGCTCGGGCAAGGGACGGGGTGTGGTGGACCAGACCTGATCGGGCACGCGGGCCGCGCGGGCGGGCGCCGCGGCGCTTGCCGGCGCAGCGGGCTCGGCCGGTACGGCGGCTGCGGCGGGAGTCGCAGGCGAGGCCGCACCCGCAGGTCGCGCCGGCGCGACCGCGGGTCGGACCGCCCCCCCCGTGGCCGAGGTGGTGGTGGTGGTCGACACCGTGGTGCCAGGACCCGCCGAGATGCCGGATGCGCAGACGGCCACCGGCCCCAGCCCGGCTGCGACCACCGTCAGTGCGCCGGCACCGCGGACGATGCGCGCGGACAGGCAGCCAGGGGGCGACGGGCGGCGGAAGGAGAAGATGCTCATGGCGGGCTCCTGCGGTAATGGACGGCGCCGTGCTCGGGAAAGGATCGGGGTCAGCCGGACGAACAGGCAACGGGCTCGACGCCCGCCAGCCCCTGGAAGCGGACGAGCGCCTCGCGCCATGCCGCATCGGCAGCCGCAGGGTCGCGGGCCAGCCGGGCGACCAGCCGATCGGCGCGGGCAGGCCCGGGGCCGATACGGGTGCCCTGCACGCCACGCGCCGCCAGGTCACCCTGCCGCGCGCGCGCGCCCTCCTGGGAACGGAAGATGCCCAGCGAAATCGCCTGACGCAAGGGACCGTCGCCGATCAGATAGATATCGGCGACACCGGCCTGTCTGAGCTGGGTGATCCGGCGCTGCGCATCGGCCGAGGGTGGCAGGTAGACCATGAACGACGCTGGCTCCGCGCGACGCTCGATGTCGGCACGCAAACCCTCGCGCAGGCCTCGCGCCCATTCGCGGATGCGCTCGGCTCGCGCGTCGTCGAGGGGCCCCGCTTCGACGCACATGGGCTCGGCCGCCACGGCGACGGCAGCGGCGCTGCCGCCCGGGGTGCTCACGGCAGCGCCGCCACCCGCGGGCGCCGGCGCGGATTGCGGCGCGGGGGAAGGGGGCGCAACTTCGCCTTCGGACGCCGGCGGCGTGACCGGCAGCACCCGCAGCTTGTCGGGAGCGACCTGGTTCACCACGCGCTGCGGCTCGCGACCACGCGGCCAGAGACCATCGAACAGACCCAGCGCCAGGCCCAGCACGATCAGGTTGGCCAGGGCCAGCGCGATCGCGAGCAGGCGGATCATGCTGGCGCTCCACCGGGGCTGGGCCGGACCGACACCTCGCCCACGCTGATCAGCCGCTCGCCGGCCCCGGTTTCCACGCGCAGGGCGCCGCCGTCATCGATGCCACGCGCCACGCCGCTGTCGCGCACCAGGCCGCCGGAAATCATGTCGACCGTCAGACCGGCGAGGGCATCGAAACGGGCCCAGCGCACGCTCAGCGGCGGCAGCGGCCGGGAATCGCCGGCGATGGCGGCGATCAGGGCGCCGGCCAGCTCGCCGGCGAGCTCGGAGCGCTCCGGCATGGACTGCGCATCATCGAAGAGCGCTCCGGCCGGCTGACCGACGGCGTCGAGCCGATCCGGGGCCGGCAGCAGATTGACGCCCAGGCCGGCGACCACGCGGATGCGATCACCGAACACCCGCGACTCACACAGCAGGCCCGCCACCTTGCGGCCGTGCCGCTGCAGGTCGTTGGGCCACTTGAGAGCCAGGCCGGCAACGCGACGCGCGAGGCATTCGGCCACTTCGATCCCGGCCAGAACCGACAGCGCGGGAAGGCGGCCGCCGGCCGCCGACAGCGTGAGCTCGAGCGCGACCGACATCGTGAGGGAGTCGTCGTCACCGCTGACCCAGGTGCGGCCCAGGCGTCCGCGGCCGGCGGTCTGGCGCCGCGCGATGAACACGACGGGAGCCGCTGGCGCCGAAGGCCACGCGGCCTCCATGAGGACGCGGTTGGTCGAGTCGGCCTCGGCGACCACGCGCACCGCAGGCGCAGGCAGGCCAGCCGCCTGCGCGACGCGCCCTGCGTCGAGCAGACTGCCGGACGAGCCGGCAGCCGCGCCGGTCTCGGCGAGCATCGGGGGTGCCGGATTGCGATCCACCGTTCAATCATATCCTGTACCCTCGACCCTCCCGCCATGATGAGCGCCCCTCCACGCCGCCCCTCCCGGCTCGTGCCGACGGCGCTGGCCGCCTGGACGATCGCCCTGGTCTGGGGGTCGCTTTTTCCGATGTCCGGCTGGCGCGACCGCGGCGCCCCCCTGCTCGGCTTCCTGCTCGACCCCTGGCCGCGCTGGTGGACCGGCACCGACCTTGTCTTCAACGTCGCCATCTACCTGCCCGGGGGCCTGCTCGCCACGATGCTGCTGCGCGAGGCGGCATGGCGACGATGGGCGCTGCCCGCAGCCCTGCTGGCCTGCAGCGCGACCGCCCTGGGTCTGGAGGCGCTGCAGAGCCTGCTGCCCGAACGCGTGCCGTCCCGCATCGACTGGCTTGCCAACACCGCGGGCGCGCTGCTGGGCGGGCTGGCGGCGCCGTGGGGCGAGCGTGCGGTCGCGAGCAGCCAGCGCGCGCTCGACGCACGCCAGGCCATCGGGGCGACCGACAGCGCCATCGGCGCCCTGCTGATGGCGAGCTGGCTCGTGATCCAGTGGCCACCCCAGCGGCTGCTGTTCGGACAGGGCGATCTGCAGACGCTGCTCGGCGGCGTCCTCGCGCTCGCCGGCTCGGGCATCGATCCGGCCTCCTGGCGGCTCGCGACAGCCTACACCGAGCTCCTCGAGGCGCTCGGGGTGGCCGCCGCCGTCGTGAGCATCGGGCTGATCGTGCGCGAGGTGCTGCCCACCCGGACCCCGCGGGCGGCCGTCACCGCCGGTCTGATCGCCGCGGCAATCGCGATCAAGCTGACCGGCAGCGCCTCGGCCGCCGAGGCCCGCATGCCCGGCTGGCTGACCGCCGGAGCCCAGGGCGGCCTGCTGACCGGCGCCGTGCTGCTCGCGCTGCTGGCCTGGGCGCGCCGCCGCACCCGGCTGAGCCTGGCGATCGGCGCGCTGGCGGCCAGCGGCGCCTGCAGCACGCTGCTGCCACTCGATCCCTATTTCGTCAGCGCGCAGGGCTCGCGGCTGGCGGCAAGCTGGCGCAACCTCGAAGGTCTGCTGCGCGATGCGGCGACGGTCTGGCCCTATCTGGCCATCGCCTGGTGCGGCCTGCGGCTGCGCGCGCTCGAGCCTGCCGTGCCGCCGCCCGTGCCGCGCCTATAATTCACCGCACCCGCCACCGCGGCCGCCGGTCCACCCCCCGGCCGGATCGCCCCATGCGCGCGAGCCGCCGAGCGCCGGGCCCGTCACGGAAGCGCCATGAGCCATTACGCCAAGCACGTCTTCTTCTGCCTCAACCACCGCGACGACCCGGCGCGCGCCTGCTGCGCCGCCGCCGGCGCAGCCGCCCTGCAGGAACACGCGAAGCGCCGCATCAAGGAGCTCGGGATGTCCGGGCCGGGCATGATCCGCATCAACAAGGCCGGCTGCCTCGATCGCTGCGAACTCGGTCCGGTCGCGGTCGTCTACCCGGAAGGCGTCTGGTACACCTTCGTCGACCGCGAGGACATCGACGAGATCATCGACTCGCACCTGGTGGGCGGCGTACCCGTCGAGCGGCTGCGCATCGAATGAACGCCGGTACGCGCACGGTGCGGATCGCCGGCGCCGCCGGCGCGATCGACGTCGCGCTCGACCGGCCGGCCGGCGCGCCCACTGGGCTGGCCCTGATCGCCCACCCGCACCCGCTCTACGGTGGCACCCGCGACAACAAGGTCGTCCAGACACTCGCGCGCGCCTTCCTGGCTCTGGGCTACGCGTGCTACCGGCCCGACTTCCGCGGCGTGGGTCTGTCGGAGGGCGCCTACGACGAAGGGCGCGGCGAGACCGACGACCTGGTCGCGGTGGCCCGCGCCGCACGCGCCGCGGCGGCCGCCGACGGCCAGGCCGACCTGCCACTGGTGCTCGCGGGCTTTTCCTTCGGCGCCTTCGTGCAGGCCCAGGTCGCGCAGCGTCTGGCGCAGGCCGGCGAGCCGGCGGCGCGTCTGGTGCTGGTCGCGCCGGCGGTCTCGCGCTTTGCTCTCGGCGAGGTGGCGCCCGACACGCTGGTGATCCACGGCGAGACCGACGACGTCGTTCCGTTGTCGGCGGTGCTCGACTGGGCGCGGCCCATGACGCTGCCTGTCGTCGTGCTGCCGGCCACCGATCACTTCTTCCATCGCCGCCTGCCGCTGCTCAAGCGGCTCGTGCTGGGCGCGTTCGGTGCGCACGCCTCCGAATTCTCCGACCCGGCGGCGGACGCCGAC
>Ga0315904_10004210_pt1 | contig 20645 bp, 9 predicted proteins | sample LakEriMetagenome_6_FD_203529 | JGI IMG/M metagenome (GOLD analysis project Ga0315904, IMG submission 203529) | Freshwater fungal communities from buoy surface, Lake Erie, Ohio, United States - Buoy 12 MA120 | ecosystem: Environmental > Aquatic > Freshwater > Lake | place: USA: Lake Erie, Ohio...
CGATTCGACAGCGGTGCTCAGGCCGGGTCAGGCGTCACCTTTGCCCGTGGCAATGTCACCCTGCAACACAACGTCTATGCCGACACCACCCCGGCCAACGTCGGCAGCATCTCGGCGATGACCTATATCACCTTCGCGTACGATGCCACGGCCGGCAAACGGCATTCCTTCGCGATCTTCCCGCTCTTCTATGCCACCACCTTTGCCGTCGGCACGGTTCGTCTGACCGGCAGCGTGCAGTTTCTCATCCCGGAAGCGTCGCATTGGATTGCTGGGTGTGGCTATGAAATGACCGAGAACGCCGCCATAGTGGGATCCACCCGTGGGGTCCGGGCTGCCCTCGGCAACAACCTGGGATGGGTAGATACCTGCAAGGGTGTCTTATTTCCAGATGCCAATGACGGTGCGCGCGTATGTCATTTTAACGGCAATGACTGCATTAAAAAATCCCCCACGTTTCTGGGAACCAAATTCGACCCAGTCTCTGCCAGTCGGGTCATCCACAGCGACGGCATTATCTCGCGGCTCACCTCCTGCATGGCATTCGTCAACTGGCACGACTATACCTATCAATCAACCCTGACCATTGCCGGAAGCGCGGGAGGGACGGTCAACGTCGAAGTGCGCGACAAAGCCACGTCGGAGGCGCTGATCCAAACCTCCCGCACGGGTGACGGGACTGTGGCCGTGACATGGTACGACAGTGCCCGCGACGTGGTGGCCACCGCCTTGGAATCGACTACCCGCGCCGGTCAAAGCCTGGCGTTCGTGTTCGGGTCCAACCTCACCCTGCCCGTCGTGGCCGGCATCAGCACCGATCCGGGCGTGGCCACGGTCAAGACCGGCACCGAATACACATTCGACGGTGCCGCTAAGACCGGAACCTACGATCCGATCGTCCCCCTGGCCAGCGTCACCGCCGCGGCCGAGTCGGTAAACATCAACGCCGCCGCGCCTGCCCCGAGCACGCCGCCGACGGCAACCGACTACCTGTATGCCGTCCTTTCGGCGAGCATGCCCGCATGAGCACAGTCAAGGACCGGGTTTTAGAAATATCAGGACTCGGCAGCGGATCGCTTGCGGCGCATATCAAAGCGTTTCCTGGAACATCAGGCGCAACAGTTCGCGATCGAGTTTTATCATGGTCGGGCTTCCTGTCAGGGACCTTGCCGGTCCATCTTGACTATGATCCGCCGGTGTCTGGCGCGGCTTCTATTCTCATGTACTTCCGTAGAAGGAAGCGGAGGTAGGCATGGCCTTATCCGTAGCGCAAATCTGCAACATCGCCCTAAGCCGCATTGGCATCACCCTGATCATCTCCGACATCGACGAGGGATCGGCCGAGGCCACGGCCTGCAAGACCCTGTTTGATCCCCTGCGGGACGCCTTGCTTGCAGCCTTCCCGTGGCCATTCGCCAACCGTCGTTTCACGCTGAACCTGATCGAGGAAGAGCCGACAGACGAATGGGCATACTCGTATCGTCTGCCTGCCGATTTTCTGTCCATCCGGCGCATCGAAAACAGCTACCAGATCCAGGGATCGACCGAGGTCGTTGCCTGGACCAGCGACAGCGACAATTTCATCAAGCGCAATGCAGACCGGGTCAGCGGAAGCGTCCCGTTCAAGATCGCAGGGGACGCCACCGGACAGATCCTCTACTGCGACATCAACCCTGCGACCATCGAGTATACGACCAGGGTCACTGACAACGGCCTATTGCCGACAGATTTCGGCATGCTCATGGCCTGGAATCTGGCGGCAGAGCTGGCCCCCGCCCTGGCCCGCAATGACGGATCGGCCGACCGAGCAAGGGCAGGATATGAGCGGGAATTTCTGCGGCTGAAAGCGCACTATATCAATCAGGCATCCCTTGACGCGCCGATGGACGCCGAGGCCATCCAGGAGCGTGAATAATGCCCAGCGTGATCCAGCGATCTTTCTCTGGCGGCGAGATCACCCCGGCCCTGTATGGTCGTGCCGACCAGGCGAAATACTCCACCGGGGCCAGGACGGTTCGCAATTTCATCATCCAGCGATACGGGGGAGTCACCAACAGGCCTGGGACCAAGCACATCCGGCAGACCATCGGAGCCACGTCTGGCAAGGCCACCCGCCTGATGCCCTTTGTCTACTCTGCGGACGATACCTATATGTTGGAATGGGGGGATGACTTCCTGCGCTTCCTCCACAACGGAGAGGCCGTCACCACGGACGGATTCCCTATATCTGCATGGAGCAACGCGACCGACTACGTCATCGGAGACATTGCCAGCAAGGGCGGGAGCAACTGGTACGCAATCGCAGACAGCAACAACAAGGACCCGGAAGCGCAGCCGTCCTATTGGTATGAGCTTCCGGCCGATGGGACATTCCAGATCCCGTCCCCGTATGTCGACACGCTGCTGGCCAACCTGCAATGGGCGCAGTCCGCGGACGTGATGACCATCACCAGCGGCTCGACTCCGGTCTATGAGTTGCGTCGCTATTCATCGTGGAAATGGACGCTCACGCCGGTTTCTTTTTCTCCGTCAATCGACAGGCCATATGCCCTTGACTGTACCGCTGGAGGCGCCGGGACCAATAGTTATCGCTACACCGTGACCGCCGTCAAGGCCCGCACCTTTGAGGAGTCGCTGGCCGGCACGGAAACGCCGCTGATCATCGACGACATCACGCAGGCAAATCCGGCAGAGGTCACAACAACGACAAATCACCCCTATGTCACAGGGGACAGGGTTTATATCCTTGCCGTGGCCGGGATGACGGAACTAAACGGACGCTACTTCTTCATTACCGTTACCGGAGCCGACACCTTCACGCTGGACGATGAGGATTCATCTGGCCATGGCGCATATATATCTGGCGGCTTGGTAGAACGTGAATATATCCGCATCGAGTCGGCGGCAGAACCAACGTCAGCAGCTCCGCATGTCATCGAATGGGTTGGCATTGACGATGCTGTTGAGTATAATGTCTACAAATGGGCCAATGGAATCTTCGGATATATCGGCTCGTCCAGAGAACTGACCTTTTCCGACATCAACATCCTGCCGAGCATTGTGGATACGCTACCCCTCCGGGAGGCCATTTTTGCAACAGCGGGGAGCTATCCGAAAGCCGTTTCCTACTACCAACAACGCCAATGCTTCGGCCGCACCCAATTGGAGCCGGAACGGTTCGACGCGAGCCGGCTTGGAAATTACAAGGATTTCAGCTACAGCATCCCGCTACAGTCGGACGACGCCGTTAATTTCAGCCTGGCCGGCCGATCGGTGCAGGAGATCCGGCACATACTGGAGGCTGGCAATCTTCTGATCTTCACCAGCAGCGGGGAATGGCTGATCCAGGGCGGCACCAACGGGGCTATGACTCCGACCGAGATCAACGCCAAGCAGATAGGCTATCATGGAAGCGCCACCGTTCGTCCCCTGATCCTTGGCAACAATGCCCTATTTGTCCAGGCCCGCGGCACTATCGTCAGGGATCTGCGCTATGACATCACCATGGATGGATACAACGGGCGAGACCTGACCATCTTTTCCGCCCATCTGTTTGACGGCCATGAGATCGTAGCATGGGCCTATGCGGAGATCCCCCACAGCACCGTATGGGTAGCACGTGACGATGGCGCCCTGCTTTCGCTGACCTACGTGCGCGAGCATGAGGTCTGGGGATGGGCGAGACACGACACAGACGGGACCGTCCTGGACGTGGCGTCCGTCCCAGAGGGAGCCGAGGACGCTGTCTATCTGGTCGTTGAGCGCACCATTGACGGGACCGCCACCAGATTCGTCGAGCGCATGGCAAGCCGCACGGTGACGGACGCCTCCATTGACGCGTTCTTTGTGGACTGCGGCATCACCTACGACGGACGCAATACCGACACGGATGAGACGCTGACACTTTCCACCGCCACCGTCTGGACCGTCGGCACTTCTCTGACGCTGACCTGGACCGGACCGACTCCTGGTTTCGTGGCCGGTGACGTGGGCAAATCCTTCGTGCTGGACATCGACGGCGAGAAGTTGACCTGCCTCTGCACCGCCAGAACCAGCAGCGCCATCGTCACCGTGGAAGCCGACCGGGACGTTCCGGCAGCGTTCCAGGGCGTGGCAACCGCCATCTGGTCCAGAGCACAGGCCACCATCGACGGCTTGACCCACCTGGAGGGCAAGGATGTATCTGTCCTGGCCGATGGCTGCGTCCTGTCATCTGGTGATGGAGAGTATGTCGTCAGCAGCGGGGCCATAACCCTGGACGGCAACTATTCCATCGTCCACGTTGGCCTCCCCTACGTCAGCGACCTGGAAACCCTGGACTGGGACAACCCAGGCGGGGAAACCCTCATGGATAAGCAGCGTCTGGTGCAGGCCGTGGCCGTTCAGTTCCAAGACAGCCGCGGTGGATACGCTGGTTACGATGAAAGCCACCTGGCAGAGTTCAAACAGCGATCAACCGAGCCCTACGGGAACCCGGTGGACCTGCAAAGCGGGATCTTCGACGTTCCCGTTCCTGGGACATGGGGCTATCGGGGGCGAATCTTCATTCGGCAAAAGGACCCCTTGCCCATGAATATCCTTTCCGTCGTTCCACGTGGAAAGATCGGAGGCTGATCATGGGAGCCGCCGCCGGAATCATGGGGGCATCGACCGTCCTTGGCATCGCCGCACAGCAGCAGGCGGCCGAAGCGAACAGGTTAATCAGCGAGTACAACGCCAAAAACTTGGAGGCCCAGGCCGTTGACGCCATCGCCCGAGGCAGAGAAGCCGAAGAGAATCTGGCCGGAGACGCCCGCAAGCTGGTCGGAGAGCAGCGGGTGGCGATGGCAGGGCAGGGCATCGACCTGGACACCAGCCGAACCGCCGGCCGAATCCTTGACGAGACTGAACGCCTTTATTCCGAGGACGTTGGCCGCATCCGTCTGAACGCCCTGCGGGAAGCGTGGGGCCTCAAGGAGCAGGCCAAAGGTGTCCGCTATGCGGGGGCACTCGGACAGCAAACCGCCGCCTTCAACACCATTGGGGCAGGTCTGACCGGAGCTTCGCAGACCATGGCCCTGGCCCAGGACTACCGCATGCGGCAGAGGGGGGGCGGCTGATGCCTCGCGTTCCCGTTTATGAGCCGACCGTCCGCACCTCCCCCCTGGCGGCCCCACAGCGGTCGCCGGTCAGCCCCGACGCTTTTGGGGCAGGCCTTGCAGAAGGCCTCGGCCGCATCGCTGGTGCAATCAACTCCATGCAGCGCCAGGCCTGGGAAGAGGGGCAGCGAGAGCGGGCTAAGCAGGACCGAGCCGCCCTGGACCTGGCCGAGGTCGGCCTCACCGAGGCAGGGCTTGAGGCCGAAAAGACGCTCCGATCACGCCAGGGCGTGGATGCCATCAAGGCCGGCGACGAGATCGCCACCGGCTGGGAAGACCGGGTCAAGACAATCCGCTCCACCCTGGCCACGCCAGAACAGCAGCAGGCTTTCGACGTCATCGCGGCGAGGCATGACGTCCGCCTGCGTGGGACCATCGCCGACCACCAGCTCCGCGAGGGGGAGCGGGTCGCCGATACCGCCGCCGAGGCCAAGGCGCAGGCTTTCCAGCAGGCGGCCATTGAGCACCGCCGGTTCCCGGAGCATGCCTATTCAGACCTCGCCGAGGGCGCGTCTGCGCTGTGGAACCGCCTCACCGAGAAGGGGGCGGCCCCAGAGGTCAAAGACCAGGCGCACAAGAACTACATCAGCCGCGGGGTGGCCGACATCATCGCGGCCACTGCCGACGACCGCGACCACGTCGGGGCGGCAAGGCTTCTGGAACGCTATCAGAACCGGCTGACCAACCCTGCCGACCTGGCCCGAGCCCAACGCGTCGTGGAACAGGCCACGACCATGGGCGAGTCCATGCGGATCGTGGACGACCTGATGAAGACCGATCCGACCGTCCAGGGCGTCATGGACCGGGCCAAGGGCATCCAGGACCCGATCCTGCGCAAGGCGGTCGAAGATCGCGGCATGGACATGTTGCGCCTACGGGAACAGGCGCACGAGCAGGGCCAGGGCCAGTTGATGGCCGACATTTACAAGACCGTCAAGACCGGGCAGACGCCAAGCCCTGGGCAGCTCGCCGGCCTTGATCCCAAGAACCAGGAGCAGTTGTCCCGATGGATGCGCCCGGAAAAGATCCCATGGCAGGACTCCAAGGCCATCCGCTACCAGTTCCAGCAGGCCCTGGCCGACCCCGCCCAGCGTCAGACGATGGCCTCCACCGACATGCGGCAGTTCCTGTTCAGGGTGAACGAGGACGATTTCCAGGCCATGGTCGGACTGCAAGAGGATGCCCGCCAAGGGGGAGCCAATGGCCTGACCAGCATGCAGGAACGCAGCGACACCTCCTTCGTTGAACTGACAGGAACAGCCCCCAAGCCCTTCACGATCAAGGATGGCAAGGCGGAAACCAATCCTCAATACGTCGCCTGGAATGACGCCGTAGCCACCGAGGCCAACGCCATCGCTACGGCAGCGAATCGCAAGAAGCCATCGCCGGAGGACGTGCAGAAGGCCATCGACACCGTTCTGACCAGGAAGGTCCGCATCGATGAAGTCGGCCGCGATCCGGAAGTGGTCGCCGCTGTCGTCAATGCCAAGGATCGGAAATCTGCCTATGTGCCCATTGATCAGGTTGGACCAGGCAAGGCGGCAGCCATCCGCGACCTGATCCGGAAAGCCGGCGGCACACCGACCGACGACCGAGTGCAGCGGGCATACGCCGCTCGCCTGCTCAACGACCGCTCTCTCCTGGATTCGATCTTGGCTGAAAAGGACTGACCGGTGCCAGATCCATTTTCCATCATCGACGCTGCCGGAACCGCCCCCAGTCTCTTGACCGGTCAGCCGGCCGAGGCCAAACAGGATCCGTTCGCCTACATTGACAGTGGCGGAGCGCCATTTGACCGAGGAGCCGCCGTCACCCGCCAGGGATTGGTCAAAGACCCCGCCCGCGCCGGCCGCATCCTGCGTCTGCGCGACCGAACCGGCATGCCCAGCGACTTCCTGGACCGCAACCTGGACGAGGTCGAGAAGATCACCGCCGCCCAGGACTTCGATGCCGACAGCTTCCGCAAGGAATCCCCCCTGGTCGCCGCATGGATGGCGCAGTCACCAGAGCATGCCGCCCTGGCCCGAGATGACCTCCCCCGGTTGGCAGCCCTGGAGCGGTTCGTCAGCGAGTCACCAAACTACCGCTGGCGGTCAGACGGCCGAATCGAGCAGGCGCCCAACCCAAAGTCGCCAGGTTACGGCAACACCTTTACCCCCGTCGAAATGCTTAAGGACCTGGAACTCAGGTCAGAGCAGGAGTACATAGACCAGATCAACCTGGAACGCGTTGTCGGTAACCGTGGTGCGTTCGTTTCCGGGTTCCAGTCCGCCGGCATGAACACCCTGGCATTCACCCAGATGGCCCTGAACCAGATCCGGGCGGCCGGCGGGTTGCCAAAGCTGGATTCCATCGGCACCTTGGAGGCTTCCGGGGAACTGTCCGCATCGTCATCGATCAAGGACCCCGGCATATTGAAGGACATCGTCCGGGGAACCGGCGGGTTGGTTGCCGACATCCCCCTGATGGGGTTGGGGCCTGCTAAACTGGCCAGTACGCTCTTGGCCACCAGGCTGGCAGCAAAAGCGTTTATCGAACGCTATGCAGCCAAGGCCCTGGTCACAGCAGCCATTGTCCAGCCGCTGGCCATCCGAGAGGGCGTGATTACCGGGGCGCAACACGGCTGGGCCAACGGCCTTGCCGCCTGGGGCATTGAGACGGCCATACCGGCCGCCTTCGGCCCCACCGGCACCGAACGGGTCATCTCCCAGTTGATCAGCAGAGGGGTGGCCAAGGAAACTGCCCCAGGCCTGATCCATGGGGCATTCGGTCTGCTCAAGGAAACCGGGCTGGAGGCCACCGAGGAATCGGTGACTGAGTTGGCCCACGCCATCCACGAAGCTACGTCCGGCATCGATCCAGAAGCCCTGGATCCGGCCCGCCTCGGCCGCCGCCTGGTGACCGCCGGGGCCGTCGGTGGCATCGCTGGTGGCGGTTTCAACCTGCCGGAGGCCGTGGCCCGCATGCTCGGCAAAGGTGAGTCTGGAGCAGCCTCTCAGCAGTTGGCCCAGATCGACGCCACCATGCGCGGGATCGCCATCGTTCAGGCCGTGTCGGACGCCGCCAAGGAAAGTGCCGCCGCCGGGGCCAACGAGGCCGCTGCCAAGACCCTGTGGCAGACCCTTGTCGAGAAGAAGATGGAACGGGTCTATATTGACCCGGACGCCTTCGCCCGCATTACCGGGGGGAAGGGCCTCAACCCACGGGCCGCCGCCATCGAAATCCTGGCCGGCCCCCCCCTGACCGCCGGGGCACGGGTTGACCCGCGAACCAGCAAGGCCTGGGACCAGGCGGCGCAGACCTATGACGACGCGGTCCGCACCGGATCTTCCATCCCATTCCGTACCGTGGACTTCGGTTTCTGGCGGTCCAGGCACGACGACATCGCGGCCGACCTGGACCAGGAAATCCGCGTTGATCCATCGGCCAAGACCGCACGAGAGGCAGAAGACGAAATTGCCGCCATGGAGCAGGCCCAGGAGGATCCCGGCCAGGTCACCATCAAGAGCGCCAAGCAGGAAGCCGACGACATCGCGGCCGAGGTCTCCCGTCAGCTTGTGGCCGGCGGTATGGAACAACGGGCGGCCGATGCCAGCGCCATGCAGTTGGCCACCAGGTTCCGCGTCACCGCCGCCATGTGGAACAAGAACAAGGCCGCCGACGCCCCGATGATGACCCCCCGGCAAGTCTACAATGAGCAGGGCCTGGAGATCAAGTTCCCGGAATCGCCGCTACTGGCCACACCCAGCTATGAATCGGCCAAGATGGCCACCGCCAGAGCACGCGCCACCGCCCAGCGGCAGGCCGCCCAGGAGCAGATGGAGCAGATGAGGGCCGAGGACCAGGCCAAGGCGCAGGCATCACAAGCGGCCGACGAAGCACTGGCCCAGGCGGCAGCCGGAGAAGAGGGCGCCCGCCTGGTCGATGAGGCCATGGCCAAGATCCAGGCCGCCCGGGCATCCAGCCTCGGGGACGTGATGCTGGCCCTGGGACCGGACTTCGGATTCCGTCCCGATTCCAAGACGACCGCCCTGACCTCTGACCAAGAGCACCGCGCCGCAGTTTTCTTGCTGGCCATTCGGTCCCGTGGGGCCGACCTGATGGCCCTGGCCGAGGAAGCCGGAGCGAAGAGAACGCCGACCGAGGTCACCGTTGACGAGGCCGGGGCCGCGCCGCCGGTCGCTGAAGACATCGCCAACAACGCCCTGGCCCTGCGCGACCTCTACAACGAGAGCGCAAATCCCAGGTCCGACCTTACCCCCGAGCAGCGCGTCATCCTCAACGAGCGAGGCGCCGCCCTGGCCAAAGAGGTTGCCCCCTACGTGGCCGACCTGGGCCTGGAGGGCGCCCGGCTGACTGAGATCGAATTGGCGGTAGAGCACTTCATCCAGGACGACCCGCAGGCCCAGCGCGAGTACGCCCAATACATTTCCCGCAAGCAGAGCCTGAGCGGCCAGGCATTCCAGATCCCGCCGGGGATGACGCCGCAGGAGGCCGCAGCCTACGCCAAGGCCAGGGTCGCGGATGAGTCGCAGATCCCGACGGAGAGGATGGCGGCCAAGCCGAAAACCGATGCCAGGACAGGCCTGCCGCTGAACCCCGATGGGACAGTTACAGTCTATCACCACACCAGCAGCGAAGCCGCGGAAAAGATTGCGAAGACCGGGAAACTGGTGTCAATGGGAGAGCCGGACGTTTACGTTACCACCAGAAAAGAGGCTGATTCCGGTTATGGTGATACCAGCATAGCCATCCGCGTCCCTCCAGATATCTTGACCCTTGACGATGAGTTTCCCAATGGTCGCAAGGACTTCCGCATATCGGTCGGAAAACCTGGGGGATCTATTGCTGTAAAGGTTGGGGTATCCCCACCCAGCGCCGCCCTTGAGCCGAGGACGCTGGAGCAAGGGCCGGTCGAGACAGAACCCGCCGCGTCTCCCATGCCAGACACGATCGACGTGGACGGCAAGGAGCGGTCAACGCTGAACAGCAACGGCAAGCGCATCGCACAGACAGAGGAAGGGGTCCGGAACTTCTGGCGGTGGTTCGGTGAGTTCGGGATTGTTGACGAAATGACCGACGACGACAACAGGCCAATTGTCTGGTATCGCGGAGACACCGGAGGAGCCAAGGACACGTTTACACCAGGAGAAAGAAGAAGCGGGAATATTGGCACATATCTAGCCAAATCTCCAATGTGGTATTTTGTCAAAAACCCACGACAATCGGAAAGATACTCTTCCGGAGAAAACGGGACAACGACTGCGGTTTATATTCGCGGTGACTTTACACTATTGCCACAAGACGACACCGTTGCAGACTGGATTTCATCGGTTGGTCTAACTGACAAAGAATCGTCCCGCATAATGCGCGAAGAGCAAAGGAGGCCAATGTCTACGGCTGAAATCGTAGACGCGGTCTCTCTCAATAGCGCTAAGGGTCACCGTGATGGCCATACGGTTTTTCATTTCCAAGACGACACAACTGGAAGCGTCGGCGTCATGGACGTGGCGGTGGTGTTCAACCCGACAGACATCAAATCCGCCACCGGCAACCGAGGCACGTTTAACCCGGAAGACCCGAGGATATTCGAGCAGCGCGCCCCCCGCCAGCCCATCAAGCGCGGCTCCATCACCTTCGAGACGGTTGACGGCAAGAAGCGTACAACCATCAACCTGTTCCAGAAGGCAGACCTATCCACGTTCCTGCACGAAAGCGGCCACCTTTACCTGGAAATGCTGGGGGATTTATCCGAGCGGCAGGGTGCTCCGCAGCAGTTCAAGGACGACTTCGCTGCCGCCCTGGCGTATCTTGGAGTAGATCGAGAAACCCTGTCCAAAACATCGTTTGCGGACAAGGACCCCAGGAACGGGATCATGGCGATTCTATCGTCACAAGGGGAAGATGGGCTGGCTAAAATCAAAAAGATTTACGCCTACCTTGGCGATGGTTTGGATTCAGCGATTGCAGACGCTCGGGTTGCTGTTGCCGGCGTAAATGCCCATGAAAAATGGGCGCGCACCTTTGAGGCCTACCTAATGAAGGGCCAGGCCCCATCGGTTGAACTGCGCGGCATCTTTGCCCGCTTCGCTCAATGGTTGAGAAATATCTACAAATCCATCCGGCTCGACGTGGAACTGACGCCAGAGGTTAGGGGCGTGATGGATCGCCTCCTGGCCACTGACGAAGAGATCGCCACCGCCAACCAGGCCTTGGGTGATGACGGTTTCGCTGCAAACGCTCTGGCCATGGGCGTCCCCGAAGAGCGGGTCAAGGCCATCGTGGAGTCAGAGCAGGCCGCCGTCCAGGAGGCCACTGACCGCCTGCGCAATGAGGTCATGGACGAAGTCCGCCGCGAGGATACCGCATGGTGGGCCGAGGCCCGCGCCATCGTCCAGAAACAGGTCGAAGACGAGATCAACGCGGACAAGGCCTACATTGCTGAGGCTGCATTGAGACGCAACAAGACCCCGGCCGGCGAAGACTTGGACACCGATCCGATCAAGCTGGACACCAACGACTTGCGCCGCCGGGTCGAGCGCAGGGCCGGCAGCAAGATCGAGGCCAGCGCCGCCATGGATCGGTTCACCATGATGCACCGCAGAGAGGGCGGGATTCCTCTGGATCAGGTGGCCGGGCTCTTTGGCTACGCCAACGGTGACGCCCTGGTGGATGGGCTCTTGGGACTCAAGCCAAAGAAACCCTTCATCGAGGCGAGCGTAAACGCCATAATGCGCCAGAAGTTCGGTGATTCGATGCTGGACGGGACCCTTGCCGACAAGGCGATGGACGCGCTGCACTCAGACCGACTGGCAGACCTGCACCTGGCCCAATGGGATGCCTTGCTCGGGGTGTCCACCCGCAAGCGCCGGACCGCTCCCATCGAGGTCATTCGCCACGCCGCCCAAGAGAAGATCAGGAAGACCAAGGCCGGAGACCTGGCCCCGCACCTGTACCTTCGGGCCGAGATCAGGGCCCGCAGAGAAAGGGCCGCCGCCCTGGCCAACCGCGACGCCGAGGCCGCCATCACTGCCCTACAGCGTGAGATCCTGAATCACGAACTCTACCGGGCCAGCATGGACGCCAAGGCCCAGATCGAAAAAAACCTGGAATACGCCCGCTCATTCGACGACGCCAAGCGCCGCGGACGCATCGGCCGGGCCGGAGGATGGCAATGGACGGTGACCAAGCCATCCGGCGAGGCCGTGATCCTTCCGACCGAAGACGAGGCCCGCGCCGCCGCCGCCCTGGTCCCCGGCTCAACCTGGGAGCGCACCAGCGGGTACCTGGAGCAGATCGACGCCATCCGGCACCGCTACGGGTTTCGCGACATGTCGGCCGCGCAACTGGCCCGGATCAAATCCCTGGCCACCTGGGTCGCGGAGCGTGCCGCAGAAGGCCAGAGCATCGACATCCCGAAGGACATCCTGGAGCAGGCTGCCAAGGTCCAGTGGCGTGACTTGGCCGTCGAGGACCTTGCCGCCGTAGCCAACGTGATGGGCCAGATCCACTACGCGGCCAAGAGCGTCAACGAACTGTCAGCCGCCAGTCGCAAGGCTGACTTCCTTGAAAAATCTGACGAACTGATCCAGGGAATCCAGTCAAGCCATCCCGACATCAAGAAGCCGCCGGCCCACGACGGCCGCCGCAGCAAGGTATCCAAGGCCGCGGAAGACCTCTGGTTGTCGCACATTAAGGCGGCCCGCTTCATCCGCAGCATGGACGGAGAGCAGGACAACGGGGTGTGGTGGAACACCATGGTCCGACCGATCAACAATGCCTCGACCAAAGAACTGGAGATGAAGTGGGCGGCCAAGGAGCGGCAGGACGCCCTCTGGAAAGCCTGGAACCAGGCCGTGGACAAGGAAACCGACGGCTGGAACCCGAGCGAAATCCGCGCTTTCAGTGGATGGGAACGGGGCTTGGATCGCATCGGGGCCATCATGGTCGCGCTCAACTGGGGGAACGAAGGGAACCGGGACCGACTGATGCGTGGCCAGAAAGTCACAGAGGGCCAGGTCCAGGTTGTCCTGGACAGCCTCACCGACGCCGACCTAACTTTCATCGAAGGCGTCTGGGACCACATCGAAAGCTACTGGAGCGAGATTCAAGCCCTGGAGCAACGGGTCCATGGCCTTCCGCCGGAGAAGGTCGAAGCCACACCATTCCAGGCCAAGGCCGGGACGCTCAAGGGCGGGTACTTCCCCATTGTCATATCCGATGAAGCTGCCCCCATCCGAATCAACGGAACAGCCGCCACCTGGGCTGAGCAGATGCTTGCCCAGGCCCACGGCACAGCCCAGACCAAGCAGGGCCACAACAAGAAGCGCACCGGGGGAGAAGGCCAACCGCTGGAACTGGATCCGAACGTGATCGGCCGGCACATCTCCAACGTCATCCACGACCTAACCCATCGCGAAATCCTGCGCGACTGCATCAAGATCCTGTCAAGCGCCCCCATCGTGCGCGAAATCGAAAGCCGCATGGGAGCCGGCGTTGTGGTCCAACTCAAGAGTTGGTTGGGAGACATCGCAACCGAGGGTCACAATAACGATAAGCTTTCTAAGTTCGTTGGATATATGCGTCGCGGATTCAGCGCCTCAACCATGGGATTCAAGTTTTCCACGGTATTATTGCAGGTAACCGGGTTTGCGAACGCCATTAAACGTGTCGGACCAGGCCGGATGATTCACGCTATCGGGAACCTGTTTGCAGGTGAGGAAGGGTTTGCGACCGCCCACACCCTGGCCAAAGAGAAATCCGCAGCAATGCGGATGAGGTCAAAAACACAGACGCAGGAAATGGCCGAAATTGCAAACGACATGCGGAGAAACATCGTTGCCAGAGCGCAACAACGGATGCTCATGGGCGGGTTCTGGATGCTGCGCAAAGTCCAGGATCAGGTTGACGTAGCCACCTGGGTCGCCGCATATCGCAAGGCCAGCGAAGAAGGACAGTCCGATGAGGATGCCATCGCCATCGCTGACCAGACCGTGATCGACACCCAGGGATCCGGCCTGATGAAAGATCTTTCCGCTGTCCAAAGGAGCGCCGTCGGCCAGGTATTCACCGGGGCCTTCACCTACGGCAGTACGGTGTTCAACCAACTGCACGAAATAGGCGGGGAACTTCGGCAGGAATGGCGCGACAATCCAACCCTGGCAACCATGAAATACTTATATAGTTTCACCATGGTTGTTGCGCTTCCTGCGGCAATGACGGTAATCCTGCGAGACCTATCCAGGCCGGACGATGAACGCAAAAAGCCCAAGGGATTCGGCGAGAAATACGCTACAGAAATCCTGTCAACATTGCTGGGGACCATGGTCCTGACCCGCGAGTTGTCCGGAGCATTCCAGGGGTATCAATACTCTGGACCTGCCGTCACAAAACCAATTATGGACACTACAAAACTTATATCACAAGTCCGGCAGGGAGAGATCGACAAGGGCCTTGGCAAGGCCTCGCTCGACACCATGGGCGGGATCTTCGGACTGCCCACCGGCCAGCTATGGGCCACCGGTACCGGCATCGCAGACTTGCTAGACAACCCACGCCTCGACCCACGCCCTGTAATCTTCGGCCCACCAGCCAAGAGGTAACCATGACCATCACCAGCGAAACCGCACGCAACGACTATATCGGCGACGGGTCAACCGCGACCTACGCCTATACCTTCAAGGCGTTTCAAGATGCCGACCTCAAGGTTGTCAAAACTATCACCGGGGTTGATTCCACCCTGGTCTTGACCACCGACTACACCGTCACCGGAGCCGGAGAAGATGCCGGCGGAACGGTTGTCCTGACCGCTGGCAACCTGACCAGCGGACACGGCCTGAGCATCCAACGGCAAGTCGCGTTCACCCAGACCCGTGACATCCGAAACCAGGGCACATTCTATGCCGACCAGGTCATGGCCGGCCTGGACAAGCTGACCATGCTGGCCCAGCAACTGGAGGCCAGGGCCGACCGCTCCTTGCAGGTCCCGGATGGCGAGGATTCGGTGGCCGTTCTTCCAGGAGCAGCAAGCCGCGCCAGCTCGCTCCTGGGATTCGACGCAAATGGTTCCCCGGTCATGGCCGGAAGCCTGCCAGAAAACGCCAACAGCGCGTTGGTCACGTCGACGGGGAGCGTTACGGAGCGGACGCTGGCGACTCGCTTTGCCGATGTTGTCAACGTCAAGGATTTCGGGGCAGTAGGCGATGGTGTAGCCGATGACATTGTCCAGATTCAGGCAGCGATTGACGCAGCATATGCGGCCGGAGGCGGGCTTGTCTATGTCCCACCGGGGACTTACAGGATAACTACGTCCATAAACATGCGCAGCTATGTTAAGCTGTTCGGTGTTTATGGAGAAGACAATACCTTTGGCGTTGTCGGATCAAAGAACGGCTCTGAAATTAAATGGGACGGAGCCGTGGCAGGCGACCCTATTATTCGCGCTTTTTCCGCGCGCCTATTTGAAATCGACGGGATACATCTTGACGGAGACAATAAGGACGTGGTTGGAATCCTCCTTGATAGCGACAACAACCCGTCAGGTTCACAAAATGAAATCCGGAGGTTTAGCATCCGAAAATGCCTTGTCGGAGTCAAGTGGGGGACAAGCGGAATTGCTGGCGGATCATTTGCTAATGACGGAACACGTTTTAGCACATTTACCATATGGTCGCAAATGGTTGGATCTGTAGGTTTCATTATTAACTCCGGAAACGCCGGGCAAATGTCCGTCATTGAAAGCGGAGGAATCCAGGTTGATGACATAGGAATTGATATAAAGGTTGCAAATCTGTTGCAGATCCGGCGCGTTTTCGGCGGTGGAGTTATGGATACTGCGTTCATTCGATGCTCTGTCGGCATCGGCATACTCATAGAAGGTTGCTCTAGCGAATGCTGGGGCCAGGGTCAGACGTGGCGAACGAATCGCCCAAAATTCTTGAAAGTCGTCACTCCCGTGGAAGCCTACTCTGTGTACGAGACGTGCATTAAAATGTCGCAGAATCAAATCAACAATCCGATCCTGATCGACCATCCGATACGAATTGCCAGCGTTGGCGACAACTGGGGATACTGTAAGGACTACGTCACGGGTGTATCTGAACCGGCCAAGGGGACATTTACCAACAGTCTCGGTGCGCCCGGTAAATCGTCCTGTGCATGTATCAACAACGGTGTGAATGCGGGGTCTATTGATCTTGTGACTAATGAGCCCACGATGGGATGGATCGACGGCGATCTCGTTTGCTTGTCTAATTATGATCCGGGCCGGCTGTGGGTTTCGCCAGCATTTGACGCGGGATTCTACACCGCTAGTGCGGGGATGACTTGGACCCTGGCGGCGGGCGACGTGGCGACGCTGGCATATAAGGCAGTCGATAAGAGTATGACCCTTGCTTTCGTTCTTGATTCTACAACGGTAGGTGGCGTTGTAGATTATGTCCTCAAGATACGAATCCCTAACGGAAAGGTTGCCACTAAGGGTATGATGGCAAAGGTACGCGCAACGGACAACGGTAATGCGGTCGATGCGTGGTGCTATGTTTCCGCCGGAGGCACGACGGTGGATATACAGAAAGAAGATTTGACCAAGTGGACGGCTTCCGCTAACGCAACGAGCGTGCAAGGTCAAATAGTTTTTGAAATTAACTAGTTAATCCTGGGCGGAAAAGGTAGAGTAACGAAGCGCCCCGGGTCAATAGCCTGGGGCGTAACAAAGGGCCGTCCATCTGACCCTGACAATCCTGTCCCTACCGGACTCGACAGGCTACGGGGAACTGGTCGGAATATCTGACACGCAATGGGCGGATACCGTCCTGGTCGTGGACTGGACCATGGACACCCATTGAGGTGCCGCAGTCGATGCAGGGGGGGGCCACAAGTGGGCTGGGGGGGCACAAAACCAATTTAACCCACGGAACCGGCAGGATACCGGCACCGAAGACTAAGGGTTGACTTTCCTGGCCGGCGTGGTATAGGTGCGCCCGTCCGAAACGGCGTGAGAACCGTGGAAGGACACGACGACCTACGAGACTCCTGCCGCCGCCTCTGGTTAAACCATGCGGGTTCTCACCTCGGGCGGGGGCCTCGTAGGTCGCTGTGTTTTTACAGATTCTCTGGCCAGGGGCTGGGGAAACCGACACCCAGACAAAACGGAAGGCCCGGGCAGCATACCCCCAAGGGCGGCGGACGCGGCAGCCACGATGCGAGACCTCAGGCGGCACCACCAAGTGCCGGGTCTTCGAATGGAAAAGAGGGGTGGCGGCGGTGCTCGGCGGGCCTTGGCTTGACCGATCTTCGCCACCCTGATGCGCCAATTGACTTCGCGCCTGACGCAGATACCTGGTGAATGGGGCGGATCGGTCCTGATCAGGGTTCGTCCGCCGCCTGCTCCCGCCACCGCATCACCGAGCACCGCTCAGATCGGCCGGGACCCCGCCCACCACCCAGGGACACAGCCAGGACCAGCCGGATCCCCAGGAGGGATGCGGAAAAGGGCCGGGTCTGTAACGACACCACGGATCATGCGATGAGCGAACAGCGGCAGCACGACACAGGCCAGGCACCGACCAGGCCGGCCACCCCAGGAACCGCGCCGGCGTGTCTCGGATGCACCTACGCATTCCCTCGCGCGCACCGGCACGGTAACTGCGTGTGACACACCCTGGTCCTAGGACCGGCCTTGGCCCTAGGACCGGGCATCGGTAGCATATACTCCAGCGCATCACCCGAGCGGTCCGATGGACCCAGGAGCAGACCATGCCCACCACCGACACAGCACCGTACACAGTAGGCCAGGACCTGCACTGGCCGGGACTGAGGGACGCCATCCAGCACTATGTACATGGTCAGTGGCGTACCCGCTTATCCGGATCGGACCAAGCGCAGATGCGCAGATCGTGGGACGCTCAGGCCGGGTTCACGCACGTCCCCCGCCGGCTGGTGCTCAGCGGAGTCGTCCGGAGCCAGGACTGACCTGGCACCGCTGCATGACATGCGGCAAGGCAATACAGGCGAGCATGATCGCAAATAAAGGAGCAGAATGACATGAACATGAAAAAACTTACAACGCTCATCGCAGCAATCGGATCCCAGCGGGCCACCGCCAGGGGCCTCGGAGTGAACGAGCGGACAGTACGCCGCTGGGTGAGCGGGGAGCGGTCTCCGTCGGACAAGACCGTGGCCAGACTGCGGGAGCTTGCCAAGGGGATTGGTGCGCCATGAAACCGATATATCTCAAGGAATCAGAGCGGAATGAACCGCCGGCCTTCCGCCGCGGGATATATCCAGTACCGCCTCCGCTAGTCAATGGCGGCCAGGGCATGACAGATCCATTGAGACAGTTGCATGAGCTCGGCGAGAGGTTTATGGGGGTGACCTTGGAGTACCGATCGCACGGTACAGACTGGCCTCTCCCGTGGAGAGCTTGGATTGTGTCATCAAAATTCAATGGAAAATCAACGCTGGAGGGAGCTATAGGATACGGACAAACAGCAACAGAGGCCATTGATGCCCTAGTTGCACACGTAAGGAAAAATCATGAAACTCATATTGAATTTCCTGTGGCACCTGATCACCCAGCCCATTGAGGCCGACGGATTCAACCGCTGGCTTCCGTAACGGCAACGCCCTGGGCATGGCCATAAACCGCCCCCAACGGGAAAGCCGGCCCACTCCGGCACAAGGAAACGACCATGGACAACCGAGCATCAGGTAAGTATTCCCTAGGATTGGGGCCGATAAACTATCTGACCAGGTTCAGTCTCATACTGCAACCAACGCTGAACGGATTCTGGCCACCGTCGCCGACCAGGATGGACCGCACGAGAGAACATTCCTGGGGAACGAAGCAGCGACGTGCCGCTAAACTGCGGCGGCAGATGGGAGCATGACATGACCGACCAACAGACACAGGTTGCGGAGATAGTCCAGCCATCGACGATGGAGGTCATCGCCAAGGCTGAACTCGACACGCAAATCGTCACGGCCAAGCGGTTCCCCCGCGACATTCAAAAATTCTTCCACACTGCGGAGACGCTTGCCACGCAGTCCCCCGAGATCGCTGCGCAGATGGCCTATGCCAAGCCCGTTGGAGGAGGTCAGATAGCAGATGGGCCGTCTGTCCGTCTGGCTGAAATCGTCATGGCGTGCTACGGAAACATCCGGGCGCAGGCCATGGTTATATCCATTGGACAGACTGAGATTGTCGTGCGCGGTATGGCTCACGACCTGGAGAACAACACAGCCGCCTCTGTTGACGTAGTGAAAAGCATTGTCAAGCGTGACGGCAAGCGATATGGGCCGGAACAGGTCGCTGTAGTGTGCGCAGCCGCCAGTTCAATTGCCAGGCGCAATGCAATCTTTGAGGTTATCCCACGCGCCCTTGTGGCAGGGATCATAGAAAAGGCGCGGAAGGTCGCAGCCGGAACTGAGAAAGACCTTCCTACCCGCCGCAAAGCATTGCTCGAATGGCTTTGCAAGCATGGCTTGACACGACAGCAGATATACCAATGGATTGAGGTTTCCGGCGAGGATGCCGTAACCCTGGATCACATGGCGAAACTCCATGGGCTGATCCAATCTTGCAAGGAAGACGGGTCCAACTTTGCAGATGCCATAAAAGAAGCCTCGCAGCCGAAACCATCGGCGGATTCAATCGCCGTCAAGCCGCAAGAAAAGACGGTTGACTCTGCGCCTGTGAAGAAGGAGGATGGAAATGCAAACGATCCCGCCTTCTGAACTTTCTATCGGCGACTATCACGCGGCTGCTCCCCGTTGGCTGTCGAAGACCTCGCTTCGTGACTATGGCGAGCACGGTCCGGCATGGTGGAAATTGCGCTACATCGACAGGGCAATTCCCAACAAGCGGCCGGACGGTGCGCTGCAAGGTATGGCATTGGATTGCTTGCTGACCGAAGGGCTGGAGCAGTACATGTCCCGGTTCATCGTCAGGCCGGAAGGGATCGACCTCCGGACCACTGCTGGGAAGCAATGGCGTGCCGCGAACGAGGGCAAAGAAATACTGGGAATCGATGACGGTCTGATCATCGAAGAAGCAGCCGAGGCTGTGACCTCATGCTGCGAATGGAACGAAATAGAGGACCGTGGTCTTGCCCAGCATACATTACGGTGGGAAACGACCCTTGGCTTCGGACTCCAATCCCGCCCGGATTGGATCAGCCGCGACGGCAAAACAATTTGGGACCTCAAGAAAACCCACGACCTTTCCAGGTTCGGGAAGCAGGCAGTGGACCTCGGATATCACCTGCAGGCCGCCATTGCAGTGTGGTGCCTGCGGCAACAGAAGATTGCCGTAGAAAATGTCTACCTGATCGCTGTCGAGTGGGAACGCTGGGCGCGGTGCAACGTTTACCGTGTTCCTCAGTTCGCCATTGAAGGTGGCGAAAACCTATTGCTTTCGTATGCTACCGACATCGGCAATCACATGAAGTCAGGAAACTGGACGCACCACCAGGACGAGCCCGAAGACCTACCCATCCCAGACTGGCA
>Ga0315904_10004211_pt1 | contig 20644 bp, 11 predicted proteins | sample LakEriMetagenome_6_FD_203529 | JGI IMG/M metagenome (GOLD analysis project Ga0315904, IMG submission 203529) | Freshwater fungal communities from buoy surface, Lake Erie, Ohio, United States - Buoy 12 MA120 | ecosystem: Environmental > Aquatic > Freshwater > Lake | place: USA: Lake Erie, Ohio...
CCCTCCCCACCGGGAACAGCGCAGCTAATCCCTCTGTTTTTTTTGAACCGCAGAGACACAGAGTTAGCAGAGAGTTTCTGGAGGTGTGTTATATGCGCGTCGCAGTTCCCCAGCGCAGCGAAAGACGCGCCTTCCATCGAAGAATCACCTTCGCCCCCACTCGCCCTTCGCCCTTCGCCCTTCGCCCTTCGCCCTTCTTTGCCATCAATCAACAAGAAACGATCGTGCACTTGTTTGGTGCGGTGAATCGTAATGGGCGAGTATTGCGAGTTGTGCTTGGACAGGTCAAGTTGGAGTGATGCCGGAATGCGTTCAGTGTAAATGGTGGCAGTTACGTTCTTTTGCCGTTTGGCCATTTGCAGCAGCACTGTATGGTCGATGTAATTGTCGATGAGAATAATGGAATGCTTAGCTCTTGCAATGAGGTCGCTGAAGAAGGCATAAGCATCAAAGATTTGGTTTTCGAAGAAAATGCCGTGTTTGGGGAGTTCAACTCCTTCCATTCGCTTGTATAAATCTTCGATTTTTTGTTCGTGAAAAATCAGCATTTTTTCGGTGTTCGCTAAACGGGTAACAAGTAAATCGCCATGTGTCATAGCTTTTTTCAAAAGCACAAAGGATTGTATGATTTGAACGCTGACTTCAACAGCTTGCGTTGAATTCAGCACAGAAGAAGCCATTGCTACTCCAAATTCAGTAAATACCCTTGGAGGTTTTCGCAGGCTCTTGCGAATGGATTTGGATATCGCATTTTGCGATATCCAAATTCTCATTTCATCCGTTGTCAGTTGAAAGCAAAATGTAGCCGGAAATCGACCTTTGTTGCGACTTACCTGTTCATTGAGTCGTGAAGTGCTCACCCCATAAAGTGCGGCCAAATCACGGTCGAGCGTTACTTGCATACCCCGAATGGTGAAGATTCGGCTTTCGATACCGGTGACGATTGAATTTTCCATGCGGCGAAACTGCGGAGTTCAGGCGACATAAAAAACCTATAAATTATTCCGGATAAAGGCATAAATGCGAGTACTGGGTACTAGGTACTGGGTACTGAGTAGGGCGTGACGATGCCTAAATAGCGTTGACTGCCACTTGCCACTCGCACCTCGCCCTTCGCCCTTCAAATGTGCCGCCCCGCTGGGGCTCTTTGGCCAACCTTGTCCTTCTGGCTATTGATATTTCGCCCCTCCGGGGCTAGCTGATAGGCGAGGGTGTTCTCTTGAGAGCACCGGTCCTCAACTTCGTATTGGGACCGCCCGCGCCGGCCGAGCGAAGCCGAGGCCTCTATGGCGCGCGAACAACCCGGTCCCCGAGCGAAGTCGAGGGGCGCCCTTCGCCCCTCGCCCTTCGCCCTTCGCCCTTCGCCCCTCGCCCTTCGCCCTTCGCCCTTCGCCCTTCGCCCCTCCAAGAAACTGATCTAAGTCATACGGCAGACTACCCGCAGAGATACCTTGCGTCTTTTTTTTAGAATTTGTCCGATGCCACGAACAGCGCGCCAAAGCGGGGAGAGGCTCGGTTAAAACACAAACTAACCTAGACATAAAGGCAACGCGCGGATGTATCTTTCCGCAATCAACGAATGAGTGAACACGAATTGGCATATCACGCCTCGGAAGCAGGTACAGGCCCCACCAGGTCTGTTGACTTGATTCACGAGAAGGGAAGGAAGCTTCACGAGGCCTTGATTTATCTGGTAGGGGTGTATGCTTTACTCTACAGCTTAATCAACTGGATTATTGGTCAGAAAGAACAAGCGTACATCACCGCGTGCATTCTGCCGTCTGTTTTTTTGACGTGGTTGCTCTTCAAGAAGGGATATTATTATTATTCGAAACTTTGGAACGGCCTGCAAATCAATTTTGCAGTGCTCATACTCGCGCTGACAACGGGGCCTGAAACGTATGTTCCGGCATTTTACATCCCCATAATCATCGGAACGCTGGTTACGCTGCAAGGGGCGGAACGCGCCACTGGTTATGCACTTTCCGGACTAAGTATTGCGCTCATGGCGTTTTCACTAGTATCGGATATTCGAATCTTCGAAGTCTCCATTCCAACGGAAGATTCAATGCGCTTCGAGCGGATTGCCAACATGATTGGTGTCGGCGTAATCTCCGGCCTGGAGGTCATTTACATCTTGTGGTTCAGTAATGATATCCAGAACAAACTCATAGAGCAAACAGCTAAGCTCGATGATCGCAATACCCAAATGGTGGCTGCACTCTACACGCGCGATAAAATGATGTCGATGCTGTCACACGACTTGCGTTCACCGATAGCCTCAATCCACGCCGGGATGGAACTCTTTGAAACCGGGAATGTCGATGCTGAGTTGCAAGCCAAGTTGTACACGCAGATGAAGAGCAGAACGGGTCAAACCCTGGCCCTTATGGATAAGCTCCTGTTGTGGTCGCGCAGTCAAACGCGCACCATCATCTACCGCGAAGAACCGCTCAGCATCGCACAAATCGAGCAGTTTGCTAAATCGGTGTGTTACCTTTTCGCCAGTGAAAAGCTCATCAACTTTACCTATCGCTTGGATGTGCCACCGGGATCTATGGTGAAAGGCGACCGCGATATGATTGAGGCGATTTTCCGAAACCTCATTTCAAATGCCATCAAATTCACCAAGCCGGGCGGACATGTAACGCTCGCGGCACAAGACAAAGGCAAGACCTGGATGTTCAGTGTTTCCGATAATGGCAAAGGAATGACCAAGGAAGAAATTGAGAAAATTACGGGAGGCATATCCTTCACCACCTCCGGTACCGATCGCGAAAAAGGCCATGGACTAGGCATGCAGCTCGTACAGGATTTCATTCGCAAGCACAATTCTTCGCTGAAAATCGACTCAGTGCTGGAGCAAGGAACAACGTTTTCGTTTGAACTGCCCAAGGCGTGATTTTTTGAACCGCAGAGAAGCAGTGAATGTCTGGAGAAAGAGCCTTGAATCTAACTTATACCCTTCTTAATTTTGAACTTTAACTACCCATCTTAAAGAAATAAAAAGCCCCAGTCCTCAGTCCCCAGTCCCCAGTCCCCAGTCCTCAGTCCCCGGTCCCCAAATTATGTCTTCACTGAACACTCCTGCCTTCGCCCACGGCGCCCCCATCTACGCCCTGTGCCCGGGAGAATCACCGACGCTCTTCTATTCCGGTGGTGGCGATTGTCTGGTGGCCAAATGGAACTTGGAAGCAGGTCAACAAGAGCCCTTTGTCGTAAAGGCGGAGTCTCCCGTTTATTCTTTGGTGTTGGATGCGGATTCTAATGTGCTCTTTATCGGATGTAGCGATGGAAAGCTCCATGCGATTGATACACATTCTCGACAAGAACTGAAAGCCTGGGCCCTTCACCGCGCCGGCGTGTTTGATTTGAAGATTGACCCCGGGCGCAGACGATTGCTGGCCGCCGGTGGCGATGGTGTCCTTTCGGTTTGGGACCTGAACACATTACAATTGCTTCGCACGGTGCCGCTGTCCTCCGGTAAACTGCGTCAATTGGAACTCAGTCCCGACAATGCTTTGCTCGCCGTAGCGGATAATCAGGGGCCGGTGCATGTGCTCAATGCCGATGATTATTCAACCGTCAACACCTTGACATCGCATGCCGATGGTGCAACAGCTGTCGCCTGGCATCCCACCAAACCAATCCTCATTTCCGGTGGAAAAGATGCCTACCTGCGCTGCTGGAATCGTTCCAACAGCTTTGCGGAAATCCTGTCAATCGCGGCGCACCAAGCTTCAATATACAGCATCGTCTTTTGGCCCGACGGCTTGCGCATGGCCACCGCAAGCCGCGATAAGACCATCAAATACTGGGATGCAGCTAATTTGGATCCTATCAAGCGTATTGATTATGCGGCCGGCGGACATCGGCACTCGGTCAACAAATTACTTCTTGCCGGAACTGTGCTTGTGAGTGGAGGAGACGACCGAATGCTGCAGGTGCATCGTGTATAATTTGTCGTTTTGCCTCGGCCATGTGCCACAACGTCTCCGTTAACTTCGCCCTTTATTCACGCTATGTCTCAACCCTCTATTCCAAAAGGAACCCGCGACTTCTCGCCCGAAGTCATGATTCGGCGCAATTACATCTTTGATGTGATTCGCTCCGTTTTTCAACGCTATGGCTATTTGCCTCTGGAAACACCCAGCATGGAGCAGGTCGAAACCCTCACGGGCAAATACGGCGATGAAGGCGATAAACTTATTTTTCGCGTGCTCGATAGCGGGGATTACCTCAAGGGCGTAAGCGAAGAGGCACTCCAATCGCGTCAACTTAACAGCATTACAAAGTCCATTGCAGAGAAAGCACTGCGCTATGATTTGACAGTGCCTTTCGCGCGCTTCGTGGTCATGCACCAGCATGAGCTGGCATTTCCGTTTAAGCGTTATCAAATACAGCCCGTCTGGCGCGCCGATCGTCCGCAAAGGGGACGTTACCGCGAGTTTTATCAATGCGATGCCGACGTGGTTGGCAGCGACAGTCTCATCAATGAAGTGGAACTCATTCAAATTTTTGACGATGCGCTCACCCAATTGAAAGTTCCCGCAATCATTAAGATTAATAATCGCAAAATCCTCATGGGCATTGCCGCCGCCGCCGGCATCGCCGATCGCATGATGGAAATGACCATTGCCATCGATAAGCTGGATAAAATAGGAGAGGAGGGCGTGATGAAGGAACTGGCCGAGCGCGGATTCAGCGCTTCGGCGATAACCATAATTAAGTCCATGCTCGGTTTAAAAGGCGATAACCGCGAACAACTGAATCACTTGCGCTCCGTGTTGTCGGCCAACGAAACAGGCTTGAAGGGAATTGAAGAAATCGAGTTTGTACTGAATAAGCTCGACGCTCTTCCACTGGCCTCGGCCAAAGTCGAATTGGATATTACACTTGCCCGCGGACTCAATTATTATACTGGAGCCATTTTCGAGGTGAAAGCAGAAGGTGTGCAGATGGGTAGTATTTGCGGAGGCGGTCGTTACGATGACCTCACGGGTATCTTCGGATTGAAAGGCGTTTCAGGCGTGGGTATTTCCTTCGGTGCGGATCGCATTTACGATGTGATGAATGAACTAAACCTCTTTCCCGATCACGCCAAACAAAGCACCCGTGTCTTGTTCGCCAATTTCGGTGAACAGGAAGAGCAGCACTGTTTGCAGCTGGTAAGAGCCGTTCGCAAGGCCGGCATCAATGCGGAAATCTATCCCGAAAGTGCCAAGATGAAAAAGCAGTTCAAGTACGCTGATGATAAACACATCCCTTACGTTGCTATTGTTGGCGAAGAAGAGTTGAAGAGTCAAACCATTTCGCTGAAGCACATGCAAAGCGGTGAACAATCCAAGCTGACCATCCATGAGCTCATTGCCAGACTTCAAGACTAAGCCGACGTACCGGCGCATCACGCAAGAAGACATTGAGCGTTTTGTCACCATGTTGGATGACAAGCGCGTGTTGTTTGATGAGGAATCGCTCTTGGCCTATGGTCACGACGAAACCGAAGACCTGGTGCATCCGCCGGAGGTTGTGCTCAAACCACAATCAGCCGCCGAGGTCAGTGCGATATTGAGCCATTGTCGCGAACATTCGATTCCTGTAACAGCTATTGGTGGTCGCACAGGTTTGAGCGGCGGCGCATTAAGTGTTCTGGGTGGTGTGGGCTTAAGCATGGAGCGAATGAACCGTATCCTGGAAATTGATGAATTGAATTTGCAGGTGAGTGTTGAGCCGGGCGTAATCACGCAAGTGCTACAAGAAACTGTTGCGGCAAAAGGACTTTACTATCCTCCCGATCCCAGCAGCCGCGGTACGTGCACCATTGGCGGCAACCTGGCTGAAAACGCCGGTGGTCCCAGAGCAGTGAAGTATGGCGTAACCAAGGATTTTGTCCTCAACCTTGAAGTGGTATTGGCGGATGGAACTATTATTCAAACGGGAGCCAACACGTTAAAGAATTCAACAGGCTATAATCTGACGCAGCTGATGGTAGGCAGTGAAGGTACACTGGGCATCATCACCAAAGCCCAATTGAAGCTCGTGCCTTTGCCGAAGCACAACCTGTTGATGCTTGTTCCTTTTTATGATGCGGCAAAGGCCTGCGAGGCGGTGAGTGCAATTTTTCGTGCGGGAATCACCCCCAGTGCCCTTGAATTTATGGAGCGCGATGCCATTGATTGGGTTCTGCGTTTTGTGGATGATGTGAGTGTGCCGGTAGAACCTGCTATTCAAGCGCATTTGCTGATTGAAGTGGATGGCAATCATACCGAAGCGCTCATGGCCGATTGTGAAGTGATTGCAGGGGTGGTGCAGGAGTATGGCAGCGGTGAAATTCTCTTTGCCGATGATGAGGCGCAGAAAAATCAACTGTGGAAGTTGCGCAGAAAAGTTGCTGAGGCGGTGAAATCGAACAGTGTTTATAAGGAAGAAGACACCGTTGTGCCGCGTTACAAATTGCCGGAGCTCTTGCGCGGCGTGAAAGCAATTGGCGACCGGTTTGGCTTCAAATCGGTGTGTTATGGTCATGCAGGTGATGGTAATCTGCACGTCAACATCATCAAAGGCGATCTTTCTGATGAGCGCTGGAACGATGAACTACCTTCAGCCATTCGAGAAATTTTCGAGTTGTGCGTGTCACTCGGCGGCACGCTAAGTGGAGAGCATGGCATCGGGTTGGTGCAACGCAATTACATGCCGATTGCCTTCGATGAACAGGAGTTATTGTTGATGAAACGTATCAAAATGGGGTTCGACCCGACACAAATCCTCAATCCCTTGAAAGTTTTTCCTGAGCTAATTGATTGATTGATTGTCTTTTGAGAAAAAAGGTGACATTTTTTTCATTTTTATTGAATGTTATGAACAATTCTTTCTTAATTTTGCAACGTGTCAGGCAGTAATGTTTGGCGCATTTAGAGTTAGTTGAGTTGAGTCGCAATGACTCAAGACAATTACGATAGTTTTTAGTTTTTCAGTTTAAGCCAGGAAGCCCCGCTATCGAGCGGGGCTTTTTGGTTGCAGTAATTTCCAACATGCATCAGCCAAAGCGTTGTCAATGGAATATATTTGGGCCGTAACTAAACCCGGAAGCAGATGCGTTTATTTTCTACTCTTTCACTTGTCCTTTTTATTGTTGTCACATCTTTTGGCCAATGCGGACCTGATTCAACCTTGATCAATATGTTTATCTCGGTTGATCCGTGGGGAGAAGAAAACTACTGGGAACTTGTACCAACCGGAAATGGCTGTGGGAATGGAGCTTTATACTTCGGCGCTAATGAATTGGTAGGGTGCGCAGGAACACCACCGGAAGTTGATGGTGGCTATCCGGATAATACGGTGGTTGAAGTGCCTGCGTTTTGTTTGCCGACGGGTCAATCGTTTGATCTGATTTTCGTCGACTCCTATGGTGATGGTGGCCCTGTGTTCGAACTTTATGAGAACGGTGCATTCGCCCATGCCTATGGTGGAAGCGGTTATGGCAATATCTGGACATTCCAAGTGGGGAATAGCGGTCTGCCCTTATACGATTCACCTTGCGGTGCGTTGGAGATTATTGTGGATGGCACGCCGGTGCTCATCGACAACACGGCATGTGTGGCCCAAAATGCGGAGCCACGACCGGCGGGAATTTACTGCGGCTTGCCGGGTGCTTGGTGTGAAGGGAACATCACGAATACAGCGTGGGCCTATTTCACCGCGCAAGCAGGCCTTACCTATGAGATTACGTCTTGCAATGGTGGTCCGGGGTTCGATACGCAACTGGCATTGTACAAAGCTTCGGATTGCCTCGGTTGGACAGGCTTCGAATTGGTGGCAGCGAATGATGATATGGCGGGAGGATGCGCCTCTGCGGATGGTTATTCTTCGTTGATGTACGCGAATTGTCTGGAAACCGGTGCTACTTATTATATCCAAGTTGATGGATGGGAAGGCGCTACCGGTGCGGCGGAGATATCGGTCCGCACGGTAACAGTAACCAATCAGTTTGACGCTGTGTTCAACGATATCCGTTGCCCCATTGATAAAGGCCAGACGCCGGAATCATCCATTTATCCATTCTTTTCGGGTGGAAGTTCCAATTTCACCTGTGAATGGACGGGACCCAATGGTTTTACCAGCAATGAAAAGAATATCGTTAACCTGAATCCCGGTGAATATTCCGTCACGGCCACTGATGCTTGTGGGAATGTATTCACGGCTAGTTACACCGTGACTCAGCCTGATTTGTGGATTGTTTCGACCACAGAAACCGGACCTGCTTGTGAGGCTACAACAGACGGAGAAATCAACCTTAGCGTGAACGGAGCGACAACACCCTATAGCTACGCGTGGATTGGTCCCGACGGTTTCGAGAGCACGCAACCCGACTTGAATAATCTTGCAGCCGGAAATTATCAAGTAACCATTACTGATGATAACGATTGCGAAACGTCAGCGTTCGTGATTTTGGAACCACTCAACTCGTTCAGTTTTGATTTGGGGTCAGACACTACCCTCTGTCTTAACGAAGAACTGATGGTATTCGGTCCCGGTGGTATGCTTTACCAATGGCAAGACATGAGCGTCAATCAGTTTTTCACCATCGAGGCAGCAGAGTGGGGAATAGGTCAACATGCTATTGTGCTTACAGCAACAACACCTGAGGGTTGCACCTTTACCGACGCCCTTAACTTTACGGTGGCGGATTGCAACGCTATTGCTGAGTTGGAACCGGCTATTGTTTTTCAGGTATTCCCGAATCCGGCGCATAGTGAATTCTCCATTCTTTGGGATGGCCAGGTGATGAATGGTCAAGTGCAATTAATCGATATGACCGGTAAAATCGCTGCGCAGAAACTGTTTCGTCAAACCGATCGGGTAGTCTGGAATCCGCGTGTTGCGCCGGGTATTTACACGCTGCAATTCATCAGCGAGGGTGTTTCGGCGAGCAGCCGTATGATTATCGAATAAGCTGCTCACGCGGCATCGTTGATAATTCCGACTGAGTAGCGGGGAATCAATTTGCGGTCATGCGATGAACCGCTTATTTTTGGGGCCGTTAAAACAAACGCATCATGGGAAATTCACACGATCACCACGACCATCACGGTCATCAAGAGGCACAGCAAAACGAAATCGGCGGACCGGTTACGTTTGCACTCATTTGCTTAGTCTTGGCTGTTGTGGTTATTTACTTTTTGGGGAAGTAAGTTTTCTCGCACTCCGCTTACTCGGCCTTATCAGCGGGTTATCCAACTTTTTGTTGGAGAAGATGTGTTGTATTTGGGTATTCAAATACGTGATGAGTTCCTGTGAACCTTCCACATTGATTTCTTGCGACAACCCCAGAATGAATCGTGCAACGGGTTTTAAATCATATACCGTTGCCTTGAAGGTGTAATACGATTTATTGTCCACGGATTTTATGTACGGTGCACTAGCGGGATATTCTTCTTTGAGTAAGAGTGCTGCGCGCATCGTCATATTCAGGCTAACGGCAAACTCCTCGTCTTTCCGGGCAAAACCAAAAGGATCCAGTTCACTTACGCGGTGCATTTTGGTGTGACGCAGCGGGTGACGTGTTAGCTCTACCGAAGTAATCCGATCAATATTGAAGAGTTTATTTTGCTTGGAACTGACTTCAAAGGCGACCAATTGTGCAAAGTTCTCAGTGAAACTTATGGGCTCAACGAGGCGGTCGGAAACATTGGCGGAATGAAAGCTGTGATACCGTTTGAGAACAATTTGTCGCTTGGATTTCATTCCGTCCGAAATCGTGTCCACAATTTTTCCCAGATGAACCTGCAGAATGATACGGGTGCCAATCTGGACATCGGAATGAACCAGCAGTTTACTCAGAATCGCATCCTTAATCTTTACATTTTTCCCAACTGAATTGAGCAGTTTCTTCAGGAAAACAATCTCATCTTTCGAGAAGGCCATTTCGGATTTTAATTCTTCGCTCAGAATGAATACCCGATTTTGTTCATCGCGTTGCAATTGAAATCCGAGCTCTTCCAGCAAGTTGAAGTAGCGGTAGAGTGTTCGCTCAGTACTGTTGAGCACATCCGATAAATTACGCAACGACTTGGCAGGCTCACTTTTGAGCAAGTTAATCAGCTGAAATACGCGCAGTATTTTATTTTGATTATGCATGTCTTCCCTTCCGTTTGATCAAATCTTCGATCACCACATTCTCAAAGATTAACTTTTTATGATTATACGATAGCTTCCTGTAAGTGACTATTCAGCTAGTACTCCGATATCGGCTGCGAAGATATTTTGAAAAACATCCATTTTTAATGGATGTGGAGTTTAATTAGAATTCGTATAAAACTCAAAATAGATGCAGGATTGACTTCACTTGGTAATTACATAAGAGGAGAAAAAATAGGCGCATTTGGCATTTCACATCGGCGGCACTGATGTATAACAAAAAAGGCCCTTGCGGGCCTTCTTTGAATTCATTCTATTATTTATGCATGCTGCTCGCGCTCTGCAGGTGAGCCGCTGCGCTTAGCAATCAAATTCACGTAGTCTTCGCTGTTGCCAACGATCATCTTCTGGAACTTACGCACACCGGCACCCGCAGGAATTGGGTGACCAACGATAACGTTCTCCTTCAATCCGATGAGGTAGTCGGTCTTACCTTGAACTGCAGCTTCATTCAATACTTTGGTAGTTTCCTGGAACGATGCTGCTGAAATCCATGAATCGGTTTGCAAAGAGGCGCGAGTGATACCCTGGAGCATTGGGCGCGCAGTAGCTGTAATGGCAACACGTGCTTCAATCTCTTGCTTATCCTTACGCTTCAATTGTGAGTTTTCATCACGCAGGCTGCGAACGCTGATAATCTGACCTTCCTGGTAACGCTCGCTTTCGCCAGCGCTGACCACAACCATCTTATCAAACAACAACTCGTTTTCTTCCAAGAACTCCGCCTTATCGACATTCGTTCCTTCCAGGAAGCGAGTGTCGCCGGCATCGGTGATTTCAACTTTGCGCATCATCTGACGTACGATTACTTCAAAGTGCTTGTCGTTGATTTTCACCCCTTGCAGACGGTATACTTCCTGAATTTCATTCACCAGGTATTCCTGAACTGCTGTTGGACCTTGGATATCGAGGATATCGCCCGGAGAAATCGCACCATCGGAGAGCTGCATACCTGCGCGCACGAAGTCACCATCCTGAACCAGGATGTGCTTGGAGAGCGGAATGAGGTATTTCTTCTCTTCACCGGTACGTGCTTTCACCGCGATTTCACGGTTACCACGCTTGATTTTTCCGTATTCCACGATACCGTCGATTTCTACCACTACAGCAGGGTTCGATGGATTACGAGCTTCAAACAATTCGGTCACACGTGGAAGACCACCGGTGATATCGCTTGTTTTACCCGACATACGTGGGATTTTCACGAGGATGGTACCCTTACCAACTTTCGCCTTATCGTCCACATTTAAGTGAGCTCCAACAGGAAGTGAATACACTTTCACCACTTCTTTGTTGCGCACGATTTCGATTGCCGGGTTCTTCTTTTTATCCTTGGTTTCAATAATTACTTTTTCAGAGAAGCCGGTTTGTTCGTCGAGTTCAGTTTTGAAGGTAATTCCTTCTTCAACTGCGTCGAATTGAATGCTACCGTCTTCTTCTGTGATGATCACGCTGTTGTATGGATCCCAATCGCAGATCAAATCTCCCTTCTTCACCGATGATCCCGGCTTGATGTGGAGAATAGCACCGTATGGAATATTGGCGTTGGTGAGTACCGAACCTGATTTTGGATCGATGATCTTCACTTCCGATGAACGTGATACGACAATTGTACGCATTTCACCGTTTTCGCCCATGTTTTCAACACTGCGCAATTCTTCAATCTCAACGGTACCGGCATATTTGGCGCGGATTTCCGCATCGATTGCACCACCGCCCGCGGCACCACCCGTGTGGAAGGTACGCAGGGTAAGCTGTGTACCCGGTTCACCGATTGACTGAGCAGCGATAACACCGACAGCCAAACCTTGCTGAACGAGCTTGGCTGTAGCCAAATCGCGACCGTAGCACTTCGCACATACGCCACGCTTGCTTTCGCAGGTGAGTACAGAACGAATTTCCACTTCTTCGATACCGGCAGCATCAATTGCTTCTGCCTTGAATTCATCAATGGTTTCACCAGCTTCTACGATGATTTCTCCAGTTTCCGGATTAACTACATCGTGAACGCTGGTACGACCCATGATACGGTCTTCCAATGTTTCAACCACTTCATCCGCTTTCTTCAACGCTGATGCAACAATACCGCGGAGGGTCATGCAATCCACTTCGTTAATGATAACGTCTTGTGCAACGTCAACCAGACGGCGGGTGAGGTAACCGGCATCGGCCGTCTTCAACGCCGTATCGGCAAGACCCTTACGCGCACCGTGGGTAGAGATGAAGTACTCCAAAATCGACAATCCTTCCTTGAAGTTTGCCAAGATTGGGTTTTCGATAATGTCCTGACCACCCATGGCTGCGTTTTTCTGAGGCTTAGCCATCAGACCACGCATACCGGCAAGCTGACGAATCTGTTCTTTCGAACCACGCGCTCCGGAGTCAAACATCATGTAAATACTATTGAATCCTTCCTGGTCGGTTTTGAGGCGATCCATGAGGATGTTGGTCAACTTCGAGTTGGTGTTGGTCCAGATATCGATGACCTGGTTATAACGCTCGTTGTTGGTGATCAGACCCATGTTGTAGCTATCGAATACTTCCTGCACTTTCGAGGTAGCATCGGCAACGAGTTTGTCTTTTTCAGCAGGGATAACAACGTCAGTCAATTTGAACGACAATCCACCCTTGAACGCCCAGTAGTAACCAAGGTCCTTCATGTCATCGAGGAACTTCGCCGTGCGGGCAATACCCACGTGCTTGAGAATGTCTCCGATGATATCACGCAGTGCCTTCTTAGTCAACAGTTGGTTGATGAAACCAACCTCACGAGGAACTACGCGGTTGAAGATTACGCGACCGGTTGTGGTCTCGATAATGCTGGCATTTCCGTGGAAATCCGTCCAGCGAACTTTGATATTGGCGTGAAGATCCAACTGACCTTCGTTGAAGGCGATTGTTACTTCTTCCTCTGAATAGTAAGTCTTATTTTCTCCAAGAGCAGGGTGCTCAGGAGTTCCTTTGCGGGACTTTGTAATATAATAAAGACCCAACACCATGTCTTGTGATGGAACCGTAATCGGCGCACCATTGGCAGGGTTCAGGATGTTGTGAGAAGCCAGCATGAGAAGCTGTGCTTCCAGGATTGCGCCCGGGCCGAGTGGCACGTGAACGGCCATCTGGTCACCATCGAAGTCGGCGTTGAATGCCGTACACACGAGTGGGTGCAACTGAATCGCTTTTCCTTCAATCAGCTTTGGCTGGAACGACTGGATACCTAAACGGTGAAGGGTAGGAGCACGGTTGAGCAACACAGGGTGGCCCTTAAGTACGTTTTCCAGGATGTCCCAAACAACGGCTTCTTTCTTATCAACGATCTTCTTAGCTGATTTCACTGTCTTCACAATACCACGCTCAATCATCTTGCGGATGATAAACGGCTTGAAGAGCTCAGCAGCCATATCTTTTGGCAATCCACATTCGTGGAGTTTCAATTCAGGACCTACGACGATAACCGAACGTGCTGAGTAGTCGACACGCTTACCGAGGAGGTTCTGACGGAAACGTCCTTGCTTTCCTTTCAATGAATCGGAAAGCGACTTCAGTGGACGGTTGCTTTCTGTTTTTACTGCGGATGACTTGCGGGAGTTATCGAACAAACTGTCGACCGCTTCCTGCAGCATACGCTTTTCGTTACGCAAGATTACCTCTGGAGCTTTGATTTCCACCAATCGCTTGAGACGGTTGTTACGGATAATCACGCGACGGTATAGGTCGTTCAAGTCAGAGGTTGCGAAACGTCCGCCATCCAACGGCACCAATGGGCGCAATTCGGGTGGAATAACGGGAACAACGCGGGTAATCATCCATTCCGGACGGTTCACCACACGGGTGTTTGCATCACGGAAGGCTTCAACTACCTGAAGGCGCTTGAGGGCTTCGTTTTTACGCTGTTGTGAGGTTTCAGTGTTGGCCTTGTGACGCAACTCGTATGACAATGCATCGAGCTGAACTTTCGCCAACAAATCGTACAATGCCTCGGCACCCATCTTCGCAACAAATTTGTTGGGATCCTTGTCGTCGAGGTATTGATTGTCTTTTGGAAGTTTCTCCTGAATATCGAGGTATTCTTCCTCTGTGAGGAAGTCGAATTCAGCTAGCGCGCCACCATCAACGCGGGTTGCAGGACCCACATTTACCACTACGTAACGTTCGTAGTAAATGATCTGATCCAGTTTCTTGGTGGGTAATCCCAACAAGTAACCAATTTTATTAGGCAAAGAACGGAAGTACCAGATGTGGGCTACAGGCACGCTGAGGGTGATGTGGCCTGTGCGTTCGCGACGCACCTTCTTTTCGGTAACTTCTACACCGCAACGGTCACAAACGATGCCTTTGTAACGAATACGCTTGTACTTACCGCAGTGGCATTCGTAATCCTTTACAGGACCGAATATTTTTTCGCAGAAAAGACCATCGCGTTCCGGCTTGTAGGTGCGGTAGTTGATGGTTTCCGGCTTCAAAACTTCACCATGTGAACGCTCCAAAATTTCTTCCGGAGAGGACAAACTGATGGTGATAGATCTGAAATCGCTCGTTGGGCGGGCTATTTTTTTTGCTTGAAGCATTGTGATTTATTTCTTTTCAGGTATAAAACAATTCAATGAAAGGGTAGAAGGGACGGGAGTTTTGAGACTCCCGACCCGTAACTTATCGATTAGTTCTGGTTCAATGTGATATTGAGACCCAAACCACGCAATTCATGCAGCAATACATTGAAGGACTCCGGAATACCCGGTGTTGGCATATTCTCGCCCTTTACAATGCATTCGTAGGCCTTGGCTCGACCCATAACGTCGTCGGACTTCACCGTGAGGATTTCCTGGAGGATATTGGCTGCACCGAAAGCTTCCAATGCCCAAACTTCCATTTCCCCGAAACGCTGACCTCCGAACTGGGCCTTACCACCAAGTGGTTGCTGAGTGATGAGCGAGTATGGACCGATAGAACGCGCGTGCATCTTATCGTCAACCATGTGGCTCAGTTTGATCATGTAGATCACACCCACTGTAGCTTGCTGTTCGAAACGCATACCGGTACCACCATCATAGAGGTAGGTAACACCCCATTCAGGTACACCGGCGTCTTTCATTTCGCGTAGAATATCGTCGAGTGAAGCACCGTCGAAAATCGGGGTAGCAAAGCGCTTTCCTGTTTTCTGACCAGCCCAACCGAGTACGGTTTCGTAGATCTGACCCAGGTTCATACGAGAAGGTACACCGAGCGGGTTGAGTACGATGTCCACCGGAGTTCCATCCTCAAGGAACGGCATATCCTCATCGCGCACGATACGGGCAACGATACCCTTGTTACCGTGACGACCCGCCATCTTATCACCTACACGCAGCTTACGCTTCTGTGCGATATACACTTTCGCCAATTTTACGATACCGGTTGGCAGTTCATCACCAACGGTCAATTGGAACTTCTGACGCTTGTAAGAACCGAGGAGTTCGTTGTAGCGAAGATTGAAGTTGTGGATACAACGCTTCACCAACGAGTTCGTTGGATCGTCCTTGGTCCAGCCTTCCGCATTTACAACGCTATAATCAATGGTAGCCAATGATTTCGCGGTGAACTTGGTTCCTTTCTTAATCTGTTCTTCTTTGAAGTAGTTGTAAACCCCTTGACAAGTTTGGTCTTTCAGGATAGCAACAAGCTTATCTACCAATACCTTCTTGAGATCGGCTACTTCTTTATCATGCTCCTTATCGAGTGCTTCGACAACCGCCTTTTCATTCGTCTTGATTGGCTTCTTGTCTTTGATTGTGCGTGAGAACAATTTCTTGTCAATCACCACACCTGATGCACTTGGTGGAACTTTCAATGAGGCGTCTTTCACGTCACCGGCCTTATCACCGAAGATCGCGCGGAGGAGTTTTTCTTCCGGCGTAGGATCGGTTTCTCCTTTTGGAGTGATCTTACCAATGAGGATATCACCTTCTTTTACTTCAGCGCCCACGCGAATGATACCATTCTCATCGAGGTCGCGTGTTGCTTCTTCGCTCACGTTTGGAATATCGGCGGTCAATTCCTCCACACCACGCTTGGTGTCGCGCACTTCTGTGGTGTATTCATCCACGTGAATCGAGGTGAAGATATCGTCGCGAACAACACGCTCGCTGATTACGATAGCATCCTCGAAGTTGTAACCTTTCCAAGGCATGAACGCTACTTTCAGGTTACGTCCGATAGCGAGTTCACCACCTTTGGTTGAGTAACCTTCCACCATGATTTGACCTTTCGTCACGCGCTCACCTTTGGTCACCAATGGACGCAGGTTAACGGTAGTACTTTGGTTGGTCTTCATGAATTTGCGGATGCCGTAAGACTTCACAGGAGAGTTGAAGCTCACCAATTCGTCCTCATCGCTGCGCTTGTAACGCACGCGGATTTCTGTCGCATCTACGAATTCAACGACGCCATCGCCTTCTGCAGTGAGCAGAACGCGCGAGTCGGCAGCCACGCGGGCTTCCAGACCGGTACCAACGATTGGGGCTTCAGGACGCATCAACGGAACGGCCTGACGCATCATGTTTGATCCCATCAGTGCACGGTTGGCGTCATCGTGCTCCAAGAATGGAATCAGCGATGCCGCAATCGATGCAATCTGGTTGGGTGCAACGTCCATGAGGTGGAGGCTTTCCGGAGCAGTTACCGGGAAGTCACCTTCCAAACGGGCTTTTACAGTTGACGTCAAGAACTGGCCTTTGTCGCTGAGTTCAGCGTTGGCCTGAGCGATTACCATGGTATCCTCATCTTCTGCGGTGAGGTAGGCAACACCGCTATCGTTCATGACGGCCTTACCATTTTCAACTTTACGGTAAGGCGTTTCGATGAAACCGAGGCGGTTGATTTTCGCGTAAACACACAGCGAAGAAATCAAACCGATATTCGGACCTTCAGGAGTCTCGATGGTACACAGACGACCATAGTGGGTGTAGTGTACGTCGCGGACTTCGAAACCGGCACGTTCGCGGGAAAGACCACCGGGACCGAGGGCTGACATACGACGCTTGTGCGTCACTTCTGCCAGTGGGTTGGTTTGGTCCATGAACTGTGAAAGCTGGTTCGTTCCGAAGAATGAGTTAATCACCGAAGACAGGGTCTTGGCGTTAATCAAGTCGATAGGGGTGAACACCTCGTTGTCGCGCACGTTCATACGTTCGCGGATGGTACGGGCCATACGAGCCAAACCAACTGCGAATTGGTTGTAGAGTTGCTCGCCAACGGTACGAACACGACGATTCGACAAGTGGTCGATATCATCGACATCTGCCTTGGAGTTCACCAATTCAATCAAATACTTGATGATTTGGATGATATCGTCCTTGGTGAGTGTACGGCTCTGTGAGTTGGTGTTACCCAGTTTGCGGTTGATACGGAAACGTCCTACTTCTCCCAGGTCATAGCGCTGTTCAGAGAAGAAGAGTTTGTCGATGACACCGCGAGCTGTTTCCAAATCCGGTGGTTCAGCGTTACGCAGCTGACGGTAGATGTATTCTACCGCTTCCTTTTCTGAGTTGGAGGTATCTTTTTGAAGGGTATTGTGGATCAGCGTGAAATCTGCTGAACTTGATTCTTCTTTGTGCAGGATGATTGACTTCGCGCCGCTGTCGGCAATGATGTCGATGTGTTTGTTTTCCAGAACGGTTTCGCGATCGAGGATCACTTCGTTACGCTCGATAGAAACAACCTCACCGGTATCTTCATCTACGAAATCTTCAATCCAGGTCTTGAGAACACGAGCGGCAAGACGACGACCGAGAACGCGCTGCACGGCAGCTTTAGAGACCTTCACTTCCTCGGCGAGGTTGAAGATTTCCAGGATCTGGCGGTCACTTTCGTAGCCGATTGCGCGCAACAACGTCGTTACCGGAAGCTTTTTCTTACGGTCGATGTAGGCGTACATCACGTTGTTGATGTCGGTGGCAAATTCGATCCATGAACCACGGAACGGAATGATACGCGCGCTGTATAATTTGGTGCCATTGGCATGGCGGCTTTGTCCGAAGAATACACCGGGAGAGCGGTGGAGCTGTGATACAATCACACGTTCTGCGCCGTTGATGACGAATGAACCTTGTGGGGTCATGTATGGGATTGTTCCCAAATACACGTCCTGAACGATGGTTTCGAAATCCTCGTGCTCGGGGTCGGTGCAATAGAGCTTAAGTTTGGCTTTCAGCGGCACACTGTAGGTGAGTCCGCGTTCGATACATTCCTCAATCGTGTAGCGTGGGGGATCCACGAAGTAGTCGAGGAATTCCAGTACGAACTGGTTTCGGGTATCGGTGATAGGGAAGTTCTCTGAGAATACTTTGTAGAGACCTTCGTTACTTCTGTTCTCGGGGTTGGTTTCCAATTGGAAGAACTCTTTGAACGAAGCGAGCTGAATTTCCAGAAAATCCGGATATTCATAGAAGCTTTTGGTCGAGGAGAAATTGTGTCTCTCGTCTGATTTTTTAAGTGTTGCCAAGTCCTTAAGGTGTTTAATGTTGTCTGTTCGCTTCTTAAACCAAGCGACTTTGCTGTCTTTCCTTGTGCGGCCCGCAGTAGGGGCGGTTCATCGGTTGTTTAATGTCGGAGCGATGTTCGACAGCCCGGTTAGGGGCGGGGAGAGGCGTTGAGATAAGATGCCACTGCATTAAACGAGTTTAGGCCACCCCTCTACACGGTGTGTAGAAGGGGGCCTCAACTGTTTTAATGCGATGTCGGATTACTTGATCTCAACTTTCGCTCCTGCTTCTTCAAGTTGTGTTTTCAAAGCGTTAGCTTCGTCTTTGGTAACACCTGTCTTGAGAGGAGATGGAGCCTTGTCAACGGCATCTTTAGCTTCTTTCAAGCCAAGACCGGTCAAGTCTTTCACCAATTTAACTACTGCGAGTTTGTTGTCGCCACCTGCGGTGAGGATAACATCAAATGCAGTCTTTTCTTCTGCGGCAGCAGCACCACCACCACCACCTGCCATCATAACAGGAGCAGCAGCAGCCGGCTCGATACCATAATCATCTTTCAGGATTGCGGCGAGCTCGTTTACTTCTTTTACTGTAAGGTTCACGAGGCTTTCTGCCATTGCTTTCAAATCAGCCATTTTATTGGATTTTAAAAGGTTGTTTTAATAATTAATTGTTGGTTAGCTCTTTCTTTCCTCGAGAGCTTTAACGAGTCCGGCCACCTTATCACCTGCATTGCCTTTAAGCGCAGAGATAACGTTTTTGGCAGGCGATTGCAACAGACCGATGATATCTCCAAGCAATTCGTTCTTGCTCTTGAGAGCAACCAATACTTCGAGTTGATCGGCACCTACGTAACAGTCGTCCTGAATGAAAGCCGCCTTAAAAGCGGGTTTGTCGTACTTCTTTTTGAAGTCCTTGATCAGTCGTGCAGGTACATTTCCCACTTCAGCTGTCATTACAGCGGTGTTGCCGTGCAATGCAGGATAGAGGGGGCTGTAATCCTTGCCTTCGACGCGTTCCATGGCCTTCTTAAGGAGCGTGTTTTTAACGACACGCATCTGAATACCGGCTTTGAAACATTCGCGACGAAGTGAACTGGTGGCCTCGGCATTCAAAGAAGAAGTGTCCGAAAGATAGAAAATCTCAGTGTTCTTGAGTGTTTCTACCAATTCGGTGATCTCCTGATTCTTTTGTTCTTTAGTCATATAAAGAGTCCTCCGATTTTACCAGTGATTAGCTCACTGATCTTGGTTCAACATTTACCCCGGGACTCATCGTTGAGCTCATTGAGACGCTCTTGATGTATGTCCCTTTAGCAGAAGAAGGCTTCAATTTGATAATCGTTTGAATCAATTCGTGGGCGTTCTCAGCGAGTTTGTTCGCTTCGAATGACACACGGCCAACACTTGCGTGTACGATACCGGTTTTGTCCACTTTGAAATCAATGTTACCAGCCTTCTTTTCAGTGACAGCTTTTCCAACATCCATAGTCACAGTACCCGTTTTCGGGTTTGGCATTAAGCCACGTGGTCCGAGTACTCGGCCCAGCGCACCTACTTGCCCCATAACGTTGGGTGTGGTGATGATGACATCCACATCGGTCCATCCGCCTTTAATCTTTTCGATGTAGTCGTTCAAACCCACGTGATCAGCCCCTGCAGCTTTGGCTTCTGCCTCCTTGTCGGGAGTACAGAGTACCAAAACACGCACGGTCTTTCCCGTTCCGTGTGGCAGCGACACAGTGCCGCGAACCATTTGGTTGGATTTTTTCGGGTCTACACCGAGGCGAACAGCGATGTCTACAGAAGCGTCGAATTTTGTGTTCGTGATTTTCTTCACGACCGACGCTGCCTCAGTGAGTGTATACGCTTTTTCAGCGTCGTACTTCTCGAGTGAAGCTTTGCGATTTTTAGTTAGACTTCCCATTGCTGTTTTCCTCCGAAAAAATTAGAAAGGACGGTTACCGGTTACTTGCAGTCCCATGGTCG
>Ga0315904_10004213_pt1 | contig 20636 bp, 13 predicted proteins | sample LakEriMetagenome_6_FD_203529 | JGI IMG/M metagenome (GOLD analysis project Ga0315904, IMG submission 203529) | Freshwater fungal communities from buoy surface, Lake Erie, Ohio, United States - Buoy 12 MA120 | ecosystem: Environmental > Aquatic > Freshwater > Lake | place: USA: Lake Erie, Ohio...
TCCGGATCGACGAGCATTTTGGTCAGGCCGTCGGTGCGACCCAGCGCGTGGGCTCGTCCGCTGGCAGCCCAGGGATACTTGCTGACCTCGACGACTCGGCCGGTCGCGGCAACCTCGTTCTCCGTCAACCCCGCCCAGGCGATCTCGGGATCGGTGAACACGACGGCGGGGATCGCCCGCGGTGCGAACAACGCCGGTTCGCCATGGAGCGCCTCGACCGCCACCTTGCCCTGGTGGCTGGCGCGGTGCGCCAGCATCGGTTCTCCGCACACGTCGCCGATCGCGAGGATGTGCGGGTCGGCGGTTCGCTGCTGGCCGTCCACGTCAACGAAGCCTTTCGGATTGACCACGACCTTCGTGTTCTCGAGGCCGAGCCCGTCGGAGTTGGGTCTCCGCCCGACGGCGACGAGCACCCGTGAAAACTCCTTCGTCATCGGCCCGTCAGGCCCCTCGAACGAGACCCGAACGGCCGTGCCGATGTCTTCGAGCTTGACCACCTTCGTGCGGAGCATGATCGCCTCGAAGAGCCCCTCGAGCCGTTTCTGCAGCGGCTTGACGAGGTCGCGATCGGCCCCGGGCAGGAGCATGTCGGTGAGTTCGACGACCGAGACCTTCGATCCGAGCTCCGCGTAGACCGTTCCCATCTCGAGGCCGATGTACCCCCCGCCGACCACGAGGAGCGACGCGGGCACGTCGGCCAGTTCCAGGGCGCCCGTCGAATCCATCACCCGCGGACTGCCGATGTCGAACGCCGGAATCCGTGACGGCCGCGACCCGCTGGCGAGGATGCAGTGGTCAAACGTGATCCGCTGGCTCGCGCCGCCGGGGACCGCCGGAGCGACCTCGAGCGTCGTCGAGTTCACGAACCGGGCGGCGCCATGGACGATCGTCACGTTCCGCCGCTTCGCCAGCTGCGACAGTCCGCCCGTCAACGCTGAGATCACCTTGTCCTTGCGAGCCCGCAGCGCGGCCACGTCGAGCGACGGCTTCGTGAAGTGGATGCCCCACTCCTCCATCTCGCGGGCCTCGGAGAGGACCCGGCCGACGTGCAGGAGGGCCTTCGAGGGAATGCAGCCACGGAGCAGGCAGGTGCCCCCGAGCCGCTCGTCCCGCTCGATCATGGCCACCTGCATGCCCAGGTCGGCGGCCAAGAATGCAGCGGCGTAGCCGCCGGGACCTCCGCCAAGCACCACCACGGGAACGTGCATCTCGATCTCCTCAGTCGGGCAGGCTTCATTCGGGCGGGCCCGGCACGAAACGATCTCGGCGCGGGGCCGCCGGACGGGGATTGGGATCGTCCGGAACGGCGGGCTTGTTGTAGTTTCGGGGGCGGAATCGTTCAAGAAAGCCTCGCAACCGCGTGCGGCCCCCTCGCCCATGGATCGACCACCGCTGCTCCATCGAGCCGGCGACCTCGCCCGCGCGTGGTGGCGGGCAGCGTTCACGCTCGACGCCCGCGGACTCGCCGCCTTCCGGATCGGGCTGGGATTGATTCTGGTCGCCGACTGCCTGCTGCGGTTCCGGACGTTTCACCTGATGTTTGCCGCCGACGGGGTCTTTCCGCCGGACGTGCTCCGCAGCTTCCAGGGAACGCCGGCAAAGTGGTCGCTCGCCCTACTATCCGATGCCACGTGGTGGGGGGCCGCCGTCCTCGCTGCGGAGGGCCTCGCCGGGGCGTGGCTCGCCACCGGTTTTCGCAGCCGCGAGGCGTCCGTCGCGGCGTGGCTCGTGACGGTGAGCGTCGTGCGACGAACCGAGCCGGCCAACAACGCCGGAGACTCGCTGCTGATGTGCCTGCTCTTCTGGTCGATGTTCCTGCCTCTGAACGCCGCATGGTCGCTCTCCCCCCGGCGCCGATCCCACCCTGCCGTGGCGGTGCTTTCGGTGGCGTCGGCCGCGTTGGTGCTGCAGGTGGCAGCCGTGTATCTCGGGGCTGGCCTCGCGAAGTGCAACCCGACGTGGTTCTCGGGGGAAGCGGTGTCCTACGCCCTGTCGGTCCACGATCACGGCAACTCGCTCGGCATGCTCCTGTCACGAGTCGACTGGCTGTCGCGTGCCATCACCTGGCTGATCCTGTCGAGCGAACTGCTTGGACCACTCGTCCTTGTGCTCGTGCCGACGGCCACAGCGAGAGCGACGGTGGCAACGGCCTTCATCCTCTTCCACCTCGCCGTGTGGGCGACCATGTGGGTGGGTCTCTTCGCTCCCGTCGGCATCGTCGCGTGGCTTCCCATGCTGCCCACCGGGGCCTGGAACGCCATGACCGGTCCCCGCGAGCACCCCTCGGCACCGCCCCTGGGCCGCATGGCGTCGCTCGCCTGCAGCGTCGCGCTCGGGCTCGCCCTCGTCAGTTTTCTCGATGGGCTGGGCTCCCTGGGCACCTCACCCCTTGCAGCCGCGATGCGACAGGCGATCCTCGCGGCCGGCCTGGAGCAGCACTGGCCGATGTTTGGCACGATCCCACGGCAGGAGCAGTGGGCCTACGGCGCCGCGACACTGGCGGATGGCCGGGTCGTCGATCTGTTGCGGCAGGGCAAACTCCTGCAGCCTGAACGTCCGGACGGTGGCTTCACGGCGTTGGGCACGCATCGATGGCACAAACTGTTCTGGGTCCTGCCTCGGGAGGATTGCCGCGTGTTCGCCGGCCCGGCCGCAGCCGCCCTCGCACGCGACTGGAACGCCCGGCACGGCCCGCAGGACCAGGTCCTATCCCTGCAACTCCGCTTCGCCATGCGGCGCGTGGAGCATGGCCAGGAGGCCCTTCAAGACATGCTGCTCGCGGCCTGGCCATCGCGGGGCAACGGGGGCCGCGGCAACCTCGACAGGCTGCTCGATTCGGCGGCCCAAACCCCCGACGAGATCGCCGTTCCGCGGCGGTGAATCCCCGGCGGATAGACTGACCGCGGATGGCACCCATGCGAGAGTGGCGAAACTGGCAGACGCGCTGGATTTAGGTTCCAGTGCCGCAAGGCGTGCGGGTTCGACTCCCGCCTCTCGCACTCAACCCATGCCCGCAGCCGCTCAGCGGGCCTGCGGCCGCGTTCGCTCCGCTTCCTGCCGCGGATCGAAGGCGACTCGCGGCACGGGCTTCAACGCCGGACGGCGAACGGCCGTGGATGCATCGCGGGGGTCGGCTTCCTGGTGAGCTGCGGGCTGAACACGGCTCGCTGCCGGACGCTGACCGGTCGGCCGCTGCGTGGGGAACTGGCCGGCCGTCACCGGGATCTTGCGGCGAACCTTCTTGGCTGCCGATTCGTCGAACAGATTTTCGTCCTGAGGCCGGGGCTTCGCCGGAGCCGCTTCGGGCTGAACGGGCTTGGCATCGGCTTCGGGCACCGGAGCCGGAGCGGTGGGCTCCACGCGTGCGGCGGCAGGGTCGGTGGCGTCCGTCGCAGGTGCCGTCGGCTCCGGAGTCTCCGGCTCGGGCGGCAGGGCAGCCCGCGGCTCTTCCGCCGCTGAGTTGCCCGCGGGGTAATCGGGCTCTGGCAACTCCGATGCCTTGGGCCCCAGCGACTCCTCGTCAGGGCCAGGCACCGACGACTTCGGCGGCTTCACTGGCGTTGCCGCCTGCTCGTTCGACACCGGCACGACGCCAGCTCCCGGCCAGCGACGCCACTGGGTTCCGTAGAAGCCAAACGTGCTCGGCCGCACCGGGCAGTAGGGCACACACGCACCGTCGCGGCAGTCGCGATGATGGCCATGCTTGCACCCGGCAGGACCGCACTGACGACAGGCTCCTCCGGCTGGCTGGACGGAGTGGTCCACGATCGTGCGTGCCGCTTGAGTTTGCTGAGCAGCCGCGGCCCGCCGTTGGCTGGCCGTCAGCGTCGGCGATGCCGCCTGCGCCGTCACGGCCAGAAGGGCGAGCAGGGGAAGAGCCTGCACGGCCTTGCGAACCACCACGGACGGAAGGGGCCTGCTTGCCGGCGGGATAAAGGTGGTCATCGGAACGGTCCTTGAGGCTGTGAAACGGGCCTGCTCACGGCCCGGGAGCCCGATCGGCCGCAGGGTCTTCCCAGCCGGTACGATCAGCACCGTCGTTGCTATCGGCACAACCGGACCTGAATCTTTGGTGATTTCCGGGCCGCACCGATTCGGGGGCCCGCTCTCCGCCAGAAGGTGCGGTTCGTGGAATCCGCCCCCTGGCGGCTGTTAGACTCTGTGCTTCTTCCATCCCAGCCCGGCACCGCCGGCTTTTGCCGCCTTTTTGAGTCCCGCTCCCGTGAAACGGATCAACCTCAAGTTTCTGCTCATTCTCATCACCGCCCTGGTGGCGGGCACCGCCGGCCTCTTTTTCCTGAGGCGGTTCCAGGTTCTGCGCAACTCCGGCAACCTGGCCACTCTGGCGAAGCAACGACTCGACGAGGGAAAGCCGGCCGAGGCGATCACGCTCTACGCCCGCTACATCGGCCTCCGGCCGGAAGACGATGCGGCGTTCGCCGAGTATGCGAAGCTGATTCTCGCCCGAGCCGACGCACCCGACGCCACCCGCAACGACCTCGCTCGCGCCTACAACACGCTCGAGACGGCGGTTCGGCGGAATCCCGACAACGACGACCTCCGCCGACGGCTCGCCGAGTTCCAACTGCGAATCGGGCGTTCAACCGATGCCCGCGAACACCTTGAAGTCCTCAGGGAACGGCTCAAGTCCGGCGAACTGAAGGACGCGCCTGCCTCCACCGACGAGGAAGGTCGCAAGCCGCTCGACGCCGATCTCATCGCCATCCTCACCGCCCGGTCGCTGCTGGGGACGAGCGACTTCGAGGAGGCCGCGAAGCTCGTCGCGGAGATGGTCGGCTTTGACATGGAAACGCGGACGTTCTCCGCCGAGGGTGCGACGACGGCGGCGACGGAAGCGTATCTGATGCTGGGCGCGATTCTCGAGGATCGGCTCAACGACAAGGACGCGGCGAGCAAGGTGCTCGATCGACTGGTCGAGGATCAGGCCAAGGACGTGCAGGCGTGGCTGGCCCGCAGCAGCTGGCACCGCCAGCACGGCAACCTCGACGCCGCGGAGGCCGACATCAATCAGGCGATCCAGCTCGACCCCGACAACGTCAACAGCGTGTTCGCGGGGTTCGAACTCGCCCTAGCCCGTAAGGATTTCGAGGCCGCTGCGGCCCTCGCCGAGAGGGGCAGGGAGCTGTCGCCGCGAGACGAACGGGCCTATCGCGGCCTCGCGGCCGTGGCGCTGCAGCGTGGCGACCTCGCCACCGCGGAGCAGGTGCTCCTCGACGGGATCGAACAACTCCCGACCAAGGCTTCGCTGCTGCTGATGCTCTCCGACACCCTGCTCCAGCAGAACAAGCTCGAGGAGGTCGCCCAGTCGATCGCCCGCATCAAGGAACTCTACGGCTCCTCGAGCCCGGCCGTGGGCCTGCTCGAAGGCCGGCTGCTGGTGGCTCAGCGGAAGTGGGCCGACGCCAAAGCGAAGCTCGAGTTGGTCCGGCCGATGGTCGTCGGGGCGCCCGACCTGGTGCGGCAGGTCGATCTCTACCTCGGCCAGTGCCACGCCAATCTCGACGAGTACGATGCTCAGTTGGACGTCAACCGTCGCGTGCTCAGCGAGGACCCCAGCTCGCTGGCCGCTCGGGCCGGTACCGCCGCAGCGCTGGCAGCGGCCGGCAAGCCTGATGAGGCCCTTGCCGAGTTCGAGGCGATCGCGTCAGCCCTCCCCGCCGAGCGTCTCGCCTCGGTTCCGCAGGTCTGGTATCCGCTCCTCCAACTCCGCATGCAGCAGCAGGCCAAGCAGCCGGCGGCGCAGCGGGACTGGAGCAGCGTCGATCAGTTGATCGATTCTCTCGAGCAGTCGGCCGCGATGACACCGACCCAACTGGCCCTGCTGCGGGCAGACGTGCTCGTCCGCAAGGGAGAGATCGATTCGGCGCGGGAGATCCTCGAGCAGGCGAGTCGCGACGACGGCGGTCCGCAGGTCTGGGCCGCCCTCACGATGCTCGTGCTCCGTACCGGGGGCAGTGAAGAGGCCGCAGCCGTGCTCGAACGCGTGCCCGCAGACGCCGCAGCATCCGCGGCCCTGCTCACCGTCCGCGCGCAGGTGTCGGCCGGCCGCGATCCTGAAATCCTCGCCCAGGAACTCGCGGCGATCGAGAAGCAGGCGGAGAGCCTCCAGGCCAGCGACGAGGTCGCGAACGTGCTCTCGACGATCGCCGCCATCTATCTCTCGCGCGGCGACCTGGCGCCGGCCGAGCGGCTGTGGCGGGACATCGCCAAGCGGCAGCCGGACAACATCCGGGCCCGCGAGGCGGTGCTCGAACTCGTCATCAATCAAAACGACATCGAACGCGCGAAGGAAGCGGCGGCCGACGTCGCCGAGGCGGCAGGCGGCACCTCGGCGCGGGCCCGCGTCGCTGAAGCCAGCGTGAAGATCTTCGAAGTGCGGGAATCGCTGAAGAAGCGGCAGAAGTCGGGCGACGCCGACGCCACCCTGACGCCCGAAGAGCAGCGGCTGGTCGACGAGGCCCGCAACATGCTGATCGAGGCGGAGAACGACCGCCCTGGGTGGGGCCAGATCCAGACCCTGTTCGCAGAAATCGAGTCGCTCCGCGGCAACACCCTCGGTGCCATCGATCGACTCAAGAAGGCCGTGGCCCTCGGGCCGTCGAACCCCGCGGTGATCCGCCGACTGGTGGCCCTTCTCTACACGGTGAACCGTCTGGAGGAGGCGCAGGCGATGCTGGCCAATCTGGGCGCCGAAGGAGAGGTCGGTTCCGACCGACTCAGCGCCGAGAGGGAACTCCAGGCCGGCAAGGTCGACGAGGCGATCGCCATGGCGGAACGAAGCGTGGCGAAGGATTCCACCAATGCCGACGACCTCCTCTGGCTCGGCCAGCTGCTCGACCGATCCGGCAAGAAGGAGCGGGCAGGCGAGGTGCTCCTGCAGGCTACGCAGGCCGCCCCCGAACGGTCCGACGTGCAACTGGCCTTGTTCGCGCATCAATCCGCCACGGGCAAGAAGCAGGCGGCGGAGCGGACGCTGGAGCGGGCGACCGAAATGATGGAACCGCCGCAGAAGCAACTCGCCCTCGGTCAGGGGCTCGAAATGCTCGGGCGGCTCGAAGAGAGCGAGGCTTCCTTCCGCGAGGCGGTGAAGGTCGCGCCGGACAACCTGGAGACGCATCGCGCGCTCGCCTCGTTTCTGGTCCGCTGCGGCCGACTCGTGCCGGCGCAGCAATCGCTGCAGGTCATCCTCGACTCCAAGGACGACTCCAAGGTGGCCAACGCGACGAAGGCGTGGGCGCGACGACTGAGCGCCGAACTGATCGCCGAGCGTGGGAGTTTCCGAGAGATGCAGCGGGCCATGGACCTGCTCAAGCTCAACGTGGACGACAAGGGAGAAGTGGCCCTCGACGACGCCCTGCTCCAGGTGAAGCTCCTCACGAACCGCCCCGAGCCGGCCAGCTGGAAGCGGGCGATCACGATCCTGGAAGATCTTGCCCGCCGGCAGCCACTCGTCATGGGACAGCGGATCATGCTCGCCCAGCTCCAGGAAAAAGTCGGCCGCTGGGATGAATGCCGCAACGAGCTGATCGCGGTCACGGCCGCCCCCAACGTGCCCCCCGCCTACGTGGCCATGCTGATCGAGAAGATGATCGACCACGGGGAGATCGTCGCCAGCCGGCAGTGGCTCTCACGGCTGCAGAAGTCGACTCCGGAGTCGGCCATCACGATCGCCCTCGAGGCCAAGCTCGCCATCGCCGAGAACGACCGGAAACTTGCCGCTGAAGCGGCCCGCAAGCTCATGCCTGGAGGCGTGGTGTCGGGCAGCGAGCCGGGCCAGCTCAACGCCGTGGCGAAGCTCATGGAGCAGCTCGGCTTTCCCAAGGCCGCGGACAAGGTGTTCACGCAGTACGCCGAACTCTCCCCCGAGGGCGCCGTGGCCCGCGCCGAGTTCCTGGGCCGGCAGAAGCGGGCCGAGGAGGCGCTCGACATCCTCGAGGCCCGTTGGAGCGAACTTTCCCTGGAACGCGTGCTCGCCACCGCCGTGCAGGTGGCCCGCGTTCAGGACGACCCCAAGGCGTGGACCACCAGGATCGAGCCCTGGTTCGCCAAGGCAAAGCGGGTTGACCCCGGCTCCGTCGTGATCGAGTTGCTGGAGGCGGAACTCCTCTCCCTCGACGCGAAGCTCGAGGATGCGGAAACGATCTACCGAAAGCTGCTCAACAAGACCGACATGGACACGACACAGAAGGCGATCATTTCGAATAATCTCGCGTTCCACCTCGCCAAGCCAGGATCGACCGCCGAGGCGCGAAAGCTGATCGACGCGGCCATCGACGAACTCGGCCCGCTTCCAGACCTGCTCGACACCCGCGGCATGATCCACATGGCGGCCGGCGAGAGTCAGGAGGCGGTGGCCGACTTCTCCGAGGCGGTCCTGCAGCCGACTGACGTGAAGTTCCTCCATCTGGCCTGGGCGCAGTTCGAAGCCGGCGACAAGTCGGCAGCGAAGGCGTCGCTCGACGCGGGCCGCCGCCGTGGACTGACCTCATCGCGATTGTCACCGGAGGATCGCGATCGGCTTGCCAAGCTCGAGGCGGCATTCGGCCAGCAGGCCGAGGCAGTTGAACCGCAGGGCTGATACACCGAGGCGCTGACGAATCCACCGCTGGGCCGATGCCCGTGGGGCGATCACGTCATCCCGTCACGTCATCCTTGAAGCATCCTTGATCGAGCAAGCGCGTCTTCGGCCTCGGGAATCAGACCCGCCCGCATGCAGGCGACGCTGAGTGCCGTGTAGCTGAAGGGGTCCTTCGGCTCCAGTTCCACGACCCGCCGCGCGTGCCGTACCGCATCCTGATGCCGCTCAAGCCTGGTGCACCACGCGGCCAGGGCGGAATGGGCGAGGGCGAAACTCGGGTCGTCCGCCACCACCGCCTCGAGCATGGCCACCGCGCCGGCGAGGTCGCCCGCGTCCTTGCATCGCTCGGCGGCAGCGTATCGTTCGTCGCGGGAATCCATGGCAGGCACCTCGGGGCGGTAGGGCAGTCGGCCGGCAATGATGCCGACCAGCCCCGCGAGTATAGGGTCATGGCGGAGCCTGGGGAGTCTGGGTGGGCGAACCGGCTCCGGACGACAGGGAGAGCCGGGGAGGGTGTCCGCCCGCGGTGAAACTGGCATTGAATCCAGCCGCCCGTCGAGCCGATAAACCCACGGTTTCCCACGCCATGCTGCATTGAAAGGGGCCCCGTGAGCATCCACCCGATGGCCGTCGTGAGCCCGGATGCACGACTTGGGGTCGGCGTGAAGATCGGGGCGTTCGCCACCCTCGAAGACGACGTCGAGCTCGGCGACTTCTGCACGGTCGCCAGCGGGGCCGTGATCAAGGCCGGTGTCAGCGCCGGCTGTCACAACGAGTTCCTCGAGCACGCGGTGATCGGCGGCGCGCCGCAGCATGTCGCGAGGCCGCAGCAGATCGGCCGCGTGCGGATCGGCGATCACAACGTCTTTCGGGAGCACGTGACCGTCCACCGGGCCCTGAAGCCCGGAACGTACACGCTCGTCGGCGATCACAACTATGTCATGGCCGGCACCCACTTCGGCCACGATGTCGTCGTTGGCAGCAACTCCATCTTCGCCAACAGCGCCCTGCTGGGCGGCCACGTGACGATCGAGGACCGGGCGTTCGTGTCGGGCGCCGTCGCCGTGCATCAGTTCTGCAGGGTCGGAAGACTGGCGATGGTCGGCGGCCACGCCCGCATCGTGCAGGATGTGCCTCCGTACATGCTCGTCGATGGCCAGACCGGCTGCATCGTCGGACTCAACGTCGTCGGCCTGCGGCGGAGCGGGCACGCGGCCGAGGATATCGCCGAGTTGAAGGCGGCCTACCGGGTGGTGTATCGCCGCGGACTGCCGTGGAAGGAAGTGCTCGACGTGCTCGATCAGGAGTTCGCCAGCGGCCCGGTGCGGCACCTGCGGCAGTTTCTCGCGGGCGGCAGCCGGGGCTTCGCCCAGGAGCGTCGGGTGCCCCCGTCCACGACCCTGCGACTGCGCGTGCCCGATGAAGAGGCCGCCATCATCCGGGCCCGCGCCGGCTGACCATCACTCTGCCGAATCCGCAGGGCCTTCGGCTTCGTCGAGGCCATACCGCTCCAGTTTGCGTCGCAGCACCGACCGGTCGATGCCCAGCAACTTGGCAGCGAGCGACTTGTTTTGCATGGTAGCGGCAAGCGTCTTTTCCAGGTGCATGCGCTCCACGTCCGCAAGCGTCGGCCAGGAATCGGTCGCCGAAGCGTCGGCAACGCCAGCCGGCGGGGCTGGTGCAGCGGCGGGATCCACGGGGACTTTCGGCTCTACCCGGTAGACGCCGGGGAGCGGCGTCGCCGAGACGATCCCGCGGGTGGCGGCCATCGCCATTTGGGCTGTGCTGCCCTGCGTGGGCGGTTCGCCCGGGGCGCCGCCCACCATCAGGCCCGACAGGGCGTCGGGGTCGATATGGTCGCCCGAGGAAAACATCACAGCTCGCTCGAGCACATTCTCGAGTTCGCGAACGTTGCCTGGCCACGAATACTGCTGAAGGATTCTGGTGGATTCCGGCGACAGGGCGCACATCGGCATGCCATGCCGCGCGGAGAGTTCGGCCAGGTAACGGGTGGCGAGCACCGGCACATCCTCGATCCGCTCGCGGAGCGGGATCGTGCGAATGGCGACCACGTTCAGACGGTAGAAGAGATCCTCGCGAAAGCGGCCGGCCTGCACCTCGGACGCAAGGTCGCGGTTGGTGGCCGCCAGCACCCGCACATCGACCGGGAGTTCGGCGTGGCTGCCCACGGGCACGACCACCCGCTGCTGCAGAACCCGTAGCAGTTTCGCCTGCAGTTCGAGTTCCATCTCCCCGATTTCGTCGAGGAAGATGGTGCCCGAGTCGGCCGCACGAAAGCAGCCCAGGGTCGACGACGTGGCGCCGGTGAACGACCCCTTCACGTGCCCGAACATGTGGCTGGCAAACAGCGTGCCCGTCGTCACCGCGCAGTCGACAGGAATGAAGGCCTTTTTCGACCGCATGCTGCAGGCGTGAATGGCCCGCGCGATCAACTCCTTGCCCGTCCCGCTGGGGCCGAGGATCAGCACGCTCGACTGGTGCACCGCCACCAGTTCGATCGACCGTCGAACCTGCTCGGCCCACGGAGATACCCCGACGATCCGCTGGATGGCGTCGTTCCCTGGCGACGTGCTGGCGACCGTCTCCATGGGGATGTCCGACATCGTCGAACCAGGGGCGAAGGGGGCGTGGCGATCGGCAGGGCGACCACCGCGCCTTGCAACACTGTTTCTATACCCCATTGGTGATGGACGGGCCAGCAACTCCACCGTCGAAACGTCAACCTGGGCGGGTTCTGAGGGTTGCACCGTCGGGACGCGTCGCGAAAACGAGGCTGAAACTCGGGACAAACACGGTTTTCTGGCCCGCGTGTCGCCCGGTCGGGAAAGATGGACAAAGATTGCAGGAGGTCCGCGGGCCATCCGCGGTCCTCCCTTTCGCCACAGCGCATCATGCCGTCCACCACAGCGTCCCGCCACCTCGTCCGCTGGCTCGCCATCATCGCGTGCCTGGCCGCTGTTGCGCTGGCCTGGCTGTTGCTGGACCGTTTCCTCGTCAACCGGCGGCCGATCCTCGTCGGCCTGCTTCATTCGCAGACCGGGGCGATGGCGGTCAGCGAGCGGTCGATGATCGACGCGGAACTGCTGGCCATCGAGGAGATCAACCGCCGCGGAGGCCTGCTGGGGCGGCCGGTCAAGGCGGTGATCGCCGACGGGGAATCGAACTGGCCGACGTTCGCCCTGCGGGCCGAGGAACTGATCCGCGAGCAGCACGTGCACGTGATCTTCGGCTGTTGGACCAGCGCCTCCCGGAAGAACGTGCTGCCGGTCGTCGAGGCCCACGATCATCTCCTCGTCTACCCGATGGCCTACGAGGGACTGGAGCAGTCACCGAACATCGTCTACACGGGGGCCGCACCCAACCAGCAGATCACCCCGGCGGTCCAGTGGTGTCACGACACGCTTCGGGCGCGACGGTTCTTCCTGGCGGGTTCCGACTACATCTGGCCGCACTGCGTCAATGCCATCATCGCCGACCAGCTCAAGGGACTCGACGCGGAACTCGTCGGCGAGGCGTACCTCGACTTCGGCAGCACCGACGTAGACGAACTGGTGTCGCGAATCGCGGCCACGAAGCCCGATGTGATCCTCAGCACGGTGGTGGGAGATTCGGCCCTGCCATTCGCCAGGGCGGTGCGTGCCGCCGGCATGGCGCCCGAGACGACGCCGATCGTGACGTTCGCGGTGGGCGAGCACGAACTGCGGCAGCAGGCCGCCGACATGGCCGGCAACTACGCCGCCTGGAACTACTTCCAAAGCATCGACCGACCCGAAAATCTGGCGTTCGTGCGGGCCTTCAAGGCCCGCTACGGCGCGGATCGCACGACCTCCGACGTCATCGTGGCCGCCTACAACAGCGTGATGCTTTGGGCGCAGGCCGTCCGCGAGGCGGAGACGCCCGACGTCCGCCCCGTCCGCAATGCCATGCGGCATCAGAGCCTGAATGCCCCCGAAGGGATCATCGCCGTCGATCCCGACACGCAGCACACCTGGCGGCCCGTGTTCATCGGCCAGATTCGCAGCGACGGCCAGTTCGACATCCGCTGGCAGAGCCGCACGGCCGTCCGTCCGGTGCCCTTCCCGATCTCCCGTTCCCGACCGGAGTGGGAGGCGTTCGTGAGTGACCTGCAACGGTCGTGGGGTGGCCAGTGGGGCAAGCCGGTCGGCGCAGCGGCGCGGGGGGCGACTCCATGACGACGAACGAAGGCGGAAGCGTTCTGCGGCGGTCGATCGCTGGGCGGCTGCTGTTCTGGTTTTTGGTGATCGCCCTCATCCCATGCGCGATCCTCACCGCGATCACGGCGCGGATCGCGGCCTCGGCGCTCCAGAAGGCCGTCCGCGACAACCTCGTGCAGATCGCCGCGGGCAAGGCCAACGAGCTCGAAGCCTATGCCGCAGAGCGGGTCCGCGACTGCGCCGCCTTCGCCCGCGGCCCCACGTTCACCGCCGCCGTCAGCGACCTCACGAAGGTCGCCGCCGCGGGTGGCGATCTTCACCAGGCCGGGGCCGGCCTCCGTGACTACTTTCTCTACGTGGCCAAGGCGTTCGACTATGCCGACCTGCTGCTGATCGACCTCGAGGGACGCGTGATCTTCTCGCTCGCCGAGTCGGTCCCCTGCGGATCATCCGTGACGGGCGGGGCGCTGGCCTCGTCGGAACTCGCCATCGGCTTCGACCGCGCTCGCACGCTCCTGCAGTCGGATCTCTGCGGATTCCAAGCCTATGGAAAGTCGGCCGACCCCCTGGCGTTCGTCACGTGTCCGGTGTTCGACAAGGGCCGGGTGACGGGCGTGCTCGCGCTGGGCATCGGTCCCCAACGGATCTGGAAGATCCTCTCCGACCTGACTGGGCTGGGTGACACCGGCGAAATCGTCACTGGCGAACTGTCTGGCAACGCCGTGATGATCACCACCCCGCTGCGGCACGCGACCAACGCGGCCTTTCGCATGAAGATTCCGCTGGCCTCGGCACAGGCCACGGCGACCCAGAAGGCGGCCACCGGCGATCGCGGCTACGGCGCGGCGATCGACTATCGCGGCAAGGACGTGGCGGCGGCCTGGTGCTACGTGCCGAGCTTTCGCTGGGGCCTGGTGGTCAAGCAGGACGCCGACGAAGCCTACGGTCTGGTGCGTTTCCAACGGCTCGCGGTGATCGGCCTGTCGCTGGCCACCATCCTCGGCGTGACCGCGGCGGCCCTGGCGGTGGCCCGGTCGATCTCGACCCCGATCCGCACCGCGGTGGCGGTGGCGAATCAGGTGGCCGGTGGCGACCTGCGGGCAGATGTCGGCGACACGGCGGACGACGAGACGGGCGCGCTCCTCGGCGCCATCCAGACCATGACCAACGACCTCCGTGGTCTGATCGGGCGGATCCAGCACTCCTCCGTCGCCCTGATCTCCACGGCGACTGCGATCCAGGCGACGGCCAGCGAGCAGCAGCAGGTGATCGCCGACTACGGCGCTTCGACGAGCCAGGCGGTGGCCGCCGTCAAGGAGATCTCGGTGACGAGCCAGGAACTGCTCCGGACCATGACCGAGGTCAACGACATGGCCGGCCACACCGGCAGGATGGCCGCCGACGGCCGCGTGGGCCTCGCAGGCATGGACGGCACCATGCGGCAACTGGCCGAGAGCACCACGTCGTTCGGCTCGAAGCTCGCCGTGATCAGCGAGCGGGCCGCCAACATCAACCTCGCCGTGACCACCATCACCAAGGTGGCCGACCAAACCAATCTGCTGTCGATCAATGCCGCGATCGAGGCCGAGAAGGCGGGTGAATACGGGCTTGGGTTCCTGGTGGTGGCCCGCGAGATTCGCCGGCTCGCCGACCAGACGGCGGTCGCGTCGCTCGATATCGAGCGGATGGTCAAGGAGATGCAGTACAGCGTCTCGGCCGGCGTGATGGAGATGGACAAGTTCGCCGAACAGGTGCGGACCGGCGTCCGCGAGATTGGCGACGTCTCGGCGAAGCTCACCGAGATCATCACTGCCGTGCAGGGCATCTCCGGCCGATTCGGCCAGGTGACCGAGGGCATGCGAGCCCAGTCGCAGGGGGCCGAGCAGATCCGCGAGGCGATGATCCGCCTCGCCGAGGGCGCGGCCCGCACCGCCTCGTCGCTCAACGACTTCAACGGCGCCACGGTCCACCTCCGCGAAGCCGTCGGTGATCTGAAGGAGGAGGTCTCCCGCTTCACCATCTGACCATCACCCCACCTTGCAACTCCTCACCTTCACCGTCGCCCAGCAGACGTACGCGATCGAATCGCGGCGGGTGATCGAGGTCTTGCCCCTCGTGCCGGCGCGGCGGATCCCGCACGCCCCCGAGTACGTCCGCGGAATCTTCACCTACCGCGGCCGGCTCGTGCCGCTGGTGGATCTGGCCCTCCGGCTGGCGGTGGGACGAATCCAGGAGCGGCTGAGCACCCGGGTCATCGTCGTCGAATACGCCGCTCCGGCTCGCGAGTCGCAGCACCTCGGCCTCGTCGCGGAGAACGTGATCTCGGTCTGCTCGGCTGAGGAGGCCGACGCGTCGCTGCCGTCCCTCGAGTTTCACGACGCCCCGTTTCTCGGTCGCATCCTCCGCATCGGGGGCCGCACGATCCAGCTGCTCGAGGTGGAGAAACTCCTCCCCCCCGACGTAGCCTCCGGGATGTTTCCCTCCAGCCCGACGGTGCCCACATGAACGTCGAGGCCGCTGTCAACCTGCTGCGGGAATGGATCGGCCTGGATGCCGCCACGATCGGCACCCCGGCGCTCGCCCGCGCGATCCGGGGCCGCATGGACGCACGGGGAATCACCGACCCCGAGGCGTACGCTGCCGCCGTGCGGTCGGATGCAGCGGAGCGGGATCGGCTGGTCGAGGACGTGATCGTCGCGGAGAGCTGGTTCTTTCGCGACCGGCAGGTCTTCGACTTCGTGGCTGACGTCGCCGTCACGCTCGCGCCGCTTCCCGGGCGGTCGCCGGTGCGGATCCTCTGTGCGCCGTGCGCATCGGGAGAAGAGCCTTACTCCGTCGCGATGGCACTGCTCGACGCCGGCCTGCAGCCGGCGCAGTTCGTCATCGACGCCGTCGACGTGAGCCGGGCCGCCCTCGAGCGGGCCCACCGCGGACGGTACTCCGCCAACGCCTTCCGCAACGCCGACTGCTCGTTTCGCGACCGCTGGTTCCGCACCGAGGGCTCGACGGCCGTGCTCGACGACCGGGTCCGCGGCTGCGTGCAGTTCGCGTGGGCAAACCTGCTGGACGACCGGTCGATGGCCGATCGCGGCCCGTACGACGTCGTCTTCTGCCGCAACCTGTTGATCTACCTCACCACGGAGGCCCGGGGACGGATGGAGCAGACCCTCGACCGTCTCCTCCGGGCCGATGGCATCCTCGTGCTCGGCGCAGCCGAGCCACCGATCCTCAGGGCCGACTGGATCCCCGCCGGTGCGGCATCCCTGTTCGCGCTTCGCCGTGGCGTCCACCTCCATCCCGCGCCCGTCCCGACAGACGCCCGGGCGACCACGCTCCCGGTGCGCCCCGCGAAGCCTGCCGTGCCGGCACGACCGGCGGCACCGCCCGCGATCACGCCCCCGGCATTCGCACCAGCCCCATCCGCCCCGGGGCGTCCGATCGAGCAGCCGCCGACGCTCCGCGACGTGCTCGAGCAGGCCGGTGCACTGGCCAACGCCCGGCGGCACCTCGAAGCCCTCGAACTCTGCGAGCGACACCGTGCAGCACTGCCCCCATCGCCGGAGTTGTTCTTCCTGATGGGCATGCTGCACCAGTCGCTCGGCGACCTCGATCGCGCAGAGGGCTGCCTCCACAAGACCCTCTACCTCGACGCCGCCCACGAGGAGGCCCTGCTCGCCCTCGCCCTCCTCGCCCGGCAACGAGGTGACGCCCGCATGGCCGAGACCTACCGCCAGTCGGCCGCTCGCGTGTTCGCCAGAAAGGCGCCGTCATGATCGACCGCACACGCCACGACGCGCCGGCCGTGATCGCACCGATGCCAGAGTGCTGGAGGTTGATCGGAGTGGCCGGCGACCGCAGCTGCCCCGAGTTGCAGGCCTTCGTCCACTGCCGCAACTGCCCCGTGCTGGCGGAGGCGGCGCGGTCGTTCTTCGACCGCCCTGCACCGGAGGGCTATCTCGACGCCTGGCAGGCGATCCTGGAAGAACCGGCTGAGGCGGCGGAGGTGGCGGATACCAGCGTGCTCGTGTTTCGCGTCGATCATGAATGGCTGTCGCTACCGACGGGGGCGCTCGTGGAAGTGACGCCATCCCGCACGCTTCATTCGGTGCCGCACCGGGCTGGGACGGCCCTGGCAGGCATCGTCAACGTCCGCGGCCAGCTGCAGCTCTGCGTGTCGCTCCACGCGGTGCTCGGGCTGCCCGGCGGCCCGCAGACGGCAGCAGCGCCAGCCGGCAGCTCCGCGGACGGCGCTGGCCGGCTGGTCGTGCTCGAGCGGGCCATGGGTTCGGCGGCGGAGCGGTGGGTCGTGGGCGTCGACGAGGTCGCCGGCGTGCACCGCGTCGGTAGGGCCGATCTCCGGCCGGTCCCCTCGACGGTGAGTCAGGCCTCGGCCCGCTGCTCGTCGGCGCTCTTCGAGTGGCAGGAGCGGACGGTCGCCCTCCTCGACGAGGTCCGCCTCTTCGAGGCGCTGCGCGAGGCGGTGTCGTCATGAGCGGAGGCTGCCGTGGCTGACGACCTGAGCGGATTCTCGATGCTCGAGCTGTTTCGGCTGGAGGCGGAGAGCCAGACGGCCGTGCTCGCGGCGGGCGTGCTGGCCATCGAGGAGCTGGAGCGTTCGCCCGAGACCGTCGAGTCGATGATGCGGGCCGCACACTCCCTCAAGGGCGCGGCCCGGATCGTGGGACTCGATCCCGCCGTTCGTGTCGCCCACGCGCTCGAAGATGTCTTCGTGGCCGCGGGGAAGGGAAGCTTCCGCGTGAGGCCGGAGCACGGCGACCGGATCCTGGCGGGCATCGACTTCCTGTCGGCGATCGCCAAGTCGGACGACGCCCTCTCTCCGGCGAGCGATTGGCCGGCCCGTGCAGAGCGGCTCGTCGGCGATCTCGCGACGATGGTCGCCGACCAGTCCACGCCCGCCCAGCCGGCGGGGGCCGCCGCCGAAGGCACGGCCTCGACCCCGCCAGACGGCTCGGCGGCGACCTCCACCGCCCCGCAAAAGCCGCTAGCCCCGCTGCAGGCACCCCCGCCGGCGGAGTCGCTCGCCGCGGCACCGCGCTCAACGGAGCAGGCCGACCGCGTCGTCCGAGTCTCCGCCGACAGCCTGACGCGGCTCGTCGGGCTTGCCGGCGAATCCCTGGTGGAGACGCGTCAGCTGCGACCATTCGTCGATTCGCTGCTGCAGCTCCGCTCCACCGAAGTCGACATCTGCGACGCCATCGCCGCTCTCGATGAGAAGCTCAAGGGGGGCGACATCGCCGTTCCCGGAACGGTCACGGCGATGCTGACCACCATCCGCGAACGCTCCGAATCACGCCTCGCAGCACTCACGCGGCACGTCGAGGATTTCGAGAGCTTCGCCCGCCGCAATGAAGATCTCTCCAACCGGCTGCACCACGAGGTGATCGTCAGCCGCATGCGGCCGCTTGCCGACGGAATCCGCGGGTTTCCCCGGCTCGTCCGCGATGTGGCCCGCACGCTCGGCAAGCAGGTGAAGTTCGAGGTCCGCGGCGAGCAGACGGGTGTCGATCGCGACATCCTCGACAAGCTCGAGGCCCCGCTCTCGCACCTGATCCGCAACTCGCTCGACCACGGCATCGAACTGCCGGCCGACCGCGAGGCGGCGGGCAAGCCCCCGGCCGGGACGATCCGGCTCGAGGCCCGGCACCGGGCCGGCATGCTCCAGATCACGCTCACCGACGACGGGCGGGGCATCGACGTGGAGCATCTCCGCGTCAAGGCGGTGGCCCGCGGCCTCGTCGCCCGCCAGGTGGCCGATCACCTGACCGAACTCGAACTGCTCGAGTTCCTTTTCCTGCCCGGTTTCTCCACCAAGGACCAGGTCACGGAGATCTCCGGCCGCGGCGTCGGGCTCGACGTCGTGCAGAGCATGGTGAAGAGCGTGGGGGGCAGCGTCCGCGTGGCCACGCAGACTGGTCGCCAGACCACGTTCACCCTCCAGCTCCCGATCACGATGTCGGTGATCCGGGCGCTTCTCGTACAGGTGGGGGGCGAGCCCTATGCCTTCCCGCTGACGCGAATCGACCAGATCCTGTTCTGCCCGGCCTCCAGCATCCGCACGGTCGAGGGGCGGCAGTACTTCGACCGCGACGGCGTCTCCATCGGGCTGGTGATGGCCGCCCAGATCCTCGAGACGACGGGGCAGCCTCCGGCCGATCCGATGCCCGTCGTGGTGATCAGCGACCGCGGCCAGCAGTTCGGGATGATCGTCGATTCCTTCCTGGGGGAACGGGATCTCGAAGTGCGGCCCCTCGACCCGAGGCTCGGCAAGGTTCCCGACGTCAACAGCGCGTCACTCCTGGAGAATGGCGATCCGGTTCTGATCGTGGACGTCGAGGACCTCGTCCGGTCGATCGACAACGTGCTGATGGGCCGCCGGCTCTCGCGGGTGGAGTTCGAGCGGATGGCGGAACAGGCGCGGCAACGCAAGCGGATCCTCGTCGTGGACGACTCGATCACCGTCCGCGAACTCGAGCGGCAGCTCCTCCAGGCCCGCGGCTTCGCGGTCGACGTCGCCGTTGACGGCATGGACGGCTGGAACGCGATCCGCGGCACCCACTACGACCTCGTCGTGACCGACGTCGACATGCCGCGGATGGACGGCATCGGCCTGGTCTCGCTGATCAAGGCCGACCCGGCCCGCCGGGAGACGCCGGTCGTGATCGTCTCCTACAAGGATCGCGAGGAGGACCGGCTCCGCGGCCTCGATGCCGGGGCGAACCGCTATCTCACGAAAAGCAGTTTCCACGACGAGACCTTCGTCGATACGATCATCGATCTGATCGGCGAGGCAACGACGTAGGAAAGACCCATGCGAATCGGGATCGTGAACGACCTGAAGGCGGCGTGCGAGGCGCTGCGGCGCGTGGTCGACAGCGTGCCCGACCACGAGGTGGCCTGGACGGCGAGCGACGGCGTCGAGGCGATCGCGATGGCGAAGCGCGACCGCCCCGACCTGATCCTGATGGATCTGCTGATGCCGCACATGGACGGCGCGCAGGCAACCCGGCAGATCATGGCCACCGCCCCGTGCGCGATCCTGGTGGTGACCGCAACCGTGAGCGGCAACATCTCGCTCGTCTACGATGCCATGGGCTACGGGGCCCTCGACGCGGTTGACACGCCGATGCTCGGCCCGGGGGGCGAGGTGACCGGCGCGGGCGCCCTCGTCGAGAAGATCGGCACGATCGCCAAGCTTGTCGGGGCGACCGCCGACCCCCGGCGGGCCCGGCGGGCAGTGCCGTCCTCGACTCCCCCGCGGCTGCTCGTCGTGGGTGCTTCGACCGGCGGCCCCAAGGCGATCTCCGACCTCCTCTTCCCGCTACCACACGACTGGAACGCGGCGGTGATCATCGTGCAGCACGTCGACGTCGCCTTCGCACCCGGGCTTGCGAAGTGGCTCGGTGACCGGACCGGCCGGGCCGTCCGCGTAGCGGAGCACGGCCAGCAGCCGCTTGCCGGCGACGTGCTGCTCGCCGGCACCAACGACCACCTCGTGCTCACCAAGGCACGCACGCTGGAATACCGTCAGGAGCCCCGAGACGTCTTCTTCCGACCGAGCGTCGACGTCTTCTTCGAGAGCGTCGCCGACCACTGGCCGCAGACCGGGACCGCCGCTTTGCTCACGGGCATGGGCCGCGACGGCGCCAGAGGGCTGATGAAACTTCGCACGCGGGGCTGGCACACGGTCGCCCAAAATGAGGCGACGAGCATCGTGTTCAGCATGCCAAAGGCGGCGATCGACGCAGGCGCCGCCTGTGAAGTGCTCGGTATCGACCGGATGTCGAGCGTGATCGCGGCCCGCATGACCGCCTAGGCCGCGA
>Ga0315904_10004214_pt1 | contig 20635 bp, 16 predicted proteins | sample LakEriMetagenome_6_FD_203529 | JGI IMG/M metagenome (GOLD analysis project Ga0315904, IMG submission 203529) | Freshwater fungal communities from buoy surface, Lake Erie, Ohio, United States - Buoy 12 MA120 | ecosystem: Environmental > Aquatic > Freshwater > Lake | place: USA: Lake Erie, Ohio...
ATAACAATCGCAGGGTAAGAACAGCTGAGGACAGCTGTTCTACGGTCCCCACGTAGAGCAGTTGTCCTCAACTGTCTCAGATCCGCCTGTGGCGGGCTCCTGCCCAGCGTCACCATCAGGAAACGGTGCCATCCAATGCCACCGTACCGAGGCACCGATGACGCCCAGTACCGCGGCAAGATCGGGACGTTCGGGAAATAACAATCGCAGGGTAAGAACAGCTGAGGACAGCTGTTCTACGGTCCCCACGTAGAGCAGTTGTCCTCAACTGTCTCAGATCCGCCTGTGGCGGGCTCCTGCCCAGCGTCACCATCAGGAAACGGCGCCATCCAATGCCACCGTACCGAGGCACCGATGACGCCCAGTACCGCGGCAAGATCGGGACGTCCAGGAAATAACAATCGCAGGGTAAGAACAGCTGAGGACAGCTGTTCTACGGTCCCCACGTAGAGCAGTTGTCCTCAACTGTCCTTGAGCCCAAGGTGCGCCCCATGTGCCGCCCTAATGACCCGCTTGTAGTAGGAAAACAAACCGAGCACGACAACCCCGTAACCGATCGCAATGAGACTGACCGCCAGGTCGAAAGGTTTTGGCGTCGAAAAAGAAAAACGGAGCAGGACCGTCGAAATGACAAATCCGGAGTTGCGAATAACGTACTCGTATCGATCATAAAAGGGAAGCGATGTGATTAGCAAGAACACGTCCGTAAAGATCATGAAGCTGAAGAATTCTGGAAAGAAGAAAAAGTCCAAGTTTCTCGCCTCATTGATTTGATCCATGGAGAGGGCCCATGTCTCAAGAGCCCATTGGCACAAATGATAAAGGGCTAGAAACAGCAAGGTCACGAACAAGACCATCGCAACCGATTTCTTGAGAGCGATAAACTTCGCGAGCTCCGATTCCGGCTTCGAATGGACAACGGATTGACTCAATCGCTGGAAGATTGCAACCAAGGCGAACATCACGAGTGCTGCGACCATGTCGATGAGGACCATGGAAGCCATTTCGAACTGTGCGATCCATGTTGCAGGATCGCTTACCTCGCCGATGTCTTTAAACACCCGTCGAATCACGATCAATGAGATGATTTCGTATTGTTTCCCGACGGAGTTCGTATGCGATCTGGGGATGGCGAGTACAAGCAGAATCACCTCGTAGAAGAGAATGAAACTAAACGGTGTATAGACCGCTTGCAGAAAGTTACCCTCCAGTTGACCCAATACGCCAACCTTCAGTGCCGGAAAGAATCGAACCAACGCGATCAGGAGCAAGTGAACGACAAAACCGCCCGTCGCCAGGTAAACAATCCATCGCTCCATCCAAGCTCTGACAGTGTCAGAGTCGATCAGGTCGAAAAGTCGAGAAAGCTGACGGATGCAGAAAGTTATCAAAGGTTCAATTCCATGATCTCATCTGTCTCTCCTAACACGAACGACCGGAACCACCGAAGGAGTATACGCGCTCGAACAGTCTCTCCTCTGTGATTTCCTCGACCGCTCTCTTTCATTCCACTCGTTTTGACCGTATCCTCAAGGAATGCTTGGCTGACATCGCCAACAAAAGTGAGCCTGAGGCGCTAGCCGAGTTCGTGCGACGTGCAAAAAATCGGCTAGCGCCTCGGGCTCAAGGAAACGAACATTGACTTTCGTCGGCTGTGTTCGTTGACGAAATCGCTTGAGAGGCCAGGAAAATGAGACAAGCGTCCGTTACACTTGCCCTGTTGGCCGGATTCGCTAGCCTCCTCGTTCAGGATGCACTCGCCCAGGGAAAACCTCCCATGCCGTTTCGCGTTCAAATCGTCTATTCACCACTCTACGTCATCGACCTCGGAGGGCTCGAAAAGCTTCATCCATTCGACATACGCAAATACGAGAAGATCTACAAACAGCTTCTACTGGACGGGAAAATATCCGACCAGCACGCGTTGGTTCCGGAGCCTTTGACCCGTGACCAGTTCCTGTTGATCCACACCGAGCCGTATTTGCAATCGCTGAAGGTTCGCGAAAATCTGATCCGGTATCTCGAAGCGCCGGCGTTGCGGCTGGCACCCGTCGATTTGGAGAAGAAAATCGTCGAACCGGTGCGATTATCCAGTGGCGGTACATTGAGCGCCGCTCGTGCCGCCCTCGAGGTCGGAATCGGCATCAATCTCGGCGGCGGCTATCATCATGCCAAGCCCGAATCGGGCGAGGGGTTCTGCATCATCGCGGATATTCCCATCGCGATTCGACAACTGCAGGCAGACAATAGGATCAAACGAGCCCTCATCGTTGACGTGGATGTGCATCAAGGGAACGGAACGATCTGCTGCCTTCGCGACGATGAGTCGACTTTTACCTTTTCCATGCACCAGGATTCTATCTACCCGATTCCCAAAGAGATTGGGGACCTAGATATTGAACTTCAGGCAGGCTGCATGGACGACGAATACAACCGAATCCTCGAGGAGAACCTGAGGCGTATCATGTCCTCGTTTCAAGCCGACATCGTGTTTATCGTCGGGGGCTGCGACACGCTCTCTGGCGATCCGCTGGCCGGTCTGGAAATGACTACCGAGGGAATCGTCACCCGCGACGCCCTGATCGTTGCATCGTGCGTGGAGAAAAACATCCCAGTCGTATTCACGCTCGCGGGAGGATACAGCTCGGAAGCCTGGAAGACTCAGTACCAAAGCATCCGTCATCTGATCGACACCTACGGCGTCGCGAAGTAGTGTACCGGTTTGAACGAAGACGGTAGCTACGGGGGCCGAGGGGCAACGGCGTTTACACGCCTACCGTCCAGGTGTCACCGCTGTGGAAGAGTTTTTGCAGGTCGCCTCGCCCGCGTTGCTTGACTGCTTCGTCGATCTGACCGCGGACAGCTTCCTCGAAGGTAGTCGATGCTACATCTCGAAATACTCCGATGGGCTCGGGGAACTGCGGATGCCGCATCCGAGACAGGAGGTAGACCAGGGCGGAATCTGCTTTCTCATCGTGGAACAACAAGTCATCCTCGCGGACCTTACCATCAGCGAGATTGACTACTTCCATCGAGAATCCGTTGAGCCGAATCCCTTTGTCTCGATTCTTACCAAAGATCATCGGCTTGCCGTGCTCCAACTCGATCGTCGCGTCGTCGCGAGTGGCTTTGTCCTGTGCGTAGCTGAACGCGCCGTCGTTGAAGACATTGCAGTTCTGATAAACCTCGACAAAACTGGTGCCGCGATGGTCGGCGGCTCGCTTCAAAGTGGCCGCCAAATGCTTGATGTTGCTGTCGACGGAACGGGCAATGAACGTGGCCTCGGCACCCACTGCGACACTGATCGGATTGAGCGGGTGATCGACCACTCCCATCGGCGTGCTCTTGGTGATCTGTCCCTCGACACTCGTCGGAGAGTACTGCCCCTTGGTCAATCCATAGATCCGATTGTTGAACAAGACGATATTCAAATCGACATTGCGGCGGAGCAAGTGGATGAAATGGTTCCCCCCGATACTGAGGGCATCGCCGTCGCCGGTAATGACCCAAACGCTCAGATCGGGTCGCGACAATTTCAGTCCCGTCGCCACGGCCGGAGCACGACCGTGAATGGAGTGAACTCCGTACGAATTGATGTAGTAGGGAAACCGACTGCTGCACCCGATGCCAGAGATGAAAACCGTCTGCTCGGGGCGGATGCCGATTTCAGGCAAGACCTTTTTCATCTGGGCGAGAATCGAATAGTCGCCGCACCCGGGGCACCAGCGGACATCTTGGTCGCTTGCGAAATCGTCGGGCTTCAGAAGGGGAAGGGTTGTGCTCATGATGGACTATAGGGGAACAAAGGATCGTGAGGATGACTAGTTTGGATTCGTGAATGAGTTACCGGCTCGATCGGGCTGCGGCTTCTCGCGAAGGGCTTGTGGAAACCTCGAGGATCTTCTCGACCAGTTCGGTGACCGTAAACGGCTTGCCTTTGACTTTGTTGAAGCCGATGGCATCGACCAGATAGCGGCTTCGGATCAGCATGCGGAGTTGACCCATGTTGAGTTCCGGGATCAGCACTTTTTCGTACCGGGCGAGGATTTCACCAAGGTTGCTGGGGAACGGGTTCAAGTAGCGGACGTGGGCATGCGCGACGCTGCGCCCGGCCTTTTGGGCCTGCTCGACAGCGGTCAAGCATGCTCCATAGGTCCCACCCCATGAAATCACAAGCAATTCGCCACTCTGCGGGCCGGTGACTTGCTGCGGTGGCAGAAGTTTGGCTGCGTTCGCAACTTTCTGGGCTCGGATGTTGACCATCTTTTGATGGTTCTCGGGGTCGTAGCTGATGTTGCCTGTTCCATCCTCTTTTTCAATCCCACCGACGCGGTGCATCAAGCCTGGGGTGCCAGGGATCGCCCAAGGGCGAGCGAGCAGTTCATCGCGCAAGTACGGTTTGAATGGGCCGTTGGGGTTATTGTTCGAATGAGGATGTTCAATCGGCAGCGGCGGCAGTTTGGTCAGGTCGGGAATCAGCCATGGCTCTGCGCCGTTGGCGATGTAACCGTCGGACAGGACCACGACCGGCAGCATCAACCGTGTTGCGAGCATCCATGCATCCTGAACGATGTCGAAGCAATCGCCGGGGCTGCGGGCGGCAAGCACGGGCACGGGAGCTTCGCCGTTTCGACCATACATGACCTGCAACAAGTCCGCTTGTTCCGTCTTGGTCGGAAGCCCAGTGCTTGGGCCACCGCGCTGGACATCGATGATCAGCAGCGGCAGTTCCAGCATCACCGCCAAGCCCATGGCTTCCATCTTGAGGGCGATCCCTGGGCCGCTCGATGTTGTCACTCCCATCTGGCCGCCGTAGGCAGCGCCGATGGCAGAACAGATCGCAGCAATCTCGTCCTCGGCTTGGAACGTGCATGCACCGAAGTTCTTGTAGCGAGCCAGCTCGTGCAGAATATCGCTGGCCGGCGTGATCGGGTACGAGGCGTAGAAGAGTTCCTTGCCCGAACGCTGGGCTGCGGCGAGCAATCCCCAAGCGAGGGCTTGGTTCCCCATGATGTTGCGGTACTTGCCGGGCGCGAGTTTTGCGGGAGCAACATTGTAGGATTGCCCGATGGCTTCGATGGTCTCACCGTAGGCCCACCCCGCGCGGAGAGCCTTCTCGTTGGCATTGGCGATATCGTTTTTTCCTGCTCCGAATTTGCCATGGATAAAACGGAGAGTCGCGTCCATCGTTCGACCGTACAGCCAGTAGACCAACCCCATCGCGAAGAAATTCTTGCAGCGATCCGCTTCCTTGGTGCTGAGCCCAAACTCGGTTACGGCGTCTTTGGTCAACCGCGTCATCGGAACCTTGATCAGTCGATAGTTCTCCATCGATGGATCTTCGAGCGGGCTGGTGTTGAGCTTGGCGAGCTTGAGATCCTTGTCTTCGAAGCTGTCTTCGTTGACGATCAACAAGCCACCTTTGACAAGATCGGCGAGGTTCGTCACCAAGGCAGCAGGGTTCATCGCTACCAAGGCGTCGAGGGTATCGCCGGGCGTATGCACTTCGTGCGACGCAAACTGCACTTGGAATCCCGAGACGCCGGCGCGCGTGCCGCGAGGCGCACGAATCTCGGCGGGGAAATCGGGGAACGTGGCCACGTCGTTCCCGAGGAGTGCGGAGGTGTTGGTCAGCTGCTGGCCGAGCAACTGCATGCCATCCCCCGAGTCTCCAACCAATCGTACTGTAATGCAATGAACAAACTGGACCGGCTTCTCAGTGGCCGACGGAGCTTCGGTTGACATGATGAATTCAGTTAAGGGTCGTTCTGGGACTTTGTAGCGAGTGTATCGATTCGCGCGGCAAGGTGAAATGAACTATTCTGGCAAACCGCAAGGGTCTTGAGTATGGCAACTCGACCCAAAACCTCTATTTTACCGACATTCTCCATGCAACGGCTTTGAATTGCCAGCTCGCTTGAGACGCTGATTCCCTCGGGTTTTTCAAAACCCGACGCGCGAGCGAGGGACACCCCGTGCGTTCAGTCGATTGGCGCTGTGACCGTTTGAAGGATCTTCAATTCGAAATTCTCCAGGCAACGACCGACTGACGGGAGAAGCCATCGATAGAGCAGGAACGCCATCCCTAGCCAGGGAACGCTAACCAGGGCAGCGATCGGCCATGACGCAGTATGCGGGAACAGGAACTCGACCAAGCATTCCACTCCCAAGGGCAGGGCGGCGAGGCAGAGCAGGGTAGGGTGCAACGTCGAAATGGCGAGACTCAGCACGACCTGCTTCCAGGAAAACTCCTTCGGCTGCAGAGTTCCGGGAGGGATCCCAAACGGACTGAGAATCGACATCAGATCAGAAACCAAAAGATAAGCTGGAACGAACGTGGTCAACGCCAGCGCCACAAAGACGAGCTTGTCGATCGCAAGCCCCCACCAAAGCCCAACGGCCAGTGTCACCAAGACTGCAAGCGACCATACCGGCATGCCGAACGCAATGTTGCGTCCGTGAAGAATCGTTTCTCGCGGGATGGGAGACAAGACCCAAGTTCGAAAGCCCGCGCGATCCAAACCGAATTGATTTCCGAGCATCCCCGACGCGGTATACAACTGCAACCCACCAAACCCGAACAGTACCAACGTCCGGTTGATCTCTCCCTCTCCGAGTTTCCAGTACTGGACCAAGAATGCGAGGACGAGCGGCTGAACGAGTGGAGCGAGCAACATCAATTTGAATTCCGGAGCTCGCCACATCGAGATCCAGGTTTGCATGACGATCGGAGAAACGAGCGGAGAGACACCAGGTAGCGAGCGTTCGATCCAGCGCATGCGCTCGGGGTTCGCCACGAGCCCCCCAACTTTCGTCTGCTTGTAACGTCCGACAGCCGCATCGAAACCATCCTGATAATAGCGAAGCGTGGTCCGATAGCTTCTGCGGCTGGAAACGAGCCCAAGGCACAACATGCACGGTGTGATCCACCAGACATGGTAACTTGATTCGCTCAGCACCCGCGCGCACGCGGCAAGCCAAAACGGTGGGAAACAGACCTGGAGCCATCGAATGCGATTCGGCCACGGATCGAAAGGCGCCGGGGGAATGGTTGCCGAATTGCTTGCGCCGGGACCGGGAGCCTCTCCGGAACCAGGCGCCTCGCTCGGTGCGGCCGGGGATGGATTCGAGGCGCGGTAGGATTCCTCGTATTGATCCAGCAATCGCGGCAGAAACGACACTGCCGGGAAGAAAAACACGAAGAACAGCGACAAAACAATCATCACCGTCTGCCGACGTCGGGGTGTCGCCATCCAGGCGGATAACGCTCCCTGAAATTGCGAGGTCACCGCGGTGATCATGAATAGGTAAGCGAAAAGCGAAATGACCAGCAACAAAGCGACGGGCCCGACAACGATGGAGGCTCCGACGAGCGAACCGGTTACAAACGACGCGAGGTAGACCACCGGAAAATTGACCAGTGAGCTCAAGTAATTGAGCGTGAATGCATGACTCGGTGAAATCGGAAGATGCATGATTCGGTCGAGCGTCAAGACGTCGTTGCGAAACAGATCGGTGGAGATTTGGATTAGCCACGCCACCAAGAATAGGGTGACCACAGCGTTCCAAAATGTAAGTGCATGGCCAGCTTGTGTTTGGGCATGCACGAGGTAACCCAACAGAATTCCGATCGCGAAGACGCCCAATACGCCAATTGTCGCGCCCAGCCAAAACATGGCCGTAATCACTCGACCGAGAATCTTTTCGCGGCGCCATGCGTTGCGGCGCATGCAGTAACGCAGATAAAAAAGAGAGCCCAGCGGACCGAAGAGCCCCCGAATCCAACCTCGCGACGCAGCGTCGCGGGGCAGGGCAGGGGAGGGGGGTGCGCTCAGGGTTTGGGTACTCATAACGCACCCTGAGACGACGACGAGAGCCAGTCCAGTTTCGCCGCAGCTACTCCCTCTTTGCCAGCAGCGGCCAAGAACGATTGCTCCAAGGTTCCCGCTGTCAAAATGTCTTGCATCGACCGCTGCTGGACGAGACACCCTCCAACGATGATACCCACATGCGTACAAAGCTTCTGCACAACTTCCAAAACATGGGATGTCAGAAAAACCGTTCCGCCGCGCGCGATGAATTGATTGAGCAGATCTCGGATGGTCAACGACGCGACCGCATCGATCCCTTCAAAGGGCTCGTCGAGGAACAATAGCGTCGGGTTGGCGATCAAGGCTGCGGCCAGCGATAACTTCTTGCGCATCCCGTGCGAGTAATCCATCGTCAGTTTCTCGCTCTCGGCGTCCAGAGAGAGCAGATGCAATAACTCTGAACTGCGGCTCCGAATCGCGTCTCGTTCCAAGCCATGAATGCGGCCGATAAAGGTCAAGTACTCCGAACCGGTCAAGTTATCGAAAAGAGCCAGGTTCTCGGGGATTGCGCCAATGAATCGCTTGGCATCCAAAGACTGCGCGTGGTCAAGCATGTCGCGTCCCAGGATCCGAATCGAGCCGCTCGTAGGAGCAAGCAACCCGGTCAGCATCTTGATCGTCGTCGATTTGCCCGCACCGTTGGGCCCCAGGAATCCGTAAAACGTCCCCGCCTCAACTTGAAGATCCAGATTTTGGACAGCAAACCTTCCCGCAAAAGCACGACACAAGTCGCGCGTTTCAATCACGTACTGCATGTTCCTCTCATTCGCGCTCGAAAAACTCGTCGGATCGCTGGGCTTCGAATGCCGTTCTAAGTATAGCGTGCGATTGAGAGGCCCGTGATTTCTCAGCCACTCACAACACGGAATTGCCGCTTGCGACGGAAATCTCAACGATTCAGAGTGGAATATCAGTAATCGTCGTCAACCTGCGCGGCTTGCCACAACTCGCGAAATTTGTCGGCCACGTACGGATTCAATCGCCCCGCGAACTCGAGCGGTAATTGATTCATTCGGATCAGTTGGATGACGTCTGCCATGTCCTGCAAGCAATGCGCCGCCGTCATCCCGCTGGCAAGTTTCAATTCGAGGAGCGACTCGAGCCGGAGGATCGGAACACCTTCCGCATTGCGAACCGAAACGGTCTCGGGCGACGGAAACGCAACCGGCTTGGGCAAACCGTCTCCGGGATAATCTCCCGCGATAGCAAATGGAATCTGCATGGCATCCAAAATGCGAGACAACCGCAGCATCGTTTCGTGTATCGGGGAGGCTTCCATAAAAAACTGATCCGCTCGCCGGGCGACGTCAAAAATGGACTCGGTCATCGAAAAATCCAACCGCTTTTCGTCTGATGTTTTCGTCTCGACGAAACTTGAGCAATTCAAGCATACCACACTTCGAAGAGCATCAACGAAAGAATGAGAAACCAACCGACTCCTCCGCCCCAACAGGTCAAAAATCCACTCGCAGGGGAGCAGGGCAGGGGGGTAGGGTTATCGCAACCAATGCTGGGAATTGTCCCGCACTTGCTTGAGCCAATCGATCGCCTTGTTCGGCGTCTATTAGAGTTCCGCTTTAGCGACAAGTCGTTCTGCTAGCGTTGCAATGCCACAGGGAATTCGAATTGTCGCTATACCTGCGACCAACCGATCAGTTGTTTGCCGAATAGTTGATTAGCACTACGTCGCATCTTCCCCTTTGAGACTACTTGATGCCCAAGAGCCGCCGCTGATTCGTAGCTTTACGTCATGTAACGCAGGGTAAGAACAGCTGAGGACAGCTGTTCTACGGTTCCCACGTAGAGCAGTTGTCCTCAACTGTCTCAGATCCGCCTGTGGCGGGCTCCCGCCCAGCGTCACCACCAGGAAACGGTGCCATCCAATACCACCGTATCGAGGTACCGATGACGCCCAGCACCGCGGCAAGATCGGGACGTCCAGGAAATAACAATCGCAGGGTAAGAACAGCTGAGGACAGCTGTTCTACGGTTTCCAACTCCAGGCATTCGTGTCTTATCCGGCTAACTCCATTGCGATCGCGCTCGTCGTAACTGCCGACGGATCACCATGGGAATGCGCTCTAGGATCGGAGAATCGCCGTAGAGTTTCAGGAAACTGGCCGAGACTCCGTCCAGAGCCCCTGCAATTTGTTCTAGAAGGGTATCCGCAACTCCCAACACCAGCTTGGGGCGTAGCTTCAAATCGGACGCCAGCGCCTCCAAGTGTCGCGATCCGACCAAGTCAGGGTCCGACGTCCCTCCCATCTCCATGGCCAAGAAACGGGAGAGGTTCTTGTAGTTGCGTGTGCAGACCAAATCGTAAAACGGGGTGAGACTCGGCGCGCCGCTCGGATCGTAAAGGAGCGACAAGTTCTTGCCATGCGCATCGGCGTTGCCCGCCAACCAATTGAATATGGACCATTGCAAAAGCTTGTTGAGATCCACAAGCGGAAAAGCCGCAAATCGCCGAATCACTTCCGCGCATTGCTTGAGGCTTGGCCCTCCCTCTTTCTCATACTTGTTGGAAGGGCTGATCCCCAACGCTTGGCAGAAATCTTCTTGGTGCAAGCGGTGGTAGACGCCATCTCGCAAAACACGATCGTAGCGAGCGATCACCGCGATGCGAGCCTTGGGCGTCGCGCGCACTTGCACATCCACCACCGGCAGACCAACCGACTTGGCAAGCAACGCCATAAAGGTCTCGTTCTCGGGTAGATGTGAGTAGAATGGAGACGCAAATTTGAGAATGTGCGTGCTGGGTGACCCCGCAACTGGGATGAGCACGCGTCCCTCCGCAACATGGACCGGCAGCTTGTCCTGGGCTCCGGCAAGGGACAATCGCACTTCGTCATGACCGGTCACATCGGAAAAAGCATCGGGGGTTCCAACCGACCATTGAGCCAATTGCTCGTCGGTTACCGGTTCATAACGCGGCTGCGTTGCATGCGAGGTGGGTTCGCATTGCGGGGAGATTTCCAAGGCACCGGCGCATTCGCCGCCGATCGCTTTGAGCAATTCAAAATCGTTGGATTGCGAGATGCCCAGCGCTCGACAAATCTGCTCACGAACATTCCCTTCGGGCAACAGGTTGGCGAAGTACGAATGACTCGCTCGATCGGTGAAGGAACCATCGAACGGCAACGACAAGGAAATTGGAAACGCACCTGCGGCCTGGACCCAATCGGGTCGGTACTCAAAACGCATCGGGTTGCCGTCGGCTCGTTCCAAAGTACCTACCGTCCGCGAACCAAAATGGACGAAGAGCGGTTCGCTCATGACGATTCCCCTCGCGGATGGATATGCAACTCCAAACCGAAAAGCTGCAACACCTGAAGAACCAGCCCCAAATGAAGCGTCGGCTTGCCTCGTTCCAACTCGGAGAGGAACCGGACGCCGACCCCTGCCATGCCGGCGGCTTCCTGCAGGGTCAAACCAGCCCCCTTCCGTCGCTGGCGCACCAGCCTGCCGATATCCTCTGGCGTTACGATCTTGATCATCTTTGCACCTGAAAAATATTCCCGACCGGGACAAATAGTCTGCGATGAACCACCGGCTTCTTAATTTTTCCCGTTCGGTAAATATAGAACCCGCGCAGGCCCAAATCAACCCGAATATTTCCCGATCGGGAAAAATTTTATGCGACAGCCTGGCTTCGACGGGACGAGCGTCCCGCTAGTTCCGAAACGAAGGTTCTCGTTTCGGGATTCGAGCACTGTTCCTCTGGCTCAACGAATCCAGTTCTGCGAATGGTCGCGGACCTGTTTCAGCCAATCCAAGGCCGTGTGCGGAATATCGTGCGTATGGGCGTACCCGAATCGCTCCATCAAGCCTTCGTCGTGATAAGCCAAGACCCCGACCAGGATGAGCAAGGCATACGTCATGATGTTTGAGATACGCATCGGCCCCCACCATTTCAAAGCGGTGCCGAAGGTGTGCTTGAACGTGTAGCGACCCCGTCGATATTCCACCGACCAGAGTTCATCGAGCAGGATATGGGACATGAAGCCGATGAAAACCGCGACCGTCTTGAACAGTCGCAAGTTCACGTTCTCCGAAGAAGAGACGAGGAAGACAAAGATCGCCGCGATGAGCGCGGCAGGGATACTGTGCCACATCCCTCGGTGCACGGTGTAACGTCGAAAGAACTCGGCGATCCCGAAACGGAGGAACAGATAGATGCCACCCGTGACAACCAGCATCATCTCGTGCGACAGCCCGACGCGGCGAAGCCGATCAACCATCAGCATCGGAATAAAGGCCGAGGAGAACGCAACCGCTTCCCGAAGCGGGATCCCCGAATCGCTGTCCAAGTCGGGCAGCATGCCGCTGACCGAGCACAGTCCACCCGCGATGACACAGCTTTCCCACGGCATGCCGGATTGGTAGCCACCCACGCCGAACAGTGCGCCGGCGATGGTGCTGACAGTGATATGCGTGCGAAAATCCGCCATGTTGCTCCAGTCCACAGGGCAGGGCAGGGGGGCTACGAATCCAAGTCCAAGAAATACCATTTTTCGAAGACCAAGAGCAAGACAGCCCGGATCCAGCAATTCCGCGTTCGCTAGCAAAACGACGGCAGAGCAGTTGTCCTCAACTGTCTCAGATCCGCCTGTGGCGGGCTCCTGCCCAGCGTCACCACCAGGAAACGGGCCATGCAATGCTGCCGTACCGAGGTACCGATGACGCCCAGCACCGCGGCAAGATCGGGACGTCCAGGAAATAACAATCGCAGGGTAAGAACAGCTGAGGACAGCTGTTCTACGGTCCCCACGTAGAGCAGTTGTCCTCAACTGTCTCAGATCCGCCTGTGGCGGGCTCCTGCCCAGCGTCACCACCCAGCAAACGGTGCCATGCAATCCCACCGTAACGAGGCACCGATGACTCGCAGCACCGCAGCAAGATCGGCACGTTCAGCCAACAACAATCGCAGGGTAAGAACAGCTGAGGACAGCTGTTCTACGGTCCCCACGTAGAGCAGTTGTCCTCAACTGCTTCTGCCCAGCGTCACCACCAGGAAACGGTGCCATCCAATGCTGCCCTACCGAGGTACCGATGACGCCCAGTACCGCGGCAAGATCGGGACGTCCAGGAAATAACAATCGCAGGGTAAGAACAGCTGAGGACAGCTGTTCTACGTTCCCCACGTAGAGCAGTTGTCCTCAACTGTCTCAGATCCGCCCGTGGCGGGCTCCTGCCCAGCATCCCCACCAGGAAACAGTGCCATGCAATCCCACCGTACCGAGGTACCGATGACGCCCAGTACCGCGGCAAGATCGGGACGTTCAGGAAATAACAATCGCAGCGTGAGAACAGCTGAGGACAGCTGTTCTACCTTAGGATGTCCCGATGTATCGACTTGAGTTTGCTAGCAATTCGCAGTGATACAAAGTGGTATTCGCCTCGGATCCTGCGAATCGCTATAGTTCCAATGAGGACTCCGTTCGAATCACCCGCGAGTGCACGTTTATGCAACCTTACGACATCATTATGCTGGTTGTCCTGGCCGCCGCGACCTTGTTCGGGGCCATCAAAGGCTTCGCTTGGCAAGTCGCTTCGTTGGCCTCCATCATCGCAAGCTACTTCGTCGCCAACTATTTCCGGAACGACGTGGCCAAGATGATCAACGCCGAGCCGCCATGGAACATGTTTTTGGCGATGTTGCTGTTGTACTTCGGCTCGAGTTTGGCAATCTGGCTGGTATTTCGGATGATCAGTACGTCGATCGACAAGATCAAGCTCAAGGAGTTCGACCGTCAGTTGGGCGCCGGCTTTGGCCTGCTCAAGGGAGCCGTACTGTGCTGTGTCATTACGATGTTTGCGATGACGCTGCTGGGCCCGACCCAGCAGCAGGCAATCGCGCAGTCCAAGAGTGGCTACTACATCGGCAAAACACTCTCCCAGGCCGGCGCGATCTTACCCAAGGAGGTCGTCCAGGTGATCGGACCGTATATCCAACGAGTGAACGAGCAATTAGAGCAGGGGAGAGACCCCAATTTCGTTCCTCCTCCCAACAATGGCACGCTCAATCCCAACTTGGACGCATGGGGCAGGGCCCTCGATTCGAAGATGACCGAACTGGGACGCGATCTTTTACCCGCCACCCCCAATGGGGCTAACCCGAACAGTCAAGGGCAGGGGGGAATCCTCGAGCGATTTTTTCCGCCTCGCAACAATGCGGGCGGCAACAATCCCCTTCCGAACACCTCGAATAACTCCCCGTCGGGTTGGCCAGTCTCATCTCCTAGTTCCAGCTTTCCTACTCCTGCTGGCAATACCGAGTGGCCGAACAACCAACCGCTTCTGCCGCGCTAGAGCCTAGCGCGGAGGCGGGTCGTTCTTGAAAACGCCTACTCCCGCTTGTCCCATGTCACTTCCGAGGCGATCGAACCGCGACTGGCTAAGCACGCCGACTTGCGTGACAGGTTTCCCAACCCGCAAACCTTTCCCGGGAATCAAGCATCTCCCAATTAATCGTCTTTATGCCGACGGGCCTTTGTAATCGCGGGAAGTCTCGGCGAGGCGGGCCGGGCCGAGCCGGCCGCACGAGCACGAGCAATCGTAGAACAGCTGTCCTCAGCTGTTCTTACCCTGCGATTGTTGTTGGCTGACGTCCCGATCTTGCTGCGGTGCTGGGCGTCATCGGTGCCTCGGTACGGTGGGATTGGATGGCCCCGTTTCCTGGTGGTGACGTTGGGCAGGAGCCCGCCACAGGCGGATCTGAGACCGTTGAGGACAACTGCTCTACGTGGGCCAGGCACGAAAACACTCGCCAGGGACCGGCCACAAACCCCCGAAACAACGTCCGATAATGTTTCTTATGTTCGGTTTATGGTCGATAAATCCCTGGGATTTGCAGGTTTTCCATCGCGTTGGGCCGCCGTCCGGGCCGTGGAAAGCACGCTGCCCCAGCTCGCAACACCTGCAACCCTTGCGATATACTCATTCGATGGAAAACTCCACGCAAACCGATCCTCTTCGCCAAACCGATCGCCAGGAAACTGGGGCGCAGTTTGCGGGGCGTCGCGCGGCGAAAGCAACGTTGGCGACCTTTGTGGCAGGCACCATCCTAGCCATTGCCCTGCGTTGGCTTTCCTTCCACTTCGCTTCCGGAATCCTTGCTACCACAGCCGCCATGTTGCTTTTCGCGCCGGCTAGCTTTGCAACGGTGGTCTTGGGGTGGGGAAAACCCATGCGTTTCCGCCTCGCCTTTCTCGCGTTCGCCCTTTTCCTGCTCACCTTCCTGCTTTGGAATAACGTGATGCTACCGGGACTCTCCACGGAGAACGCCATCCGCGTCTTCAAGCAGAACATGCTGCGTTGGACCCTTGGTCTCTTCTTTGGGATTCTATCGCTGCGTTTCGTGCAATGGACCACCGGCATTGGGATCGCGTCGGAACCGCATGCCTGCGACGACCCCACAGGACTCCCATCGAGCCAAATCAGCTTGGCAAAGATCCTTGCGATCACCGCCGCCTGCGCGGTCGGCGCAGAAACCGTTCGTCGACTTATGATCCTCCCGGGAGCAGATAAGATGTTGTACTTGCATGGAATCCTGGGTGGAATCCTGCTGGGTGTCCGTTGGAGCGTTCTGTTCTGGCTGCTGCGATGGCGATCTTGGCGCATCGCTGGCCTGATTCTTTGGATTGCCATCGATGCTATCATTCGCTGGATGACCGATGCGATCGTGGGCCTAGTCCCCTACTTGCTTTTTCTTCTCTTGCGGAAGGAAGAGATAAGCTTGGATGCCCTGCACCATTCCTATGTTGTGGTATCCAGCCGGACACCGATGACCCTCTGGCAAGCCTTTATTTTTCTTTGGCTGTCAAGCCTGCAAACCTCCATCATTCTCGGCGGGATCGCAATCTTTCGCGGATTAGGCTATCCCATCCAATACTTGGGATCAAAAACGATCACCGAGGAGGAGAGGTAACGTCAGCATGAGCAACCGGAGCCGACCGAGGGGATCCAGTTCCGCGATGGCCAGATCAAAACACTAGGGCAGGGCCCCCCTGCTCTGCAGCCTCCCCCTGCTCCGCCCTCCCTCGTCCACCCAACCATGTCGAGTTGCGAGGAGACCGTTTTGCTCGGGTTGCAAATTCAATTGACGACGACGCTGCCTCGCTCCTCAAGCGAACCGTCTTCGAGCTGCTCGAGGTACGAGCCCATGCGCCGGAATTTCTCATAGCGCGACGCGATCAACTCGTCGACCGGGACCGCCATCAATTGCTCGAGCGTCTTGCCCAAGTATTTTTTAACGCGTGCGGCCATTTGATGGTGGTCGCGGTGGGCGCCGCCGATCGGTTCCTCGATCACGTCATCGACCACGCCGAACTGTGGCAAATGCAGCGAAGTAAACCGAAGGACTTCGGCCGCCTTTGGGGCATGTTCGTGGCTCTTCCACAAGATCCCGGCGCATCCTTCCGGGCTGATCACGGAGTAATACGAGTACTGGAGCATGGCGATCCGATCTCCCACTCCGATCCCCAAGGCTCCCCCAGATCCTCCCTCGCCGATCACCACGCAGATGATGGGGGTTTTGAGCTGGCTCATCAAGAACATGCTCTCAGCGATGACTTGCGCCTGGCCCCGTTCCTCGGCCCCGACACCGGGATACGCCCCAGGAGTGTCGATGAAACAGATGATGGGCAAACGGTATTTCTCGGCCAGCTTCATTTTGGACATAGCCTTTCGGTATCCTTCCGGATGAGCGCAACCGAAATGGCAGGCAGCGCGCTCTTTGTACGTGCGCCCCTTCTGATGACCGACCACCATGACCTTGGTTCGCCCAAGCTTGGCGAACCCTGTCAACATCGCTCGATCATCCCCGTAGAACTTGTCACCGTGCAGTTCGATGAACTCATCGAAAGCAAAGTTCAGATAATCCCGGGTATAGGGACGATCCTTGTGGCGAGCAACCTGGACGATTTGCCACGGAGTAAGCTGGCTGTAGATATCGCGGGTCGTCTCGTTCCAGCGGCGTCTGAGTTGACGTACTCGCTCTTGCTCCTGCTCGCTGAGTGAAGCTTTCCCCTCCAGGAGTTGCAATTCCGACTCGATATCGAGGATCGGTTGTTCGAATTCGAAACCAAGCGACGAGCTAGCCATAACCAAATATTCCGTTTTCCTAAATCCTGCAATGAACCAGAAACCAAACACTTTGGCGCCCTGCGCGAACCAAAGAACACCAGGTCAGGTTGGAGCTTCGATCCGTCCTCCACCTTGAAAATCGTCAAAGACCGATGATTCGGGAATGCGCGGCGGCTTCTTGAAGATCGGAGTCGACCGAATCATCTTTAAGACATCCCACATATTCTCGGGGCGATCCTCCAACTTTTTCGCCAGCATCTTCTTGATGATGTTATTGAATTCCGGAGAAACGTTGTCGTTGTTGACCAGGGCGGACGGGATCGGTGCGGAAAGATGTTTGCTGAGCAATTCGTTGGGCGTGTTCCCTGTAAATGGAGCTCTGCCGACGATCAGTTCGTAGAGCATGCAACCCATGGAGTAAATATCGCTTTTGGGGTCGAGGGCTTGGCCGCGGATCTGTTCCGGCGACATGTAGGACCGAGTTCCCTCCACCTTGGTTTTTCCGCCGAATAGTTTTCCCAAGCCCGTTTTTATTTTCTTGGCAATCGTGAAATCGATTAGTTTGACTTCCCACTGCCGGCTCAAGAGCAAATTGTCCGGCTTGATGTCGCAGTGCACATACCCTTTCGAGTGGAGATAGTAGAGCCCTTCGCAGGCTTGTTCGACGATGCTGGGCAATTGGTAGGCGATCGGCTCGGGGCCCCGACGCAATGCCATTTTCAAATTCAATTCGCTGAACAGTTCGAGCACGATGAACGGTGTTTCCGCCTCCGTCACATAATCGATCAGTTTGATGATGTTGCGGTGGCTCAGTGCTTTGGCAACTTCGTACTCATGCTTGAGAAACGCGATTTCCTCCTTGTTGCCCCGTTGCTCCGGCCGAAGCACCTTCAGTGCGACTCTCTGGCCATCCTTGTCTCGAATCGCCTCCCAAACCTGGCAAGTACTCCCTAGCCGGATGAGCCTCGCAAGCCTGTAGGGACCGAGAAAATCTTTCACTTTGACCATGAGTTACTCATCTGCAATTTTGCGAGCGAACTGGCGACGGAGGCTCCGAGGTGTACTATACGCCATGCCGTTACAATCCGAAAGGATTGACGGATCGTTACAGACACGTACATTCAGGGAAACGGAGGGCGGCCCCCTCCCCTGCCCTTCCAATCACAAGGAAAAAGAGATGACTCGCACCGGCTTGGTTACCTTCAAAGGCGCACCGATGACTCTTACCGGAAACGGCCTGACGGTCGGGTCTCCGATGCCGGACTTCACGGTCCATTTTTTTGAAGGTGGGCTGAAGACGATCACCAAGGCAGATCTCGCGGGAAAGCCGACGATCCTCTCGGTCGTTCCCTCGCTCGATACCGGGGTATGCCAAATCCAAACCAAGAAATTCAACTCGGCACTCGCCGCTATGGGGGACAAGATCCACGCGGTAACGATCAGTCGCGACCTGCCATTCGCGATGAACCGCTTCTGTGGAGCCGAGGAAATCAAATCGATGCGAGTCGGCAGCGACTACCAGGCGGGCGATTTCGGCACGAAGACGGGGCTGATGATCGACGAGCTGAAATTGCTGGCGCGGGCCGTCATCGTTCTCGACGCAACCGGCAAGGTGGTTTACGAAGAGATCGTTCCGGAAGTCGCCTCAGAGCCGAACTACGAAAAAGCGATTGCCGCTCTCCAGGGACTGGTTGCGTAACGCCTGAGTTCTAAACAACTCACTGCACCGAAGCTTCACTTGCGACACGAGCGAAGACAAGGGCGTTGCCAGTTCCCCGCGTCACCAAGTTGGCCAGTCATTCGTATCGCGAGTCAGAATCCCCATCAGTCGGGGGTGGATGAATAGCTTTTCCCGACCGACACTCCGCTCCTCAAGGACCCCGATTTCCACAAGTGCTTTGAGGTGGACCGAGGCGGTTTGTCGGCCGGCCAATGCACGCTCGGTAACGTCTTGAATGCGGCAATACGGACGCTCGAAGATTAGGTTGATGAACTCGTGGGAGTAGATCTTCGGTTTCCTGTCTCGTACGAATTCACCGGTAGCAGTCTGTAGATGACGAATGGCTGCGATCTTGTCCACCGTCCAGCGAGAGGTGGTCTCCACAGCATGGAGCATGAACAAGATCCAATCTTGCCATGCACCTTCTTTCGTCACGTCGAGGAGCAAGCGGTAGTAGTCGGACTTGTGCTGAATGATCGGTCGGCTTAAGTACAAAATGGGCAAGGTCAGCAGATTGCGGCTGATGAAGAAAAGACTATTCATGATACGGCCCGTTCGACCATTGCCATCGGTAAATGGGTGGATAGCCTCGAATTGGTAATGCGCAACAGCCATTCGAATGATGGGATCAAGCGAATCGTTGGCGTGCATGAAATGCTCCCAATTCCCTAATAGGGATCGAAGGAGCGGTTCTCCAACGGGGGGCGTGTAGACAACGTCTCCGCTCGATCGCGCCAATGCCGTACCCGGGACGCGCCGGACCTTCATCTCCATCCCTTTGATCTCACTGCAAATCTCCTCGGCCGTTCGCGTCGTGAGAGGCCGTTCCTGGAGCGCGCGATAGCCGCTGAGCAGTGCACGGCTGTATCGGAGCGCTTCCTTGGTGGGGCCGTCCGCGTGGTCATCATCCTCCCGATATTGGAAAAGCCGGTCGGTCGTTGTGACGATATTCTCGATTTCGGAACTGGCCTGAGCCTCCAAGAGCGGAAGCGTATTGATCAGGACAGCGGGGTTGGGAATCAGTTCACTCGCCTGCTTCAATTCCGCCAGTGCAGATCGTGCCGAGATGCACGCCTTTAAGACCTCCTTCGTCTCCAGTTCCCCCGATGGAGGAAGGAGCGGCAGGCTGTTGTAAGGGAGGTCCGGTCGCCATGCAGGCCTCTGATTTTCAGGATTTTTCCGTGTTTCCATGGTCGACAAGCATATGTCGAACCAATCGACACGTCCACAATACTTGTCGAAAAAACCTTCGTTTTTCGACATGGAACATGCCCCTCGGCAACGGCATCGGTATCAGGAACCGTGCCCAAAGCTAGACTAAATCCAATGAACACCGAGTCAGCAAACGAACGATCGTTCGTTCGAAATACATCTCGCCGGAGAGTCCGGCGCATTGGATTCCGAGGCTTAAACACCTGCCGACCGGTTACTCATGGTGTGGCCTATCACCCAAGAATGTTGGGCCTTTGTCCCAGGGTATGATGCTCAACGAGAATTTCAGAGGCATGTTGTCCGCGTTGAACGACGCGAAGGTTGCACACAGCTCGGTAGGTAATTAGCCGCGTTCTTTATCTCGGTGGAGTCGTTCAATCAATTTTCGCAGTTCCTTGAACTCGCGGCGCATTTTCTCTTGTTCGGCGCGGATGTCGTTAATGACTTCCGAGTACCTCGCCAATTCCTCTTTGACTTTACGGCCCCAGGCTTCATGTTCTTCGACCAAGCGTTGATGTTCCTCGCGGAGTTGCTTGTTTTGCTGAGCGACGATGGGAGGCATCTTTTCTTTGGCCTTCTCGCCTTGGTGTTTTTCGACCTGCTCTGACTCAGCCGCGAACCGCTCTTTTTCCGATCGAAGCTTCCTCTCCAGTTCTTCGGCTCGACGTCCTACTTCATGGGCCATGTCGGGCAATTCGGCTTCCGTCAAGTGCTGGGAAGCGGCACGCAATTGATCGAGACGTCG
>Ga0315904_10004216_pt1 | contig 20628 bp, 20 predicted proteins | sample LakEriMetagenome_6_FD_203529 | JGI IMG/M metagenome (GOLD analysis project Ga0315904, IMG submission 203529) | Freshwater fungal communities from buoy surface, Lake Erie, Ohio, United States - Buoy 12 MA120 | ecosystem: Environmental > Aquatic > Freshwater > Lake | place: USA: Lake Erie, Ohio...
CTGTGCATGCGATTCGGATGCGGTAGACAGCCCTACCACCAGAGCCGCTAGGCCGTATAAAGATCCCATGTATCCTTTCCTGACTGTTCTCCGAACAAAAAGCTTCATGCTTCTTTTCATGACTTCAATCTCCACACTATCAGTTACTCTCGGCGCTCAAACATTAATTCACCATAGGTGACCTTAAACCTCCGGGGACGCAAACGGGAATCAATACACCCCCGCGAGTAAATTCGCACCGAACGGCCCCATATCCGGATAGGGTTTACTTCGCCACCGGTATCCTATTCTATTTACCCAAACCAATGTGAACTTTTTACGGCACCCCAGTTGTGAAGGCCGTTACCGACGGGCAAAATCATGTACCCAACACAACAGGGTAAGCCATACCACGCCTTAGTCAACCAACCCCTCAGACAAGGATTCATATCGCAAGCACCCCAGGAAGCCGCTAAAAATGGCCGTATTCGGCGAATCTGCGTCAGCGTCTCAACTGCAAATGGGTCAGGAGTCTCCTAGGACTTAGGCCCTAAGTACCCTTTGAGTCGCAGCACTATACGCTCCCGCTAGGGTGACGAAAGGAATCATTTATTGAATCCTCCTAGCGGAATTAGAGCTTAAACAGCTTATATAGCGGGCCTTAGTGGCAAATGTTTGATCTGGTCGGAATCGATTGAAAAGAGAACCCCTTAATTTCACAGTGAAACATTTTTTTTGCTAACGTAGTTTTTAAGGGTGTTGGAAGGTGCCTATGGGTCAAAGTACTCACGCCCTCTTTGCGAAGCTCGCGATACGGATGGGCAAATCGCGTTTTTAAAACAAGCAACTTTTTACACGCTTTTAACGAACCATAGAGAGATGCGTGCAACCGACTAACTATGGGGAAACTATATGACTGATTATCTTACCAAGCTTATTGATAACGAAGGGCCTAGAGACCGCTTCGAGCGAGTATTTTGGCATCTAGACAAGATAAATTCACAGCGCAGCGACGACTGGCCGCTTGAGTACCTTGAGTTGAGCGTGCGTGAGCTTTCAGACCTCCTTGAAGAGCTCTACACTGAATGGCTCAAGGCAAGTGGTGCACATAAAGCTGAAAAGGATCTGTCGCAGTATCTTTTTTTCGTTATGCCCTATGTTAGCTTTCGCCTGCTGAATTCACCGCCCTCTAAAGCGGTGGATATATTTAAAGCCTCATCGACCCAGAAAAAGCGCTTTCTAGATTGTATGGCAGAAGAGCTGCACGAACTTCCCGATAATCCTCTGGTAAGAGCGCTGATGAAAGAGTCGCTTAAAACGCTGCTCACATTTCTTGAAGGTCTTAAACTGCGTAGGGAGCAGTAGGGCAGTTACTTCACTACATACAGCTCTTATGAACTGCTATTTGTTAAGCTTTTCCAATAAGAGCTTTAGCGCTCGCCCACCCCCGGCTCTGGCTGGCCAGGTGACTTGCTTGTTTTCATCATGAGGGTGCGAGCGCCAAAACCAGCCGCCTGATATCACACCACACACCTCACCCTTTGAGTTAAAAACCGGCCCACCGGAATCACCAGCGATTAAGAATTCATCTGCGTAGATTTGACTGGTGAGTTCGCTCGTTGCACCCGCTGAGGTGTATGTGCCCTTGCCCGCCTTTGCACGGAAAACTCTGGCACAACACGCAATATCTGCGCCCTCTCCAAGCCCCACAAAGGTTAGCTCATCACCAGGCTTAACCTCCTCTGAGGCGATTGGAGCGGGAGTAGCACTGTCAGGAACCCATGCCCGGACAATAGCAAGATCGTTTTTGGCGTCATAATGAAGCACAGAGCACGCTTTTGATTTTTTACCGCAGATGTACTCCACTTTGATAACTTCTTCCGGACTACGAACTTCATTAGATTCACTAAGCTTCAGCACTACGTGGGCTGCTGTTAAAATGTAGCCCTCAAATCCGCCCGCCAGGGGCTTGTTGCGGTTGATTCCTATCAGCACCCCTGTCCCCTGCCCTGCGCCAGCGTACAATTTAGTGACCGCACCGACATGAGGTTCTCGCTCGACAAAATTCCATACTTCACGACCAGAGTCCACTTCCTGCGCCCGGGGCAATGACAGCTGATTGAGCGATGCGTTAGGCAGGCCTCGCTCTAAAACGCTTACCGCAGGAGATCCACTGGCGCCCTCTGGTGCTTTATCGTTATCGAACTTCTGTCCTGCAGGAGTCGGAGTCTGCGGGCCTTGCGGCACCTGTTTTGGCTGTTCCTGCTGAGCGCTAGCAATTGATGCTCCCGCTGTAAAAAATAGTAAAGAGAGCTGTTTTTGAAAACTTCCTGTGAGCATAGCCACCTCTATAAACAACAACTGGCAAAGCTACCATCGTCTATGTAGGAGTCAATCAAAATTTTGCGGGGGAGTTGAATCGAAAGCAACTAAGGAGGCAACCCAAAAACTTTTGGAGGGTTGGCTAATTACACCTACTCCCAGCTACCTTAGCAGCTAACTCGGCTAACTGCTTAGATCTGCTCCCGTACTTTCCAGCTCTGCCTTCCGAGTAATGACTTGGCACAGCTCCAGCGTAGACTTAGCCACAGCATATAGCGAGTACGATGGGTCGCGGCAATCTATAGTTTACCTAAATGACCACAGAGCTCTAACGTTTACGGTTCGGATTACTACACAGCAATTTACACTGGATATTTGCCAGAGAAGCGTAGCAGAGCCGGAAGTGTAATCCCCTGAACGAGCACCGAGAAGAGCACGACGATGTAGGTACATACAAGCAGCAGCTCGCGAGTCTCCCCAGGCGGCAAGGAAAGTGCGAGCGCCACCGAGATACCACCCCGCAAACCACCCCAGGTTAATATCTTCACCACATGCGGACTAAATGAACGAAACGGGCGCAGAGCTGTTACAGCGCTCCAAGTGCTTATAAACCTACTAATCACCATTGCACAGATTGCTAGCAAGCCAGCGATGACGTAGTTACCGTTAAAGGTGAGCGTTAGAACCTCAAGCCCTACCAGGACAAACAGCACAACATTTAGCAGCTCATCAACCAGCTCCCAGAAGGTGTCGATATGGTCACGGGTTGTATCAGACATAGCTAAGCTTCGGCCGTGATTACCGATAATCAGTCCTGCAATCACAACGCAGATTGGTGCTGAAACATGCAGCGCTTCAGCGAGTGAATATCCGCCTGCAGCTAACGTCAAAGTAATAAGAATCTCTACGACATATTCATCAACCGCCTTTATCATCTGAAAAGCCACCCAACCCAAGGCGGCACCGAGTGCTGCTCCGCCAAGAACTTCAAGCGCCAGCGTTGTCACAAGCTGCGCCGGTGCGAGCCCCGTGCCAAATGCAAACGAGGAGATCGCTAAGAAGACGACAACTCCGATTCCGTCGTTAAAAAGCGACTCACCGACAAGTTTAAGCTCTAGGCTCTTTGGCACTCCCACCTTACGCAGGATACCTAAGATCGCCACTGCATCGGTTGGAGAGGTGATTGCACCAAAGAGCAGCGCGACAATAAATGGAATCTCGATACCGACCCACGAAAGTGAGATCCAAAAAAGGAATCCCGTAATCGCCGCACCAACGATCACTCCAACACTTGAAAGAAGCGCCACTGCCCCACGTTGGCTTCGAAGGTCATCTAAAGTGACCGTCAGACCTCCGGCAAAGAGTAAGAAGGCAAGCATCCCGTGCAGGACGAGATCCTGAAAGTCAAAGCTTTCAACAAAGCGTGCTGCGTGCGCTGCCGTGAACACACCGAGCCATTCAAGTATCAAGAGCACGAGCGAGAGGATTAGACTTACGCTCATTACGCCGATAGCAGCAGGCAACTTAACCCAGCGGTAGTTAACCCATGCGCACAGAGCAGCGATGGCAAGAAGGATGCTGAAAGATTGCAAGACAGTCATGAGCAGATTCTCTCAGAGGCTCATGCGCCCCGGCAAGATGCTAATGAGTAAGACCTCAGCGGTCCGGCGCTGAGGGTGGTCGTTTTTTTCTAGAGGATACCAGCCTCTCTTTTACTGCATCAACAACAGCGCCATAGAGCCCGGTTCAAGTGAGAAGAAAAATCCATAGTTACCATCTGTGCCGTCGCAAAAAGCCTTGCCAGTTTTACTGGCACGGACTTTTGCACATCACTATAGCACCTCAGGAGTGCTTAGAACCAACCCTCTAAAGCCTCCAGCTGCAACACTACCAGTCGCTGTGACGGCCCCCGAAACAGCCCTCGCGCAGGGTTTATTTTAATTTAAACCCTGCGCGAGTGATTTTTGAAAAAAATCACTCGCAATAGCAGGGCGAGCGCAATCTTGGCCCCCATAAACATCGTCAGTAGCCAAGTTGCGCCGCAGAAGACAAAAACTCTAGCTGTAGAAAATGAATGAGGCTGGGTTTAGATTCAAGTCACACTGAACGATGATGTTATTTTTTGCGCCATGCTTTCGCGCTAGACGATCCCACCATCCGCAAAGCCAGTCCCGTCGAATCGAGCAACAACAAATGGTTTTAGCATCTCGTACCAGCCCTTGAACGGCTTTATTTTGCTGTATCGCTTGCCGGCTTCTGGATAGCGCATAGTTACCGGCACTTCCACCGATCTAATACGCGGGTCCAGCAACACCTTAGCGTACAAATAGTACTCAAATCCGTAGGTGTAGAGCCACGGCTTGTGCCAATCAAATTGGGCATGCTTCATAATTGACAAACGAAACGCCCGATAGCCACACGTTGCATCCGATAGCTTGTGGCCGGTGAGGAGCTGAACGAATGAATTGACCATCGGAATTGAACCACGCCTGAAACGGGGCAAATTCGGGAATGCGCCCCCGGGCAAAAAGCGGCTGCCCGTCACATAATCGGCCCGACCCGTCAGCACCGGCTCCATAACCCTGGCCATCTCAGAGGGTAGCATCTTTCCATTACTTGCGATCGTCCCAAAAAGCTCATACCCACGCTCAAGAGCCCAGTCAAGGGCAACCATATAACTGTATCCGACACCAAGATTCTTCGGTATGTCAATGTAATCGTATCCGCTCGAGTGGATCAGCTTTGCGGACCCATCGGTGCATCCATTGTTCACAATCAGCAACGTGTCACACGCTAGTGGCGCCGCCTTGAGCTCGTCTAATACTCTCGGAAACTCCTCGACTTGATTGTATACAGGCATCAAGTAAACGCTTTTCATGAGATGTCCTTCATCGGCGCACCACAACTGCGATATGCGGAGACGGAAGCAGCTTGGCGGTATCAACAACGCCTGTGCTATCAACTGCAAGCTCGCCGATCAGCGACCGAGCCGGGGCATTGCGCCCTGTTTCCTGAAAAACGATCGATAGGGCCGATACCTTGCCTTCAAACAAGCACTGGTTGAGTGCCGCGAGTATCTGTTTCTCTACACCCCTACCCAACACGCGACAGCTTACGACATAGTTATCTATAATGACTGTTTCACCCCGGCGATGCCCGACCAAAGCTGCGATCACTCCAGCACTTCCGAAAGAGTCCTGATACGAAACCCCGACTACCAATCCGCCCGATGTGGCAATTGCTTCCAGTTCTGTTCGCGTAAAGCGCTTTCCACTCATATTAAACTGATTGGTGCGCTCAAATAGTTGTTCGACTCTGTCAAAGGACTGTGTATCAGCCCGGAAAAGCGTGAGCTCGATGTTAAGTGCTTTCAGAAATGATTCGAAATCTGCATGCGCACTCGCGAGTTGCTTACGCTTGTGCATATTCTGATAATCGAGTTTGCGAAGCACATCAGCTTCCGTCACGCGCGGCTTCTCAAAATACGGTAGCGCGGCCAGAAGTGCAGGATATTCGCTTAAGCTCTTGGGTACCTGCACCACAGTCACTTCCGGACACAACTGTCGTAAGCGTAGACACTCAACATCTGAGTCATCTAGCATGACCATACTGTCTAAGCCCAAGCCCAGCTCCTCTGAGATCGTTTGTAGATTCTCGTGCTTATCATTCCAATTGGCCTTAATAGCCGCAAAATCCTGTCTGTTGAGCGGGAATTCTTGGCTATCGAGAAGATTCAGAACCTCATCCTCGTTGTTCTTGCTGTTAATAGCCAAAACAGTGCCAGCATCAGCAAGAGCGCGAATGTGGTTGAGAGCATGCCAGAATATACGCCCTTCAAAATTATCCGGCCTAAACTGAATTCCGGTTGGACCATCCTCTCCCAGCACTCCCCTCCACAATGTGTTATCAAGATCAAGCACTAGCAGCTTTTTGCGACGCGTGTAGAAAGACGCTGTATAACGAGCAATCATTTCACCAACTCTGTTTGCTCCCTCTGGCGAAAAGGGGCTATCAGACGCGAGATAGTCCTTAAGCGATAGGCAGCGCTGAGTCCCAAATGAGGATAGAGTGTGATGGAGAGGTAGACATTCCAGACCCAACTCAGCACAGCTAGTAAGTAACGACCGATTGGCCTCCTCTACAAATGAGTTTCGTCCCAACTCCTCGCTCGCCGTAAAACCCTTTGAGATACCGGGATAGATCGAGAAAAACGCAGAAACGATTAGCTTGATTTGAGTACGTTGTGAGAAGTCACGACAGAGGTTAAGGCGCCTCTCGACTGCTGCATCGAATTCTCTGCGCTGTTCGGCTTTTGGGGCGACATTATGATGGCTGCACATCTTCTCAAGATCGAACATCACCAGGTATAGCTGTGCACGATTGGTTGCAGGAGTGCTCTGAGTAGAAAACAGCTGAGCCTCGATCTGGTATGGTGGCGCTATGACTATTTCAGGCTCCACCCCAAGAAGTCGGCAAAAATACCGAATCGGCTCTATTAAACCCTGAAGGGTGAACTCAGAGATAATCGTGATGGTTACCGGAACAAGTCGGGCGTGTATGTCTGGATGGGTTGCAGAAAAACGCGAATTAAAATCGAGCAACTCGATCAGCGAGGGGTTTAAGTTCGCTCCCAGGATTCCCAAGAACGGTGATGTTTCGGGGTGTGCTGATGTCATAGGCGTTATGATGCTGCTAGCAACTCAACTAGCCCTCCATCTTTATGGTATAAAAACTGTATCAACCTCTCCCCGAATGCCTTAGCTGGCATTCGTTTTGAGACAGCTACGTACCCCTGCTGTTTGAGTAAGCTAACCGCCTCTTCAACATCGCGCACTTCAAAACAGATATGATAGAGCGTGACGCCACTTTTTTGCAGGATTTGCGCCACAGGACTCGACTCTCCCAACCCGCACACCAACTCAAGTAGAGGACCACCACTAGCAGGTGTGAGAAACCTTAGCTTTACACCAAGAGCTGCGTCGACGACGAGCTGAGGATAGTCGGGGGAAAGAGCATAGCCACAAAAACCAAGTATACGAGTGGTGTCGTCAATATCATTCACTGCGAGAGCGACGTGATGAAACTTAAAGTCAGGGTGAGAGGGTGTATTCACTCGATACCTATTTGTCTCGCGTTAGTTCGTGTTCCTTTGGTACTCGCGCGATAGCGCGGGCGGGATTACCTACATACACCATACGCCCCTGGAGCGATCCCTTCACTGTAGAGCCCGCCCCGATTACCGCTTCTTCACCTATCTCACTAGCAGGCAGCGCGGTCACACGCCCGCCTAGCCGGGCTTTCGCTCGGATGGTAACACCTTTGTACGGCTTATGCAGTTGGGGGCGGCGGTAATCGAGGTTAATATCCGAAAACGAGGCGAAGCTCGGACCGATAAAAACATATTCCTCTATCAGCGAGTAATCAGTGACGTGACAATGCCCGTGAATAGAACAGAACTGACCAATTGAGGTATGAGGCTCAATGTTACTTCCTGAGCCAATCGAGCTTCCCTCTCCTATCGTAACATGCTCACGAATAATAACATTGTGGCGGATCTTAACGTTTGCAGCGAGAGTCACGTGGTTGTAGACAACCGCACCTGTAGCAACCAGACAACCGTCACCGAGCACTGTCTTAGCCGAGAGGTTAGCCCAATCACCATAGGCGATCGTTGCGCCATTCTCGATCCGACAGTTCTCTCCAATGACCGCACGCGCACCTATCCAGGCACCTGCCTCGATGCGAGTACCCCGCCCGATTACTGCGCCTTCCTCAACGTAGGCAAGGGGCGAGATAAATGTGTCTGTGCTACTCATACGGCACCATGGCTTTCGACAAATGCGCAGATTTTCCCAACGGTATTGAGGTCAACTGCAACTTCCGGCTCGATTGAGAGACCAAATTCCTGCTCAAGAGAGGATATAATCATCAACTGCGCAAGCGAGTCCCAGTGCTCCACCTCACCCAGAGCAGATGCTGCTGATAACTTATCAGCGGTGGTTCGAAGAATCTTGGCGATCAGCTCTCGAGTTTTGTCGGTATGGTTTGTCATATTTCCTCCAAGCTGTGAAAAGGTATCCCACACCGACTACTCCACCCAAAGCTCCCTTTACGGCAACGGACTACCACCCGCCACGAGCTGAGTTTGTGGGACTAGCGATAAAGATGCTTCATAGCATGAGATCTTCACGATAAAGTGTATCATCGCATACCTTTGATTGAGAAGAGAAAGAAATAGACCCATCTCCGCCATCCTAGGAGAGCGATGCAATCAGACTCTCGCACACATACTCGATCTGCTCATCGGTTATCTCAGGGAACATAGGTAGCGATACGATACGTTGAGCCAATCGCTCTGTTTCAGGGAAATCACCCTGCTTGTATCCAAGCGCAGCATATCCCCCTTGGAGGTGATACGGATTCGGATAGTGAATGACTGTTGCTACGCCCCGAGCTGACAAATTTTGCATCACGGCAGCACGATCTGCGACCTGAATTACATACAAGTGAAACACATGCTCGTCCGCACTACGGATATCAGGCAGCACAAACTTATCTGAAACATGCTTAGAAAGAATAGAGCTGTATTTACTCGCCGCTTCCCAACGTTTTTTATTCCACTTCTCAAGATGAGCTAGCTTTACGCTTAGCACAGCCGCTTGAGCTGAATCGAGACGCGAGTTCATCCCCTTCTCAGGATGTTGATACTTGACCTCAGAGCCATAGTTGCGCAGCTTGCGCACCTGCCTAAAGAGATTTTCATCGTTCATCACAACGCCACCGGCATCGCCGTAGGCACCAAGATTTTTCCCCGGATAAAAGCTAAAGCTGCCGATATCGCCAAACGAGCCCACGCGCTTACCTTTCCAGCGAGCTCCGTGTGCTTGTGCCGTATCCTCTACAACGCGTAACCCATGCGCTTCAGCAAAGCTCATAACGCGATCCATGTCACAGGCACGTCCATACAGGTGTACCGGACAGATCGCTTTGGTTCGCGGTGTAATCACTTTTTCGAGTTGGTCGTAGTCGATTAAGAACGTTTTCGGATCAACATCAACGAGCACTGGTCGAGCACCAACTTCCATAACTCCGATGGCCGTTGCAACAAAAGTATGCGCAGGAATAATGACCTCATCTCCTCGACCTATCCCCAACGCTTCATACGCCAAGCGCAACGCATCCGTGCCGTTTGCAACTCCAACTGAATAGCGAGTCTCAATAAATGCTGCGAAGGCCTTTTCGAACTCCTCAACCTGCGGACCAAGAATAAAGGCAGCATCGCGAAAGACTGCTTGCACAGCAGCGTCAATCTCTTCTTTGAGGTGTTGATATTGAGATTTTAGGTCAAGAAATGGGACGTTCATCAAAGTCTCTCTATCTCGCAAGGGTTGTGGCGTTATACACTCGCCCGTTCACCGTATTTAGATGTCTGGCGAGATTCGGCCGATGCCTTAAAAAGAATTATGCTACGGCCTTTTAGCTGATGGTAACTGCTTATTTTACCTGACCATAGCGCTGAAATACTCACCGGTCCCCGAGTAACGATAGTTTACTACCCCTCGTTAACAAACGGCGATTGATTTAGGCGCTGCGAGAATATACGAAGGGAACAAGGCTTTTGCTGTCGCCACCAGGAATTTGCGGCGCTCCATAGCTGATAAAGCAATAAATGAACCCTCGTTTGTCAGCCTGTAACCTATCAGGGCTCATAAACAAGGTAGCCTGCATTACCCCGAAACGGCGAATGGTGTATTCGGAACGAAGATAAGCCCAATACTTCTCGAAGCGCCTTGGTCTCTCCTGGCCATTCAGCATCGTTGATCTCATCAAATGCGATCACTGCACCGCGATTAAGATATGGAATAATTGCCTTCAGACAATCCGCGGTGGGTTTGTAAATATCAAAGTCAAAGTAAGCCATAGAGATCATGGCTTCCTGATGCTTTTGCAGATACTCGGGTAGCGTCTTTGTAGCATCTCCCTTCACAAGCTCGAATTTTCGAATCGACTCAAGTGGCGCCATCTTCTCGTGAATGCCCAGGATATGTGAAAGGAATTTCTCATAGCCTTCCGGCACATTGAAATCACCTGGCTTCCATTTGTCAGTATCGACGGATTGCGTTTCAGGGAATCCCGCGAACGTGTCGAATCCAATGATCTTTCTGTTGTGGTTATACGGCTCGTAAATACCTCTGAAGGAAGTCAATAAAGCTAGATTTTGACCGTATCGCACACCAAACTCGAAAATTGATCCATGGACATCGAGCTGCAATTTGTACAACTCATTCATGTACAAAATCCTTGAGATAATTCTCCGGTCAAGAAATAGGCCTACATTCGAAGTAAGCTCTTCCTTTGGAATCGGGGCTTTCGACAAAAAGTCAGATAACGACTGCCTCGTTTCGTAATCGGATTGATTAATCCTCTTGTGCTGTTCGCTATCGTGCTTGTAGTCCACGCGAATGTCTTCTAAAAATGCCAATATCTTCTTAAAATTGTGGTCACTTGGGGGCGCGATGGCCTCCGATACTTATTTGGATGCCTTCGCGACCGTTTCAGATTACCCAAAATTTAACCCAGGCACATCTGAATTTGATCATCCACGGCAAATAGCCCATCTCTATACGCATCGACTATTGTTTACCGACAATTGGCCTATAGACTATAGTTTATAGCTAGATGCGTTGCTGGGCGAAACTCACGGCTATCTCACTGAGGTGGCACCCTGCTTTGAGCAAGCTCTCATACAACTGCCACGCCAAATATGCCTGGCCGCCAGGGTTCGCAAGAACAACCAAGAATCAGGCACTTACCTAGCCCCTCATATTTCATGAAGCCAGCCGCTGCGAGCACCGATAACGGCGCTCTCGCAACGCAGTTTCATGAAACATGAGGGGCTAGGATGAGTCACACCCAAATGGGTCTGTGTCATAACCTTTAAGGGCCTTAGGAAAGGGGCAGCCCTTTATTTGAATAGCGTTTGGCCAACAGGTACCATGACCAGAGTTCCTAGTAGAACCAGCTTACGGGAAGCCAATCTATGTCAGCATTTCAGCAATTAGACCCAGGTGCTGAACAGGCGGCAAGGTCTGTCAGCGAGCTTCTAAGCGCCATTCTACCAGCAACTCAGTAGCACGCCTATTTTTTGCCTACTTTAGAGCTGTATGTCGCCTAGCCCAAAGCCTGAACAAACCGCTCCAGCTCTCGCCTCTCCGGCTCAGCATAAATTTCAACATGAGCTGCTTATTTCGTTAAGTCTGTTAGGCCGCTGTGGCTCACCTAAACACGCTATGTGCGAGACTGCTACGACAGGGCTTGCAGCAGATGGATTCAGCGTGATTCCTATATCAATTGTACGCTCTAAAGTGAGCACGAACCATTTCGAAGCAGAGTACGACAGATCTTCTGTTTTTAAACTCACTCAGGATTTTGAAAGCGTCAGTATTAGTGAATCCGTACGCAACGTCTATCAACACGGCCACCCCTTTCGTACCCATGATAAAAAAGAAGGCATAATCCAAGGAGCACACGCTGCTATAGCATTAAAAGAGCTGCGCATTCCGAGTAAAAATGGAGAACTTTCCCGCGTGTTACTTGTGTCAGTTATGGACTCTGGGCCCGGTATACAAGACCCAGCGTACCAACTTGTCGACGGCAACGGCGCTATTGGGCGCGGCGAAAATCACTGCGGAATGGGACATGAGCTGAAGCACTCACTAATTTATATAGTGCGCTCAACAAGGCCTGAGTGGCTTGTCTTTGACGGCGTAAGATATTCTGAGCTACGCAATTGGCCCCAAAGCGTCGACCAATGGCTACCGGAAAGTAGGCACACAAAAATAGCGCCCGAGGGGAAGCTTGATCTGCCAAGACCACCCCACCCCGAAGGATGTCAGAAGATACTCTTCTGTTACACAAAGGATAGCACCCCTGAAGAGCGCGCTTCGCTTCGCGAGATAATCCTCGATGTTCTTTCAGAGAAGCTAAAACCTGCGTGAGTGATTTTTTAAAAAAATCTCTCACCCAGCTATTTTCATTTATTTTTTTCAAAAATGAATGAGGCTGGGTTTAGTTAAAAATCTCTAAGAAGCCCCAAACTCAGCGGAATAAAAGCAGACTATTCTGCTAGGTCGCCAACTAGATTTCACCTAGCACTTTGTGCTTTAGCGCCCATGAGTACGTGCGCTCTAAACCCTCGCCCAGCGAAACGCGAGGCTTCCAACCCAGTGTATTGATGCGAGATACATCCAGAACCTTGCGCATCATACCGTCTGGCTTTGAACGGTCGTAAACGATCTCGCCCTTGAATCCGGTAACATCTTTCATCAACCCAGCTAACTCAGAGATAGATACATCCTGACCCGTACCGACATTAATCGTCCCCGACTCTTCGTAGCTCTCCATTAACATATAAAGAGCCTCAGCTAGATCTGTGATGTAGAGAAACTCACGCATCGGGCTGCCACTGCCCCAAATAACTACCTGCTTAGCTCCCTCAACTTTTGCCTCATGAAACCGTCTCATCATTCCCGGTATAACGTGCGAGTGTTCAGGGTGAAAGTTATCTCCAGGACCATATAAGTTGGTCGGCATCGCTGAGATAAAATTCCTGCCGTACTGTTGGCGATACTTCTCGCACAGTTTGAGGCCGACGATCTTTGCTAAAGCATACCCCTCATTAGTTGGCTCAAGGGGTCCGGTTAGTAGGCTATCTTCAACGATTGGCTGGGTAGCTTGGCGCGGATAGATACATGAACTTCCAAGGAAGAGCAGCTTCTTTACACCAGTAAGGTGCGCTGCATGAACTACATTCGCAGCAAGCAAAACATTCTCGTATAAAAAATCGGCTTGATACTGCTTGTTGTACAAAATTCCGCCGACCTTAGCCGCGCAGACAATTGCATACTCAGGGCGCTCAGACTCAAAAAAGCGCAACACAGCCTGCTGGTCCAGAAGATCAAGCTCGCTGCGCGGTGGGGTGAGGATATTTGAAAACCCTCGCTCTTTAAGAACCTGAACTAGATTACTCCCAACAAGACCCCTGTGGCCCGCGACATATATAGATGAGTTGGTCTGCATAAGCCCTTCTTTGTTTGCACTTACACACTGACACCACTACACTTTAGACAAGGTTTAGATGCAGGTTAGGGCAGAGCAGGCACAGCTATCGCGTTACTTCCCCAAGGTGCGTAACTTAAGGCCTGAGCAGGGCCAGACTAAAAACAAAAAGCCGCTTCCTTTCAGCTACTTACCGCTAGAGCTTCGGCAAAGGCCCCCTAAAATGTGCATTTTACACATTGCTATTTTTAATACTTAGTACTATTGATAATTCAATAGGTTAGTAAACCACAGCATGTGCTAAAAACACATTTGCTTTAAAACCGATGCAAAACAGCTCAAGTACACTCATTAGAAACCTACTGCGCCCAGCTGTGCGCTTTGCCCTTCGTCGTGGGATAAAGATTCAAACTATCACTGCAGAACTTAAGACACTGCTAGTTGAGGAAGCAAACCACGAGCTGGCTCGTAGCCGCGAAGAGACCACCGTTAGTAAGCTTAGTGTAATGACCGGTCTGCAACGACGCGATGTGCAGCGGTTTGTGGCCCCACCGCTTGAGCCTTCGATCCAACACGTTGATCTTTTGACTAGAATTATCGGCACATGGTGTTGCGATGAGCGCTTCTCTCGCGGAGCAAAACCGTCAGAGCTTTCGTATGAAGGCCCAGAGAGCGACTTTGCTAATCTTGTGCGTAGTGTAAGCTCGGACCTAAACCCGGCTACGATTCTTTTTGAGCTTGAGCGCTTACGGCTTGTAGAGAAAGATGGGGAAACGCTCCGATTACTTTGGAATGCATACCAGATCTCTGGCGATGTTGATGACGCCTACACCCTACTTGAGCGCGATCTGTCGACTCTTATCGAAGGGGTAGACAAGAACATCACTAGTCGGGCTGCTATTCCAAATCTGCACATCTCAACGCGCTTTGACAACGTATCAACCGAAGCGGTGGCAAAAATTAAGGAATGGATCTTACAGAAAGGCGCAGCGTTCCACGCTGAAATCCGCGAATTCGTGGGGTGTTTTGATAAAGACATTAACCCCACACGCTACGCCGAGCGCGGCGGAGTGAAGATAACTGTTGGATCGTTTAGTCTCTGTGAAACTCCGGAGGTAGCGGATGCAGAGTAGTGGAAACAACGTATTTATCGGATTCTTCTCGCTGCTCCTAGTGATCGTGCTGGCCCTTATGGGCTGCGGCGGAGGCTCTGCTGGGACTGGCACCGGCCCAGTAGTGGTCGTTCAAGGAGCCGTCTACGACGAATCGGGTCAACCAGTTGAGGATGTTCGAATACGCGCAGTTGATACCGGAGGAGAAGATACAACTTCATCTGATGGAGAGTTTCAAATTGTCACCGAACCTGACTCTGGCACAGTCACCCTTGAAGTTTCATCTGAGACGGGCGTTGCTCTGGTTACTGTTGATATCCCACAAGACGGCGGCACGGTCTCAGTGACCTTAACCGTCAATCCGCGTCTGACAGAGATCAACGCCGACTCGTTAGAGGTCGGGGCAGCGATAGTTGGTCGCTGCGATATCTACTTTGAGAACTCGCTGGTGATCCGCCAAGCAAATCGGGTTCCAAAAGACCTAAAGTGTGTGGCAAAGGTGTTTGTGCGGTCTAACAGGCGTCGACTCTCTCAGGTTCCTATAGCGATCCAGTATCGTGACTGCGACCAACTTGAACCCTGGACCACCGTAGCCATTGGCAGCACCATGACTAAACCAAACGCAGGAATCGGGCAGGTTGAGTTTCCCTACATCGATGATGAGACCCACTGCCTGTACCGCATCGTAGCGCCTTTTGGAGTGCCGAATCTCCCCGAATTCGAGCGCATCATAGAAACAACTACCTTCCAGCGTAGACAGTAAGGTTAAACTAAATAGCGATTGAAACTTGATAAACGGCCAAAGCCTGGCGGGTTTTTAAACAAAGAGCCCAGCTATAGTGATGTGCAAAAGTCCGTGCCAGTAAAACTGACAAGGCTTTTGCCGTATATCTCTATAGGTTATTGTTTTGATTCGCATCCGCGAATCGATAGCGTTTTCCAAAAGCAAGGATTTCGCTACGGGCTTCTAAAAAACGCTATGGTTCACGGCACTTCGCTTCGTTTTTCTCTCAATCGCTATAGCAGTACGCGAGTTTGACTTGAGTTACCTAGCACCTTGTAGGTACACTAAACCTAGTCTAAAAAATTGTGGCAAAGCCTTAAACCATACGGTAACCCATGGACGATTTCGGAAATAAGCGTAATCAGAACCCCTCCGATCTATCGCACCTCTCTGCCGAGGGGATCCTTGAACAGATGAAGAACCTCAAGGCTCGCGCTGCTCAGAAGAACGTTGACGTGCCGCTTGCTACCGCAATCGTGTTACTTGAAGTGGCGTCATCAGATCACATGGTTGACCGCTTTGAGAAGTCGGTTATTCACAACGGACTAAAATCGATCTTTCGCATCTCAGATCAACAGGCTACTGCGCTGTTAACTAAGGCCAAAACGGCCCTGGGGAGTATGAGAAGTAGCTCGGCAGAGGCAAGCGTATTAAAAGACTTCCTGGACCCGTCCTCAAAGAAAGCCGTTGCCACCCTGATCGACTCCCTGATCCGCTGTAACGGTGTGGTAGACAGCATGGAGGTCTACCTCAGACAGCGATTCCGCTCCTTACTTGGCCTACCAGACGAGCCACTCCCGCCGCGTAGCGAAAGCTAAAGTCCCAGTTATTTCGCAGCTTAACTGACGTTCCCCCACACAGCACCTTAAAGCTGTGTTCTGCTCTGCTTAAAAATCCCGCGCCGCACGCAACTTTTACCTCCGATTCTACGAACATATAAGAGCGGGCCAGTAAAACTGGCAAGGCTTTTGTCTTACATCAGTATAGGTTGAAAAAACCCGCAGAAAAGCTCATTGCGTATGAATCGTCATTCAAAACTATCTAACAGCCGTTTATGTGGGGGGTTCTCGCTCCTGGAACTTAGCGTCTGCACGGCGATTGTAGGCATCGTTATTGGGATAGCAGTTCCACACACCCTGTCGTCTCTCAATCAACTCTACCTAAAAGGCGAAGCTACTTCAGTAAGACTGTTTATAGAGAGCGCCTATGCCCACGCCCTGTCATCACAACAGCGCGTCAACGTCTCACTTAATCAAAACACACTACAAGGCCTTACAGAGTCAGGAGAAGTAATTGGGCGCTACTCAACTAGGCACAGCGTAACGATTAACCCCGATTCAGTAAGCGGAAGAACGCTAACTTTCTACCCAACTATCGCCGCATCACCAGCCACAATTCAAATAAGTCGCCGCGGTCGCCTATGCTCAGTAATTATCTCACTCCGGGGGAGGGTGCGAGTGTCATGTTAGTTGGCACAGCGACTCAATCGGTTCGAAGGCAGCGTGGGTACAGCATGCTTGAAGCACTCGTAAGCTGCTCACTCGCTCTCATCGCAAGCGTTGGCTTGTGGAAGCTTATAAGCGCCACTAGACAGCTAGCATCGCGCGGACTCTCTGAAACAAAAGCGCAATGCGCCATCCCAGAGTGCTCAGCAAATAACCATCAAAGTATCTGCGTCTGCGGCGAGCAGCGCTTTGTTGTTCTGCACTAAGCATGGGGTTTGGGTATGCGTGGATATTCGCTGATTGAATGCTTGTGCGGAATATGTTTGGTGGGGATGCTCTCTGCGGTAACAACCAGATTTATTCAGCAATCAAGTTCAATCCTACACGAAACCACCGCTGCGATCGAATCGCGTGTCTCTCTTACAAAAGCTGCGCTCACGATCTCTGCGCAACTGGCGGCCCTTGAGCGCTCTCACATCCCAGGCCTCGTCACAATCTCAAGCGGCTTAACCATTCGCGCCCCACACGGAGGCCTGCATCCAGTAGCCGGAGTTGGAGCTTCATCACAACCGCGCTCAGAATCCGATATTGTATCTGTTATCGAAGTTGACCCCAGGTATCGTGGCAGAATCCGCCAAAGCAAATTCACTGAGAGCTCAGTCGAAGTTGAGGTCTGCGGCAGCCCCGAACTTCCGGCTACCACTCAGTTTCGTAGCCACCTTGCTGTCGGACTCGCCGGTGTTTGTCAGATAACTGGCGCTCCAACTCCAACCGTAGCTGGCTGTTTTACAGTATCAGGCAATGTGGTGCGCGGCCTCCTGCATGCCACAGCAGCGTGTCCACGCGCAGCCCTGCTAGAGTACCTGCCCGTGACGCGCGAGTTTTCAGTCTATATTGATAAAACCGGCGAGCTAAGACTCGTCTCGCATGTGGGAACCCTAATCCTTGAAAACCAACCGATCACTCGCGGGCTGCGCTCACTACAGGTCAGCCCATTTATGGCCGCATCGGGAGCGACGCTTTTTGGTGTAACACTTGTTGCCACCAAGGCCCGCCAACACACATTTATGCTCTCCGGCGCACTGGCGCAACATTCGTTATGGAACGAGATCCTTCTGTAAGTTCACAACAGCGCGGAGCTGCTCTGCTCTTAGTAGTGCTCTCCACTGCTCTGGTGGGTTACCTCTCGTATCGCTTGGCAGTTCACTCTACAGCGTATCGCAACTTTGTGCTTTCGTACCTACGAGGATTCTCTCAGCAGCAAGCAGTGCGTGAGCAGCTCACTCCCGTCCAGAGCGCGTCACGAATGTGCGCTGTGCAGACGGTTTCTACAAACTCAACCGCGGCACAAAGATGGAAGGTGTGCACAGCAGGGTCTCCTCCACTGCTTACTACCCCACCGCACCCCTTACCTTCAAGCAGAGTTGATTTTAGAGCGCTACTACAAAATGCCACGCCGTGTCGCTTTGAACGTAGCCAAGGCTCTGAAATGATCTTCTCCGAGCCAAAAGCCAGCGCGACCTGTATCGCTCCGAGCATTCTTAATGAGCCGCTAGTGACACTCGACAACATCCTTATTCGCGATCTCTCAATCGCACTACCCCCGCACTCAAGTAACCTTATCCTTGCCACTCCAGGAACACTGCTCACAGAAGGGGCGCTGACCCTTACCTCCTCAAGCATTATCGTAGCAGGTGGGAACCTACGTATCGCAACTCTTAGAACCACATCGTCTGAGCGCATAGCGGTGACGCTACTCTCAGCGCACGGCGACATTGTCGTTGGCCAGACAGTGGGAGCTCTCTCCGTGTTAAGTATCGGACGACAGCTACTCGCTGTCCCGCCTACTCCGCCAGCGCCTGTTTTTATCTTGCCGCCCTTTCTGACTCAGCCGTCGATCGCTGGGATTATTCCCCTTAATGGGTAGCAGTCGCTGCTGACATCCAGCAAGTGCTACAGAGGTCCACACAGGACGCACTAGCATCGGCATTTCTCGGGGCTCGCACCACATCGCTTCGGCCGGGTCGCCTTCGCGAACAAGCAACGCGCAGAACGCCCCTGCTCCAACACCTCGCTGTGGAGCTAAGCGGTAAGTATTGAGGTCAGAGAGCTGCGAGCGATACTGCTCTAGGGTGGGAACCTGAACGGTTTTAAAGTGTGGAAAAGTCTTACAGAACCACTCCACGTTTTTTTCATTCTCTTCTACAGAGAACGTGCAGGTGGAATACAGCAGGTAGCCACCCGGAGCGACAATCGCTGCTGAGTGCGCCAAAATTCGGCGCTGCCTGCGCTCATTCATCGAGATCGTCGCGGGATGGAAGGCTGCGGGTGCAGAGAGACCCTTTACAAGCAGCGACTGACCTGAGCACGGCGCATCAACAATGACGACCTGAGCTCGGCCTGGAATCAAAGAGCCCAGCAACCCAGGATCGCACGAAGTGACCATCGCAGGATCAATCGCGCAGCGAGTGTAGTTTGAGATAAGTTGCGCCGTTCGCTTACGGATCACCTCGTTACCAACTACAATGTGCGGCGCACAGTAACGCCATGCAAGGATCCCCTTTCCTCCCGGAGCTGCGCACATATCTACGATACATGCAGGTTGTGTTGTGATCTCTTTAAGCGGCGCAACAGCAAAGGTCGACGAGAGATCTAGCACGTAAAACTCGCCAGCATCGTGCTCAGGCAACTTCCCCGGCTGGGCGCTCTCTGCTGCGACTTCGATCCAATCTGGCAGCCAGGTTGGTCTCACGTGGTGCCTCTCAAACAGCCCATCAACTGGTTGAGTGCGGAGCCATGCCACTGCGCTGATCCCGCTCTGCCCACTCTCTAGCGCACACAGAAATGCCTCTCTATCGTGCGCTTCAGGATATATAGCGCGCGCGACTCGTTCGACATTTTTTGACTGTATCGAGAAAGCCATGACGGAACAGTGTGCGCCTACACAGGCGTGTATCACCCCTCAGAAGCTAAGTGAAAACGCTCAAGCTGCGCCCGCAAGTCGTGAAGTGCCTTAGTCCGCATGCTGAAGCCGCTCTTCTCTTCAGGAGTCATCTGCCCCATAGTTTTTGTACTACCTTCGGGCGAGAAGATCGAGTCCCAACCAAAACCTGTGCCACGCGGAGACACTATCGTACCGTGAGTCACCCCTTCTCCATATATAAACGTTTGTGGACCGAGCGCGAGACCGAAAATGGTACGCGCCTCGGCAGCACAGTTACTTTTAGACGCAGCTAATTGATACACCCCTTCGCCACCTAAAGCTTTTAGAAACCATTTAATCAGAGGACCCGGTAGTCCGTTTAATGCAGCAAGCGAGAGAGAGGTATCCTCAATTAGAACCGGGGAGTATCCCTGCTGGAGAGCAGCCTGAGCTTTTGCGATCACAACCTTGCGCGGTTCGATCTCCTGAAGCTCTGGTAGATCGAGATCGACATGGCGCATCTTTCCAAGGATCGCCTCGACCTCACGCAACTTGTGACTGTTGCCAGTGACGAAGAATACCTGCTGTAAAACCTTATCAACCTTTTCCCAGCGCTTTGACATAACCTTATATTTCTTTCCGAGCACCTAGTTCTACAATCCCCTCTGGTCTCATAACTTTTGGCGCGGTTCCCCGTGCTCGTGCCACGTGCACGTAAACGTCCCCCTTCCCGAAGGCTTATTGCCTCCGGCTGAGACATAAGCTTGTCAGCATCGATACGATACGCACAAGGGTATCCTTCTGAGAGCAGTGTTGCTCTTTATCAATTATCTTTAGGAGTGAGAATATATCGAGGAGAGCTCCGCATTCCATAGCAGAACCTCGAGCAATCGCATAAAATCTCTGCTTGTCGGCAGTTTTGAACTTGCCTGCTCCCTCGGCGATGTTGAGTACGACCGAAATCGAGGCGCTGTGAAACTGGTCAATAAGCGCTGCGTGGCCCCT
>Ga0315904_10004220_pt1 | contig 20616 bp, 15 predicted proteins | sample LakEriMetagenome_6_FD_203529 | JGI IMG/M metagenome (GOLD analysis project Ga0315904, IMG submission 203529) | Freshwater fungal communities from buoy surface, Lake Erie, Ohio, United States - Buoy 12 MA120 | ecosystem: Environmental > Aquatic > Freshwater > Lake | place: USA: Lake Erie, Ohio...
GTTCCAAGCCGATCATCGGATTCACGGAGCAGCAAATCCCCCGCGATCTGAGCCTGCAAGAAGCGCAAGAACGACTCGTTGTTGGCGATCGATTGGTTGGTCCATGCGTCGTGGAGGGAGAAGTCCCAACCTTCGGCAGCACCCTCTTTACCGCAACACCGATCAAGAATCCACGTGCGTGTTTGATGCTGCGCAAAGGACTGAGATTGCGTCCATCGATCGATCCGATCCAGAAGCCATGGTACGCGCTTCGAGGCGGGCAGATCCTCGGCGGGCATTGGTCCAACGTCTTGTTCCCAGGTTGCACCGAGGGTTGCTCTCGCCGAGGTGGTGACAAACCTCAGCCACTGTTCGCGGCTGGCCTGTTCAATCCTTTCGCGCCCTTGGGTGCTTGGGATTAAACATTCCTGTATTACCCATTCCTGTCCGACCGCTTGCCAGACGCACGTACTGCCGGCGAGAGCGAGCAGCGCGAAAAAAAACGAGACCATCCTTGTGGTCTCGTTTTTTAGGAGACGAGCAAGCGGAACTGCGACCATGCGGGACGGCAACTCCGTTAGTCCATGCTGACGGTGACCGTTTTGCATTCGGTGTAGGCTTTGAGTCCTTCCTCGCCGAGTTCGCGACCTTGGCCGCTCATCTTGAAACCGCCGAATGGGGCGGCCGCATCGAAAACATCGTAGCAGTTGATCCAAACGGTTCCTGCTCGGACTCGCTTTGCAAACTCGTGGGCACGCCCGACGTTGCGAGTCCAGATCGCGGCGGCCAGCCCGTAGAACGTATTGTTCGCGCGGGTCATGAGATCTTCCCAATCCTCAAACGTGAGAATCGACATGACGGGACCGAAGATTTCATCCTGGGCGATCGCCATGGAATCGGTCACATGATCGAAGATCGTCGGCTGCACGAAGTAGCCGCGATCACCGAACCGATCGCCACCGACGATGCAGTCCGCCCCTTGTGCGTTCCCTTTCTCGATGTAGCTCATGATCTTGTCGAATTGAGCTTGGTCGACTTGCGGGCCTTGCTCGGTATCCGGCGAGAGTGGATTGCCCAACCGCCGTTTCTTGGCCAGTTGTTTCACCTTCTCGACGAACTCGGCATGAGCGGATTTTTGGACAAAGACACGGCTGCCGGCGCAGCAGCATTGACCTTGGTTGAGGAACAGGCCGATATAGGCGCCCGCTGCCGCGCGATCGAGATCCGCATCGGCCATGACGACGTTGGGACTCTTGCCACCGAGTTCGAACGTCAACCGCTTCAGCGTCTCCGAGGCTTCGCGCATGATGATTTGCGCGGTTCGGTGTTCGCCGGTGAACGCGATCTTGTCGACACCCGGATGCTTGACGAGCGCAGCACCTGCGGTGGGACCGAAACCAGGAACCACGTTGATGACCCCGTCCGGGAATCCTGCTTCTTTGGCCAACTGTGCCAATCTCAAGCAAGACAGTGGCGTTTGTTCGGCGGGCTTCATCACCACGGTGCAACCCGCTGCAAGTGCCGGCCCCCATTTCCATGCGACCATCAGCATCGGAAAATTCCAGGGAATGATTTGCCCTGCGACGCCGACCGCTTCGCGACGGGTGTAGGTCAGGTAATTGCCGCGAATTGGAATCGTGGACCCGTGAATCTTGTCTGCGTACCCGGCGTAGTATCGCAAGCAGTCGAGGACGAGCGGCAGATCGCCATGGCGGGCTTCGCGAATCGGCTTGCCGTTATCGAGACTCTCGAGCGCGGCCAGCTCATCGATTTCCTCTTCGATCAAATCGGCGAGCCGAAACATGAGCTTGCCTCGATCGCGGGCATCCATTCTGCTCCAAGGGCCGGAGTCAAATGCGCGTCGCGCCGCGGCGACAGCAGCATCGATATCCGCCTTGTCCCCCTCAGCCACCTCGCAGATGACTTCCTCGGTGGCAGGGTTGATCGTTTCAAAGGTTTTTCCGGATAGCGATGGACGCCATTTGCCATCGATGAAGCACTCGGTGTGCTTGATTCTCGGTAACTTCACGGTCGATTCGGCGGTGGCCATAGTGGACAACTCCCTTGAACAAGATGGAGAGGTTCAGAAACGAAGTGTTCATGATAGCTGTTTTGCGTGCGTCAAGCCACGGGAGGATCGGTCCCTTGGACGTTCAGGAGTCCGATCGAACTTGTCGATATTTCCAAATCGCAAACACAACACCGAGGATTCCGTTGGGAATCAACCAGTAGGGAATCGCAGCCCACCTTGGAACTCCGAGCAGATCAAAAGGGTTTATCCAGTAAAAACTCGCCACAGCTTGGCTAAAGTCCCATCCATTCGCCACATACTGCGTGAGGGTTAGAAGGAAAAATGGCGCAATAAAACCCAGCGAGAGCTCGACACCGACAGTAACGAATCGACGCAGCCAACGGGGAGATTCGCCGCGTGGCACCTTCGAGATTTCGGTTGGAGTGTAGGGATTGGTCACCATTCGGATTCGAGATGTTCGGCCAAGGCATAAGTCCAAAAGACATGCTCCTTCCAATTTCTCACGTAAAGGATCCGAAAAAAAGGAGCTTGATGTAACAAATTAGGCAGACGGTGCCACGAATGAGGCGGTATTTCGAACGAACGTATAGTTTCTCGCAACTCGTCTCCTACCCAACAGGATCACCGATCATGGGACACCGCTTGCCTCACCGTACCACGCGCCCCTCCGCCACATCTACTGCCGGACGGAAAGGGTTTCGCAAATTGATGCTTCAGACCTTGGAGAGCAGGTGTTTGCTGGCCGGGGACGCAACGCTATCGGAGGGGGTCCTGACAGTCGTTGGCGACGAATCGTCGAATGAGATCACCGCGGTAGCGGACGCTGTCGCGAATCGCCTTACCGTTTATATCGATGGGCAACGATTCCATTTCCGTAACAACCTCGTGCGACATATCCATGTCGATGCGAAAGCTGGGGACGACGTGGTAGTCATCGATCGATCGATCAGCCAAACGACCGCTCTCCTGGGAGGACGAGGAAACGATTCGATCGTAGGGAGCAAGCAATCGGATCGCATTTTTGGCGGGCCAGGTAATGATCGGATTTCAGGGGGATACGGCGAGGACTCGATCGATGGAGGAGACGGCAACGACGCGATCCATGGGGGCGACGGGGACGATGCAATCGTCGGCGGGAACGGCAGCGACTTGATCAAAGGAGGGGCCGGTCATGACTACATCATGGGTGACGGATCCTCGGACACCGACCCGATCGGGAGTGGTGATTCCGAGGATGACCGGTCGCTGGCGACCGCACTGAGTACCACTGCCGGATTGCGTGACCGTGCCGACGCGATGGATTCAGATTCGGAAACTTTGGGTTCACTCGCGCACTCCGGGGACATGGATGACCTGATTTTCGGCAACGACGGGGATGATCGAATTCGAGGAGGGGCAGGGAATGATGTCATCTACGGAGGGCGCGGAAACGACGCAATCAGTGGCGGGCGAGGGATCGATTTCATCGAAGGCCAAACGGGGGACGATCAGATCGACGGAGGAACCGAGGTCGATGTTCTGTTCGGCGGGGAGGGGAACGATCAAATTTTTGGCAACCGCGGCAACGATTACCTGATTGGCGGATCAGGCAACGACGTGCTCGATGGAGGTGGTGGTAATGACTGGCTCTTCGGTGACGCCACCAACGCCTATGTCCGGGGCTATGTCGATCCCGCCCGATACGCCCGTGATTTTGAAGATACGAATCGTGGGGAAGATAGCTTAACCGGTGGTGACGGCAACGACATTTTGCTCGGTGGTAATCTTTCCGATCGAATGAATGGTGGCGCAGGGGACGATCGCTTGGTTGGCGGTGCGGGAAGCGACTCGATGGCAGGAGGCGCGGGGGCAGACGTGATCCAGGCCAAGGATGAGGAAGTGGATTGGATCCTGGCCGACCTGAGCGACTTGTTGATCGTTGACGAAATCGATCGAATCCTGAGAGGATGAAGTAGAATGATGGCAGGGACGCCGCTGATCCCTTTGCCGTCGCCATTCATCCGGATCCATCACGTTGTACTCGCAAAGCGATCCAGCGAATCCGAAATCAACAAACCACCTTGCGGAATCGCAACTGGTGGATTTGTTGATTTCTGGAGACGTGATCGCGTGGCGCAGTTTTCTCGAAGACTATGGTCGGCTCATTCGTTGGCGAATTTCCGATGTGGCCCGATCCTTCGGATTGGCCAGCGACACCAATAGCATCGATGATGCGACCGCGCACACGATCGCTTCGCTTGTCGCGAACGACCACGCTGCCCTGAGAACCTTCCAAGGCCGATCGTCGCTGGGCACGTATCTCACCGTCATCGCGACTCGCGTCGCCACGCGAGACTTTGCGAGACTGCGAGCGAGGATGAAGAAAGTGCATGCGGCATCAGGTACCGATGGAGAAAAGTCTTCTCTCCAGGATCCCGCCCTGGAACTGGTTCGGTCCGAGGAGCATCAACAGCTCCAGTTGGCTTTGAATCGACTCCCGGAAAAACAACGCGAAGTCGTTCGCATGTTTCATTTAGAAGGGTGCAGTTACATGGATATCAGCCGGACGCTGCAAATCCCGCTCGGCTCCGTCGGTGTGACCCTCAAACGCGCCGAAGAAAAACTTCGACAGATCCTTGAACCTTCTCAGGAATGACCTCGAAACAAATCCTGTAAGCAGAACCAAATCGTGAACCGCACCGACATCCTCCAATGCATTCGCAAACACCTCGTGGTCGAAGCTGGCGATCCCATGGCCGATCGTCCGCTCGGCGAGGTCGTCCGATCGATCGCGATGGAATTGCGTGGCGACGCGGCGATTCCAAGGGAACTGCTACCTCCAACTGCTATTCCCTCGGTTGCGGGATTTGTGGATGGAACTTTGTCGCCCGACGACGAGGATAAAGTTTGCCGAGCCGTTTTGCGAGACAATAGCGTCCTGGCGGAAATCGTTGCTTCGGTTCGGAATCCTCGCGATCGCGGCTCGTTGCAGCCACTGTCCGACGATCTGCTGGGGCGTTTGATGGGGATTGCAATACCCTCTGCCGACGCGAATCCAAACGCGATCGAAAAGCCGATCGCTGTGATCGAACCGTCGAACTCGGAGCCCGATCCCGTTCGAACACGCGATCGCTCTTCATGGAACGCTACTCCATGGTTTTGGGTCGCTGCTGCCACAGCAGCCTTGGTTTTGATTGCTACTCAAACGAGTTTCCTGTCACGATTTTTTTCGCCGACCAATCCTGAGAACACGGTGGTCAAACAACCGGATCCGGCGAACGACGCCCCGGGACTGGAACTGCCATCCGACCCGGAGGTCGTAACCGACGGCGAGCAACCGCCAACCATCGCTCAACAACCGCGAACGATGAAGGATGTGGATGCAAATCCGCCCGCCCCAAGCGGAACGGATTTGGTCGAAGCGACACCGACCATTCCGGTCCCCGACCCAAACGGTCGTGGAAACACGCCCTCTCCGAAACCTAACGATGCAGGGAAGAAGTACCCGGTCGCACTTGGTGAACTCCGCTGGACCAAGATTCAAGGTGTTCTCGCGCGCCGGGCGACCACATCCGCGTCATCTCTTCTGGACGGATACGATCGATGGCGAGGAACAGTGTTGGGAACGACGATATCTCCTGTGGATTTCGAAAGCCAATCTCTGCAACTGTGCACTTTGCCACAGAGTCGGGCCGAGGGGGCACTCAGTGCGGGAGGCAAGTTGGTCGTCGCCCCAGATAGCTCGATGGCGATCACCCAACCCAACCAAGACTACGGTCGGATTCGAATGGATCGCGGGGCGATTGCGTTGGTGGATATGCCTCCTGGGACCGCAATCGATCTCTTGGTGGAGGATCAATCGTTTGGGAATTGGAAATGGAAATCCGCAGGAACTCTCGCTTTGTCGATTGCGCCGAACGGTGTTCTCGCGCAAATCGAAGGACTCCTGGAATGCGATGGCGTTGAGTATGAAGACAGTCTATTGCAATTGGGGAAAGTGGTGGAGCGTGTGGGGGGCAAATCGAAGATGCCACTCTGGGTAACTCGTAACGTCGAATCGCTTGCGATCCCAAAAAATATCCTGACGCAATTGCAAACTTCCGACAATGTCGCGAACACATTGGAGCAAGTGCTGCAAGGGACGGTCCCCGGAACCGATCCTGCCACTTGGATGCAACTGAAGAACTGGGCCAACGTATCCTCGGGACGTGATCTAGTGCAACTGTTTTCTAAGGGAAGCTTTGCGCAACGCGCGGCAGCGATCGATCGACTGTTGCAACTGCCCGCGTGGACAAAAATGAATCAACGGGTATGGCAAGCGTTGGCAGCTAACGCCCAGAACGCGACCCACGTTCAAACTTTGGCATCTTGCGCGGTTCAACTCCGTGCAAACCAAGCCTTCTCCCCACTGCAGGTCGAAGCATTACTATTGATCCTGGAAAACCCGGATTCCGCAACGCGTTCCGTCGCGGATGCGCTGCTGCGACGCAATTTCGGAAATGGACCCAACTATGATCCAACGCTTCCACAATCAAGCAGCGTACGCGCGATCGCGATTTGGCGACGCTTCGTCGCGTCCCTCTAGCGGGCAATGGGCCGCCGAGAGATGGGGGCTGAGAGATAGAGTCTGAAGAGATAGAGGATGATTTTGCCTTTACCGCTTCCATTCAATCGTATCATCGACGACACGGCATAGCTCCACGGCGGACAGTTCGTATCCCGACACGATCGAAATCCGGAACAGTCGTCCCTCGACTGCGGTCGCAAACTCGACGGACTCCGCTTTCAGTCGCTCAAAGACCTCCTTTGCATGCGAGGCAGCCCGCCGCGCGGAAATCTCGTCCAGATCGACCGTGCCCGTAACTATGCCGCATGCGATCTCGTTACCCGGACGAAACCCGAATGCCACGCCGTCCAATACGATCGTACCTCCCTTTTTGAATCTACTCAACGCATCGCGGAACACATCGTCCTTCCATCGCAGGTTGCGGGAATCGATCCAGGCATGGTCGCGATGAGTGACCCCTGCGAGCGAGGGAAGAAAATAAGCGCTGATAGACATAGTTCCGGCGATTCCAAACCCGATCCAGCCCAGGATCGGTTCACTGGCGAGCAAGCCTACTGCGAAGAGTACAACGCCTACACACCAGGTCGGCCAGTACGCGTGATAGAAATAAACGTACCAGAATGGCACTTTGGCGACATCGCGCGTGGTGTTGTCCTGCGTTTGGTAGGGATTGTCCATGAGGCCTGGGGGCAGCGGTCGGTTACTGGCAACGTACCGCGGTTCAAAACGCGCGGGACCAATACGCCTACAATACTCGACGGCGTCGATTCCGGGTGGTCCAATCGTCAAGATCGAACGATGAAGAAACGCTCTCGTTCGCTTGAGCCTCGTCGCGAGATTCCCCTTCGCCTCCGGCCCCTTGTCCGTTGATGAAGTTGATGATGACGAGCGCATCAATCGGGTCCAGGATTCGATTGCCATCCACATCCAAAAAGGGTGGAGGAACCGCATCATTGGCGTTCAATGCCCGCGAGCCAGTGCGGTTGATTTCGTTGATCACAATCAGCACGTCGAACAAATCGACGAGCCCATCGTTGTTGGTGTCGTGTCGCCGCGATTGATTCTGCCACGGGGACACCAGGAGTTTCAATCCGAAATCCGTTCGAAGAACGCCGTTGGCCGGTACGGTTATCGCAACAATCCCTGGGTTGGGCGATGTGTTTTCATACGAAGCGGTCGGGGGAGAGATCCGAATGTTAAAAGTCGATGCTGGAACACCGGGGAATACGTAGGAGCCATCCAGCTGAGTCGTTACTTCCGCCGGCAATCCAAATCGGACTTGATCGATCTTGATCGTCGTGTCGCGATGGCCGTAGGCGATTACGTAAGCGATCGAATCGCTGTTGACAAAGAGCTCGAGCCCTTGCGATTGATCCAAGTTGAGCGGAGTGGATTCGGCGCGTCCGAGCAACTTGCCGGACGCATCAAATGCATCCAGTCGGGCGATGGCTCCGTTTTGGGCACCGATCACATGCACGAAAGCATAACGCGTCGGAGTGGCTGTCGCCGCTTTCAGTTGGGTGTCGGTTCCTCGAAAGGATTCGCGAACAGCCTGAGATCTCCATGAGTAAGGTCGGAACACGCGGCTGTCTAAAACCGCATCGGAGTCGGGAAACGAACCGATACGCCCGTCTGCGTCCATGCCTATGCTCGAAAGGGTTATGCCTCGAAGACTCCCAGTGATTTGCCCGTCTGGAAAGTCGCTCGGTTTGACAAGGGTCTGGCTGCGACCTGCGGTACCGGCGGTTGTTTCCAATCGCACGGTGGCGTTGCTAACACCGCTCTCCAGGGAATCCCACACGCCGTCACCATCCTGATCGTTCCATGCAAATCCGAAGACTCCGTCGGTTTCCGTCGTGCTCCACGCGGGGGACAAGGAACCGGAAAAGATGTTGCTGGTAATCCCGGTCCGGCCATCGATTGCCCTCAATTCCAGCTTGCCCAGCGTGCCCGTGGGGACGGGAATGCGAAGATCCAACTCGACGGTATACGCATTGGGTGAAAGAAGGGTGGTCCAGTTCCCGTTGTTGAGTCGGTATTCGATCCGCTGAATCTGGTTGAGCGTGATATTGTTCTGGGTTCCCGAACTGTTTTGGTTCGGGAGTGTTTGGACGCGAGCGTTCCCTCGGAAAACATATTCGTTTTTCAGCGTGTCCAAACGGCCTGAGCCATCGAGACTGAATGGGACGTCTAGGACATCAAAGATGCCATCGCCGTCGGAGTCGAGCCAGCCGATTTGAGCCAGAGTCGAATCCGCGCTGACGATTTGACTGAACGCGCGATCGAGCGAAGCCCCTTCGGACATGATACTGTCAGCTTGCTGGAATGGCGAAGCGGGATTCAAGTCGAGGGCATTGGTGTTCTGGGTATTGTAGTAGCCCCGCCGCTGGTAGTAGGTCCCGCCACCGACGTATTCGTCCCGGGCCCAAAACATATGGCCGGTTTCATGCGCGAAAGTCGATGCCGGTCGCGTTGATGGAACAACCTCGAAAAGCCCGCCCGCAAACGAGAAGGCGCGGCTGAAGTTCCCGCCGGTCGCGAAGGTCCCATCGCCGTCATTCAACGAGTTGACCACAAAGATCGTGAACGACCAGTCCGTTTGCAGGCGCTGACGCTGAGCGTGATTGAACGCTCGCATGTTCGTTTCCAACTCGGCGCTTTGATTGAAGCCCCGGTTGACTAAAAATTCGTTAACGAACAGTTGGTAATCGTTTGAGCGGCGATTGATTGGCTCGTAGAGTGAGACGAAGGGTTGATCTGCAAACGCTCGATCGATGACGAACTCGAGCGAGTGGCGACTCGTCTTGGTCGCAAGCAGTTGACGCCACCAATCCAGCCCCGACTCAATTTTTTGCAGGACCTCCGCCTTGTGCGTCGGAGTCCAGTCCTCGGTGCTCGGGTCTAAGATCCCAGAGCTTTCAACGAAAACAGGGGTCACAGCGACCCGGCCCAGCATAAATTCTCCGGTATCCTCCGGCGCAGCACCGAACGGAAGGGACGCCATCAGGCAGCGCGTTTCCAGGGATTCCAGTCGCAATTTCCGTCGCATCGTTTCCAAATTAATGAAGGGCAGGTGCAGCAACAAGGAAATCACCCGTCGCTCCGGGTTTTCCCAGCCTATCCCTAGTCCGATTATTCCGCTTGTTCGTGTCGAAGGAAACGCAGCTGCGCGGCAAGCATTTCACACGACGCCCTTAGAGAACCCGAAACGGGGGGCCGTTCCCCGAAAAGTCCCAGTTTTTAGGGGACAGGGGAACGTTGTACCGCGTCCCGCAAACAACGCAGCGCCTCGTCGAATCCATCGCCTCTGGGCACCCACAACGATAGGGGCTCCATGGTGAAGGGGTGTCGGAAATCGAGCCGCATGGAAGTCAACAACATCCGGTACACCCCCGTGGAGTCGAAAAACCGTTGGTTCCAGCGATGGTCTCCATGACGATGGTCCCCGATCACCGGGTGGGCGATGTGATTCAAATGCCGACGAATTTGGTGCCAACGCCCAGTGTGCGGCTGAATCTCCAAAAGAGTGAATCGCGATGTCGGGAAATCGGCCGTGGGCCAACCGACTTCGAATTGCTCCAACGCCCGGATCTCCGTCAGGGCGTCCAAGGATCTCGGCCCGCTTCCTCCCACCGATGCGTTGGATTCCCGCCCCGCTTCTGTCGTCAGCCAATCGTCGACCTGGTCATCGAGCGGGTGGTCGATCGCGATCGTTCCATGAACAAAACCTCGTACCAGGGCCTGATAATGCTTGGCGACCCGGCGAGATTGAAACAATTGACCCAGTTCCGACGCCGCGTCGCGGTGCAGGCCAAAGATGACTAATCCTGCCGTAGGTCGATCCAGACGATGAATCGGGTAGAGATAGGTGCCGAGTTGATCTCGCAAAGCTTGGAGCAAGAACGGTTCGTGGGCTGAGGAGCGGGGGCCTCGGTGGACCATTAAGCCGGCTGGCTTGAACACCGCAACGTAGTGCTCGTCCTGAAACACCAGCCGCAAGGGCTGCGTCAGAAATTCCTCGATAAAATCCTGCCATCCCGGCTCAGCCATGCTCCCTCCGTCTTTTGCTTCCAGCGAGGAGCGGGTTCCCCATTTTCAACGCCCTCGTTCCAATACGGATTTCCAAACGGCTGTTGGCGACGTCCCAGTAACCTCCACCGCGAACTTTCCATTCCGGCCGGCGTTGGTTAAGATTCTTCGGATACAAGGTACCATGTTCCCGACTGGACCGCTGGTCGCGTCCCTCCCGGTCGAAAGGAAAATTCGAGGCATCGATGCTGCAGAACCTAAGAAAGCTGCAATTGACGGAAGTCCAGCGCGATGGCATGCGCGCTGCGGGACGTTTCAATGCCCAATTGATGGACTACATCCGTCCTTTCATCCAGCCCGGAATCTCGACGGGCGAAATCGACCGTCTGGTCCATGACTATACAATCCAGCATCGGCACACTCCGGCCACCCTCGGATATCTCGGTTACACCCGGAGCTGTTGCACGAGCGTGAACGATGTGATTTGTCACGGCATCCCGGGCGATTATGTCCTCAAGGATGGAGACATCATCAATGTCGATATCACCAGCATCGTTGACGGGTGGCACGGCGATCAGTCGGAGACATTCCTCGTCGGTACGGTCGGGGAGGAAGGCCGCTCGGTCTGTCAATGCTCATTCGATGCCATGCATCGCGCCATCGCGGCTCTCGAACCCGGTTGCCCTGTCAGCGTGATCGGCGACAACGTGGTCGAAGAAGCCAACCGTTGGGGGTTTTCCGTGGTGCGCGAGTATGTCGGTCACGGTCTCGGAAGACGGTTCCATCAATACCCCAACATCCCCCACTTCCCCGACCGCAAAAGTCGCCAGGAACGATTGTTGCCAGGGATGTGCTTCACCGTCGAGCCCATGATCAACGCAGGCACCCGGTTCACGAAACTCGATACGAAGGATAACTGGACTGTCCGAACGCGAGATGGTAAATTGTCCGCCCAATTCGAACATACCGTGCTGATGACCGAACGAGGCCCGGAGATCTTGACCCTCACGACCAACGGCCCACAGAGGGGCCAACGGTTTCTCTAGCGAAAACGATCTCCAAGGACGCGAAGTTACGTCACCACGAGCAACCGCGCCGACCGAGTTCTTCGGTGCATCGGCTTGTTCAGGCTGCTCTTCGTACTCGTACTCAGTCCGACAGGACGGTACTCGTACTCGATACGGATCTTCGCATGGTACCACTGCGTCCAGGTCAACGCACTTGTCGGCGTTGGAATTTCGAGATGGAACGTGAATCAGGGTCTGAGGAGGGAAACCACGTTGTGTCGACACAGCCAACAAAAGTCGATCTTCGTTTCCATGAGCCTGAGGCGCTAGCCGATTTTTGCACTTCGAACGAACTCGGCTAGCGCCTCAGGCTCATTTTTATCGGCTGTGTCCGGTTCGGAGTATCGGACAATCGCGATGCTGCGATCGACGAAGACCCATCGAGTACGAGTGCCGTACGCTTACGCGTCCTGAGTACGAGTACGATGGTATCCTGTGACGCGATTGCAGAACAAGCAAATGGGATCGCTCGGTCGCGCGTCGGGTCACGATGGGGGGGAGGAATTGGCGACCAATTGGCGAAGGGCCTTGGGCAAGGGGAAATAGACTTCCTCCTTGCGCACCTCTTTCTCCTCCACACTGGCTCCGAAACGATCCTTTAGCCATTGGATGGTGCTCGCGACCACTTCTTCGGGGGCGCTGGCTCCGGCGGTGATCAAAACCACGTCGTTCTGGTTGAAACTAGCCTCTTGGAGATCCTGAGGGCCGTCGATCAGGAACGCGACTCGTCCTTTCTCCTGAGCTAATTCTCGAAGGCGTTGGGAATTGCTGCTGTTTTGCGATCCCAGAACGATCACTTTGTCCGCCTGCTGGCACAGCAGCCGGACCGCTTCCTGTCGATTTTGTGTCGCGTAGCAAATGTCCTCCTTGGGAGGGCCAACGATCCATGGGAATCGCTCCTTAAGCCGGCCGATGACGCGATTCGCATCGTCGACGCTCAGTGTGGTTTGCGTCAAATAAGCCAGCTTTGTTCCTGGCTCGAAACTCAAAGCGTCCACTTCTTCGGTATCCTCGACCAGAACGATCGCCTCGGGTGCTTCTCCCATGGTGCCGATCACTTCATCGTGTCCCGCATGGCCGATCAGGATGATCGTGTAATGTTCTTTGGCGAATTTGATCGCCTCCAAGTGGACCTTGGTCACCAGCGGGCAGGTAGCGTCCAGGGCGTGCAGGTTGCGACTTTGGGCGAAACGCCGCACCTCCGGCGCAACGCCGTGGGCCGAGAACAAAACGGTCGAGCCCTCGGGGATTTCCTCCAAATTGTCGACGAAAACCGCTCCCTGGGATTGAAAGGTTCGGACGACATGCTGGTTGTGGACGATCTCGTGGTACACGTAGATGGGTGGCCCAAAATGCTTGAGTGCCAGCTCCAGGCTCTGCACCGCCATATTGACTCCCGCGCAAAAACCGCGAGGAGCGGCAAGGATTATTTTCATTCGCGGCTAGGTTCCGTTGAGAAAAAGAAGGATCTGCAGATAATCATAGCCTGATGGAACCCCTTCGCGAAGAGATGATCCCAACCTTGTCCCACTCCGTTGCTCCCAGCTTGCCCCCCGTATCGGACTCAAGCCCTGCAGATCCCACCGCCATGCGACATCAAGCTGCCCGATCGGGCGTGGGACGGGTTCGAAGCGACCTGAGCCGCTACGGGCCCGAGCAGAGCATTCCTCCGATGGCGCTGGATGAGGCGTTTGCGTACTGCCGGAACTTGGCCCAATCGCACTACGAGAATTTTTCGGTGGTGACCCGACTCGTTCCTGCTCGCATCCGACCCCACCTAGCAAGTATCTACGCCTATTGCCGTTGGTCCGACGACTTGGCTGACGAGATGGATCACCCCGACCAATCGAGGCAGCTGCTGGACTGGTGGCGTACACAGCTGGACGCGTGCTTCCAGGGGCAAGCAACGCACCCGGTCTTTGTTGCACTCCGTCAGACCATCACCCAATATGACATGCAGCCGGAACCGTTTTCCGATCTGCTCTCCGCGTTTCTCCAAGATCAATCGACGTTTCGCTATCCATCTGATGCAGAGCTGCTTGCGTACTGTCGACGGTCCGCCAATCCGGTCGGCCGATTGGTGGTGCAGCTCGCGCGTTTGTCCTCCCCGCAAACGATCGAGTGGAGCGATTCCATCTGCACGGGGCTCCAGCTCGCGAACTTTTGCCAAGACATTCGCTTGGACGCGCTGAGGGGGCGAGTCTACTGGCCTGCCGATCGCCATCAAAAATGGAGGGTCGAAGCGGATAGCCTTCGCCGCGATGCTCCCTCGCCGGAAATGTTGCAAGGCGCGCGGGAGTGGACGCGCGACGCGCGAGGTTTTCTGATCGCAGGTCTGCCGCTTGTCCAGCAAGGTCCGCTGTGGTTCGCTCGTAGCGTTCAGTTGTTCGCGCGAGGCGGGCTGTTGATCTTGCGGAATATCGATGCCCAGCAAGGCGACGTCTGGTCTCGCAGCATCACCGTCAGCAAAGGCCAGAAACTCCAGCTCATGATCCGTTCCCTTTTGTTCCCGCGGTCCATTTCGATCCCATCGGTCGATCAGCCTCGATGGGACGCGTGATGGATTTAGAAAACTCGTATCGAGTGGCCGAGAGGATTTCGAGATCGAGCGGATCGAGTTTCTTTCGCTCCTTTCAATTCCTAAAACTCGAACGGCGGCGCGCGATGTACACCCTGTACGCGTTCGCGCGACTCGCTGACGATGCGACGGACGATGCGCCGTCCCAACCGGGTTGGAATCGTTCGTTGTGGATGGATTACCTCGATTCGCTGCTGGGACCCGAGCCGCATTCGCAGAGCATTTTCGATTCGCAATTGCCATCGGACCTCGCGGCGATCCGACCAGCCCTCGTCGATGTGGCTCGCCGCTATCGGATCCCTGTGGAAATGCTCCAAGCCTTGGTGCAGGGGATGGAAACCGATGCTCGAGGAGACGAAATACCGTCCTGGTCCGCGCTCCGCCAATACGCCTTTCAAGTCGCATCGTCCATCGGCATTTGCTGCACCGCCATTTGGACAGACGGCAACCCGATCGCACCCGAGGATCCGCTTTGGACCAGTGCGGTCGATTGCGGCATCGCCTTTCAACTGACAAACATCCTCAGGGATCTCCGAGAAGACGCGGCGCGAGGCCGCGTCTACTTGCCCACCGAGGACCTAGAGCGATTCGGTATTTCCCGTTCGCAGTGGCTCGGTTTTTTCAACAGCCGTCAAAACCTTTCAAACGCACAACTGGACGGACTGTCTGAGTTGATCGCGGTTCAGATCGAACGAGCGCGTGGTCTGTTCGCTCGCGGATGGCAGCTCCATCGCATGCTCGATTCGGACAGCTTTCGAATGTTCTCGCTGATGTGGCATACCTATCGCAGGATCCTCGCAGCCATCGAACGCGATCCCAACCGCATTTTGCAGGAGCGTGTTCGTATCAATCGCGCGGGAAAACTGCAGCTCGCGGCCAGTCACTGCTTCACCCCGCTTCTTTTGCGCACCGCCTCGCGGAGCGAGTCGAAAAATGCATGGATGAAACAAATCGCTGCACCGAAGTTTTCCGATCGAAACCCGCGTGTGGCCGTGGTGGGAGGCGGTCTGGCAGGCATGAATGCAGCCTTGCTCCTGGCCAGGCACGGTTGCGAAGTGGTCCTGTGCGAATCCAAATCGCGTCTGGGTGGGCGTGCCGGATCGTTTCTCGATCCAGCCACTAGCCAAGCGGTCGATTACTGCCAACACGTGGGGATGCAATGCTGCTCGGAATTGCAGCGATGGATCGCGCGCACGGGATCCACGAGCGCCTGGCGGATCTTCGATACGCTCCATTTTGTTTCGAAGACTGGGAGGCGGTTGGATGTGCGGGCTTGGCCCTTGCCCGCCCCGCTCCATCTCAGTGGTCTCATCCTGGGATGGCCCGATCTGTCTCCACTGGATCGAGTCCGGGTAGCAACTGGCTTGGCTGCCCTATTGCTCGCCAAGGATACGCCCGATTTTGAGCAAATGCCCGCCCGAACGTGGCTGGTTCGGCATTTCCAAAACGATCGAACGATCGATCGGTTTTGGGGAACCATTTTGGTAAGCGCGCTGGGGGAGCAAGTGGATCGTGTTGCAATGGGGCCAGTCAAAAAGGTTTTGGTGGATGGTTTCGCCGCGACACGCGACGCCTTTCATTTGCTGGTCCCTTCGCAGCCCCTGTCCAAACTCATGGACGAGGTACCGCGCTCCGTACTGGAAGCGTTGCGCGTCGAGGTGCGATCTGGATCCACCGTCCCGTTTTTGAATCGCAGCGATTCAGGCGACTGGCGTCTCGGCGACGAATCAGGCCAACCCTTCGACGCCGTAGTCGTTACTGTCCCATGGCACCGCCTGGGAGCCTTGCTTCGGGATTCAGGACTCTCGGAGTATGCCAGAGGCGAAGTAGCCAAAGTGGCCGAACTCGAAACGTCACCGATCACCGGAGTTCACACCTGGTGGGATCGACCGTGGTTGACGCAACCGCATGCGATCTTGATCGATCGATTTTGCCAATGGGTTTTCCCCGGGCCTGATTCCGTCGCCATGTCGGAGGGAACTGGAGAAACCTACTATCAAGTTGTGATCAGCGGATCGCGGCAGCTGCCGCGCGGCGACCAAGCTGCAATCCTGGCCGCGGTCGAGCGGGATCTGCAGGAACTGTTCCCCGCTGCTGCTGCCTCGCGAATGCTTCGCGGAAAAGTAGTCACGGATCCGCAGTCCGTGTTTTCCGTAACACCGGGACACACGGCGAGTCGTTTGTCCCCCACTGCGTTGGCCAGCGAAGGGGTTTTTCTCGGAGGGGATTGGGTCGATACGGGATGGCCGGCGACGATGGAAGGCGCTCTTCGATCCGGCAGCCTGGCTGCCCAAGGCGCGTTGGCCTACCTCGGGCGCCCTGCGCAGTTGCTCGACGAATAGATTCTTCCCTACCCGACGTCAGATTTCATCCTGAAACATTTCACGCGCCGGGGCCGCGCGATGCCGTCGTTGCCGGGCACATCGTTTGGTCACACATCGCGACAAACGGTCGGCGACCCGGTCGATCATCCTCGCAATGTTCGAATCGCGATCCACGACGACCATTTGTGGCTCACGAGCAATACTCACTACAACCCGGCACGACTTGTCCCACCCTGCTCGCAATGGACCATTTTCGTCCGTCAAATAAACATCCACCTGCCGGCCTCGATCCGCCAGCATCGATACAGCCGACATAATCCGATCTTCGATCCATCCTCGGAGGCCATGAGGAAGAGCTTCACCCTTTGCGTGAATGGAAATCAGCACGATTGAATTCTCCATGTTGCGAGTCAAACAAGTCAGTCCACGAAGGAATAATACGGCGATTCCGTCGCGGAGGCAGACTGATTCTGCTACAACAATCGTTTAAAAAAATCAAACAATCCGAGGAGCCTCCGAGTCATGGAATCATTGAATTACCACCATTTGATGTACTTTTGGGTGACTGCACGCGAGGGGTCGATGACCCGGGCGGCCGCGAAGCTCCATGTGACGCCTGCGACGCTCAGTATCCAGATCAAGGACCTCGAGAAATTTCTGGGGCGTCAACTGCTCCGAAAATCGGGTCGCGGTCTGGCGCTGACCGAAACGGGCGAGTCGGTGCTGCAGTACGCATCCGACATTTTCGCGACTGGGGAGGAGATGCTCAATGCGTTGCGGGGAAACCCGTTGGGAACGCCGATGCTGTTTCGGGTCGGGATCAAGGATGTGATGCCCAAGATGGTGGCGTATCGATTGCTCGAGCCTGCCTTGCGTTTGGAGACCCCCATGCGGTTGGTGTGCCACGAGGGTGCGCTTCAGGATCTGATCAGCGACTTGAGCATCCATCGGCTCGATGTGGTGTTGTCCGACACACCCATGGATCCGCGGTACAGCGTGAAAGCCTTCTCGCATTTGCTCGGCGAATCAACGATCAGTGTTTTGGCCACCCCGAAACTCGCCTCGAAATTGCCGGCCGACGAAGAGTTCCCTAGGAATCTGCATCGAGCGCCTTTTCTTTTGCCGACCTCGGACACCGTCCTGCGTCGTTCGCTGGATTTATGGTTTGACCAGCACAAAATCGAGCCAGACATTCGGTGCGAATTTGCGGATGCGGCAATGCTCAAAATCGCCGGCAAGGAGGGTTTGGGAGTTTTCGTAGCGCCGACCATTATCGTCGACGAGGTGGAGCGGATGTACGGCGTCCGGCGATTAGGAACCTTGCCGATCATCGAACGATTCTACGCTTTGTCCGTGGAGCGCAAGATCAAGCACCCCGCTGTCCTCGCGATCTCGGCAAAGAGCAAATAGCAGATAGTAAATCAGCTTGGATCGACGAACTCCGCTCGCGTGAACAAGTAGGTTCGCCGAAGTTACTGTTCTCCTGGATAGGATTTGCCGTCGATGAGGACACCGACACAATGGGTAGTGTACTCGAGTGGGTCGCCGTCATAGAGAGCCAAATCCGCGTCCTTGCCGACTTCGATTGAGCCCACGCGATCTGCGATTCCTAAAATCTTTGCGGGAGACAAGGTGATGGCTTCGATCGCCGCCTCGCGGGATAGTCCATGTGCGGCAGCGACGGCTGCTTCGAACAGGATGATTCGAGCCTTGGGGACATACGATTCGTAGCCTCCCTGAATCGCGAAAGGAATATGGTTTTCCTTCAGAATCGCAGCCGAACGCATGGTCAGATTCTCACGCTCGCCGCTGGCACGGGCCATGGTGGGATGGAGCAGGATCGGTACCTGTGCTTTCTGGATATGGGGAATCAGCTCATGGGCTTCGGCCGCGCTGTCGAGCCAAATCGAAATCTTGAATTCCTCAGCCAATCGCAATGCGTTGGCGATGTCCTGCGCACGATCGGCCGTGATCAGCAAGGCTTTCTTGCCGTCGAGCACCGCTGCCATCGCTTCCAGCTTCAGGTTTCGCGTCGGCTCCGGTTTGGATTCACCGCCGTCGGGTTTCTTGGCGAGTTTCGCGCGGTACTCCGATGCGTCGATCAGCAACTGGCGCAGCATCGCGACTTGTTTGCCTCGCGTACCCGGACTCTGCTTGCCTGATTTCTTGGCGGTCTCGGCGAGCGTGCAGCAGACGGCTCGCCCGTCGGCGATCAATGCGGCTTCGATCGTGTTTCCGTGCGTTTTGGCGATGAGGGTTTGCCCGGAGATCAATTCGCCTGGCGCATGGCCGGTGTGGACGGTGGTGACGCCGTAGCCACGCAGGTATTCGACCAATTCATCTTTGCCATTGTAGGCATCGATCGCACGCAGTTCGGGTTGCACAGGCGTCGAGGGCTCGAGTTGGTCGGATGCTTGTGGGACATTGAGCATGCCCGAGAGTCCGACGCAGGTTCGCACGTCGATCAGACCGGGCAAAACCACCTCCGCTTCATGCACCCGGGCTCCGTCCGGGACCACGACCGAAGCAGCATCGCCGATGGCTGCGATCTTGCCGTCGACGCACACGACCACTCCATTTTCGAGGATGCGTCCCGAGACGGTGTGGATCTTTTTCCCCTTGACGACGACCACGTCGCCGGCGATCAGCGACGGAGTAGAAACCGCGAGGAGAGCAATGGTTGCCGCGAACCAGGATGTGCGATGAGTACGCATTATTGTTTTCCTCCGATTTGCCACGGTTGGGCATAACAGCATAGGAACGGATCCAAATCGGAACCAGCTCCGGTCCCTCCCTCGGCAAACAATGCGTCCTTGGGGTCGGACAAATCGAATGCCTTCTGCCCCTCGACCCAGGTTTCGAGGACGCGTGTGTAAACGCTCAAGGGATCGCCCGATAGGATTGCAAAGTCCGCATCTTTGCCAGGTGCGAGCGAGCCAATTCGATTCTCCAAACCGAGCATTTCTGCGCCTGCGATGGTCAAGCCTTCGATGGCGCGGTCCCGATTCATTCCCGCTCGGACGGCTAGTGCGGCTGATCGTGTGAAGACGCGAGAATCGGTGATCCAGTCGTCGGTATGGAAGGCGACCCGCACCCCTGCTTCATCGAGAATGCGCCCGTTGCGGAAGGTCATGTCGCGCGCCTCCAACTTGCCGCCGGGAGAATCGATCACGATGACCGAGCAAGGAACCTTGGCGGCAGAGATTTCCTTCGCGACCTTCCACCCCTCGCTGACATGGTGCAAGACGACGCGCAAATTGAACTCTTGAGCCAGCCGCAGGACGGTAATAATGTCATCGTGGCGATGCGTGTGGTGATGCACGATGCGTTTTAGCTGCATGGCTTCGACGAGCGCTTCCATATGCAGATCGCGCGGTGGCAGTTTGTCAGCATCGCCTTTTGCAGCGACCACTTTGGCGTGATACTCGCGCGCCTTGATGTACTGTTCGCGGACAAGGAACGCGGATTTGCCGCGCGTGCCGGGAAACGGCGACTCGCCGATCGAATTGGTCCCATTCGCCATCTTCAATCCACCCAATCCGTTTCCTTCGGCATCTCGGATGAAGAGTTCCTCGATGGTCGATGGCCCTTTCCCTGCGTAGCGAAGCTTGCAGTAAACGGTTTGCCCGGAAATGAGATGACCGGACCCCGGCATGATGTTCAGTGTCGTCAATCCGCCCGCCAAGGCGCGTTTGAAGCCAGAGTCCCGAACATTCAACGAGTCGAGGATCCGCACACCCGGTTGGATCGGCGCACTACCATCCGCCGCCCCCATCCCTCCGATATGGCTATGGGTGCATACGAGTCCCGGCATAATCCATTTTCCACTCACGTCGATGGAGCGTGCACCGGGCGGAATCGCAACCGAATCGCTCGGCCCAACCGCGAGAATGGTGCTGCCCTGGACAAGCAGTGTTCCCTTTTCAATCGGCGAGGATTGTGCCGTCAGGATCCTTGCGTTCTGCCATGCGATGGTCTCGCCCAGAAGGGATTCCCCCCATGCTGACGGAACCCTCCCCGCGGCGAGGACCGGCATAGCGAGGGAGGCATGTTGAAGAAAT
>Ga0315904_10004221_pt1 | contig 20605 bp, 13 predicted proteins | sample LakEriMetagenome_6_FD_203529 | JGI IMG/M metagenome (GOLD analysis project Ga0315904, IMG submission 203529) | Freshwater fungal communities from buoy surface, Lake Erie, Ohio, United States - Buoy 12 MA120 | ecosystem: Environmental > Aquatic > Freshwater > Lake | place: USA: Lake Erie, Ohio...
ATTACAGGGTGCCTGGGAGTACAAAAATGGTGACACCACGTTCTCAATGATCGTCGTTGACGACTACATGAGCCTGGCGATGTACAACCTGCCGGGGAAAAAATTTTATGGTACGATGGGAGGGACGGTTACCGGAGCTAAAGGAGAGATCTCTGGTACGATGGAGTTCAACAGTATAGACAAATCCACCGTGGGCAAGCCTTACCGCATGTTGATGACCAGGAAGGGAAAAACCCTCCTGATCGAAAGGGCAAAAAAAGAAACCTGGAAGATGATCGACGATGGCAATAAAAACCTTGCTGGTAACTGGCGGATCACACAGCGAGAACAGAACGGAACGCTGACGCCAATCCACATAACCGGCCCGCGCAAGACCATAAAAATGCTTTCGGGAACCCGCTTTCATTGGGCCGCTATCAACACAGAAACGGGTGAATTTTCGGGTACCGGCGGCGGCCGATACAGCCTCGCTGATGGCAAGTATACGGAGATGATCGACTTCTTTTCCCGTGACTCCAGCAGGGTAGGGATGTCCCTCAGTTTCAATGCGAGGCTCGATCAGAAAGACTGGTACCACTCGGGCAAAAGCAGCAAGGGAGACCCGATCAATGAGGTCTGGAGCAGGAGATAGGAGGAAATGTGATGAATGTGATAAATGTGAGAATGTGATGAATGAATGTGAGAATGTGCAAATGCATCACATAGCATTTCGCCCCTGCCGCGGAAAGTTCATCTTCTGAAGAGTATTCGCCAGTGAACAAAGCCCGCATTTAACGCGGGATACAACGGCATGCCATGTCCGGTTGCAATGTTGTCAAGCTAAAGGGCCGCTAGTCGACAAATGAAAAAATCTTCAGTAAGTTGCCTGTCGGCAGTAAAACGCGCTTGCTCAGGCTAATGATCGGCATGTCTGGCATTTTCATTCTCCACACTCTCACATTCCCACATTCATTCTTCACATTCCCACATTCATTCTCCACATTCCCCACATTCATCACAATTATCACATTGCCCGCAATGCCAGCTCATCAAGCTGTTTCTGGTCTATCGTTGAGGGGGCATCCAGCATCACATCCCGACCGCTGTTGTTTTTCGGAAACGCAATAAAGTCACGGATACTTTCTGATCCGCCAAGAATAGCGCAGAGCCTGTCGAAGCCAAAGGCAATTCCCCCGTGCGGCGGTGCACCGTATTCAAAGGCACCAAGGAGGAAGCCAAACTTATGCAACGCTTCTTCGCGGCTCATGCCCAGGGCGTCAAACATTTTTTCCTGCAGTTCGCGCTGGAAGATCCTGATCGAACCGCCTCCGATCTCATTACCATTCAACACCATATCGTAGGCATTTGCCTTGATCTGTGCATAAGGATGTTTGAGGTATTCGGCCTGGTTCTCGATGACCGGGCTGTTGCCGATCATGATCCCTATATGGTCTGGTTTGGGTGAAGTAAATGGATGATGGCGGGCAACCCAACGGTTGTCTTCTTCACTGTATTCAAACAGTGGGAAATCCAATACCCACAATAGTTTGAATTCGTCCTTCTTTCTCAGTCCCAGCCTTTCGGCCATTTCGAGGCGAAGATCGCTAATGGCTTTTCGGGTTCTCTCTTCCGTGCCGGCGAGAATGCAGACCATATCACCTTTCCCGGCTCCGGCAGCTTCTGCTATAGCGCGAAGCTGATCTTCGCTGAAGAATTTATCTACGCTGCTCTTAACGGTTCCGTCTGCATTATACCTGATGTATACCAGGCCCTGCATGCCGATCTGCGGGCGCTTAACCCACTCCGTTAGTTCGTCTACTTGCTTACGCGTATATTCCGCTACTTCGGGAATAGCGATAGCTACCACCGTTTCTGCATCGTTAAATACCTTAAAGTCTGTTCCCTGCAGCAGTTCGCCTTTGGCAACAATTTCTCCGCCCAGCGTGAAGGCTGATTTAATGTTGAGCACCTTCATGTCGAAACGGATATCCGGCTTGTCATTTCCATAATTCCACATGGCTTCCTCCCAGCTCATGCGCTGGACAGCCTCTGTGTAATCAATTCCTTTCACCGCTTTGAAGATATGCTTGATCATGCCTTCAAACATGTTCAGGATATCTTCCTGTCTGACAAAGCTCATTTCACAGTCGATCTGCGTGAACTCCGGTTGCCTGTCGGCCCGCAAATCTTCATCCCTGAAGCATTTCACAACCTGGTAGTATCTGTCGTACCCGCTCACCATCAGCAATTGCTTGAAGGTTTGAGGAGATTGGGGCAGGGCATAAAACTGACCCTGGTTCATCCGGGATGGCACCACAAAATCGCGTGCGCCCTCGGGGGTAGATTTGATCAGGAAGGGTGTTTCGATGTCCATGAACTGATTATCGTGCAAATAGTTCCTGGCAGCCCTGTTCACGGCATAACGCAGCTCCAGGTTTTTCTTGATCAGGTTCCTGCGCAAGTCCAGGTACCTGTACTTCATCCGGAGGTCGTCGCCGCCATCCGTATCGTCCTGGATGGTGAAGGGGGGTACCGCCGATTTGTTCAGAATGGTAAAAGAGACCACGTTGATCTCGATCTCACCCGTGGGAATATTCGCGTTCTTATTGGAACGTTCCACAACCATACCGTTGATCTGCAGCACAAACTCCCTTCCCAGGGGCTGTTCATCAAGCTGGTTGTTGAGCGCCTCTGAAAACACAAGCTGCGTGATGCCGTAACGGTCGCGCAGGTCCACAAATGTGATTGCGCCAAACTTTCTGACAGTTTGTACCCAGCCTGCCAGTGATACTTCTTTTCCTTGATCTGCGATCCTTAATTCGCCGCACGTGTGAGAACGATACATAATGTTATATCAATATTTATATAAGATAATCTTTTCAGAACTTAAGCTATTTCCTTTTCTATGATCTCTTTGGTACGCTGAAGCATTTTCTCCTTAAACCCCTTTTTTCTGGACAGGATGACATAGTAGTAAAACAGCACCAGAAGTCCCAGCATGAAAGGGATCAATGAAAATTGCCTGAGCCCGTATTCGCCTATCAGGTTTTGGTCCCATCCGTAAAACTCGCCTACCATCCATGTGCAGTTGGCCGTGATCCATAGTATGACCGCCAGGTTATGCACGAACTCAGATATGATGAACCTGGTCTGCCAGGTGATCATAATGGCAACCGCAAAGGTGGGAATGATCATGAACATAGCCATCGGCTTTAAATTCATGGCCCAACATGCATCCTTGATCAGCCAGAACAGGATATGCATGTTTTCCACTCTGCGGTAACGAGCGGGAATGTAATAGAGCTTTTCGTTGTCCATTGTATATTTAGAAGCGGCAAAAATACACAATTAGCGCTATTTCCCCCTGAAGAGCCCGGCCTGGGGGATTGGCCCTGTTTTTATCCTTATGGCTACTCACTCACCTCTAATTTGCTCCCGCCCGAATGGGCATTGAATTCAGGTGCATACATGCTCTGAATGGTGGATATGCCCGCTGCAAAATGGCCCGTATGCGTCACCACCACGGGGTATTCAAATACCCAGGTGCCCTTGGGCAGCCAGGAGAAGAAAAACTCGGTACCCGTATCCCTCGTGCTTTCGTAATACCCCAAACCGCCATGCCATTTGTAGCTGCTGATCACATGAATGGGTTCTGTTCCGGAAACCCGCATGTCTTTCAAATGCATGTACTCCATATCCCTGTCTGCATTCAGCGTGATGCGAATCTTGATCCTGTCGCCTACTTTCAGTGTTTCGCCTTCCTTCAGCGCAGTGAGAATGGGACCTTTGTCGCTGTTTCTTTCAATCAAGAATTGCCTCGTAAGCCTTACGGGCGTACTGGCTTCTACAATCTTGTCCGTCTCCTCAAAATACTGCCAGTGTACTGCACCCCAGCTAATGCCTGTATTTCCCGGCGAAACAGTTTTTTTCGTTGCGTTGTTTCCTTTCACATCCACCTTGATGTTTCCCATACCAGGAACTATATCCCTGCTGCCGATCACTTCCGTAAAGTATCCGGTACCTGCTTCCTGGCGCGCCCGGGACGAGCTCAGTTTTTTGTCACCCAGTTGAATGGTGACCTCCGGATCATCGCCCAACAGGTCCGTGCCCGTGGTCATAAATGCATATACGGCGTCGGCAGTTGCCTTGGTGCTTGTCCAATGCTGGACACGCTTTTGGTTCAGTAACCAGAGTTTCATATTGTCGATGTCCTCCTGGTTACGCCCTGTCTCGGCAAATGCCTCCATCAATAAGGCCTGTGTTTCTACCGGCGCTTGATACCAGGAATAACCCCGCGTATTGGCTTTCCAATACATGCCCAGTTCTTCAGACTGAATGGCGTTCTCCTTTAACGAATGGATGATCGCCGACGCTAACGTCTTATTGTTGGTTCTGTTCATCACCAGCGCGATCATACCCTGAGATATCAGGCTTCTGTTCAGCCAGAAACGGATGGCCTGGTTATAATAATAGTCATAGGCTTTTTGGGAAGATGGGGGAACCGGCAGTTTGAAAAAGCTCCGCATATACAGGTACTGAACCTGTAACGGGCCAAGGTTGTTTTTTGTAAGGTCTGTTTTGGCCTTCACCAGCTTTTCATAGTCTTCATTGATCTTTCCGTCCAGGTAACGCATGGCATTTGCCGTGATCTGCTCTAACAGAGTTCTGCTTTGTGATGGAACTGCTTTCAGTTTGCCGAGCTTTCCGATCCCAGTGATGATATACTGGGTAATATACCTGTCTTCCATTCCACCCTTGAACCAGGGAAAACTGCCATTGGCCAATTGCATCTCGCGGAGCAGGGAGAGGTTCGCCATTGATTCGGACGAGAGGTTATCCCTGTTGAACAACCTGCCCATATTCCGTCTCTGTTCCGTTTCATTTTTGGCCTGCAATACCCAGGGCGTCTCGTCCAGGAGTACAGAACGGAGTTCGGGATTTTTCAGCAGATTGCTGACCAGCGTGGTGCTGTCGTCCCACTTGATGAACATATTTTGAATGGCCGGAGTGCTGTTTGCGGCCAATGCTGCGAGCCCATTGGCATATAACCTGTTGAATAATTGCTCTGAACATTCCTGTCTTTGCTCCATCAGGTAGGGGAGCGCAAGCACGGCATACCAGGCTGGATTGGTGCTATACTCCAGGGTGAGGCGGTGCTGTGTAATGCTATTCGAATTGGCAGATGCTATAAGGCCTTTAAGCTGATAATCTTTTGTGGCGTTCCCCCTCACCAAAATGGGCTGAGATTCAGTGACCAGCATTCTGTAACTCAGAACGGGCAGGATGTTTTCTTCCCCGTCCGAGTGCTGGCCCGCCGCCGCTGTGATCCTGTATTGCAGCGGCTTGCTATAGTTTGCCGGCACCTCGATCTCAAACTGTACCGATGAGGTCTGCTTTGCATCCACCGTGAAATACTGCGCAGGAAAGATGTTCTGAAACCACCCATCCACTGGTTGGTTCGTATCCGGGTCGATCAGTTGAAGCACAGCGCGGCCTGTGATCTCCTTCTCGGAAAGGTTACTCACCCGGGCGGATAACCGAATTTTGTCGCCTTCCCTCAGGAACCTGGGCATATTAGGTTGTACCATCAGTTCCTTTTGGCTGATGAGCTCTCTGGTCATCATGCCGGTTGATACCCCGGTGCTATGGGCCAGCATCTGCCATTTCCACCGGGTCAGCGATTCTGGTACCGTAAAACTGAAGCTGATATTTCCCTGTTCGTCTGTCCTGAGATCGGGGAAGAAGAATGCAGTTTCATTGAAGTTCTTCCTAAAACTCAGGGGGCCTGAAGTAGGCTTGATTTCAGCTGAGCCCAAGCTGCTGCCGACGGTATCTGCCAATCCCATGGCCCTGGTTTTTGCCAACCTTTCTTCCATGACGGCTCCATCTGCCTGCATATTCATCATAGCAGGAGCAGCATACATCCGGTCTTCATGCCTTATTATGGGGTAGATCCATTGGAAGGCATCATAGTTTTTCCCGGGCAATTTGACATATTGTACCTGATGCCGGTAATCGATGGGTTGGCCAGCGGAGAAATTGGTGATGCCTACCCAATTGGACGATTGGTGTTTTCGGAAGATATCTGGGAAATACCATTGGTGAGGATGGAATTGATCCAACGAAGCGTCGTACATCGAGGTCAGGAGTTCAGCAGCGATTTTTTCACCTTTGGCTCCCTTGACATGTATCGTCCAGGTTTCCCTGCTGCCAGGTAATAGCTTGTCCCGCCAGGTTTCCACGGAGATATCGAGTTGTTTATTTGTCCAGGGGACATCAATGCGTTGAACCGACTGGAAGAAACGGTTATGTTTCACAAACAAATGCACGATGTCAAATCCGCCCCGGTCTGACTCAAGGACAGGCACAGTGATTTCCTTAACCTGGTTGCCCACCTGGTCAACCTTATACGCCAGGCTGCTATCAGGCCCCCGCCTGTCTATCTGGCGAATCAGGAATACATGATCTGCCGATGTTCCAAAGCGCACCGAGACGGGCCCGCCGGGTTCAGCTTTTTTCTTTTCTTCAGAGGTGCTTATGTATGTTGGATGGAAGGGGTCGTTTTTGTTGTCCCAGATCCTGGCATATTTCATGTCTTTTACTTTCTGCCCGAAAATGTCTTTTCCAATGGTTTCAATCAGATAGTACCCGGGTTCCAGCCTGGTAGCCAGGTGAATGGGCTCGTTGGTATTTCCGGTTTTTCGGAACAGTTCCTCTTTTTTTGGCCAGGTCACAGGATCTGCTTCGTCCATATAGGGATCGTTCGGGAACAGTTTCGAGAAATCGTACCTGTTCATGATGCTGGTGTCCGGCACTTCCCACATTCTTTCTTTCAGCAGTCTCCTGTTTGCTTCCAACGGATACACGATGATCTCCACAGCCATTTTCTGCGGAATTCCTTCGGCGTTGGTTGCGGTAACGCGAATATTTTTCAGGCTGTCAGTATGATAGCCTTCCTGTTCCAGGTCCAGGCTCAATATCGCTGCATGGTAAGATATGCTGAGGTTTTTTGTGGCGCTCCTGGTTTCCCCGCTGTTGTCGGTGACATCCACCGTGATCTCGTAATGGAACACGGGGAAAAGGTCTTTACTGACACCCGGATCCGGCAAAGCCTTGAATCCGATCATGAACTTCCCGTCCCTGTCTGATGAAGTTTCGCCATGGGTGATCTCTGTTTCTTCCATTCTGGCGGGTGGCCATATATGGTAACTCCAACGCCATGGCATGACGGTACGCCTGATCACCCTGTACCTGATCGCAGTACCATTCAGGGTGTTGCCGGCATATCCTTTGACAGTACCGGTAGCGGTAACGCTATCGCCTAACCGAAGTTGGTCTTTGACTGTGTCAAATACGGTTTCAAATGTGGGTCTTTTGTATTCCTCCACCTGGAAGGATATGGAAGAATTTCCATCGCTGTCAATGATGCTGAAATTACCGGTTAGGGTGTTTTCCGGTAAACGGAACTGGCCATGGTAGGAACCGAACGTATTGGTGGTCAGAGCCATCGAATCGCGGATCTGGCCATTGGCGTCATACAATCGCAGCATGGTTTTTTTGTCTGGAATCACGGTGCTCTGGTTTCCATCGCGATGCCTGCTGATCTTTATTCCCTTGAAGTAAACGGTTTGCCCCGGCCGGTATATACTGCGGTCGGTAAACAAAGCCGTTAACTCCTGGGTAGGCCTGTCATTCTCCCGTTGGTAACGGCGATAGTAGTTGTTTCTATTGGTGTACAACCGGTCATTTTTCCAGCGGGTGTCCAGCCTGAACTGCCTGACATCGTCAGGCAGGTGGAGGTTCACATAGCCATCCGGGTTGGTATGTTTCAAAGCTACTTGCACATATTCGGGACTCCCCAGTTGCTGGTTGAAACGGTACTGCATGACCCGCACTTCTGCCTGGGGAAGTGGCTGCCCTGATTCCCTGTTCAGGAAAAAATAATGATTGTCCTGGTTGACATGGCTGATGTTGGATACATGGAAATACTGACTGGTCAGGTCGTTCCCTTCCATGGAAAAATCTTCCCGTATGCTGGCAAGCAACATATAGTTTCCCGCCGGCAGGGCTTCAATAGCCATCTCGACACGATGCTCCCGGAGATCTCCTGCATCCGGCAATGTTTGTTTTCCTTTCAGGATGGGTGCCTTTGCTGTCAGTTTCTGCCAATACTGATTCATGTCCCTGGTGATGTTCTCTTCTTCATCTACCGTAACGATCCTGTAATGAAAGGCATCAATGTTTCGGTAACTCACCAATGCAAGCACAGGTTTGTCAGGAACTACCACCAATTCTGTTTTTGCGGAAACGGTTTTTTCCTTGATGCTGGTGAGCAGGTTCCTGGCTCTTGCATCGGCTTCGGATCCCGGGAATCTGCCCGTGATTTTTTCCAGGTCGTTCCTGATGCCCACCAGAGCATATTTCAGGCCATCAGTGCTGATTCCTTTTCGGTATGACATGGCGTCCTGGTGTTGTTTTTCAAGGTTGATCACCCCGGCCAGGACACCGAATGGATGGTTAGGGTGGTTTTTCTGCATTTGATCCAGAGCTTCCAGGTAGAGACGGTCTTTTTCCGGTAAAACACTCGCCCGGTGCGTGAAGGCCAGTCGGCCCAGATCTGCATCCAGCAATGCGGAGGGTTCCTTGTCTGCCAGGTGAAATGCCAGCAACTGCTGATAGGTGCGCAGGGCAAGGTAGTTGAGGGAACTGGTATCACTTGTTTTGAATGTTGTTCCTGAAAATTCGCGGGCGGGAGCAAATGCTTTGGGATCATCGATCGCAAAGCGATAAGCAGGTTTTGAGATATCGCGTTCATCGTTCCCAAAATAATCCAGCGCCTGGTGGGCCAGCAGATCGAACAGGGTGGGGCGCAAGGTCCGGGAGTTGCCTTTTACGATGATGGGATCAAAGGGTTCGAGTCTTGTCTTTTTCAGGATATCTGTTTGGGTGAGTGATGCCTGGTAATGAAGGGAGATCTTATGGTGTAATTCTTCGAGGCTCCAGGTATCAGGGTCAGTTCCAGGGGTTGTATTCAGGGGAGTTCTGCCATACAATCGGAACCTGTTGGCTTCCAGGTAGTTCTGGTATTTGGCGGCCAACATCGAGTGCAGCAGTTGTTTAACGGGTGCCTTTGCGGTTTTTAGTTCCGAAATCAGCAGGTTCAGGCCATGATCGCTTTCTTCCTTCAACTGGTCGTCCAGCCTGGCCATGTAGATCAGCGCCTTGATGATCTGTACATCTTTCTTTTCTTTTTTTGCCAACTGGTATACCTTCTCCACCTCCGCCAGGGCAGACCTGGTCAGTCCATTTTCATTGATCAGCTGGTCGATCTTTTTCCATCGGGCTGCATAGCTGCCATCTGGCGTTTGGCCTGAGGCCGATAAGACAGACAATACCGACAGGATCATAGCAATAGTTCTCATCATAGTTCTTCCTTTCTATTTCTGATCAGATGCAGCAATATCGGAAAATACACAGCAATGAAGTGTTAAGGCCGGCGGTAATAATTTCTCCCGGCGCAAAGGCTCATGAAAGGTCGTTCTGCTGGTGACCGATATCGGATAATGCAAAAAAAATGATATCCCGGGTGGAGATATCATTTTTCATATAATGATTTAATGTGCTATTTCATAGCCGCTGCCATGGCGATACCGATGTCAGCAGGACTGTCGGCCACGGTAATACCGCATTCCCGCATGATCCTCATTTTAGCTTCGGCTGTATCGTCCGAGCCGCCTATGATTGCCCCTGCATGGCCCATTCGTCTGCCTGGAGGAGCGGTTTGGCCGGCAATGAATCCAACAACGGGCTTGGTTCCGTTTGCTTTGATCCAGTTGGCAGCCTCTGCTTCCATGCCTCCGCCGATCTCGCCGATCATTACAATGCCCTTGGTCTCGGGATCGTTCATGAACAGTTCTACTGCGTCTTTGGTTGTGGTGCCGATGATGGGATCGCCGCCAATTCCAATGGCTGTGGTGATGCCCATACCGGCTTTTACGATCTGGTCGGCTGCCTCGTAGGTAAGGGTGCCTGATTTTGATACGATACCTATATGGCCGGGCTTAAAGATGAAGCCAGGCATGATGCCCACTTTGCATTCGCCGGCAGTGATGACGCCGGGACAGTTGGGTCCGATCAGTCTTGTTGATTTACCCAGCAGGAAGTTCTTTACTTTGACCATATCCTGTACAGGAATTCCCTCGGTGATGCAAACCACCAGCCCGATCTTCGACTCTGCAGCTTCCATGATGGCATCCGCAGCAAAAGCAGGAGGTACAAAGATGATGCTCACATCGGCGCCTGTTTCCTTTACGGCGTCAGCTACCGTGTTGAACACGGGCCTGTCGAGGTGCATGGTGCCACCTTTCCCGGGCGTTACGCCACCTACAACACGGGTGCCATATTCGATCATTTGTGAAGCATGAAAACTTCCCTCTGAACCGGTAAATCCCTGGACGATGACTTTTGAATGCTTATTGACTAATACAGACATGGGGAACAATTTGGGTGGCGCAAAAATACGGGTAATTTGGCTATGAAAAATAGGGCTGATGCATTTAGGGCATAAAATAACCCCGTTTATACAACGGGGTTATAATGAGGCTTGAAAAAATTATTTACCTACAAAGATCCGGGCTGTTTCGCTGATTCCTTCGCCTTTGAGGGTGACAATATATACGCCGGCTCTTTGAGGTGCGGGTAGGCTGGTCTGGAAACTGTTTGACATGATCTTCAGGGTCTGACTGCTGACCTGGGCACCACCGGCATCGTGCAGGCTCAACACATAATCGCCTTTGATGCCACTCAGATTGACTTTGATATCGGCTCCACTGTAGAATGCTTGGAACCGTGTACCTCCTCTATTAATAGTGATTGCTTTGATATCGAAATAAGACAGGTTGCCGTCGAGGTCAATCTCTTTAATCCGATAGTAATTGGTTCCTTGTAATGGTGTTTTATCTGTCAGGGCATAGCGAGTATATTTATTGCGTGCACCAACCGGGGTGATGGTGAAGATGGGAGAGAAGTTCCGACCATCTGAAGAACGCTCTATAAAAATGTTCTTTACGTTTTCTTCGGATGCGGTCGCGAACTGTATACTCACGTGGTTATCGGCCGTTTTCGAAATATCAAAACTGGTGAGTATAATTGGGGCACGGAGATTATACTGAACAGTAATAGTCGCGCCTGTGACATTGATGTCAGTACCTCCTCCTGATCCACCAGTTCTGTTTGCAAGTATTTGCACACCGAAATTGGCGTTGAGATTAGCCGGTGTAAGGTTGTAAGAAGCGTTTGTAGCAGTATAAGTGACTGCCGATCCGGGAGCAGTTGGCCAGTCGCCAGCAGGAGTTCCTGGGGCAATTGAGTTTCCGGTAGCGGTATTATTCGTGACCAAAAAGACGCCAAAATCTGTCACCATGTCAGCCTGGGTTGCATATCTTACCACTGTTATGGTGAATCCGGTAATGATTGCATTTGAAGGCAAACTGGAAAAATGAAATCCTGTAATGTTAAGCCTTCTGGCAAATTGATTGCCGTTAACCTGAGCGGTTGCGGTAAATGTTTGTGGTGGGCCGGCAATGGTTGAAATTGTCCAGGCATTTCCCGTGGTCAATGTATTAGCTGCTACAGTTCCATTAGCAGTTATAGACTGTCCGCGTCCTACCAGGGCAAATACAATACTTACGAAGAGCGTAAAAATAAACTTCATTCTTTGCGAATTTTTTTGCTTAATCGTTTTTCGCAAAGGACTATCGATTCAGAAAAATGTTTTCAGGAAAATTGGAGGTATGCAGATCTGAGAGGTAAATCAGATCATTGGTTTCGGAGTCAAAACTAATATGTGTATTTCGTATTTGCAAGTCAGTAACCCCAGGTGAAACTAGCCCAATAGCTCTGCCAGTCTGCATGTTCTTCATTGTCAACCCTTTTCATATGCACCGATGACAGTAAATATTTTCCAAAAAATTTTATGGGCAGCTCAACAATACCCCTATCATTGGTTGTCAGATTGGTTATATCAGTTTTTCCATTCATGCGATGATGGATTTTAACAAGCGCATTTGGGAGTGGTTTCTTTCTATACAACAGACTGAATTTCAATGACTGGCCTTTCTTCAGCGAGTAGGGGTGTTGCAACGGAATGAATTCAAGATCATGGCCACAGGGCTTCTTATATACCTCATCCTTCACCGCGCCTACCTGAAATAGGGTTTTTGTGCAACGTTTGTAATTTTCCCTGCCTGTTGAGTCGGATTCGCCATGTTCTTTACGATAGGCTATCGCTTCCTGGAGTCTGTCTTCTTCCAGGTATTCGAGGAATTTTGCAGGTTCCAGTTCTATGAACTTGTTGGTGGACTGATACGTCACCAGCGCGGTACCTTCATCGTAGAATTGCAGGTTCAGTGAATCGCCTGGGATGCTGTCCGAGATCAACGGCTGGAGATCGTCTTCGACATTGCCGTAGTATAAGCGAAGGGATTCAACGCTGGACTGTGTACCTTTCCAGTTCTCCCCTTCAAAATTTTCGCCCACGCGGAAACACAGGTACAGGCTCTCGCCTTTTTTCAGGTTGAACTTCCGGGGTTCTAACCAAAACTCGTGGGCACCCAGTGACGATCCTGCGATCACAAGCAGAATAATGAGCAGCCTCTTTTTCACGATTTCAGTAATTTATCCATATCCCGGTCATCGTCTATCTTCCCCTTTGCTTCCAGCATCCGCATATCTTTTGCGTCTTTCAGGAATGACGATGCAAAAATGAAACTATTCAGCTTTTCGTTTTTTGAGAAGATGATCTCATGGTTTGAACCTTCCCATTCTTTGAGTCCCTGGTACATATACACGATCTTGTTGCCGATCTCCATCACACTGTTCATGTCGTGCGTATTGATCACGGTAGTGATATTGTACTCCAGGGTAATGTCCTGGATCAGCTTATCGATCAGGAGGGATGTTTGCGGATCAAGTCCCGAGTTGGGCTCGTCGCAGAAAAGATACTGGGGGTTGAGTACGATGGCCCTGGCAATGCCCACCCTTTTCTTCATGCCGCCACTGATCTCGGCGGGGAATTTTTTATCTGCTTCTTTCAGGTCCACTTTGTCGAGCACCTCACGGACCTTTTTTTTCTTGTCCTTATAAGACAAGGGAGTGAACATATCCAGCGGAAACATCACATTCTGTTCAACGGTCATGCTGTCGAACAAAGCGGATCCCTGGAAAAGCATGCCTATTTTCTGCCGCATTTGTTTGCGTTCGTTCTGGTTCATGGTAGTGAAATTCTGGTCATCGTACAGGATATCACCTTCGTCCGGTTCAAACAGGCCCACAAGGCATTTCATCAGCACGGTTTTACCGCTGCCACTGGATCCAATAATCAAATTGCATTTTCCGGTATCGAAGGTGGCGCTCACATCATCGATAACGGTTTTGCCGTTAAAGCCTTTCTTTATATTTTTTACTTCGATCATGTTGTCAGAGTAGTAATGCTGCCAATAGATAGTCGGCCAAAAGGATCATGATACAGCTGGTTACCACAGCCTGGGTACTTGACCTGCCGATCTCGAGTGCTCCGCCCTGTACATTGTATCCATAGTAAGCCGGGATACTGGAGATAATGAAGGAAAAGGTATAGGCTTTGGCCAATGCAAAGGTCACGTTGTAGGGCATGAAGCTGGTTGTGAGTCCCCGGTCGAATGTTTCTGCGGAGAGGATACCGGAAGCTGCGCCAGCCAGACGACCACCCCAAATACCCAGTACTGCGGCGATGACTACCAGCATGGGGATCACGAGGAGGGCTGCAATAATTTTGGGCAACACAAGGTAAGCTTTGGTATTGATGCCCATGATCTCCAGGGCATCGATTTGTTCACTCACCCTCATATTGCCAAGCTCACTAGCGATCTTACTGCCCACCACGCCGGCGAGTACGATACTGGTCAGGGTAGGGGCGAATTCCAGAATCACCGTGTCTCTGACAATGACCGCAATGGTGGTTTTGGGAATAACAGGACTGACCAGTTGATAAGCGGTCTGAACAGCAGATACAGCGCCTATAAATACGGATATGATGGCCACAATGCCCAGGGAGCCTATTCCGATCTCCGAACACTGGTGCATCAGTTCTTTCCAGTACATCTTCCAATTTTCCGGGATACTGATCATTCTTTTCATCATGAGCAGGAACCGGCCAATATGGGTAAATAGATTCATGGATGAAGTTTGTTGAACATGTTTTGAGCATACAAAATAGCACGTTTGGCCCAATTACAGCCATTATTATTGTGCCCATCTTTCCCTGGTGAATATGAATTTTTTCATATGCACCATCAATACTTCTGCCATGGACCGGCATTTGAGGAAGTTGTTGTCCTGGTGGTGCTCAGCCAGTTCAGATTTAAGTTGTTCCAGTTTTTCAGGGGTCGATAACTCGTCGTCCACCAGGGCGTCTTTGAGGTCTTTCAACCTGAGCCGCTGCGAGCGGATCCTCCGGATGATCAGGGATCGCTCCTCATTCTGGTATTGCCTGACCACGTCCGGATTGAAGTGTTTGGCCACGAGATCAACAAAGATCTTGTTCTCCTTGAAGTATTGGGGCAGGTAAGTGGTCTTCCGGCCTTCGTAACACTGCTGGTCAAAATCAATGGCCCTCATCCTGAACTGGATATCGTCAAAGTCCTGCGTGATATCGAAAACGAAATTATAGCTCCGCATGTCGCCCAGCAATTGCACGAAACATCGTTCATTGAATTTGACAAATTCCTTTGCGATCCGCTTTGGGTTGAACTCGGGGCGGTCCATATATTTCTCCACAAACGTGTCCCCGGGGATCCCGGCAATATGTTCTTCCACCAACGTGTTGCCATCTACCAGGTAATTGATCCAGTAGGGCGACAGCATATGTTCCATTTCCATCCCCCAAATGCGGGAGGCATCTGCGATCTTGATGTAGAAATAATCGTAAACCTCGTTATAGTTGTTCACGATTTTGATGCGGAACGGCTTTGAATTGCCAAACACGCAGAAATCGATGCGTTCAATATGCAAGTGTTCCTCCGCCTGGGAGGGACCGGTAGCCTTCAACAGGGAATACATCCTTTTCAGGCCATGGTGGATCTCGTCCGTAACGGTTGGCAGGAAGAATACTGTTTCCCATAAGGTGTCCTTCCCTTGCTTGTCGTACAGCGGCACCGACCCGTTAAAATCCCTGAGGGTGGAGTACAGTACCGGAAGTTTCATCTCACGTCCATAGCTGCGCAAGTATCTCCGGAAACTCTTGCTCGCAGTATAACAGATCTTTTTTCGTGAGATGTTATCCATACCATCATTCTTCTGTGGTCATCCGGGGGATAAATTTTTTCACCCATTCGCTGTTCCTGGATTTTTCCTCGGGCCTGAGGGCTGATTTCTGCTGGGCATCAATTCCCGCGATCATCACCATGTTAAAAATACTTCTTACTGAACTGCCCAATTGTAAAACGTGCACTGGTTTTTTCAGCCCCAGCAGCACTGGTCCTATAGAGTCTGCCCCGCCCACTTCCTGTAACAGGTTATACGCAATGTTACCTGCGCTGAGGTTGGGGAAGATGAGTGTATTCACATCGCCCTTCAGCAATTCCGAGAAAGGATAGTTGTCCCTTAGGATCTCTTTGTTGAAGGCCATGATGCCTTGTATCTCACCGTCCACGATCAATGATGGATTTCGCTGTTTTACAATGGCCCTGGCGTCCCGCACCATGATGGCTTCTTCTGTATTGCTGCTGCCGAAATTTGAATAGCTCAGCATGGCTACCCTTGGTGTGATTCCAAAGGATCTTACTTCACGGGCTACCAGCAGCGTGATGTTGGCCAGCTCTTCTGAGGTTGGATTGAAGTTGACAGTGGTGTCTGCCAGGAACAGCGGGCCCCTGTTGGTGAGCATGATGTACATGCCCGCGATCTTGTCAACTCCCTCTTCGGTACCGATGATCTGTATGGCAGGTTTAATGGTGTCCGCATAATTCCGGGTAAGGCCGGAGATCATTGCATCCGCATCGCCCATTTCCACCATCATGCAACCAAAATGGTTCCGATCCTTCATCTTTTTATAGGCCTCATAATAATTCGCGCCCCGGCGCTGTCTCTTACTGAAATAGACTTCGCCATATTCCTGGCGTATTTCTTCCATATCGTCGTGCTTGGGATCGATCATCGGAATGCCTTCCAGGTCGATGTTGTGCGCCTCTGCGATCGACATGATCTTTTTTGGGTCGCCTAACAATATAGGGTAGGCGATGCCTTCATCCATCGCCAACTGCGCGGTTTTGAGGATCTTGGCATTTTCGGCATCAGCAAATACAACCCGCTTGGGATTTTTGCGGACCTTGCTGCCGATCGCACGCATCAATTGGTTATCGATTCCCAATCGCTTGTTGAGTTGCAATACATATTCATCCCAGTCGGCAATGGGCTTTGCTGCCACCCCGCTTTCCATAGCAGCTTTTGCAACCGCGGGTGCCACGCACTCAAGCAGCCTGGGGTCAAGCGGTTTGGGAATGATATAGGTAGGGCCAAAGGATATGGTGCTGTCGTTATAGGCCATATTTACAATATCAGGTACCGTCGATTTAGCGAGTTCGGCTAGGGCCTTTACTGCTGCCATTTTCATGGCTTCGTTGATGGTACTGGCCCTTACATCCAGTGCGCCGCGGAATATATAGGGGAACCCGAGTACGTTATTGACCTGGTTGGGGTAATCGCTTCTGCCGGTTGCCATGATGATGTCTTCCCGCGCTCCGGTGGCTTCTTCCCAACTGATCTCCGGATCGGGATTGGCCATCGCGAAAACGATGGGTTTTGGTGCCATCAGTTTTACCATTTCCGCATTCAACACCCCGCCTTTGCTGAGGCCAATGAACACATCTGCTCCCGTCAATCCTTCTGTGAGGGTGAGCGATTTTCCCGGTACGGCAAACTTTGCTTTACGGTCGTCCAAATCATCCCTAGAGTCTGTCACCAAACCTTTGGAATCGTACATCAGGAAGTTTTCCGGTCTGGCGCCAAAGGCGATGTAGAGCTCAACGCAGGCTATGGCCGCGGCACCAGCTCCGTTCACCACAAATTTCACCTCACTGATATCCTTCTCCTGAAGTTCAAGGGCGTTCAGCAACCCTGCTGCACTGATGATGGCCGTGCCATGCTGGTCATCGTGCATGACGGGGATCTTCATTTCATTCTTCAGCCTTTTTTCTATGTGAAAGCATTCAGGGGCCTTGATATCTTCCAGGTTCACGCCCCCAAAAGTGGGTTCCAGCGCTTTGACGATCTCAACGAATTTATCGGGATCCTTTTCATTGATCTCGATATCGAAAACGTCTATGTCCGCGAATATTTTGAACAGCACACCCTTGCCCTCCATCACCGGCTTGCCGGCTTCCGGTCCGATATCACCCAGTCCCAGCACGGCGGTTCCATTGCTGATGACCGCTACAAGGTTACCCTTGGCAGTATACTTGTAAACATCTTCCGGATTTCTGAAGATCTCCATGCAGGGCTCCGCCACACCGGGAGAATAAGCCAGGGAAAGGTCCCGCTGGGTTTTTGCTTCCTTAGTGGGGACCACTTCTATTTTTCCCGGTCTTCCTTTCGCATGGTATTCCAGCGCCTGTTCTTTTCTTAAATCTTTTTGCATAAACAATCGTATAAGGTTGACTGATTTACTCATTGGCTGATGAACGAATTAATGAGCCAATGAGCTAATGAGCCAATGAGTTAATCTAATGTAAGCTCAGCCCCGAACAGCGCCATAGCTGCAACCCCGTATTCGATGGCCGCTTCGTCAATATCAAATGTGGGTGTGTGTACCCCTGAGTGAATTCCTTTTGAAACATTACCCGTTCCGAGCCTGAAAAAGCAGCCGGGTATTTTTTGTGAATAATAGCCGAAATCTTCAGCGCCCATCCTCAATTCCGTTTCTTCTACTGCATCTGTGCCGAAGAAGGACTCTGCCCTGGCCCTCGCTATATGGTACAGCTTTTCATCGTTGTACACATTCGGATATCCTACATCGATCCTCAGGTCGATCCCCGCGCCCATGCCCCTCGCTATGGACTCCGCCTGCTGGCGTATCAGTTCATGCGCCCTGAATCTCCATGTTTCATCCATCGCCCTGAATGTTCCCATCAACTTCACTTCATGCGGAATCACATTGGTGGTATACCCACCCTGGAATGAGCAAATGGATAATACGGAAGGGGAGAATGGGTTATTATTTCTGCTCACTACCTGCTGCAGGGCCGTTACAATATGCGAAGCCACCAGGATGGTATCCGTGGTCTGGTGGGGTGCCGCAGCGTGGCCGCCTTTACCCGTTACGGTGATATAGATCTCGTCGGCGCTGGCCATGACCTTACCGGCCCTGAAACTCAGCTTGCCGGTCTCCAACTGCGGATGAACATGCAGGCCTGCGATCAGCGATGGCTCGGGCGCACTTAACACCCCTTCACGGATCATGATGCTCGCGCCCCCGGGATTTTTTTCTTCGCCAGGCTGGAAGATCAGTTTCACCGTACCGCTCCATTCATTGCGGGTTTCCTGCAGGATCCTCGCTGCGCCGAGCAGGCAGCTGGTATGAACATCGTGGCCGCAGGCATGCATAATGCCTTCAAATTTTGATCGATAGGGGACTTCGTTCTCCTCGTGAATGGGAAGCGCGTCCATATCGGCACGAAGCGCCACAACCCTCGACCCTGGATCCTTACCATGGATGAGCCCAACTACCCCTGTGCCGGCCATGATGGTAAAGGGAATGCCCAGATCCCTTAAGACGTGCTGGACATATTTTGATGTTTCGAACTCTTTATAACTGAGCTCGGGGTGCGCATGTAAATGATGCCTTATGGCGTTGGTGTCTGCCGCATATGCGGATGCAAGTTGCCTGATTCGCTCTGCAATCATAGCGCGAAGATAGACCAATTGCCGCATTCCTGCCCGCCGGCAGGCAGGGACTAATTGGCTAATGGCAGATCCTCCTCTGGTTTAACTTCAATTTTCGATGGAATGATGATAACGCCGGTAGGATATATCACGGTGATCTGTTTTCTCAGTGCTTCCGCATCGGACCTGCTCCTGAAATTCCCGATCTGGATCTTGAAATAAGGGGATTGGTAGATGAGGTAGGTTTTGTGCTCCGGGAAGTCGCGCATGAGTTTCGACTTCACATCCATTGCCTTGTTCCTGTCATTGGTGTTGGTCACCAGTATGCGATAGCCGGATGCGGTCCTGTTGTTCTCGATATAGGCCTTTTTATTTAGCTCCTCCTGCTTCTGGATCAACAGGTCAATCCTGTGATCTTTCACAATGTCCACCTGGGATATACCGGCCAGGGGCAACAGCAGGAAAATAAAAATGAATCGGGCCATATGTTTAACTACACAAAGATTATACCACTAAAATGTATGAAGAAAGTAAAACAACGTTCTGTTTCAGCCGCTGTTTATTCTTTGCCATGGCAATTCTTGAACTTCTTGCCGCTTCCGCAAGGACAGAGGTCATTCCGCCCAACTTTTGGTCCTACCCGCACAGGTTCCTGCTTGGTTGCAGAAGGATCATGGTACTCGTTCTCCGTGTCCATCATTTCCTGCTGGCCACCGCCACCGCTGGTTATCAGCTCTTCTTTCCGCACCTTGAGTTTACTCATGTCGGTCTTTTCCTCACGGCCCTCCCTCAGTGGCGCATTGTTCTCCTGGACAGGTATGCCCGCATAGCATAAAAACGATACGATATCCCGGCTTAGCTCACTGTTCATGTTGCTGAACAACTCATAAGCGGTTGTTTTATAGATGACCAGCGGATCTTTCTGCTCATAGACCGCCGTTTGCACACTGTGCTTCAGGTCGTCCATCGCCCTCAAATGTTCTTTCCAGGTATCATCGATGATCGCCAGGGTAATGGTTCGCTCCAGCGCATTGGCAAGCTCACCACCCTTGGTGCTGATGGTCTTATCCAGGTTGGCGATCACATTCACGCCTTTCTTGCCATCCGTAAATGGCACCACTACATTTTCGATATGGGCACCCTGCTGCAGCCTCACGTTCTGGAAAACAGGCAGGGCCTGCTTCATCATCTCGTTTTTCTTCCTCGTATAATTACCAACCGCTTCTTCATAAAGCCTGGTGGTGATGCCAGCTGTATCTCCCCTGGATAACTCGTCCTCGGTGATGGTTGTGTCGATGCCAAAATTCACGATCACCGCCAGTTTGAAGCCTTCATAATCGTCTTGTGCTTTGTATCCTGATACCAGGTCCTCCGCCACGGCGAAGAATGCATTGTCCAGGTCCAATGCCAGCCTGTCCCCAAACAACGCGTGTTGCCTTTTTGTGTACACCACGTTGCGTTGCTTGTTCATGACATCATCATACTCCAGTAAACGCTTACGTATGCCGAAGTTGTTTTCTTCCACCTTCCGCTGCGCCCTTTCTATACTCTTGGTGATCATGCTGTGCTGGATCACTTCGCCTTCTTTATAGCCCATACGGTCCATCAGCGACGCGATCCGGTCGCTTCCGAACATCCGCATCAGGTCATCTTCCAATGATACATAGAATTGCGTTGTACCCGGGTCACCCTGCCTTCCAGCACGACCGCG
>Ga0315904_10004223_pt1 | contig 20599 bp, 16 predicted proteins | sample LakEriMetagenome_6_FD_203529 | JGI IMG/M metagenome (GOLD analysis project Ga0315904, IMG submission 203529) | Freshwater fungal communities from buoy surface, Lake Erie, Ohio, United States - Buoy 12 MA120 | ecosystem: Environmental > Aquatic > Freshwater > Lake | place: USA: Lake Erie, Ohio...
CGACGATCACCGGTACCGGGTCGCCGAGGCGTCGCTTGAACTCGCGGGCTGCTCGCGCAGGGTCAGCACTCGACCGGCGTTCGGCCGCGTCACCGACGAGCACCTCGCCGTCGTCGCGGAGGAACATGACCGAGGGGATCGCCGCGGTGTCGGTGCCGAGCGGCAGCGGGTCCGCCTGCGTCCCGCGGCCGATGGCCGCGGCCGTCCAGGTGGTCCCGAGGTCGACGCCGAGCGCGTACGACGTCATTCGCGCCCGCCCGTGATCGGGAGGAAGCCGACGCCGTCCTCGCTGATCCGCAGACCCCGGTCGTCGACACCGAGGAACCAGGTCTGCGCCGCCAGCATGTCGGGTGGGATCATCGCGATGTCCGTCGCTCCCGCGCTGCCGTCGAACACGACTACGGGGACCCCGTCCACGGTGCTCTCACCGGTGGCGGCGAGCGAGAACGTCAGACGCCCTTCCTCGACGCCCGGTGTCCCGCAGCCGCCGGTGTAGAGCATCGCCACGATCGCGAACTCCAGGCTGCCCGGGCCGGTCTGGGTGACCTCGTAGCGGGATCCGCTCGCCCCGCCGGACCCGTCGATGAACGGGTCGCACTCGCCCTGCCAGCTCCCGACGAAGGTCGACACGTCGACGGCGGCGGGGTCGGTGACGGCGGTGTTCGAGCTGTTCGAACTGTTCGAACTGGTCGGCGTGGTCGGCTCGACCGGGACGGTGACGGGAGCGGTGGTGGCCGAGGCGCTCGCGGCGGTGCCGGGGTTCGGGCTCGCCGTCCCGTCGGAAGGATCGACCAGCACGCTGTCGGCGGGCCGGACCGCCGGCGCGTCGCCACCGCGCGTGACGGCCACGATCACCCCGGTGACGACCGCGACGACGGCGACGCCCGCTGCCACGGCGGCACCGATCGGGATCCTCCTCGCGGTCGCGCTGGCGGCGGCGGCGGTGAGGACTGTGCCGGTCGGTCCGGCGGCGGTGGTGAGGGCTGTGCCGGTCGGTCCGGCGGCGGGGGTGAGGGGTGTCCCGGCGGGTCCGGCGGCGGTGGTGAGGGGTGTCCCGGTGGGTCCGGCGGCGGTGGTGAGGGGTGTGCCGGTGGGTCCTGCCGTCGCCGCGGCCGCCGATGCGGGACCACCGCCACCGGTGGTCGACACGACCGCACCGGCGGCGAGCCCGACCACCCCACCACCGGCGATCGCCGCCCCGGGACCGATCCCGCCCCCACCGTGCTGGTCGGCGAGCCACAGCGCGGCACCGACCGCGGCCGTGAGATCCTCGTCGTCGGGCCGGTGCGCGGCGGCGGCCTCGACCGCGGTCGAGCGGGCCACGAGCACGACCGGTCCGACCTCGCCCACCCGGGTCGCCTCCACGAGCAGCGACCGCCGGTAGTCGTCGAGGTCGTCGTCGTGCACGACCGCCACCACCAGCTCGCCGTGCGCGCCGCGAGCGCCCTCGACGGTCGCCGCCAGCAGCCGCCCGAGCAGGGCCTCCGCGCCGTAGGGGACGCCGCCCACCACGATCGGTTCGGCCCGGCCGAGCCGGTCGACGACGTGGTCGACGTCGATGCCGCCGACGGTCACCGTCGACCGCACCCGTCCGGACGCGAGCACCCGGTTACCGGTGGCCACGGCCCAGCGCGTCAGGTCGTCGGCCGGATCGATGCCGATGGCACGCGTCACCTGAGGGTTCCTTTCGCCGCAGCGCCCTCGCCGCCACGTCGGCGGGGCTCGTTCGTCGCCCGATCATCTCCCGGCGACCCACCCCGGCGGATGGGTGCTAGCACCACTTCTCGCGGGCGTCGCTCCCGCCCGGCCCGACGAACGGACGCGGTCGGAGCGGGGTGGCACGGCTAGGATCGGCACACGTTCCGCACACGCCGCACATGCCGCGCATGCCGCGTCGGGTCGGATCCCGCCACCGGCCGCCGCCGGTCCGCGGTCACCCGTGTGCGAGGAGCGTGCTATGCCGGTCACCGTCGTCGTCGGCGCCCAGTGGGGCGACGAGGGCAAGGCCAAGGTCATCGACCTGCTGTCGAAGGAACACGGCTACGTCGTTCGCTACCAGGGCGGTCACAACGCGGGCCACACCGTGGTGGTCGGCGACGAGCGCTACGCGCTGCAGCTCGTGCCGAGCGGCATCCTCTACGACCACGTGGTCCCCGTGATCGCGAACGGGGTCGTGGTCGACCTCCCCACGCTGTTCCGCGAGATCGACACCCTCGAGCGTCGCGGGATCTCCTGCGAGCGGCTGGTGGTGAGCAGCCACGCGCACCTCATCTTCCCCTGGCACCAGTCGTGGGACGCCCTGTACGAACAGGGCCGCGGTGACGCCAAGATCGGCACCACGCTGAAGGGCATCGGCCCCGCGTACGCCGACAAGGCCCGTCGCGTCGGCATCCGCGCCGGTGAGGTGCTGGATCCGGCGGCCTTCGCGGCCACCGTCCGCGAGCGCGCCCGGCTGGAGAACGAGACGCTCGTCGCCGCCGGCGGCGACCCCCTCGACGTCGACGACGTCGTCGCCCGCTTCGTCGAGCTCGGTACCCGCCTGGCCCCGTACGTCGGCGACACCGTGAACCTGCTGCACGACGCCGTGCACGCCGGGCAGCACGTGCTGCTCGAGGGTGCCCAGGCCACCTTCCTCGACCTCGACCACGGCACCTACCCGTACGTCACGTCCTCGAACCCCACGGCGGGCGGAGCGTGCGCCGGCACGGGGCTGGGGCCACGCCTCATCGACCGCATCGTCGGCATCACCAAGGCGTACACGACCCGCGTCGGCGCCGGCCCGTTCCCCACCGAGCTGCTCGACGCGGACGGCGACCGGCTCGTCGAGATCGGGCGTGAGTTCGGCACGGTCACCGGCCGCCGCCGTCGTCCGGGCTGGGTCGACTGCGTGATGCTGCGCCACGCGGTGCGGATCAACTCGCTCACCGAGCTCGCCCTCACCAAGCTCGACGTGCTCGACGACTTCGAGACCGTGAAGGTCTGCGTCGGCTACCGGGTCGACGGTGTGCGCCTGACGCACTACCCCGACCGCGTCGAGCTGCTCGGCCGGGTGGAGCCCGAGTACGTCGAGCTGCCCGGGTGGCAGCGGCCGCTGCGCAACGTGCGCGAGGTGAGCGAGCTGCCCGCGGCCGCCCGCGCCTTCGTGCAGCTCGTGGAGGCCGAGGTCGGGGTGCCGATCACCGTGGTCGGCGTGGGTGCCGAACGCGACGACTACGTGCACTGGTCCTGACGCCGTGATCCCCCGCTACTCGCTCCCCGAGATGGCGGCGGTGTTCACCGACACCGCCCGCTTCGGCCGGTGGCTCGAGATCGAGCTGCTCGCCACCGAGGCGCACGTCCCGCTGGGCGTCGTGCCCGCCGACCACGCCGCGGCCTGCCGCGACCGGGCGCCCGTCGTCGACGACGCGTTCGTCGCCGCAGTGTCCGAACGCGAAGCGGTCACCGACCACGACGTCGCCGCCTTCGTCGACGTCGTGCAGGCAGCGATCGGCGCGCCGGCCGGTGCCTGGATCCACTACGGGCTCACCAGCAGCGACGTCGTCGACACGGCCTGGTGCTGGATGCTGCGCGACGCTGCCGACCTGCTGATCGACGCGTCGACGGAGCTGCTCGGCACGCTCGTCGAGATGGCGCACCGCCATCGCGACACGGTGATGATCGGTCGCACCCACGGCGTGCATGCCGAGCCGACCACCTTCGGCGCCAAGGTCGCCCTGTGGGCGCTGCAGGTGGACCGCGACCGGCAGCGACTGCGGGCGGCCCGCGAGGTGGTGTCGGTGTGCAAGCTGAGCGGTGCCGTCGGCACGTACTCGAACATCGACCCGAGCGTGGAGCGCTTCGTCGCCCACCGCCTCGGGCTGCGGCCGGTGCCCGCCACCCAGGTGATCGCCCGCGACCGGCACGCCGAATACCTGTGGGCGTGCGCGTCGGTCGGCTCCACGATGGAGCTGATCGCGGTGGAGCTCCGCCACCTCCAGCGCACCGAGGTGCGCGAGGTGCAGGAGGGGTTCAAGCCGGGGCAGAAGGGATCGTCCGCGATGCCGCACAAGAAGAACCCCATCTCGGCCGAGACGATCAGCGGACTGTCACGCGTGTTGCGCGGCAATCTGCAGGCCGGGATGCAGGACGTGGCCCTGTGGCACGAGCGCGACATCTCGCACAGTTCGGTCGAGCGTGTGGTGCTCCCGGACTCGTCGTTGCTCGCCCACTACGTCATGAAGCGCGGCCGGCGACTGCTCGCCGGACTCGTGGTCGACGAGGCCCGGATGCGCGCCAATCTCTGGTCGAGCCACGGCCTGGTGTTCAGTCAAGGGGTGCTGCTCGCACTGGTGCAGGCGGGACTCACACGGGACGACGCCTATCGCATCGTGCAGGGAGCCGCGATGCGCTCGTGGGACGAGGGGACCGACTTCCGGACGTTGCTGGAGGCCGACGGCCAGGTGGCGGCGCTCGGTGGCGGTGTGCTCGATGCGGCGTTCGACCTCGATCGGTCGCTCCGGAACGTCGGCGCCGTGTTCGAGGCGCTCGACGAGCTGCGCACCTGAAGCCTGCGAATCCGGCCCGGACGGGCCGGATCGGGGGTCAGCTCGCGCCGCGGCTGATGCCGGCGGCCTTCAGCACGCTGGCCTCGACACCCACTTCGCGCCACGTGGCGTAGCTGATGCCCTGGCGCTCGCTGTACGACTTCGCCACCTTCACGAACTCGGCCTCGAGCGCGGTCATGTCGACGGCGGCGCTCATCGTCTCCAGCTCGTCGGTGAGATTGCGGCGCTCCTGGACGAGGCGGAGCTCGTCGAGCGGATCGGCGACCTCGAGCTCTTCTTCGATCTTCGCGAGTCGCGCCTTGATCGAATCCGGGGTGCGCTTGCGGCCGCGCTTGGGCTTGTTCGAGCGCAACGCATCCAGGTAGTCACGCACTGCGCGACCCTCGACACGACCGGCTGCCATCGCTGCCTTGTGCTGGTCGCTCAGTGGATTCTTCGGACCCTTTTTCGCCATGGACGGACAGCGTACCCCCCTCCGTCAGTCGGCTGCACGATCGGATCCATAGACCCCAATTCGGTGAGAATCCCTGTCGGAATTGACGCCCTTGCGGTGGGTCCCATGGAGACGGATCCGGCGACCGATCGGTCGACCTGCGGGTAGGGTCGTGCCTCCATGGATCTCGGCGCCCTGTTCGACCTCGCCCCGCACGGACCGGACACCTTCGTCGGGGTCGGGCCCCGCTATCCGTGGGGCGGCCTGTTCGGTGGCCAGATCGTCGCCCAGGCACTGCGAGCCGCTGCCGGCACGGTCGACGACGACCTCGAACCGCACTCGCTGCGCGCCTACTTCATCCGCCGCGGCGACCACACGGAGCCGATCCGTTACGAGGTCGACCGCATCCGCAACGGCCGCAGCTTCTGTACGCGTCGCGTCGTGGCCCGCCAGGCGATCGGTGCGATCTTGAACCTCGAGGCGTCGTTCCAGCGTCCGGAGTCCACCGTCGACCTGCAGACCGTCTCGATGCCCGCCGGCCTTCCGGCCCCCGACGAGTGCCCCGACGACGGCTGGACGTCGTCGTTCGCCCGCCGCCCCGTCCCGCAGGCCGCCTTGCGTGCCGCCGGCGCGACCGGTGCGGGCCGGGTGGCCGCATGGCTGCGCGTCGACGACGTCGTGGCCGCCGACGAGCTCGTCCACCGCTGTTGGCTGTCGTACATGAGCGACGACATGCCAACGGACTCGGTGCGTCACGCGCTCGCCGAAGCCGAGGATCCGCCGGTCACCGACATCGACCTCTGGTGGGCCGGCAGCTTCGCCGCCAGCCTCGACCACACCGTCTGGTTCCACCGCCCGATGCGGGTGGACGAGTGGCACCTCTACGACTTCTCGTGTCACAGCTACGTCGGTGGTCGTGGAGTGTCGGTCGGCCACGTCTTCACCACCGCCGGCGTGCACGTCGCCACCGTGGCCCAGGAGGTGCTGCTGCGCCGCGGCACCCGCCCGGCGGGCTGACCCCGGCGACCACGCAGCGCTAGCGTCGGCCGGCGTGCCCGACACGTCCGCGTCCCCCTCTTCCCCCTCTTCCCCCTCTTCCCCCTCTTCCCCGAGGTCGCTCCCGCCCCTCGACCCCGCCCGCCACGCCCTGCGCGAGCACGTGCTGCGGCACAGCGTGAAGCACGGCGAGTTCACGCTGAAGTCCGGGGCGACGAGCACCTGGTTCCTCGACACGAAGCAGACCGCGTGCCGTCCCGACGGTGTGCTGCTCATGGCCGACGTCGCCCTGTCGCTCGTCCCAGCGGACGCCACCGCGATCGGCGGGCTCACCGTCGGCGCCGACCCCGTCGCCTACGCCGTCGCCGCGATCGGTGCCACTCGCGGTGTGTCACTCAAGAGCTTCACCGTTCGCAAGGAGGCGAAGGACCACGGCATCACCGGCCGCATCGCCGGCGCCCTCGCGCCCGGGGACCGGGTGGTGATCACCGAGGACACCGTCACGCGCGGCACCTCGATCATGGAGGCCGTCGAGGTGGTGCGCGCCTTCGGTGCCGAACCGGTGCTGATCACCGTGATCGTCGACCGGGGCGGGACGTGCGGGGCGATGGCGGAGGCGGCCGGTGTGCCGTTCCGCCCGATGCTCACCGCACCCGACCTCGGGTTCGGCTACGGCACCTGATCAGGCCACGGCTGCTGCATGGGGGCGGGTCGCGAGCCGCATCGCGTCCTCGCTCGGCATCGGTCGGCCGATCAGGTAGCCCTGCACCATCTGGCACCCGAGCTCGCGCAGCACCTCCAGCTCGGCGCCCGTCTCCACGCCCTCGGCGAGCACCACGTGGTCGAGGGCCTTCGCGAGGTCGACCATCGCACGGACGATGCACTGGTCCTGGGTGGACGACGCGAGGCCGGCCACGAACTCGCGGTCGATCTTCACCATGTGCACCGGGAAGCGGCGCAGGTAGGCGAGCGACGAGTAGCCGGTGCCGAAGTCGTCGATCGCCACCCGGATGCCGGCGAGCTTCAGCTCGCGCAGGCGCTCGAGCGCTGTGTCCGGGTCGTCGAGCAGCATCGTCTCGGTCATCTCCAGCACCACCCAGTGCGGTGGCACGTCGTGGCGGCGCAGCGCGTCGCGCACCCGACCGAGCAGGTGCGGTGACTGGAGCTCGCGACCGGAGATGTTGACGTGCACCACCAGCGGCTCGCGACCCTGCGACAGGCGCTCGCGGTTCCAGGTGGCGACGTCGCGGCAGGCGACGTCGAGCATCCGGTCGCCGAGCGCCTGGATGAGCCCGGTCTCCTCGGCCACCGGCACGAAGCGGTCGGGACGCACGTCGCCGAGCACCGGGTGCACCCAGCGCGCGAGCGCCTCGAACCCGACCAGCTCGTCGCCGTCGGCCCGCTTCACCGGCTGGTACGCGACGGTGAGCTCGCGGCGGGCGATCGCGATGCGCAGCCCGCGCTCGAGCGTCGCCCGCTCGGCGGCGGTGATGCGCAGCAGGTCGTCGGCGACGTCGAAGCAGTTCCGGCCCCGGTCCTTCGCGCGGTACATCGCGAGGTCGGCGTCGTGCAGCAGCGCGTCGGCGGAGGGGTGGTGCGGGCCGGCGTGGGCGATGCCGATCGACACCGACACGTGGGTCTGCTCCTCGTGCAGGTCGAACGGCTCGGCGAGCGCCTCGAGGATCCGTTCGGCGATGCCGCGCACGAGCTCGGTGTCGCCGGCGCTCTCCACCAGGATCACGAACTCGTCGCCACCGAGGCGGGCGACGGTGTCGATGCTGCGCACGCACCGGAGCAGGCGCTGCGCGGCAACGGTGAGCAGCCGGTCGCCGGTGCCGTGACCGAACGAGTCGTTGATGTGCTTGAAGCGGTCGAGGTCGCAGAACAGCACGGAGGGCCACGCACCCGAGCGGCGCGCCCCCACGAGTGCGAGCTCGATGCGCTCGGTCACCACGGCGCGGTTCACGAGGCCGGTGAGCTGGTCGTGCGACGCCTGCCAGGCCATCCGCTCGCGAGCCGACTCGCGCTCCGCGTTGTCGGTGATGATCAGGAGCCCACCGACGCACACGTCGCCGTCGGTGAACGGGATCAGTGCGACGTCCGCGGCCACCAGGTGCTCGGGGAGCACCGCGGCCGCGCCGGTGCGCAGCTGCTCGCGGCCGCCGACGGACACCAGTCGGACGTCGTGCCGCTCCCAGCGTCCGCCGAGCAGCACGTCGTCGAGCTCGGCGAGCGGCACGATCGGCCGGAGCTGGCCGTCGCGGCCGACCATGAACACCGCCTCGTCGAGCGAGTGGTCGACGAGCGCGTCCACCGGGCCGAGGAGGCGGGCCGCCTCCGGGTTCGCGTCGGCGATCCGACCCGAGCGCTCGATCACCACGAGCGCGGTGGGCACCGAACCGAACACGACCTCCAGGCGCTCGCGCTGCGACGTGAGCACCTGCTCGGTGGCGAGCCGGAGCTCGCGGAAGCGCTCGGAGAACTCCTGCGCCGACGCCTGGAACGTGGCCTCGGCGACCGCCTGCTCGCGGTCGACCTCGACGTAGGTGCGGTTGACCTGCGAGACGAAGGTGAGCCACTGGGGGTGCGTCGGGGTGGCGGGGCCGATCCCGGCCTCGGCGAGCTGACGCACGAGGAGCGGATGACGCTCGGACGAGGCATCGTCCGGTGCCGCAGCGACCTGCGTGGGGTCCCACGTCGGGGCGGGCGGCGGCACCTGCACGGTCTCCTGCGTCACGTGGTCGGGGCTCGTCATGGGTGTCCTTCCAGCGGGTCCGGCAGGTCCGGCAGGTCCGGCGGCTCCGGCGCGGTGATGTGGAGCGGTGCGGACCGCGCAGGTGTCGACGACCGTCCGACGCTCGGGGATCCGGTCGACCAGGCCCGGGTGCGCGCGGGCGCGCTCCGGAGGGGGTGCACCCCCTCGTCCACGGCGCGCCAGATGCCGGTCTCCACGCTCACGGTGGGTTCATCGGCCCCGCAGGAGGGGTGCTTGAGCGATGTCGGGTGATCGAACGGGGGAACCAACCGGCCGGCGGAGGGAACGGCCGGAACCTGGGACCGGGGAGGATCAGCGGGGCGCGACCGGACGGGCGCCGGTCGGCAGCTCGTCGAGCAGCGCGTCGCTCACCCAGCATCGGGTGAGATGGAGGGTGTTGCGGATCCGCACCACCCGCTTCGGTTCGTCGACGCTGCGGCCGCACATGCTGAGCGCGGCGCGCAGGCAGTCGTCCTCGGTGGGCAGCACCATCGGCATCCGGCTGCGGCGCAGGCCGGCGATGCCTGCGGTGAAGCAGTTCACATAGGTCTTCCCGAAGTCGATCTGCTGCGCCACCGACACCGGGATGAAGTCGGCGAATCCGATGCCGAGCACGTTGCCGCCCGACACCGGGGTGATGCCGAGCAGCACGATCGCCGAGACGTCGGGCGTGTCGCCGTCGCGCAGGCCGTGCACCCAGAACCGGCCGGTGACGTTCGGGTCCATGGTCGTGCCGCTGATGTCCTTGCCGCCCTCCTCGATCACGAGGACGTCGATCTGGGGGAACGGCAGCGGCGGCACCATCGCCCGAGCCTCGTCGGTGAGCACCTGCTCGGCCTCGCCACCCACCTCGTCGGCCGTCAGCGCCTCCACGCGCACGACGTGCCCGCTCGCCGACTCGATCGACGCGACCCCACCGAGCAGACGACCGGTGGCCCGAAGCTCGGCGATGCCGTCGAGCAGGCGCTCGCGCATCTCCACCGGTCCGCAGGCGTGGATCTGTGCCGCCCCCGGCTGCTTGCCGAAGCCGACCACGGCCATCTTCGTGCAGCCGCTCTCGATCGGACCGGAGAAGCAGGTGTGCGGCTTCACCCGGTTGACCGGCAGGATCCGGTCGGCGTCGGCGGCGTGCCGGTCGAGGTAGATCGGCATTCCGCGAGGTGTGCGCGCCACCTCGACGGTCTCCATCGTCGCCCGCACCTCGGCACCGACGCTGTCCTCGGTGATGCCGAGCGAGGCGAGCATCGCCCGCTGGCCCTCCTCGGTCGCACCGCCGTGGCTGCCCATCGCCGGCACCACGAACGGCTCGGCACCGAGCGCGCGGAGGCCGCTGATCGTGCCGCGCAGCAGGGCCACGCGGTCGGTGAGCCCGCGGCTGCCGCCGCCGACGGCCACCGTGGTGCCGGGCGTGACCGCTCCGGCGAGGGTGGCCACCACACGCTCGTGTGCCGCCGCGGCCACGTCGCCGATCGCCGGCGGATCGGGCACGGCGAGCTCCACCTCGTGCAGCTCGGGCACGGTGAGGTCGGGATGGAACGGGAGGTGCACCCCGGCGAGCAGCTGCTCCCAGGGACCCGATGCGGCGGCCATGTGCGCACCGTACCCCTGCGTGTCCGGAGCCGCGGCGAGTCCGGGGTCGTGTGCTGGGGTCGGAGCGTCGGGGAGCGGTGTGTCGCAGCCGCGCGTCAGGGGTGCCCGGCGGCGACCGGGTCGTCGCTCAGGACGCCGTCGACGATCCGCACCGTGCGGTCCGCGTAGTGGGTCATCCTGGTGTCGTGGGTGACGATCACGGCGGCGGTGCCGCGCGAGCGCATCTCGTTCTGGATCAGCTCCATCACCTGCTCGCCGATCTTCGTGTCGAGCGCGGACGTCGGCTCGTCGAACAGCACCAGTGCGGGCCGGTTGAACAGGGCGCGACCGATCGCCACGCGCTGGCGCTCGCCGCCGCTGAGCTGCGAAGGCAGGTTGCCGGCGCGGTGCCCGAGGCCGAGCTCGTCGAGCAGCTCCTTCGCCCGCTGGCGGGCGTCGCGTCGCGACATGCCCGACCGACCCGACAGCTCGGCCACCACGAGCAGGTTCTCCTCGGCGGTCAGGAACGGCACCAGGTTCACCGACTGGAACACGAACCCCACCGTGGTGCGGCGGAACTCGGTGAGCTCGCGCGGTGAGCGATCGGTGATGTCCTGGCCACCGACCACGACCCGGCCCTCGGTGGACGTGAGCAGACCGCCGGCGATCGACAGGAGCGTGGTCTTGCCCGACCCGGAGGGCCCGAGCAGGGCGACGATCTCGCCGTCGGCGACGGTGAGCGTGGCGTGGTCGACGGCGACGATCTCGCTGTCGCCCGAGCGGTACACCTTGCGGACGGCCTCGAGTCGGAGCGGGGCACCGGAGGGGGCGGGGTTCGAGCTCATGCGGCACTCCCGATGGCAGAGGCGGGGTCGATGCGGGTGACCCGGCGGAGCGAGATCGCGCTGCCGAGCACCGCGGCGACGACGAGGGCGACGAAGGTGAAGACGTAGCGGCCGGGCGTCAGCTGCAGTGGGATGTCGCCCGGCAGCAGGGCGTCACCGACGAAGGCGAGCACCCCGCCGATCACGAACGCGATCACCGCCACGGTGACCGCCTGGATCACCACACCGGCGAACAGGCGGCGCGTCGACGCGCCGATCGCCTTCAGCACGCCGTACAGACCGGTGCGCTCGAGCGTGAGCAGCGAGAAGAACAGCGCCACCACGGCGAGCACCACGGCGAGGGTGGAGAAGATGATCGCGTTGAACGTGCTCTGCTGCTCGCTGACGCCGGGCAGCGCGAACACGGCGTCGTCGCGGGTGAGCGTGGAGGTGCTGCCGGTCGCGGCGTCGATCGCCGCGGCGAGCCCGTCGCCGCCGGCACCCCGCACCACGAACACCTGGACCACGTCGGGCGCCACGAAGGCGTCGGGCCGGTTCGCGTTCTGCACCTCGCGCCACGTGTCGAGCGTGACCCACAGGGCGCCCTGCTGCAGGTAGTTGGTGTCCTCCACCCAGCCGTCGATCGTGATCGGCGTCCCCGCCGGCCCCACCGCGAGCGTGTCGCCGATCGACACGCCGGCTTCGCGGAGCCGCTCGTCGGCCCAGGCGTGCCCGGCGGACGGCGGGTCCGGCACACCGCTCGGGGGGAGCTCGTAGCCCGCGACGGCCACGTCGGCGAGGTCGGTCTCGCCGGGCACCGTGGCGCCCAGCAGGCTGAACCCCAGGCCGCCGACGGCCTCCACCCCGTCCACCTGCTCGACCTGCCGGCGAACCTCGGTGGTGAGGCGGCTGCGCAGGAACGAGTCGCGGGCGGTGTCGGAGTACACGATCACGTCGGCGCGCTGGGCCCGGATCGCGCCGGTGGAGCCGAGGAACAGCCCGTCGAGCAGGCCACCCAGCAGGAGCAGCAACAGGGACAGGAACGTGAGCACCACGGTCGCGACGGCGAAGCGGCCGGGGCGCCGCCGGAGCTCGGTGACGGCCAGGCTCATCCGACCTGCACTCCTGCGCCCGTCGTGGCCGCGATCGGGTCGATCCGCAGCACCCGTCGCACCGCGGCGAGCGAGGTGAGCAGCGCCAGCACGAGCACCAACGTCACGGTGAACAGCACCGGTCCCGACTCGACGGAGATGTCGAGCCCACCCCCGCCGCGCGACGCGAGCCAGAACAGCCCCACCGCGAGCACGCTGCCGGTGAGCACGACCACCACCACCTGCAGCAGCAGCGACCGCACCAGCAACCCGGCCGGCGAGCCGATCGCGCGCAGCAGTGTGAGCGCGCCGGCCTTCTGGAAGGTGACGATCAGGAAGAACAGACCGGTCACGAGCGGGACGACGAGGTAGAAGAGCAGCAGCACCACCGAGAAGCTCTGCCGCACTGCGGACACGCCGGGCGAGCCGTCCACCGCCTGCCGGCGGGTGAGCGCCTCGGTGCCCTCCACGGCCGCCGTGATCGCGGCCGCGACCTCCTCGGGGTCCGCGCCGTCAGCCACGCGTACCGCCATCACCGACGGCAGCACCGCGGTCGCGTCGGGGTTGACCGCCCGCTTGGCCGCCTCGAACCCGGCGAAGTCGGTGAACAGCGTGGGAGAGACGGAGTAGTTGATCTCCTCCGCGAGTCCGACGACGGTGAACACGACCTCGGCGCCGCCGGCGTTCGGCACCACCGTCACCGTGTCGCCGATGCCGAACCCCTCGTCGGCGTTGCGGCTCGACGCCACGGCCTCACCGGTCGCCTCGGGGAGCCGCCCCTCCACCAACGTGGTGGGCGCGCCCGGTCCGTCGAGCTGGTACCCGAAGATCACCGCGTCCTGCTCCTCGGCCGCGCCGTCGACGCCCGCGAGCACGGTGAACGTGCCCTCGCCGAGCGGCGTCGCCTCGGCCACACCCGGCACCTGGGCGACGGCTGCCTGCTGCGCGGGCAGCACGATCGAGCCCTCGAGGTTCTTGCGCGCCTGGGCGTTGAACACGAGGACGTCGGCGGACTGGTTGCGCAACGCGCCGATGAACTGGTTGATCAGCCCGGTCGACAACGCCTGCTGGAACAGGATCAGGAAGACCAGCAACCCGACCGCACCCGAGAGCAACCCGAAGCGCACCTTGGCGCGTCGCATCTCCGTGAGGGCCAGGAACATCGGATGTCAGGCTGGCAGAGCACCGGGACGCGCGCCACTCGGAGTCGGGCGGGCGAGGTCGGGCGAGGTCGGGCGAGGTCGGGCGAGGTCAGGCGACGAGCGCGCGGTACGCCTGCACGACCGGCGCCAACTCGGTCGGCGCGGCGCCGTGCAGGATGACCGCGTCGGCACCGAGCTCGATCTGCCGGCGCACCGCTGCGGCGCACTGCTCGGGCGACCCGGTCGCCGCCGGTGCGAGCCACTCGTCGGGGATCAGCGTGGCGACGTGCTCCAGCTCGGCCGTGGTGGCCTTGCCGTCGAGCGCGCCGCGGAAGCCGGCCACGAACGGATCGGCACGGAACCGCACGAGCACCTCGGGATCCCACCCGTTGGTGCGCACCATCAGGTCGCCGTACGCCTGCAGGTAGGTGGCGAGGCGGCCCACGGTCTTCTTCAGCCGCACATCGGCGGGCAGCCAGTCGCCCACCACGGCGAAGCAGCTCCACACGGTCACGTCGGCCGGGTCGCGACCGGCCTGCTCGGCGGAGGTCTTCACCGTGCGCACGCAGCGCTGCAGGGTCTCGTCGGTGAAGAAGGTGTGCAGCAGCACCTCGTCGAAGGCGCGGCCCGCGAGCTGCAGGCTCTGCGGTCCGAACGCGCTGAGCAGCAGCGGGATGTCCTCGCGGAAGTCGGGGTCGAGCGTGAGCACCGGCCAGCGGCCGGCCGGGCCGTCGTGGCCGACCACGACCTCGCCCCGCCACAGCCGGCGCATGAGCCCGGCGACGTCCTCGAGCTGGGCCGTCGTGATGCGGGGCAGACCGAACGCGTCGAACATGCGGTCCATGCCGCGGCCCAGCCCGAGCACGAAGCGGCCGCCGGTGAGGCGGTGCATCGTGGTGGCGTAGCTCGCCGTCACCACCGGGTGGCGGGTGTTGTGGTTGGTGACGCCCGTGGCGATCCGCATCCGCTCGGTCACCGCACCGGCCACGCCGCTGATCGTCGCGATCTCCTTGATGTTGAACCGCTCGCTCAGGAACACCGTGCCGAGGCCGAGCGCCTCGCCGTCGACGCACTCCTGGATTAGGTCGCGTGGTGACCGGGGGGCACCGGCCAGGCCGTAGAACCCCAGCTCGTCGAGGGGTCGGGCGTCGGTCGAGGAGGCGTCGGATGTCACGACCCCATGTTGGTGGACCGCCGCCGACGACGCGACAGCGGACGAGGTCCGGGCGCTCGCGGACCACGTTCGTGACAGGTGTCCTCCGAGAACCCCTCACGGGCGCGTCGGAACGCGACCGTTCCTCCGGCAACATGCCGGGGTGCGTGAACTCGGAGGGTCGGTCGTCGTCGTCGTGGGAGCCACCGGAGCCCTGGGGTCGTTGATCGCCACCGAGTTCCGCGACCGCGGCGCCGTGGTGCTCGGCGCGGGGCGTCACGGCCCCGACGTCGTGTGCGACCTGCGCGACGTCGATGCCGGCCATGCCGTGGTGCGAGGAGCGCTCGGGACGCAGGGCCGCCTCGACGGCGTGGTGAACGCGGCCGGCATCGTCGCGTTCGGTGACCTCGTCGGCACCGACCCGGTCGTGGTCGAGGAGTTGTTCCTGGTGAACGCACTCGGCCCGCTGTGGCTCGCGCAGGCGGTGCTGCCCACCCTCGCCGAGCGACGCGGCTTCTTCGCGAACATCAGCGGCGTGGTGGCCGAGCAGTCGCTCGCGAACATGGTGCCCTACTGCGCGTCGAAGGCGGCGGTGTCGCACGCGATGCCCGGCCTGCGTCGCGAAGCCCGCCGGTCGGGCGTGCACGTGCTCGACGCCCGTCCACCGCACACCGAGACCGGTCTGGCCGGTCGGGCCATCGCCGGTACTGCGCCCACGTTCCCGCAGGGCCTCGATCCGGCGGCGGTCGCCCGTCGCATCGTGGAGGCGATCGTGGCCGACGAGGCCGAGCTCGCCTCCGGCGCCTTCGGCTGAGTGCCGGCGCTGCGGCCGTAGCCTCGGTGGCATGAGCACCACCGGTCTCCGCCCCGTGTCCGACCTGCCCCGCGCCACGCCGCTCGGCGACATCGCCGGCGTCGTCTCCGCGGCGCGCGAGGCGGCGACGTCGGGCCGCACACGGTCGCGTGCCTGGCGGGTCTCCACGCTCCGCCAGCTCCGCGAGCTCGTGGTCGCCCACGAGGACGCCCTGCTCGACGCCCTGGCCGCCGACCTCTCCAAGCCGCGCTTCGAGGCCTGGGCGGCGGAGATCGGCTTCATCCTCACCGACATCGACCACACGCTCGCGAACCTCGACCGCTGGATGGCCCCCGAGCGCGTGCCCACGCCGGTCACCTTCCAGCCGGGCTCGTCGCACATCGTCCGCGAGCCGCTCGGCGTCGCGTGCGTGATCGCTCCGTGGAACTACCCGGTGCAGCTCCTGCTCGTGCCGATGGTGGCGGCGATCGCCGCCGGCAACGCCGTCGTCGGCAAGCCGAGCGAGCTCGCACCCCACGCCGCCGACGTCGTCGAGGCGATCGTCCGCGGGCTCGACGACCCCGCGGTCGGGGTGGTGCTCGGCGGGGTGGCGGAGACCACCGAGCTGCTCACCCACCGCTTCGACCACATCCTCTACACCGGGAACGGCCGTGTCGCCCGCGTGGTGATGCGCGCCGCGGCCGAGCACCTCACGCCGGTCACGCTCGAGCTCGGCGGCAAGAGCCCCGCCATCGTCACCGCGTCGGCCGGCCTCGAGGTCGCGTCGCGCCGCCTGGCGTGGGGCAAGTTCCTGAACGCAGGTCAGACCTGCATCGCACCCGACTACGTGCTCGTCGAGCGCTCGGTGCACGACCGGCTCGTCGACGAGCTGCGCGCCCGCGTCCGCGAGTTCTACGGCGCCGATCCGCGCACCAGCCCCGACCTGGCCCGCATCGTCAACGACGCCCACTTCCACCGGCTCGAGAAGCTGCTGCACGCCGGCACCGTGGCGGTCGGGGGCGACACCGACGCCGACACGCGCTACATCGCGCCGACGGTGCTCACCGACGTCACCCGCGACGACCCGGCGATGGCCGAGGAGATCTTCGGGCCGGTGCTGCCCGTCATCGCCGTCGACTCGCTCGACGAGGCGATCGCGTTCGTGAACGCCGACGACAAGCCGCTCGCGCTGTACACGTTCAGCGGTGACGACACCGACCACGAACGGGTCATCGCCGCGACCAGCAGCGGCGGTGTGTGCGTGAACGGCACGATCATGCACATCAGCAACCCGCACCTGCCCTTCGGCGGCGTGGGTGAGAGCGGCATGGGCGCCTACCACGGTCGTGCGGGGTTCGACACGTTCAGTCATCGCCGATCGGTGCACGAGCGCAGCACGCGCCTCGACCCGTCGCTGCTCTACCCGCCCTACTCGGCGTCCAAGCTCCGCCTCGTGCGTCGAGGTCTCACGCTGCCCGACCCGCGTGACCTGTGGGCCCGCGGGGTCGGCCGCCTGCGTCGCCGGAACGGCTGAGGCGGACGCTCGACCCCGGGTCAGTCGGCGAGGGCGAGCAGGGTGCGCACCTGGGAGCGCAGCGCGTCGATGCCCGTGCCCTTCGAGGCGCTCACCCACAGCACGTCGCCCTCGTCGAGCCGGCATGCCGCGGCCACCTGCTGCTTGCGCCCGGCGAGTCGCGACGGCTTCACCTTGTCGAGCTTCGTGGCGACGACCACGGTGGTGATGCGGTGCTCGCGCACCCAGTCGAGCATCTGCAGGTCGAGCTTGGTGGGTCCGATCTCGCCGTCGACGAGCAGTAGCAGTGCCTGCAGGCAGTCGCGCTCGAGCAGGTAGTGCTCGATCATCGGTCCCCACTGCCGCTTCTCGCGCGTCGGCACGGCCGCGTATCCGTAGCCGGGCAGGTCGACCACCGTGGCGCCGTCGGGCAGCACGAACAGGTTGATCGACTGGGTGCGGCCGGGCGTGTTCGACACGCGGGCGAGCTGCTTGCGGTTCGCCAGCGCGTTCACGAGCGACGACTTCCCGACGTTCGAGCGGCCCACGAACGCGACCTCGCTCGGCGACGGCGGGAGGTCGGCCAGTCGCTTCGCCGACGCCACGAACGACAGCTGCAGCGGGTGCGACATGGCCGTCAGGCTACGGGCGGCGAACCTCCGGCGGCCGGGACCCGCGCGGCACGCGGCGGCCGGGTTCAGGAGCGGCGCCGCTGCCGTCCCGCCTCACCGGCGCGTGCTGCCTCGATGGTGCCGTCGAGGGCGAGCAACCGGCTCTGCGCGGTCACCTGGCGGATGAGCGTCACGACCTGCCGGATCTGGTGCGACGACTGGTCGAGCGACGCGATGGTGGACGACGCCCGATCGACGATCACCTCGTCGGTGGCCGGTCGGTGGCCGGTCGGTGGCCGGTCGGTGGCCGGTCCGTGGGGGTTCGCCTCGTGCCGGTCCTGGTGGCGCGGATCGTCGCCGTCGGGACGGTCGTGGACATGACGTCCGCGCCCGTCGCGAGCACCGATCCGGAGGTGCCCGCAGGTCCGCTCGCCGGCGCGGACACGCTCGTGTCGCTGACCGCGGCCGCAGCGGCGATCTCGGTGCCGGTTCTCACCGTCGACATGGGCGGCGTGGTGGTCTCGGCCAACGACGCGGTCTGCCGGTTCTTCGGTCGGGAGCGCGACGACGTGGTCGGCCGGCACCTCATGGAGCTCGCCCCCGAGGAGGACCGGCAGCACGCGGCGGCGGTCCACGGCAGTGACGGCGACCAGGTGGGCTGGGTGGTGACGCTGGTCGATGCCAGCGCCATCGAGCAGGCCGCGGCCACCCTCGACTCGGCCGACCACCGCCAGGTCGCGGTGCTCGAACGGCTCCCCACGCCGGTGATGGTGGCCGTCGACGGCGTCGTCGTGTTCGCCAACCCTGCGGCGTTCGACCTCGTGGGGGTGGCCGACATCGAGCAGCTCAGCATGCGCATCGCCGCCGGGGTGCACGTCGACGACCACGACCGCGACCGCTTCGCCGCACGGGTGGCGGCGTCGCAGGACGGCGGGACACCGGGTCCGGCCACGTTCCGGGTGCTGCGCCCCGACCGCACCGCCCGGCTGGTGGAGTGGACGACGATCCCGATGGAGCTCGGCGGACGCCCGGCGCTGCTGTGGGCGCTGGTCGACCAGACCGAGCTGCTCCCGGCACGCGACACGGTCGCCTCGTCGGAGGCGCACCAGCGTCAGATCGTCGACTCCCTCGCGGAGGGCGTGCTCGTGGTCGACGCGTCCGGCATCTGCACCGACGCCAACCAGGCCGCCGTCGAGCTGCTCTGGTTGCCGACCGTGGACTTCCTCGTCGGCTCACGGCTCGACGACCTGCGCCTGGTGGACCGCGACGGTGCGCCGCTGGCCCGCCATGCGCATCCGCTGTGGCGGGCGCTGTTCGACGCCGAGCCGGTGCACGCCGAGGTCCACCGGCTCCGGGTCGGCGACGAGCACCGGTCGCTGCGCATGTCCGTGCACCCGGTGCTCACGTTCGGGCAGACCGACCCCACCTCGGCCGTGGTGACGTTCACCGACGTCACCGAGGAGCTCGCGAACGTCGAGGCGGTCGCGGCGAGCGAGGCACGCTTCCGCGACCTCGCTGCGTTCGCGCCCGTGGCGATCCTGGAGGCCGATGCGTCGGGCCGCTGGACGTACGCCAACCGCCGGTGGACCGAGTTCACGGGGCTCGAGCTCGTCGACCTGGGCGACCTGGGCGACCTGGGCGACCTCGGTGACCCGGGCGTCGAGACGCCCGACGCCGCACCGGAGGACGGCTGGCTCGTCACCGTGCACCCCGACGACCGCGACGAGGTGGCCGAGGCCTGGCGGGCCTCGCGCACCGGTGGGTTCGCGTTCGTGCGCGAGGTGCGTCACTGCCGCCCCGACGGCCGCATCGTGCCGGTGCAGATGGAGGTGACGCCGCTGCGCTCGGACGACGGGGTGATCACGGGCTGGCTGGGCACGGCAACCGACCTGACGGAGCAGTTCGCCCTCCGGCGCGAGCTCGAGGCCCGCGAGGTGCGCTTCCGCCAGCTCGCCGAGCGCTCGCCCGACGTCATCATGCGGATCGCGCTCGACTCGTTCCGATTCGACTACGTGAGCCCTGCGGTGGAACCGCTGCTGGGTGCGACGCCCGACGAGCTCTACCTCGATCCGCTGCTGTTCGTCCGGCGGATCCACCCCGAGGACGCGCCGCTGGTGCTCGGGCTCACGCTGCGCGGCGACCCGCCCGAGCTCATCCAGTTCCGCCTCGTGCACGCCGACGGTTCGGTGCGCACCGTCGAGGTGCGCAGCAACCTCGTCCGCGATGGCGACGGCGTGCCGACCGTGCTCGAGGCCACCGCCCGTGACGTGACGGCGGCCGCCGACCTGCACCGGCACCTCGACACGCTGGCCCACCGCGACACGCTCACCGGGCTGCTGAACCGCCGGGCACTGCTCGGCGCGCTGGAGGCACGGCTCGCCGCAGGCACCCCCACGGCGGTGCTGTTCTGCGACCTCGACGGCTTCAAGGCGGTCAACGACTCGCGTGGGCACGAGGCCGGTGACGAGGTGCTCGTGGAGGTGGGTCGCCGGTTGGCGGCGTCGGTGCGTGACGGCGATCTCGTGGCCCGCTTCGCCGGCGACGAGTTCGTGGTCGTGTCGCGGCCCGAGGGCGCGAACCGGATCGCCGACCGGCTGCTGCAGCGCGTCACCGAACCGATCGTGCTCGGTGACGGCGCGACGGCGGCCGTGGGCACGAGCATCGGCATCGCCGACGTGGTCAACCCCGCGACCGACCCGGTGTCGGCCGACGACCTGCTGAAGCAGGCGGACCTGGCCATGTACTCCTCGAAGCGGGCGGGCAAGGGCCGCGTGACGCGGGCCTGAACCGGTCCGCCATCTCGGCCCGCGATCTCGGCCCGCGATCTCGGCCCGCGATCTCGGCCCGCGATCTCGGCCCGGCGACGGCAGCGGGCCCGGAGCGGGTCCGGAGCGGGTCCGGTGGTGGGAACGACGAACGCCCCGGACCGCTGGTCCGGGGCGTTCGTGTTGGTGGTCGAGACCGGCGTCGATCCGGTGACCCCACGCTTTTCAGGCGTGTGCTCTGCCGACTGAGCTACTCGACCGTGCTACGTCGGCCGCCGGTGACCTGCACCGACGGCCTCGCAACCTCCGCACGAGCTGACGCTCGTTGCGGTCCCGACGGGACTCGAACCCGCGACCTCCGGCTTGACAGGCCGGCGTGAACTCCAACTTCACCACGGGACCAGGAACCT